>VTLG01001474.1_pt1 | contig 11528 bp, 10 predicted proteins | sample 4694571 | NCBI WGS metagenome assembly VTLG01 (sample SAMN12604809, study PRJNA352737) | marine metagenome | biome: ENVO:00000447; feature: ENVO:00000209|ENVO:00000569|ENVO:01000036; material: ENVO:00002151; isolation source: viral sequences binned using virsorter ... | reverse complement strand
GGGCGCGTCCCTGCGCGGCGCTGGCTGGCAGTGCGTCGGCGAAGCGGGCGGCGGGGAGTGGAGCAGCCCCACCCGTGCGCGGAAGCCTTCGCAGCGTCCAGACATAAAGGCGAAGTGGGTAAAGGTACTGCACCCGGAAGTGGGGCGCGTAGAACTACCCGAAGCCGCGGTGCTGCCCGACCTGCAGGAAAGTCTGTTCGGCGGTGCCGCTTGACGTTCCTACCGGGCCGTGTACCGCCGTCCATGGCTGGCGAAGTCGGCGCCCTGCTGTCGGACGTGTCGGGCTTCGCGCAGCTGCACCGCGTCCAGGATAAGGACAGTAAGCGCCCTATCGCGTTTCGCCCGTCGCCTATGCAGCGCCGTATCTTCGACGCTGTAAAGGCCGGGCATAACCGAATCGTTATCCTAAAGGCGCGCCAGGTCTACGCGACCACGGGCGCGAAGATGGTACTGCACTGGCTGGCCTACACGACGCCGCACGAAGCCATGCACGCCGTCGTATCCATGCGCGACGACTCCGCGTCTATGCTGCTGGACGACAGCCGCCGCTGGCTGCACGACCCGCCCGCCCTGCTGCGTCGGCCTGTCCGTACGCAGGCACGCGCCCGAATCCAGTACGACGACACGGGCGCCAGCCTGCAGGCGTTTACGTCGCGCAGTTCTACCGGCCTGCGGGCGTTTACGCCCGCTGCTGCGGTGCTGTCCGAAGCGGCCTTCGCGCCCGACCTGGAAGAAACGCTGGCGCAGTGCGACGCCGCGGTCGGCGACGGGCTGCTTATCGTGGAATCGACGGCGAATAACCCCGCCGACTTCTTCTCCCAGCTGGTGCAGGCCAGCCCGGAAAACGGCTGGCACCTGCTTACCATGTACTGGCACGAACACCCGGCCTATACCGACCCGCCCGACCTGGTGCCCGACGACTTCGAAGGCACCCTGTCGGACTACGAACGGGAACTGCAGCAGGAGTACGGGCTATCGCTGGGGCAGCTGCACTGGAGAAGACGCACCGAACGCCGTATCGGTTCGGTCCATAAGTTCCGCAGGGAATACCCCGCGTCCATGGACGACTGCTTCCTGGACCGCGAAGGGGGCTACTTCGAAGACGAACTGCTGGGGAATATCCATGTAGTGGAACACGCCCTGCACGGGTCGTCCCACGGTCGCGAGATAGAACCGCCCCATATGGCCGACCGGTACGTAATGGGGGTCGATATCGGCGGCGGCGTGGGAGGCGATTACAGCGCGTTATGCGTCGTGTCCGTCGCTACGCGGCAGGTCGTCTATACCGAACGGAACAATAGGATTACCCCGGCGCAGTGGGCGCACCGCGCTATCCAGGTCGGCAGCCGGTATAACCAGGCGCTTATTCTGGCCGAATCGAATAACCACGGGCACGCGTTCCTGCTGGAAATGCGGAACTGCGGGTATATGCAGCAGTGGCGCGGGAAGGGCCGGAAGCCGTGGGTAACGACGCTACAGTCGAAACTGGACGCGTACGACACCCTGCGCGAAAGTCTGCAGTTAATCCAGATTCTGGACCGCCCGACCTGGCTGGAACTGCGTAGCCTTACTATCCCCGTCGGGAAGGTCGCACCGGAAGCGCCGAAGGGCGCGCACGACGACGCGGCCATGGCCTGCGCCCTGGCTTATCGCTGTCTTCGGGACGTACCTCCCACCTGGCGCACGCGTGCGATAGACTCTACCCGTACCAGGGTAGACGACCTAATCGCAGCGTCGCGCGCCCGTCGCATTCGTTCGTCGTCCCTTCCCTTCTAAGGAGCTGCCGTGCTGGAACCCTCCCACGTCCGCGACCTGCTTACGCAGCACGATATGTACTGGGACCGTCGGCGCGACTCCCTGCGCGAACTGCGGCGGCTGTATATGACCCGCTTCTGGGAATCGGAAACGTACCCGACCCTGGACGGCATTCTGCGAACGGAAGTCCCGAAGGCTTACGCCGTAGTCGAAAGTTACCTGGGTTCGCTATACGCGAAGAACCCGTCGGTTCGCGTGGAACCCGACCTGCGCGACCGCGGTAACCCCGAAGTCGCCGAAGCGACCGCGAACCAGTACCTTCTTACGGTACGGGAGCAGCTGGAAGACGCGACGCGCCTGGCGCTTATCTACCCCTGCAGCTTCGTAAAACTGGCGCCCGTCGAAAACGTAGACCCGCTAAAGCGCGTGTCGTGCGCCGCGCTGCCGCCGTGGGAAGTCCTTGTAGACGCGACTTCGGCGTCGTGGGACCAGCAGCGACACGTCGGGCACGTCTACCTTATGCCGGTTCCCGAAGCGTCGGCCCGGTACGGGAAGGACGCCGACGCGTTTAAGTCGCGGACGTATTCGAAGTGGATTGAATCGACCGGAGTAGCCGGTAAAGACGCTATGCTGGGCGTCGATTCGAACCAGGGCGGCGTGCCCGACAGCGACAGGTGGGTACGGGTGGTCGAAATGTACGACCTGCAGGCCGATAAGCTGCTGGTCTGGTCCCCGGACTTCGATAACGGCGAATCCTACCTGTTCGAAGGCGTAACCGTACAGGTCGGCGCCCTGGACCCCGACGCCGAAGCCGACGGGGAGACACCCGAAGGGGAGCTGCAGCACGAAACCACGGGCATTCCCTATAAGTCTGCCAGCGGTCGGCCTGTCGTGCCTATCGTGCCCCTGTACTTTAGCCGCGACCCCGATACGCCCCTGCGCGGGTACTCCCTTATCCATCGGTCGCTGGACCAGTTTAGGGAAATGAACGTAATGCGGACGTACCAGGCGCAGGGCGTTCGCCGTATGGCGCGCCAGTGGATGGTAAGGTCGGGCTTCCTGTCCGAAGACGGCGCCGCGAAGATTAGCCAGGGGCTGGACGGGGAGTTTATCGAAGTAAACGGCGTGGACGGGGAACTGGCGGGGAACATTCTACCCGTACCGCAGGCGCCTATCCCCGCCGATATCGCGGCGTACGCGGCTACCGTGGACGTGGATATCCGCGACGCTGGCCTGCTGGCGCCGTTTACCAGGGGCGAAGTAACGAAAAGTACGGCGACCGAACAGAACCTGCTGGCCGCGTACACGTCGTCCGAACTGGGGCGTATGGCGCGTATCCGCGACGCCGTGATTACGTCAATCGCGCGGACCTATAACGTAATGCTGTCCGTCGTTCTGGGCGACGACGCCGAACCGCTGGCACTGCCGAACCCGGTAGGTCCGACGATTCTAAGCGCGGACGACCTTACGGGCGACTTCGGGTACTGGGCAGTGGACGCGGGTACGACCCCTATGTCGGACCTGGCGAAGCAGCAGTCCCTGGAACGCCTGGCGCCTATCCTGCTGCAGCTGGGCGCCGACCCTACGCTGCTGCTGGACGAAATGGTACGCGTATTCCAGCTGCCCGAAAACCTGGCGACGCCTGCGCCGCCCCCACCTGCGCCGGAAGGCGCGCCACCCGAAGCCCTGCCACCCGAACCGATGGAAGGGGCGCCGCCGCTCCCCGAAGGACTGTAATATGCCGCTCGATATGGGGGCTTCGGTCCCGATGGATATGCCCGACGACCTTATGGCCGCAGCCGACGAAGCCGACGCTATGGTCGAAGACGAACTGTCGGCGCTTATGCCGCCCTTCGAAAAGCCCATTAACGTAAAGGTCCTTAACGCCCTGGCTAAGGCTATCGCGCAGGCGTCGAAGGTTATGGGGTTCGAAGTGGTCCCCGAAACCTACACCGAACCGGCTACGGAGCTGGAACCCGCCGTCGTGCGCTTCCTGGCGATGATTAGCGCCGCCGCCGAAGACTTCGGTAAGCCGCTCCCCGTGTCGCTGGACGCGGTGCGTACCGAACAGGACCTTACGACGATTACCGCGGCCATTATGCAGCTGGCGAAGGATAAGGCGTTCGCCGACTTCCTGGATATGCCCGCCGCGGGCGAAGACGACGCAGACGTACAGGTCGATATCGAAGTCGGTACGCCCGAAGGCGATATGGACGAAGACTTCGACTTCGCGTCCCGTATGCGCCCGCGCATGTAAGGGGTCGATATGGCCTTCCAGTCTATTCGCAGCCGACTCGCTAAGGCGTTCGGGTTCACGGGTAAGCCGCGTACGGTAATCCCGCGAAGCCGTCGCCAGCAGTACGTGTCGTCCTTCGGGGGCGACCCTATGCGCGAACTGGAAAAGGCTATCGACACGAAACAGCCGGTAACCTTCTACTATAACGACAAGTGGCAGCCCGAAGGCGTGCAGGGGAAGTACGGCCAGCGCGTCGGGAACCCGCACGCCGTCTGGAAGGGCCGGAACGGTACGACCTACCTACACCTGTACGTGGACCCGCAGTCGGCGTCCGCGACGGGCGACCTTCCGGGCTGGCGTACGTTTATCGTCGGGCGAATCCAGAACGTATCGGTTCTGGAGCTGGGAACGCGGCTGTTCGGTCGCCCCATTCGCTTCGTAGACGCGCCAGGCTGGAACCCCGGCTGGTACTTCCGCGTCGGGCAGCCGCTGTTCGTCGTGAACGCTAACAATGACGTAAGCGACTTCCTGGAAGACGCATAACCCCCACCCGAACGCAGGGAGTCCATAGTGACCACCCCAGAAGCCGTACTGTCTACCCCTTCGAACGCGCCCGCTATCCAGTCGGTCGCCGAAACCGTGCTGGCCGAAGCGCAGGCCGCGCACGCCGAACCGGAGGCCGAAGCGCCCGCGGAAGCAGCGCCGGACGTGGAACCGTCCATGCTGCAGGCCATGGCCGAAGACGACGTGGAAGTCGAAGATACCGACGACGCAGGCCAGCCGCGGAAGCGTAACCTGTCCTGGTCCGACGCCCTGCAGCAGGTTCCGCCCGATATCGCGCGCCTTATGCGCCAGATGCAGGGCGACTATACGCGGAAGACGCAGGAGCTGGCAGAACAGCGCCGCGACTTCGTGCGCGAACGGGAAGCCCTTATGCGCGGCGCCGAAACGCTGCGCGAACCCGAAGTCCCCGAATACGACCCGTTCAACGAAGCCAGCGTTAACGCCCGTATCGAAGCCGAAGTGTCCCGACGCCTGCGCGAAGTCCTGGAACCGATGCAGCAGGAGTACCAGACGATGCAGGCCGAAGACAGCTATAAGCAGTTTCTGGCCGACCACCCGGACTTCGAAGGCGACCAGGCGCTACGGTCGGAAGTACAGCACCTGCTGGAAGGTAACGACGGGCTGGACCTGGAAACGGCGTACTGGGCAGCGAAGGGTAAGCAGGCGCGTATCGAGCGCGAACAGCAGCGCACGAAGCGGGCCGCGGAACGGAAGGCGAACCGCGAAGCCGCGCGGAAGGGCACGGGCACGTCGCGCCGCGCTGCAGTGGGCGGTAAGCCCGGTCGCGGGAATATGCGCGGTATGTCGAACGCCGACCTTCTGGAACTGGCGAAGTCCATGCACCGAAACGGCAGGTAGGCATATCGGCCCGACTATGCTATGGTCGCACTAACGCAGCGGGCTACCCCTTAGCGGCGCCTGCGGCCATGGCACCCGGTACGGGCACGCCGTAAACCGTAGACCCCCACTTCGAACCGGAGCGCCCTACCATGGCACCCCAGTCGGTCATTAGTACCACCCTGCAGCTGCTTCGCGACAAGCTGGTCGATAACAGCTTCCTCGCCCACCCGCTTATTCGCGCTATCGAGGAACACGGTAACCTGGTCAAGGTTAGCGGCGGCCTTCGCGTGGAGCAGCCCGTTATCTTCGGCGACCACTCCACGATTACGGAGCTGTCCAACGGCTTCGAACCCGTGTCGCTGGCCGTTACCGACCCCTTCCAGACAGCTAAGTACGAGTATTCGAACTTTACGCAGCCGATTATCCTGTCGGCCGTCGAAAAGGCCGCCAATAAGGGCGACCTGGCAGTCGTTAACATTCTGGAATCGAAGATGAAGAATGTTATGCTGTCCCTCAAGAAGGAAGTTTCGAAGCAGATTATCGTCGGCGATTCGTCGAAGATTACGACGCTTCAGACCCTGAACGGTAACGGCGTGTCCGCTGGCGGTGTCGATATCACCGCGCCGAACACGACCGGCTGGCTGGAAGCCCGCGCGCAGGCTTCGCAGACGAACACCGTGGGCGGCCTGTCGAAGACCACCTACCAGGCGCAGAACTGGTTTAACCAGTTCGTGAACGCCGCTGGAACCCTGACCCTGGCGAACCTGGACGAACTGTTCATCCAGTCCCAGATTTTCAACCCCAGCGGCGGAACGCCGGACATTCTGCTTATGTCCCCGAACTGCTACGCCGCGTTCCTGGCGCTTATGGATAACCGTATCCAGTACATTAGCGTCGGCGACCGCGAAGGGCTTAACCAGCAGATGGTAGCCACCTACCGAGGCGCGCGTATCTACGTCGAACCGAACCTGGGCTTTAACAGCCACTCCGCAGTCGTCGGCGCCCGTTCGCCCGTGTCTGCGTACCTGCTGTCGTCCGACCAGTTCCAGCTGTACGTCGATACCGACGGCTTCTTTAACGTGGACGAAATGCGGCCCGTTCCGGGCACCGCGACCGAATGCGCTATGGTCTTCTGCCGTATGCAGCTGGTTACCGGCCACCTGGCTTCCCACTCCATTCTGCTTAACGCGGAGGCGTAGTACCATGGCTACTTCTACCCTGGTCCAGTTCCTGGACGCTGGCGAGTCTGCGGACACGTCGCACCGTCGCCAGGTCGAAACCTTCTTTGCTGCGGGTGCGATTACGGCGGGCGACTTCGTGTCGCTGGACGTGTCGCAGTCGGGCGCAGATAAGGCCCTGTTTATCGTGCAGGCGCCCGCTACTGCTGGCGACGGTCGTGTCGTCGGCGTCGCCATGGACACCGCTACCGGTACGGCTTCGACCCCGGTGCAGATTCGCGTCGTCGTGTCCGGCTACGCTGCTAGCGCGAACGTCGCGACCGGTTCCGGTGCTGGTAAGCCGCTCGCTATGTCGGGCACCGCTGGCCGTGCGACCGTCGCGCAGTACGACCCGACCGCGGGTTCGCCTCAGGATATGCCGGACGTGTTCGCGACCGCGCTTACCACGGCTTCGGGGAACACCGCCGAAGTTATGGTCCACAAGCGGTTCTAAGATTCTCCGGGGAACTTCCCCGTTCCCCTGCCCTGCCCTTCGACTCCCCGTCGGGGGCAGGGCGTCTTCGTATAGGGGTCTGCCGTGAACCTGGGACAGCTTATCGACTTCGTGGGTAATCTTCTGGATTACGACCCGACGAACGATACCTACCGTTCGCAGCTGGTAACGCTGCTTAACGATTCGCAGTCCCGTATCCTTACCGATAGGCCGTGGGACTTCGCCATGAAGGACCGACGGCTAAAGGTCTACACCGACACGACCTTCGACTTTACGTTTACGAACGGGTCGGACCAGGTGGGCGGCGTCGGTATCCCCGTGTCGCCCGATATGGTGCTGCCCGGTTCGAACCTGGCGTTTAGCGTCCTGCGCTTCCGCGACTCCGCAGGGGCAGCGCATAGGCATACGCTTACCTGGGTAAAGAACGGTACTACGGCCTTTATCGACCGCCCGTATACGGGTGCGACAGGGACGTACACCGCGACCGTTCGGCGCCGCGAAGTCTTCCTGCCGTCGGACTGTCTGCAGGTACAGAACCTGTCCGACCCGTCGGTCGGTATCCCCGCTAAGGCGCTGTTCCTGTCGAAATGGGAACGCGAGGATACGAACCTGGACCCCGACCTGCTGGGGGTAATCGAAGCGTACCTGCCGTCGTCGGGCCGCGTCGTCCCTGCGCCGAACCAGGCGCGCGGCGTTAGCGTGCAGTCCACCAGCGCAGGCGCGGGTATCCGAACGATTAACGTGTATATGGTGAACGTATACGCGCCGAACGGGACGAACTTCCCTATCTACCGGCGCGACGTGTCCGACGGCTTCGAATCGGCCTTTTCGAAGGTAAAGACGTTTAGCCTTAGCGATACGCAGACGCTCCACTTCCAGCCCGAACCGCTGGACCCGCAGACCGGGCTGTACCGTCGGTATTACTTTACGTGCCCCGAAGCGGGTATCCTGGCGCCCGTGCGCGTCCGGCATACCGAACCCCTGGAACCGACAGGCGTAGCGACAGGGACGGACACTGTACCGCCCGATAACCCCGCTATCGGCGGTATGGTCCTGCGCCCGCGTCTGGAACTTTCGCACCTGTCGTCCCAGGGCTTCCAGGCGTCGTCGGTTCGGTACGTCTGGAACCAGTCGGCGGCGTACCAGTCTATCCAGCTGTACCCGCACCCTTCGGGGGACCAGGACGTAAACGTGCGGCAGCTGATTAACCCGCGTCGGCTGCAGGAAGACCAGGACGCGCCGCTGGTGCCCCATTCGTACGCGCTGCTTATCGCGTACGCTGCGCTGGAAAACCTTACGCTAAAGGTCGCGAACCCGGCCCTGTCGCAGGTCTATATGCGGAAGAAGGACAGCCTGTATAGCCAGATGGAAGCAGCGTTCCTAAAGGCCGTCCCACGGCGTATTATCAAGGGGAACCCGACAGCCGGGTATAAGTTCGTCCGAAACCCCTTCGGTAAGCTGACGTTTACGCCATGAAGCAGCAGGTATACCAGACGCCCTTAGCGGGCGGGGTAGCGACGAAACTACCGCAGAACCCGCAGGACGCAGGCCGGGCCGAAAACCTGGCTATCGACCCCGCGACGGGCGGCTGGTCTACGCGTGTCGGGTACGAACCCTTCGTGCAGACGCCGCCGAACTGGCTACCGTTCACGAACACCGGACCCGTATACGCCCTGCACTGCGCGCAGGCGCTGGGGGGCGGTGCGCGGCAGCATATCCTGTACGAAGCCGACGGTAATCTGCACCTGCTGTACGAAGCGAGCGGAGTAGACCAGGTGGTAACGCTGGCTTCGGGTCGCCATATCCCTACGTCCACCGAAGCCGCGGCCTGGTTTACCGACACCGGGTACGGGACTATCGTTACGAACGGCGTAGACCGGCCCGTGCTGGTACGTCCCTGGCCGCTGGGAAAGGGTACGCTGGCAGACCAGGCTATCGGCCAGTGTATCCGCCCGTTCGGCTTCGACGGTCTACCGACGCCCGTGGAACCCCGGAAGGTAAAACCGATGCCGGTGCCAGGCGCGGGCGGGTTCCCTGCCCCGAAGGCCAGCGGGAACGGCGCCGTTACCCTATGGTGCCCCGAAGACGGCCTGGCTATCCCCGACGGCGGACGCTGGGGGCTGGGGTTCGCGAATAACGATTCGGGCAGCGTCGGAAAAGCCGCCGACTTCGGCTGGTCCGTTTCGTTCGTAAGCGACACGGGGAGCGAAGGCCCTACGTCTACCCTAAACAGCACCCGCTGGGAACTGCTGGACGGCGCCGAAGGGTTTAGGCACGCCTGCGCGCTGGATATCCCCGTCGGGCCGAAGGGCACGGTAGCGCGGAAGCTGTACCGAACCAGTAACTACAGCGAAGACTTCGTTAACCAGGGCGATACGACGCTGTACTTTATCGACACCATACGAAATAACGTCGAAACCCTGTTCTTCGACGCGACCCTTACGGCCAGCCTGGGACAGCCTGCCCCGATTATCCCGACGGGTCCGCTTCCAGCTCCGCGTGCGCGCTTTTCCGCGCTGTTTAACGGGTCGCTGTTCCTGGACGGCGGTATCGAAGACCCGCGTACGCTGTTCTTCTCGACCGCTGGCCTTATCGAACAGTTCCCCGCCGATTCGTTTATCGAACTGTCGGCGCAGGGTGGCGGTATTACCGCCCTTTTCGCGAACTATAATACCCTGCTGGTCTTCCGGGAAAACGGTATCGACGTGGTACAGGGCGATTACGCGTCGGGGTTCACGGCGACCACCCTGTCGGAGGGCGTAACCTGCAGGGCGCCCCACTCTATCGTTTCGGTCCCCGGTCTGGGCGTCGTCTTCCTGGCGAAGGACGGCGTATACGCGGTCGTCGGCGGACTGTCGGGCGGCGCCGTTAACGAAGTCATTAACCTAACGGTTCCGCAGGACGGCCTGGTGCGTCGCATTACGCCCGACTGCCACCCGAAGGCCGTAGCCTGCTTTTCCCAGGCGACCCGCGAATACCAGCTGTACGTCCCTGCAGACGGAAACGACCGGCCTAACCTGGGACTGGTACTGCACGTCGATAGGCTGGACCGGGCCGAAACCCTGTCGGCGTGGACGACGCGCGTAGGGTTCCCAGTCGGCGCCGTTACTACCCTTTTCGACGGTACGGTCGTCTTCGGCCACAATACCGGAAGCGAGACAGGGGGCAGTACGTCGCAGCGCGGCCTGTTCGTCGTTAGCGCGAAGCGCGCGACCGGCATGGACTACAATACCGACCCGCAGCCCGCGCTGGTCTACAATGCGCCGCCGACTTCGGTGTACCGCAGCGCCTGGCATAGTTTCGGCGACCCGCAGGTCCAGAAGCAGGTTTCGTACGTAACCCTATGGCTGCTTACGACAGGAACGCCGAAGGTCCAGGTTCGGCATTACAAGGACTTCTCCCTGCAGCCGACGACCGAACGGGCGTATACGGCGCAGGTCCCCGACGCGACGCCGCAGCCGGTCCTGGACGCTGCACTGCTGGGGCGGGGAAAGTACCGCGACGACCGACTGGTGCCCCTTCGGGTGTCGGTCGCGCATATGTCGGCGGCCTGGTTCTGCTTCGAGCTGGAAACCGACGAAGACCTGGTGCTGGTCGGCTACGAATACGAATACACGACGAAGGGTACGCGGGTCGTCGCTGGGGTGCGCGCATGAAGAAGTGGTGCCAGTCCGAAGCCCGCGCAGGCCGTTCGGTATCGCCCGACCTGGTAAACCAGGAACTGCGCGCGCAGCAGTCGTCGATTACGACTATCGACCGGGCGCAGATGCCCGACGGCGGTACGGTCGGCTTCGTGGACGAAGACCGGCTGGCGCAGTTCGCCCTGCTGCAGGTCTGGGAAGACCACCAGGTCGATACGAACGGGGAGCAGAACACCGAACGCGACACCGGGGTCGGCACGGCGGCCTGGCAGTCCAGCACGATTCCCACTTCGGCGGGCGGCTGGCGGACCCTGCATACGCGCACCCTGTCGGGTTTTAAGGGTGGTTCGCTGTTCGTAGAATGGTCCTGTAACGTGTACGTTAACAATATCTTCGCGAACGGCATTAACGACGGGTCGCCGTATTCGTCTAACTACATGAACCTTCGCATTCTGATTAACGGCGTCAATATCGCCGAACGCCGCGGCGGCGGATACCACCAGACTTCGCGTATCTTCGGAACGCAGCTGTTCGCGGCGGGCGACCTTACGCTGTCGCTGCAGTGGCGCAGTACGGACCAGTCCCAGGACGCGGCCCTAAACACGTCCAGCGGGAATAAGGTCCCATACGCCCACCTATGGAATAACCGCTATATCGCTATTGCCAGGTATCGCTAATGTCGCGCCTAACGCAGCCCCCGATTACCGACGGCGACGCACTGGACGCGGCCAGTCTTAACGACCGCTTTACGCAGTTTACGCAGTCGGGCACGCTAAACGCGTTCAATACCCGCGACGCGGCCTTCGACCTGCCAGCGTTTA
>VTLG01009123.1_pt1 | contig 11530 bp, 8 predicted proteins | sample 4694571 | NCBI WGS metagenome assembly VTLG01 (sample SAMN12604809, study PRJNA352737) | marine metagenome | biome: ENVO:00000447; feature: ENVO:00000209|ENVO:00000569|ENVO:01000036; material: ENVO:00002151; isolation source: viral sequences binned using virsorter ... | reverse complement strand
CTCCTAGCTGTCTCATTTGAGATCCTTAAATAGTTGTCACTTACGTCAATAGGTTTGCCCTGAACTTTGTCCCCAAGAGCGTTCCCAAGATTTGTTATTGCATTCCAAGGCCCCTGAACAAACCCTGCATATTTATCAGGGGATTCAAGCATATTTCCAAACTGCACCAAAGGCTTTGCCCATCCTGCATTTTCCTCTGCAGTGGTTTCCATTGCCTGCTTGAACTCGCCAATGGTAAGTTTCTGCGGCTGTATTTTCTCTAGGGCATCCTGATCTAAGTCAGGAAGATTGAAAGGGGTAGGCATGACTTAGGGGAAGCGGGGTAGGCCTTGGTTCATACGCAACAACTGACGCTGCGCCTCTCTTACTGTGTCTGGGTCATACCCAGGAGTGTTGATGATTTCCAGAATTGTTTTCCTTAGATAAGGATCTTTCTGGTAATCGTGCATTGCAACCATTGTTCCTCCTCCAATAGATGATTGGTCTCCATATTCACCCTCAAAATCTTTGAGGATGTTCATGATCAGTTGAACGTAATTTGACCTCGTTGCATAACCATTCGCTTTTAGCAATTCAACAGCCTCTTGCGCTGTCGTTGCGTTCACTGTTCCTCTCCTTCCCATGAAGTCATCGTTCCACTGTTTCTTGTATTGAATTAAGGCATCTCTAATACTGTTGAAATCCTTGAAAGCCTTGTCCTCGACTGTTATATCTCCTGGTGTGTATTCCTCTGTCGTCGTTCTCATTCTGGCCTCGCCTCTTTTTAATTCGTCTGGAGTTGCTTGTAATCCCCAGTAATTATTCTTTCCAGTTGGTTTCAAACCCCAAGCAGACTCTTCTCCCATTTGGGCTGCAGCAACCTCTGGAAATTTGATGCCTAATTCTTTGGCTAACTTGTAAATCTTGAAGAAGTTTGTTGTTGCTCTGTTGTAATCATTTTTCTCCGTAGACAAAGTAACCCTGGGATTAGGGATAGCCATTGCCACCGTGTTTGCATCCAATGTTGCTGCTGCTACTGGCCCACCGAAAATCATGTTTGCCACCCAGTTACCTTTTCCTTGTAGATGAGAGGCAGATGCCTGTTGATTATTTTTTCTATTAGTAATTCTATTTTGTAAGAAGCCTTTTATCTTTCTTTCTGGATCAAGTATCTGATCATAAAACTCTAATTGATGAAGCAACATCCTATCTGGATGTACTTTTGCCCTTTTTGATAATTCTAAAAGTTGGGGACTGTACTCCCTACCCTCTTGAACATTTGAAAGTTCATCATAAATCCATCCTGCTTTCATTAATGGGAACTTTCTAAAGTTCTTGACGGCCTTATCAGAGAAAGCCGAGGCGTTATCTGCTGATTGAGGCTTGAAATCACGGAATCTCCAACCTTCGATTTTTTCGTCTTTTACATCCTCACTTGTAAGTACAGTTCCAGGCTGCTCTCCTTTTTGTTTGCCATCTTCTGTGAGACCTAAAGCTGTATTCCTTAATTGTTTATATTCATCACTTGCTCTGTATTCGTTGACCGCTTCACTCATAAGAGCATTGGCTTGAACACTGGTAGGAATCTTTCCTGGATTCTTGTTTTCCCAGTCAAGGAACTTCTGTGCGATTGCCCCTCTATATCCATCTTGCAAGCTCTCTGCATATTCAACGAATCGCTGGCCTTTAGCTTGACCAAGAGATGTATTGAAATCTTGTCCTTTTAGAATTCCTCTTGAGAAACCGTTCCCTCTGTCTAACTTGGCGATGTCACCATCTTCGAGATCCCTTTGAACGGCCCTATTAATTCTTGTACTAGATCCTGTTGGTAGTTTTGCATCCGCTTCCTTGGCATCTGTAATAGCTTTTTGCATTCTTGCTAAAGCTTCAAACCTCTTATTCCTGGGATACCTTTTGGCGATGTCGTATGCTTTTGCATTCAATTCATCTTCGTCTTGCAGTGCTTCAGGCGTTAAAGAATCGATAAAATCTCGTTCCTTCACCAAGACATCAACTTCTTCTTCATCGGAAACATACGATTCAAACTCTTGGTTCTCTTCTCTTTTGTCATTTAGGAACTCTTCTATCCCTCGATAACCTGCAAGTTTAGGGTGATCTCTTAATTTCTGTAAGGCTTCCTTGTATTCAGGGGAGTCAGGTGGAAATTGTCCTGGGCCTCCTGGGGCATCCCATAATATTGCAGCAGTTTTCTTGAGGATTTTTTGTTCTGCTTCATAGATAGCAGTTTCATCCCTTAATCCATCTGCTCTCAAATCTAAAAGCGATGCAGGACTTACATCTCCTAGCCTTGGTCTTTTCTCGTAATCATCAGCAGCGCTACCTACTCTGATTTCATCAATAAGCGATTTAGTTATTTCATCACTAAAGATAGGAACAATTTCCTTTTGAATAGATTTCCATACCTCAGTTCTTGATTTACCTGCAAGCATTGCAAGGTTCTTGTCAATCTCTGTGGTTAACATCCGACCACCGAGAAGGGCAAACATTCTTGTCCCAGGTTTTACAACTGTTCCATCAGCCAACTGGATCCCATTCTGCGACCATTTAGTGATAGTTGTTTTCAGGCTTGCAACCGTTGCTAACTTTGTATTTTCCTCAAGAGTTTCGTTATATAAATCCTCATGACTATCTCTATATTTATCCCAAGCCTTATTTAATTCGCCAATAACATACTTATGATATTCAGGTTCATCCCCTGTAAGACCATATTTCTTTTGTAATTGTCTTGTTAAGCTAGATCTTCTTCTTGTTAATTCTCCTCCACCAACAGGAACTGTACTTAAGAAAGCAGCATTCTCAGACAAGTCTGCATCTAGGATGTCGTCTATTTCGTTCGCTAATAACTGAGCAAATACTTTGCGTCTTGCTGCCAACCTATATGGATTAGTTGTTGCTGCTAATTCTGCACCAACAGAATCTATCTTCTCTAAACTATTTACTGCAGCAGCAGCATTTCCAGCGCCTAATTCTATTTGATTTTGCAGAGATATTTTGCTTTTAGCTGTAAAGTTTTGGGCGGCTTTATATGCTTCTTCTGTTCCTATTTGTTCATTAGTTGCCTTAATTGCACCCTGCATAAGAGGCATTAGTTGTGCAGTTTGCTGGGAGACGTTTCCTAATGCACTTGATAATTCTTGCCATTGGTTATATCCCTGATAACTACCAACACCCATCATTTGTTGTCTAACAATTTTCTGGGTATCGCCAAGCAAAGTAGGCCTAGCTGCATCAGCTACGTTCTTTTTGCCAGGGCTAGCAAATGCACCAATAGGCTGGGCTACTGGGGTTATCTGACCAAAGGGAAGTTCTTTAACCATTAGTTTTTAATGCGGGGCAACGGTCTTACCGCCAAATGTTTTACCACCAAGTTTATTAACTTGTAGACCCATACTCACACCACTCATAATTCCACTTGCAACATTCAGCATTGCAGCACCTTTACTTGGTGCGCCTCCTGTAAAGGTAGGAGCTGCTGGTGTTATTAGCGTAGGTAGTGGGGCAAACGGTGCAAGAGGATCCATATATGGTTGTTCTGCGTAGAAGGATTGACTATTCCATTGAGACAGATATGTGGCTATTTGTCCTGCTTGCGACCTTGAATATTGTCTACCTCTAAGCTTGGAATTGATGTCTTGCAATGTCAGAAAATCTCCTTCCTGTCTGGAGAAGTCATTAATAATCCGATCAACAGAACGTCCTTCTTGATTCATTACTTGAGCACTAGCTCTCGCTTGTAGTGATCTCCATTTGTATTGCTTTGCTGCTACAGCTTCTTGCATTGAAGCTTCTTGATATTGCTGACTGATCGCCTCACTATCTCTGATATAAGAAGCCCCTGCTGCTGCTCTCGTTTCAGCAACAGTTTCTGCTTGAGCAATTGCTCTATTAAGTTCTACGTTCCTTAGTGAGTTTGTCCATGCAAATTCTCGGTTGTAATTAACAGTGTCTTTCCAGTAATCATGTTGTTTATTTGCGTCTGAAATTCTTGCGTTGAACCCTGCTTGCCAAGAAGCAAACTTTGAATTGGCTTCTTGAAAAGCCTTCTGATTTACATACTCTTGTTTCTTTGCGTTATATCCAGCAATACCTTGTAAGACTCCAAGCCCTGCCTGGGCTGCGCCCATCGCTACAGCAGCTCCTGTTATTAATGCCATTTAATCTTTCCTCCAGAAGTGGCAGAACATATCGTTGTTCGCACCAAAGGGTGCTGGTTCGTCAATTGTAAATCCAAGATGACGTAGCCAGTGCAAGGACGTTTTGTTTTCTGCCATGCACCAATTATGCAGGTAATCGCATCCATTAGCGACTAATTCTTTCAATGCAGTTGTTGCCAATCTGTGCATTTGTCTTCGATGACTTTTAGTCGCTGTCAAATTATTTGTTCCAAGCATCCAAATAATCTGTTCATCTCCTAGGTGATTCACTCCCCATATTCCAACAGGGTTACCGTCATCTCCTTCAAAACATCGGGAGAGCTGACTATGAACCCAGCTTTCCATGCACGCCTCTTTTGCATCTTTGCCATGGCTAGACATGACTTCTTTTGCATCCTGTTCTCTCAGGTTGTCAGCGATGAAGAGGAGTCTCTCTGCTGTTCCTTCTACTAGTTTCATTGAATACTTCTCGCCTTACTTGTAATTAAGCCAACCCATTCACACGTACTGAACTTGCAGGGGTGAGCTGAATCGTTGTGAATTTCTACTACACAGTTTTCTCCTTTACTTGCAATCGGGACACGGAAGACACCTTCGTAATATCTCTTGTCATCAACATCCCAGCCAGAAGGTAACGCCGTTCCCAGCATTGAATTGCGGACGTTGATTGTTGTTCTGTCATATTTATATACAGCAGTATCTCTTCTTTCTGCCATCACTTGTATTTCAAAATACCAAGTCTCATGGTATCTCAAGTTAGCATGTCTTACCTGTGTTCTCTCAGTGTTTGCAGCGGCTTTACCCCCTCCTATCTCTTTATAGAGTTTGAATTTTGTGAACCTATATCTGAAGTTATACGGCTCGCCAAAGAATATGTTTGAACTTGACCAGTCACCATCAGCAGTGATCGTATTTCCGCTGGTAATTGTTCCTAACAGCACACCACCATTGGCGCTGGTGTCATATCCTGACCATGCTTCTGTTTTGGTTGCGACGGTATAAGGAAGAGTCCAGGTTGTCTTTTTAGTTATCGCACTATATGTTCCTGCACTAACTCGGACGGTTGAGTGTTGCCCCTCATCTTTAGTAGAAACTCTCCTATCAAGCATGATGGGATAAGGGTCAGGAGTTACATCACTCAGCCTGTCTGACACTGCCATTTTCTCTAGCCATACGTCAGTCCCATATCGAACCAAGGCATAGAGAATTTCTTCTACGCAGAGAACAGACAAGATCTCGTCTGCCCCTGTTAACTGCCAATAACTCCAACTGCTTTGTGCCCTTTCTGCGCCCTGTCCTGTATTCCTATAGAAATATTTGAAGACATAAATTCGATCTTTATATCCTGCCTTGGATGAAAGGACAAACCAAGAATTACCAGTGTCGTTGCCAGTTAGTTTGAATACATCGGAAGGGATGAAGCTACTGACATATCCAGTGAGATCAGAAGCATCAGCAACCAAGGCAGTACCAGCACCTCGAACAGAGAACTCTCGGAACTGTGACCACTGTCCGTTTGCTTGACAAAATATGATCGTGCCAGCAACAGGAATTGGTCGGCAATCAGGATCTATTTCATACTGAGTTAACACCGTAATAACAGCACTGGCTGGTGTAAGTATCGTTTCCGCTGCGTTAAATCTAAATTGAATTTGGTCAGAAAAGATTATCAATTCATCCTGGTAAGGTATAGCATATCGCAGCACAGACACCTTGGTATTACTGGCTTGTAGGTCAATTGGATCTGAGTCCAACACTCCAGTAACTGTCTCAGGGAAGAACTGAAAGAACTCTCTCGCTCTACTTAAAATAATATTTTCATCAGCTAGGAAGCCAAGCCTATTCTTGTAGATAAATACATCTTGAATAGGGAATCCTATAAAGCTTGGATCTTTTGCCGACTCCTCATTTCCTGCGGTTCTATTACCCCAGGCAGGAAGATCTATACCTCCTACTGTACTTCCATCTGCAGGGCCAAAGTAAAAAGTTCCGTCTGACTTTCTGACAAGAATATGAGGCATCTTGTCTTCATCAATAATATATTTATCTCCAGGTTTGACCGTCTCTTGCCACTGTCCTTCTCCGAATGTTCCTGCACCTGTACGTGGAACAAATTCACAATGGAAGCCGTCAAAGTTATTGCCAGGATCACCTGCTATTTCTACTTGATAACCAGTCGGTGCGATTGTTGGTAGATCAGTAAATGCCTGGACAGTGTTAGTAATAGCAGTGATGTCAGCATTTCCTCTAGCGTCTTCCGCTGATAATGTGATCGCACTAGATGAAGTTAAATGAAGAACACTTTTGTTCCTTGTAATAGTGACTCCTGAAACAGAAGCCAAAGCGGTTTTTACTGACTCAGCTATTTCCGCTGTACTTATTCTGTTCTCAGTTGTTGAACCACCGCTTACGACAACAGGAGCAACTGCTGTCTGAACTGTGGCGAGAGTTCCGTTGACATTTACTTTATATGTTTGTCCATAGTTTGCCGCTTTAATCCATACCAATGCTTCATGGTCAGCAGGCCTCGACGTAGCAGGAGCTGTATCACTCTTCATCGCTGGAATCTCTTTGGTATTAGAGATGAAGGTGTAATCAGCAATAGTTGCTGCCCTTATATCTGCCTTCGAGCTGACAACAGAGTTGAAATAGTTATAGGCGTTTGTTGCTGGTGTGACTGTCTTTTCATTCCCTGCCAAATCAAAGACTTTGATGGCAGTTTTTCCTACAACAACTAAATATTGTTCGTTGGAATCTCTAAGGATCTGGTGAAAATAAACATCACCGAAATCACTGGTGCTAACTTTCCGTACTGCTTGAGTTGGTTCTCTTTTCCTAAGCCCCTCAGCAAGAGAGGACATTCCATTGATCTGAATCTCACCTTGACTAGGTTCCCTGGATGCGTCTGGTTGCATCGAGATCCCTTGAATCAAGTTTGGGATTGTATAACCAGCAAGACTAGCCACGGATATACCCCCTGTTTCTACCGAGAAGTCCTAGGCCTGGTGAAAAAGTGCTGAACGGGTTAAGACCAGGCCCATCAGTAAGGCTATTCGCATCTGCTTGTTCTAGCTCAACTCTTTGCAATTCTGTTAGAGCATTTTGTTCGTCAAGTGCAGTGTATTTGAAAATGGAGTCATCACTTAAGACACGATCACTAAAGACCCTGGCTGATCTAATTGTTATCCAACGGTTAAAAGCTTCTGGGCATTCATCCCAAGTAAGTAGCCAAGTTACATCAGCTTTCAAAGATGTGATAGTGCTATCTGTGATTGCGTAAGTTCTGTTCTCTGTGTCGTAAACCCTGTGTCCTCTTAATTGAAATCGACCTGCCCATTCGTAAGCATCAGGAGACCAACTAACAACATTCGTTGGAACTTCTATTTCATTTGAGGCATTCTTCGTGAATGGATAGAGGTCTTCTTGATTCCAACTCCACCCCCTGATTTGTCCCTCTTTGTGAAATTCAAGAATGGTTGATTCAGCCATCATGGCCTCAACCAATTGCTGATTTTCTAAAGTGTTGACAGGTTGTTCGCCAATATTCTGAAGACAGATATTTACTGCCTCAAGAAGAGTTGTTTTCCCTGGCGTTTTGCTTTGATTGGCATAGCCCATAGGTGAGCTGTATGTATATATAGATCCATGTTATCGGTTAATACAAAAAAGCCCCCATCTTTTGAAGGGGGCTTTAATGCAAATCCACTCTTATGGAATAGAGATCTTACCAGCACACTCAGCTCTTAGTACGTTCATACCAATAGCCATACGTGCCACCATGAGGCTCGACTGGTACATGATATTGAAATCTCCGCCTTGAGGAGTTACCTGCAAGCTTGGTGATTTCAGTGTCAAGACACCAATTGCGTCTCTATGGAAGACAAGTGCTTTGCACTTAGAAAGATCCTGTTGATAAGCAGTGTTCTTGTCGTAAGTACCGTTTGTATAGGAAGCCTGAGTTACATGGTTCGACTCATAAACGTCGATACCTTTGACTCTCAAGACACGGCCTGATGCAAACGAACCGTTCTCACCACCACCAGAGTTGAAGTCTGTGTTGATTGCCCTGGTTGAATCCAATAGGTAATCGTATTCTTCTGGGCCAACAACAGCAATGATGTCCTCTGTAGGTACGTCTGCTTTTTTCATGTCAACCTTGATGGAACTGATCTTGTCGATTAGTTCATCGCCTTTGGCATTTTTAGTTGCAGCCGCATAACCAGCAGAGAGAGTCTGTGAATGACCAGTTCTGTCAGCGTTAAGTGTCTTAGCTAATGGCTCTGTTGTGGTAGCAGCAGCAGCATGGATAACCCTTGCAGCTCTCTTGTCCCACTCAATAGCTAAGGCTTGGCCTAATTGATGAGTGATGTCCTGCCTTACGTCATAATAGTTCATCATTTCTTCAATGTCGTAGACCACCTGATCGGCGATCAATAGACCATCGAGATTGATGACTTGCTCGTTACGGTCACCAGGACTGTTAGTTGCCCCGAGGACTGGTGCGCCTGGAACATGGTAGGCCGCAGCGGCTTTACCACTAACTGGGAAGGCGGCGGATTTGCCTCCTTTGATGTTGCGTTCTTTGACCTTTCCCTTGAATACACAAGAGCGATCAAAGGCTGAAAGTAGTTCCGCAATGCCGAGTTTCAGGAACAGGGAGTCGGTTGCACCCGTTCCTTTAATCTGACCAATGCGATCTAGATTGGCGTTAGCCATTACTAATTAAAGTGAAGGCGAAAGGTCGGCTCTCGTTTCCCCGATAGAGTTGTCTCCCGCAAGAGGCTCTACCAGTTGTTCAAGTTGAGATCAATTCGTAATGCAATACTAACCAAAAACGTCTGATCTGCCTAATGTTTTGTCGTACCAAGCTCTGTATTTGGAGTCAGTTTCATACATAAACTTACCTCTGGAATCTCTTTTGTTCCTAGCTTCTAAAGCTTCTCTGTCTGTTGAGAATGTTTCTACCTGAGTAGCAGAACCTCCACTGATTAACGGAGGGTCAGCCTGTCCTCCTTTCCTCGCTGCCATTTGTTGAACAGCAAACTGAGCAACAGCTTTATTCCCTGTGTTAATTGCTTCGTTGTAACCAGCAAGTTCCGCTGCTGTCAGATTAGCTTCCATCCATTTGCCTAGTTCAGCAAACTTACTTTCTCCTCCTATTGAATCAGTGATAGCTCTACTATCTGCCTCGCTTAATTCGACTGACTCTGAACTTCCTTGAGAAGGATTAGCTGTCTCTGATATCCCAGAAAGGTAGGTGAGCATTATGTCTTTTGGTATTCCACCTTCTGCCAATTTGTCTACATACTCAGTGACGTCTTTCCCTGCGTAAACAGCCTCGGCCATTTCAAAAGGATTGACCCCAGTAGATTCATATACTGATGTCAGTTGTTCTCCATAGACTTGCTTACTAAGTTCAGGAGTGTAGTCATCAGCCTTGTAGTTCCAGCCTTCATCTGTTGATTCCTCTGTAGATTCTCCCTTCTTTCTTTCAAGCTCTTGATAAGCCTTAAGTAGTTCCTCTTGATTCTTAAATTTACCGCCTATTAGTTCATCTGATTGTTCCCCTTCTTGCATCGCCTGCTCAGGAGTCTCAAGACCTTCTCCTTTTTCTTCCGCTTCTATCTCTTCTGCTATTCCTTCTAATAATTCTTCTTGGCCTGGGGCTACAAGATCAGCGAGATTTGATGAGGTCATTGTTCAGGTTCGGGGGGTTGTTCTAATTCAGCTTGAGTGGCTTCAGCGTTGGCTAATTTCTGTGGGTCAGCCATGCCAGCCTGCATTGCTTGTTGAGCCAGCATCATTTGTTGTTGCTGTTGTTGCTCCTGCTGCAGTTGTTCTTCACTCTTAACCAGGCCAACTAAATCCATACCCATTGAAGACGCTAAACGTGAGATCAATTCGGAAGGATTTACATAGGTGGCTACACCTTCTGGCCCTAGGGTTTGCTGAAGTATTTGCATGAATCTAGCAGTCTTTTCAAGATCGTTGCCACGACCTACAGCAGCTAGTCCTACACTGACGACTGGACGTACCAGTTCATTAGGTAGTTTAGCCATCTTACCCTTCCTTGTAAGTAACACTAATTTACGAGACACATAGGGTTGTTGAAACTCTGTCGTCAGGATTGCGTAGATGGAGCCAAGGGCATTCTCCAATTGAAGCGCCTGTAATCTTACTTCTTCTGCGGTCACTCTTTCCGCTTGTCTGGGTTGGTTGAGCATGAAGCTTTGAGCTAATCGAGCTTCGATAGTTGTCAGACTTTGAAGTGCAATGTTTAAATCCTGAGCTTTATTTATTTGCAGGGTGAATACATCGTCAGGATTTCCTGGGACGTATGCACCATTGGCTGCCTCGGCGAGCTTCTTCGGATTTGCTATACCGCTTGGCTTTACCAAATGTTTTACCTGTGCTGAAACTAAAGCGCCCTCCGCTATCGCTTGAGCTAAAGCTTCTGCTGTCTGTAAGTCAGCAATACATGCAGCTTCTATATACCCAGGAGAGTAACTATCACCGTCGATGCGATACATACGAAGTGGTAGCCAAGGAGATTCGCTAGTAGGTGCGCTGCCCCTAGAACCTGGAACTTCATTACCACTTATCTCTTGATACCAGCTAACGCTTTTGTTCTCCCACTGAATATGAGTGTAGACATTGACTGTCTCCTCATATTTCGGCTTGCCTTGTTCATCAACAATACCTGTAATCTCTCCTTCCTTTTCGTCAACCAATTCTCTAGCGCTATCAGGCAAGTTCTCTATAGATATTTTCTCGTTGACAATCGCCTCAAGTGGATTCCCCATAGGGTCACGACGTAAGACGTATTTATTTAAGTGAAAACATTTCAGTCCCTCTTCTGCTACATACATCAATACGTTGCCACCAACAATTAAATGCAGCAGCATTTCATGCACTGCAACTCGATCATTGGATGTCTCAATACTATGAAGAACTGCCCTTTCAAGTCTGGCTAAACCTATATCAAATTCTGTCTTTTGCCTGGCAACATCTTCTGGGGTTGCCCCTTGTTGATACAACATCTGTTCATTCTTTCCCATCTCGATCTCGTCAATCGTGAATCGAAAGAAAGTTTCTGTTGGTGGCAGGAGAGCAATCAGAAGTTTACTCGCCAAGTTATGAGTACCTCTGGCTCCGATACCATTCCAAGGAAGAACAAAGTCCTGATTCCTTAAGGCTGTAGCTTCGTCACTAAGAGGAATGAGATAGGGAACAGTCAAACGTCCAGAAGTTCGAGCCTGTTCGAGGCGGTAGTTTCGATCACCTTCTAGTGCTCGATACCGCTTGGCTGCTTGACCGTCGTAATTCATTTTAGGTTCCTAAGTTAGGGCCAGCTCCTGATCCTCGGCCTGACGAGC
>VTLG01008482.1_pt1 | contig 11530 bp, 22 predicted proteins | sample 4694571 | NCBI WGS metagenome assembly VTLG01 (sample SAMN12604809, study PRJNA352737) | marine metagenome | biome: ENVO:00000447; feature: ENVO:00000209|ENVO:00000569|ENVO:01000036; material: ENVO:00002151; isolation source: viral sequences binned using virsorter ... | reverse complement strand
AAATGAGGATGTTGCAACATCTTCAGAGTATGGCTGAACAACTGTAACAAGGTAGTAAGGCACGGCTCTCACAAGGTATGGTCGAATGACTGAGGGTGTGAGGGTTGGTACTGAAGTACTAGTTAACATAGGAAATGTTGACTTGTCGGGAAAAGGTTGGGGGTAGTCAAAGAATCCCCCTACTCACAAAAAGAAAGAAAGGATAATATGTCACTAGAAACTAGACTTATTAAGCTAAAGATGAAGTACGATAAACTTGCCCTCCGTGAACCAAGGTCCGGGCAACAAGTTCTAGACCGCATGATGTGGGAAAGACTAAAGAAAATTTTAGTAAAACGCTACGGGAGGTACGATTAATGAACATATTCTTTTTAGACGAAACACCAGAACTATCAGCAAAAATGTTGTGCGATAAGCACGTTCCTAAAATGCTGTTAGAATCAGCGCAAATGTTATCAACTGCTGTTAGAAAGTATGAAAAAGAAACAAATACAACGCCACTTGCTAAACCAATATATAAATCAGCGTACCCTAATCATCCAATGACAATATGGGTATCTGAAACTTTAGGTAACTTTACTTGGGCATTATATAATGCTTTTTGTATTAATAATGAGTATGAATACAGATTTAAGAAAAACCATAAATCGTACAAAGTTATTAAAAATATAATTGATTTTGAATTAATGGCGCATATACCAGATGGCGATTTTACAGATCCACCTCAATGTATGCCAGATGAATACAAGGATAATGATTACGTAACTGCCTATCGTAATTTTTATAAAGGCGAAAAAGAATACTTTGCTAAATGGGAAAAAGGCAGACAACAACCAGAATGGTGGTAGAAATGGAAAGAACTGAAATAGGCATTGGAAATATGCGAATAGACGTCGTTGATGATAATACGGTCTATATTAATATTAATGGATATACTTATTATATTGACGATTCAACAAATGAGCAAATAATAGAGAAATACAAGGAAAAAGAATGAGTCAATTTGTCCATTGTCCAAGCTCCAAAATTATGGTATCTAGAACCCATGAACCGAGCAGACATAGAAGACCTCTATGGCGACGACGAGCCGAACATCTTATTTGCCGAGGGGTTCGACGAAGCAATAGCGGGAGTAGTATGGGACGGAGAAAGAACACGCGTCGTTTACGACACGGAATTAATTTTAGAATTACTCATGGGGCGTAGTGAGATGACCTATGAGGAAGCAGTCGAATATTTCGACTTTAACATTGCGGGTTCTCATATGGGGGAGTATACACCTCTGTATTTAGAAACGTAGAAAGGAATAATATGACAGTAGATTTAGTTTATGTAGCAGACAAGTTAATGCGAATAACAGACGCAAGTGATAAAGACCTACGAAAAGAAATAGAAGAGTTTAGAGAAGAATGTCTACGCAACATAGGTGTTGACGTAGTAAATGAATATAACAACTAGGAGAAAGAATGAGTATAAAATTTACAGATTGGGTAATGGACGAACAAGAAAAAAGAGAAAATAGCTTTTTAGATAATTGCTACGAAAGAGCATTCGTTATCTATAGCTACGATAAGAACTTACACTTAGCGCACTTAGAGAACTCTAATATGCCCTTAAAAGACTTTTTAAAATCATATAAGGTTAAGATGAGAGAACTAGATGATGAGGAGGTAATCTATCATATATGATTAAAGAAAAACAAAAAAATATTGGTGACCTTGAGAGAAAGATAAAGATAGGTTATCAAGATGTGTCCGTGGAGCGTGATACAACAACCTTTCAAAAACAATCAGATGCCTACGGCGAATATGATCATAGGAAGAACACAATTAGCATTCAAGAGGGGTTATCCCCTCTCGATGAAGCAAATACCCTACTCCATGAAATAATGCACGGAGTAGCTTATATAAGCTCTTTAACACAAACCGGAGAGCCTCTCGATACAGAAAATAAGGAGGAAATGGTAATTAACACTATGACCAATGGTTTGGCGCAAGTCTTTAGGGATAATAAATGGTTATTACCCTATTTCATTAAAAAATTTAAAGGATAAAATATGAACATGGATAGATTACTAGCTTCCGTGAAAAAACACGAAGGCTACAGAAACAAGGTATACCTAGATACCCTAGGTAAGAGAACAGTGGGCGTAGGGCACCTCTGCGTCGAAGATTTTTGGGAGGACGATAAGGAATACGAAGAGAAATTCCTCATGACAATCCTAGAACATGATTTAGAAACCGCTATAAAAGGCGCTGAGAGGCTTTGTAGCAACTGCCCTGATATAGATGACCTAGCAAAAGAGATCATTATAGAGATGGTATTTCAACTAGGAGAAACAGGTGTAAGCAAGTTTAAGAACATGTGGAAAGCATTAGAACAAAGTCCCCCGGAATATTCTGTGGCGGCGAGCGAAATGTTAGACTCACGTTGGGCAAAACAAACTCCAAATAGAGCGCAAGGTATGAGTGCGCAAATGGCAGGCATTGGCTAGACACGTTTGGCAGTGGTTTTGGGACTACGACTGGCTTGGTAATAAATACAAGGCAATATACTATGGTCCTAGACTAAATTGGATGAAACTTTTTAGGAAAAAGAAGAAGAAGAAATGAATATTCTTATACTTACAGGATTAGTTATCATTATTGTTATACTAGCTTTCATCGCTTTGATGATTTATGCCATTGGAGAAAAATTATCTAAAAAATAACTTGATCCCATATAACGTTTAGGTGTATAGCTAGAAGCTTACCCCCAAAACAAAGGAGATTATATGACGGTAGAGGAATTGAAGGATGTTATTGTATATTTACAAGGCAGAATAGAAGAATTAGAAAAAAGAAAAATGTGTGAATGTGCAGAAGAACCTCCCGAAAAGACTAATCCTACCGTGACGTATAAAGCAACACCAAGAGAAGTATTTGTGACTAATTATGATGAAGATGAGGAGTGTATATCTTGCTCCGCGTAAAGGGTAAAAATGGTAGAAACAGTTAATATACCGGCAGATAGATTTAGTTTAATATCCGGATTTGATAGACCGGGTGCAGTAGATACGAGCAAACTAACGCTTGGTGATCCTTATGTAAAATTTACCGCGTCGGACGGGAAAGACTACTACACTAGAAATTTTAATCACAGCAGTTTACTTCCAACCAAAATGTATCTTTCAACGTTTGGTACATACATAACAGATAAAACAGGTGAAAAGTTTTTGATGCCGATAATAGAAAAAACAGCGGTAGATAAAGGAATATTAGTAGGGCATGTAGACGGACACCTAGAAGCTGATGAAAAAGGAAGAAATAAACTTCACGTTAACAAAGTTGAAATAAGCTACAATCCGGAAAAGAAAAAAATAACCCCTTATGGGGCAACTTTTGCTTCGGGCAAGGAAGGACAGGGTCTTAAAACTAACATAGGTAGAAGTCTTTTAACACAAGTAGTATCTAAACTTCCTTTTATTGATGATGTCGGTGGATTTAGAATATCTGGCGCAAGAGATATTGCGGCTAAAGAAAGAGTAAAAGCGGGGGGATCTGGAGAAACAAAATCAATGGATGCAAGAGTAGGAACAAACGTGATAAATAGAATTAAACAAGGACTTGCTAAAACAGGAATTATAGATGGATTTTTCACTCAAGCAGATATTACAAAAGAAAAAGTTGCAGATTATCTTAAAAAAAATAACACAGTTGTTGCGGGTGTGGCTCTTTCTGGAAATGATCCAATGCAAAGTTTAGGGGTAAAAGGTATGGGTAGTCCAACAGATGACGCGGCAAACTACTACTTAGCCCTAGCTGAAGGAGGATTTGTTGATGCTGACGTATTTGGAGATATGATTGATTTTATTGAAGTAAAATCTTCTCCGCGAAGTGGTTTAATGAATATAGATCAGTTAACAAGACCTTTATGATTGGACTAGCTACCTCTTCTTACGTACCTTCAAACGAAGTCTTATTCTACGCCTGTTGCGCCTTTTACTTGAGCCTATTTTTCGTCGGCCTTTGTGCCTTTTTCTTTTAAGATCGGCTTTGCCCATTTCTATCTTGATCCCATTGTTGGACACGACCGCGCCAATAATCTTGTTCTTTACGCTCTAGTTGTTCCCATCTGGCTTTTCTAAAACCTTCTTTATCAAATCTGTATCTGAGGTTTTTTGCCCTCTTATCGTATTTAGTTTCATCAGACATTAACGCCTTTCATTGGATTTTCCATTGAAAAATGTACGTTAAATGCCATTGAACGTCTCTCCCCCTCACAACGAAAAGGATAGACTTGGTGTGCTAACCAACTAGGGAATAAATAAAAATCTCCCACTTCTGGTTTTACAAGAAAACTATGACGGGCAAAATGATTTGGTATTGAACCAATAAATTCTAGACAGCCAGCAGTTGGATGATGATCTTCTTTTTTGTATTCTTCATCAAATTTGGGAGGAATTTTTAGAAAACAAACACCCGATAGATTGGAATCATGGATATGAATCGGATTGAAATCACCCGCAACTTGACTGACTGCCCAAACACGAAATGATACTTTTGTCCCTTCTGGGAGATAGTCGGGCAAAACTTGTTTCGCGTATTCTTGCGACACAGTCGCAAGAAACTCTGGTAATCCTTTAATTTTCATGTGATCTATACTAATCTCTTTCTTTACATTCCCGGCAAGGTTGTGAGACCAATCTCTCTCTTTACTTAACTTCTCATCATTTAAAATTTTATCTGCGTCTTCATTAATCGCGTCTAAATAAATTTGTGGTAGTTTTGTTTTAAGGATACTTGGTCCAAAAGGTTGGTAAATATCAAAAGATACTTGTTCTTCTTTAGCCATCAAAATTCTCCGGGTTTTTAAAATCTTTTTCGTGTTGCTCCCACAAACGGCGACCTTGACCATAAGAATATTCCCATTCGGGAATTGTAAATTCTTTTGTGGTCCCGTCTGTATAGGACACAATCACTTTATCTTGTACTTTTCTTACTGCACTAATTATTAGCTGTTTTTTCATTAGGTTTCGCGATCGGTTCTGAAAAGTAAACTTCTCTTATATTTTTGATAGCTTCTTTTAATTCCACTTTCTTTAACATAATATTTTTTAACTCCTCTATATGATCTGCATGATCATGATCTTTACTCGTAATGTAAGCCGGTGCATTTGTTAAAAGCACCTCTTTAGCTTCAACTTCGGATAACTCTCCATTTAATTTACTCAAAACTGCTGTATATAAAGCTGTTTTAATTCTTTTTTCACTGCTGTCCGACATGTTTATCTTCTCCATTTTTTAGTGTAGGTTTGTCTTGTTCTTTATCAACTAAGTAACGTATAAACGAAGCCATCGACATATAATTTTTTTCCGCTATAGGCTTGGCTCGTTGATAAGTATCTATGCTGATAGCAACAGATTTATATTTTTTGACATCCGTCATTTCTTTCTCCTATTTATATATATTGTATGTTTATTCATACGACCCCATACATATGGGATTTTAACAAATTGTCAAGGAAATTATGTCTTTTTATTATTTTTGTAGTAGTCCCATATTTCTTTTGATTTAAAAATTTGAGGGTATTTCTCAAATAAACCAAGCGTCACTGCTAATAACTTTTTAGTATATTCTGGGTCCACAGCGTAATTGTCTAGTGTCTCAATTAATTCAAATATATTTACATTATCTGACATGTATTGTTTTACACGAAGGTCCCTATATTCTTTAAATGCGCTAGAATTATTAAGTAAAGCAATATAATCAGAAACACTTTCACATTTGTTGCCATATACTTTTAACATTATATCACTATTTAATGATTTTATGTGCGGTTCTGTTTCGTCTGTTTCAATAATACCATAAAAATTATTTGCTTCTTTTGCAAATCTAGAACGTCCCCAATCAGATTCTAGTATAGCTTGTGCTACGCTAATAGCTACAACAACTCTTTCTGTTGGAGGTATAAAAGCATTATTTAATACTGTGCATTCTGCAACACCTTGTACAAAATGATCGCGTGGATTAATTTCATAATTAAAATCAAATCCATTTAGTAAAGGGTTACATATCACGAGTAATGTGGCGCATAGTTCTTTAAACATCGTCGTCCTTTTCTATAAACTCGTACTCAACCTTTAATCTTACCTGTTCCGGTGTCCTTTGTCGATGTATTTTTGTACCGGGTTTCCAAGTTTGACGGTATGATACTGTTTTTACGTCAATTTTTCTTATTTCACCGGTCTCTTGATGCACTAAAACCATATCAATTGGGCCGGCTCCCGATACATTTTTAAATACCATGTATCCTTCTTTTAAAAATTTTATAACAGCTTTAAATTCGTTTACGTCACCTATTACTTTTTTTTGATCTCGCCCCATGATGGTCCTATTTCTGCATCAACTTTTAATGGAACTTTTAACTGTACTGTATTCTCCATTACTTCCTTGATCCGTGTTGCCTGTTCCTTGCTCTCAATAGAACAGTTTAACTCATCGTGCACCTGTATATGCGAAATGATACCCTCTTCGTATAGGTCCACCATCGCTTTCTTCGTCATGTCAGCACTTGATCCTTGTATTAATCTATTAAGCGCTTTATAAGTCCATGCTCTTTTCAAGTCACGTCCATACTCTTTCTCTGCTTCCCATAATGGTAATGCTTTATGAATACCAAAGGCGCGTGGTTCCCATAATTCAAATCTACATTTACGACCAAGAAGTGTACGTAAGAAACCTACATTCTCATTAATTGTTTTACAAAAGGTACATTCGCATGAAACTTTGCGAATAAATCTTCTGTCTCATATCTATCTAAACCTAACTCGCTAGCTAGCTTACCTTTACCCATACCGTACATCATGCCAAGATTAATTGTCTTGGCAGTTCTACGGTCTATGCCCGCCATATCGGCAACGGCTTGATGGAAATCTGGATCTTGTGTTTTATAAGATTCGATAACCTCGTCGGCGCCTTTCAAACCGCCACCGGTAAGCGCGGCGAAGTGGACAAGAACACGAGGCTCTTGTTGGCTATAGTCAAATGACCCCCACTTGCAACCTTCGTCTGGGACGAAGATTGATCGTATCAACGGCCCGATATCTTTATTACGTGCAGGAATTTGTTGTAGGTTTGGATTACTATAACTGAACCGTCCTGTGACCGTTCCTCCTGTTTCACCACGCATTTGATTGATATCGGCGTGAATTCTACTGTGCGAAGAATGTGTAAGTATTGTGTCAATAAATGTTGTACGTGCTTTATTGAACTCTCTAGCATTAACTACCATTTTCGCTAATGGATGTTTGTGTGTAGATAAAAAGTTTTTATCAAACTTAGGTTGCCCGGACTTTTCAGTGCGCTCGTATTTAATTTTTAATTTATCAAATGCTTTTGCTACACTTACTGCCGCCCAAATATCAACGTCTACACCTGTATCTTTTTTAATTTGTGCTAAAAGTTTATCTTCTTTTTTCTGTAAATCTTTTTTTATTTTATCTGCTTTGTTTAAATCAACACGAACACCTTTTGTTTTCATGTCAAGTAAACATGGGAAAAGCCGTGTTTCGAGGTCAAATATACTTGATAACTCTTGCTTAATTAATTCTACTTTAAAATGTTGCCACAATTTAAGTGTAAGATCCGCGTCCTGTTCTGCATAAGGACCAACATACATAGCGGGTAGCTTGTACATTTCTGCTTTCGCATCAACACCCCATTCTTTTGCGGCTTCATATAATAATGTTTCTGACTTTGTATCTTTTAAATAATCTTTACCTAACTCGTTTAATGAATAACGAAATCTATTTTCATCTATTAGTGGCGCGGCAATTAAGGTATCAATAATTTTACCTTTAACTTCTACACCCCACCATCTAAGCCAACCTACATCGTAAGAGGCATTATGAAAAATTTTATCACATGGTAAATCCATGATCTTTTGTATTTGTCTCTTTAATATATTCTCATCAAAGTTACCACCACCCTCATGTCTTATAGGGAAATAACCTTTCCAACCTTCTACTGCTATAGCAACACCGGCTATATAACCATTATTAATTGCCCAACCCGGACCTTTTGTTTTAATATCTGGATCGTATGTCTCTAAATCAATCGCAATTTCTTTTGCTTCAGAAAGATTAGGAACCTTTTCCGGTGGTGTCCACTCACTCGGAGGTTGAAATAGTGGTATCTGTGTCATCTTTATCCTTATCATTTATTTCACCGGCGATTGCCGCATATCCCGCCATGTCTATGTAACAATCTTCTGTGGTTCTATGTTTAAGTCTCGCTACTTTGACAAGCAACATACATATAGCTACATCATGTGCTGATACTTCTTTACCTAAGTAAGCACTCCACAAATCAGAAATATTTTTATGATTTTCATATTTATTTCCATAATCGCGTTGTCGTTGACCAGTAACTATTTTTGCTGCTGTGTCTAAATATTCTCTAGTCTTCATCTTTCTCCTTTATGTTGATAGACCGTAAATCATTTGTAAGGAGTTGTAAATCAAGTAATAATATTTTAAGCTCCTTATCAACTTTTTCACGGTTTAGTTTTGGTAACTCATAACGTATTCGTCGTACTTGTTTTTCTGTTACACTAACTTGTTTCAATGCAGTATCTATTGTAAACATTAAAATGCCTCCGAAAATTCTCTATCCGATTGTGATCTCACAATGTTCAAGGTGTTTCTTGCACGCGTCATTCCCACATAGAATACGCGTCGCTCTTCGTCTCGTTGTGACCAATACGACGCATCAGCCTTACGAGTTAAATCTGTTAACAGCATAACATTATCTGCTTCACCACCTTTTGATCCATGTATCGTTGATAGTTTGATCCGTGGTGCGCGTCTAATGTTTTCTTTACGACGTAAACACATTCGTACATACGTCTTCTTATGAACTTCTATATTCTCTAAAGCTTTAAACCAAGGTAACTCTTTATCTAATTTTAATCCGTAGTTTGATGTTAATGTATCAAAGGTAAACATTTTATCTTTATCTACATTCTTCATTCCTTTAAATTCTGTTGCTACACCTTTACCTGTTTTAATGTAATTATAAAAAGATTTTACTCTTTTAATATCTAATTCTTTACCTCTACGTACATCTTCCCATGCAAGTATAGCTTCTTGTACGCGTTTATTAATAGATACTTTATCCCCATCACTTCTTTTTCTTTCAAAGAAATAACCATATAATTTTAATTCTTCTTCTAATTTATCTAAACGATATCCATCTCTGGCCAAAACTAGCCATTTTCCTTCTTTCATTTTTTGTAATTGTTCAACAGGATGTATGTTTACTTGTCCTTTTTCATCACGCGCTGTCCATTCTTTATCTACTCTATCTTTAATACGCTTAATTAATCTATTTGCTTTTGCATGAATAGACTCTGCTAAACGATATGATTTATTTAATATGGTCCGTGTTCCTTCCATATTCATTAAATACTCTGGTCTTGCACCCGCCCAACGATAAATAGCTTGATCATCATCACCTGCTACATATACTCGCTTTGCATTTGTAATAACACGTTCAACCATTTTCCATTGCAACCAACTAAGATCTTGCGCTTCATCTACAATAACAACATCAAAGTCTGGCATAAGGTCATAATGTTTTTTATTAAAATCAACAATCATGTCCGTCATGTCATATTTATTTCTCTCCATTTTGTAATCATGCAATGACTTATCAATATACTTTAGTTTGCGTAAACCACCTTCAATGTTTCCTACGTTAGGATCGTTAAAATAAGATTCTGATGTTAGTCCTCGTATCTTTGCACCATCTATCACTTGCATAAACACATCATCGGGAAAACTAGCACCATGTGATTTAATATTTTTATTTGGATTACTTAATTTTATTTGTGTTTTATTTGACACATTTACATAATCAGTATCACTCATAATATTTTCTTCTGTTAAGTGTAATTCTCTATATGCTAAACTATGCAGTGTACGAAAGTTCATAAAGTCTTTCGTGTTATAGTTTAGTTGTGAGATAGCACGAGACAAAGCTTCATCTGCCGCTTGATTTGTAAAAGCAAGATAAGCAATCTTATTAGGATTAACTTTATTTTCACGCAACTCTTTTTCTACTATGCGTAGTAAGTGTGTTGTTTTACCTGTTCCCGGTGGTCCAAAAATAATGTTTCTCATTTTATTTTTATCTCCGCATCTGTTTCAATCCATACTCTTGCACCACAACTTAATGGTTTATCTGGTCTATACACAAGTTTTGATGGTCCTAAAATATCTACTTCATGACAATAAGTATTACTTTTACCTTCTTTAATAGTTAAAACAGGCTCATTTGTTCCATGTTTTTTATTTGCTCTTACCTTGTGCATGTTGACATGAATTCTTTTCATTAGAATGGTGTCTCCTCTCCCATGTCTGGTGTTTCAAAGTCATCACTATTCTTTCTTATCCAAGGTACATACCAAAGGTAAGCTGTTTTACCTTTTATTTTTCTTCTACCATCCCCGCCGTTCAATTTACTTCTAATATGAGCTAACATTTGTGTAGTGCTAAAATCTTTAAAATCATTTTTCTTTAAAAACTTCTGCAACCAATCTGATTTAAAATATGCAGTTTCTCTATTTACTTTACCTTCTTTTTCTTCATATTCTCTTTCTTCAAATAATGCTTTACCCATATCTATTTCATCTATGTGTTCCGCTATTCCTTGATCTTCTAAGAAACGTTCTAGTAAACTTTCAAATCTACCTGTCTTTGTAATCTCATGTGGCATCTGTATAACTTCAACACTATCTAGTAATGCTTGTAATCTACTATCCCAATCATTTGGTCTCATCATGTTAGGCATAACATTAATTTCATTCATACATGCTTGTCTAAACTTATGTTGATTATATAACTGATCGGTCGACAATTTTAATCTTCTACCGTCTATATTTAAAAACCAAGTTGATTCATCACTTTCATATTTTGTTAAATCACTTACTTGATTTTCAAACGAATTACCAACACCATACTGTTTACCTTTACAAATATTCAAAGAACATACAGCGCACATAGGTTGATCTTTACATTTGTATTGATAATCTTTTTTCTCATGTTGTCTTATTGTTTTAAGAACTTGTTGTGCCGGTAATGGCGTTTCCATATATTTATAATTAAACTCTTCTATCTTTGTTTGCCATTCCTCCGGCCATTTCTTTTTTGCATATACTGCGTACTGATATAATGTATTATCTCTTCCGCCGGGTGGTATTCCTTGTGACATTAATGTTGATAGACACGGAGGACCATCACTTAATTCAATATCATTCTTTCTTTTTACTTTAAATTCTTTTAAACTTTCTTCGGTCGTACAATAAGTTTCATATAAAGCAAAGAAATCATCAAGACTACTAGCATTACCATCGTCGCTATAGCCATGACGCATAGAATCATCACCACCGTGATAGGGAAGATTAAGAAAGTTTCCAGTGTCTCCACGATCCGCTTGTATCTCAATTTGTTTTGGAAATATTTCACAATTTGCATAACCTAATTCTCCT
>VTLG01003205.1_pt1 | contig 11531 bp, 15 predicted proteins | sample 4694571 | NCBI WGS metagenome assembly VTLG01 (sample SAMN12604809, study PRJNA352737) | marine metagenome | biome: ENVO:00000447; feature: ENVO:00000209|ENVO:00000569|ENVO:01000036; material: ENVO:00002151; isolation source: viral sequences binned using virsorter ... | reverse complement strand
CAAGTCAAGTATTATCGACAGCTTGCTGTATACAATGTTTAACACAACGTCTAAGAATGAGCGCAAGAACCTGAACGTCATTAACTGGGACAAGGAGTATGCTAGTGGTGACTTGGAACTTATGACGGAAGATGGAACTGTGTGGAACATCCACCGACAGTCAGACAAATATACTAAGAAGTCCAAGGGACAGCAGATCACAGAAGCTAAGACAGATGTTGTCTTCACGTCGACAGCTATTGACGGTACAGAGTCTACCCATAACAGCCTAACTAGAAATGAGACTGACAAAGAAATTAGAAAGACCTTTGGCACAATTGATGATTTCCTATTGACCTCAATGTCATCACAGTTAGACTCTCTGTCTTTTATCCGCGAGGGTTCAACAAAAAGAAAAGAAATCTTTGCTAAGTTCTTGGATCTAGAATTGTTTGATCGAAAGTTTAAGTTCGCTAAGACAGAGGCTTCAAACTTGCGTGGTGCTCTAAAAAGACTAGAAGGGAAAGAGTTTGCTGCCGACATCGACACAGCTTTGTACGAGCTACAGCAATGTATCCTAGACCATGATAACAAGCAGGCTGAAATAGCTGATGCTAATACAAAACTACAAGAGTACACCGATGTGATTCGCAAGCTAGATACAACTATCGCAAGCACACCAACTGAACTTATTGATATTGTTAAGCTGCGAAGAGACCTGACTGACAAGAGAAATCAGAATATTTCTTTAAAGAGTAGGAATGAGGAATTGGCTGGCAAAGTGGAGACCTCTACTGAGGTAGTGCAGACCATTCAAGACTATGTGGATAACTACAACGTCGATCAATACAAGAAAAGGATTGAAAGTTCTGCCAAGATTGATGAATTGCTGAAAGGTCTCGCCCGCTCTATCACAGACGCTACTAGAGGTAAAGAGAGAGATGAGCGTCAGGCTTCTATATTACAAGGTATACCATGCGGTACCACTTATCCTACGTGTAAGTTTATTAAGGATGCATATGTTGCCAAGGCAAGGCTCCCCTCTATTGAGCAGGAACTAGAAGACCTAGCTGCTCAAAAAGCAGAATGTGAAGAGAAGAAGGTGTCCTACGATGCCGAAGAGGCACAGACGTGCGTTGATAAGTATAATAAGCTACTCGATAAGAAGGGCGAACATGAAGCACTTATTGTTAAAGCCAACTTGATGATATCTAAAAATGACGCGCTTATGTCTAACCTGACCACACAGATAGAACTGCTAGAGCAAAAAGAAAAGCAGTACACATCTAACAAAGAGGCAGTGGACAAGCTCAATGACTTGATTTCAGAGAAAGAAACATACGAAAGGCAGTTGTCCAGGCTACAATCCGCCAAGAGTAACTTAGATAATGAAGCAAAGTTTCTGTACAAAAAGCTAGGATCTCTAGAACAGAAGATTGAAAATCTTAGGGAGCAGCAGGCAGAGCTTACGAGGCTCCAGGAAGAATATTCAGCTTACGATCTCTACCTCAAGTGTATGCATAGCAATGGTATTGCATACGACATTATTAAGAGCAAGCTGCCGGTCATTAACGAAGAGATTTCTAAGTTCTTGATGAACATCGTTGACTTTGATATTTACTTTGAGGATGATGGCAAGAGGCTTAACATACACATTCAGCATCCAAATCAAGACCCCCGACCACTTGAGATGGGCTCGGGAGCCGAGAAGACCATCGCTGCCATGGCAATCAGGCTAGCATTGCTATCCGTTTCAAACTTGCCAAAGGGTGATGTGTTTATACTTGATGAGCCTGGCACTGCCTTGGACGAGGAAAACATGGAAGGATTTACGAGAATGCTTGACATGATTAAGTCTCACTTCAAGACTGTTTTACTTATCTCCCACCTTGAAACACTTAAGGATTGCGTGGACATGCAGCTTAGCATAGAGCAAAAAGATGGCCATGCTTTTGTGAACTGTTGAACTAATTATATTATGTTGGAGGTGCTATGAGTATGGCAAAAGCATTTATAGATAAGGGACTGGAGAAGATTCTTTCACGCAAGCTACTTGTGTGGGTAACAGCTACCGGCTTAGCTGCTGCTGGTTTTGTGACGAGCGGGGACTGGGTTATTATCTCAGGGCTTTACCTTGGAGGCCAGAGTGTCATTGACGCAATTGTTAAGCTCAAGGGGGCGTAGTGTCCTCTTTGCTAACCTTCGTGACAAGATACTGGAAAGAAATATTAATTGGATTATTGCTTTTAACCGTATCTGTTTCGTGGTACTATGATAGATCCTCTCTAATAAAAAGCTTTGATAGCGCGACTGAGAGATACGAGAAAGAACTTTCAATAATTAAAGAAAGTCATGCTCGGGAAGCAAAGCTACAGAAAGAAGCCATAGAGAGGTACCAGACCAGGGTCAAGGAATTAGAGACTGTCTTTAGAGAAGCACAGGAAGATCTAGAAACTGCCAAAAATACTAGAGCAGAGGAAGTGGTCAGTCTACGAAGAGACAACCCTGAGCTACTAGCTGGGCAGATAGAGAAAGCATTTGGATTTGAATATGTTGAGTAAGGTTGCACAAATATTAAGTGTCACTTTAGTTTTGTGTAATACGGCCATGGCAGGGGACGGGAGATTCACTCTAGTTCCCAGTGGTGGCAGTGTGCCGTTTCAGGCTACCTGCTTTGACGACATTGCTACTGCTAAGCTTCTAACTTGGAGAGAGTTCCAAGAAACAGAATTTGAAAATAGGCTGAGGTTTGAACTAGATTTGCAGAGCGAGAAGTATACTTTAGAATTGGAATCTTTAGAGATCAAGTTAAATGAAACCATTTTTAGATACGACCAGAAAATTTTACTAAGAGATAAAGAGATAGAGTCCTTAAGGACAATAATTAAAAAAGATAGAAAAGTAAACCTACCTTTGGCTATAGCTGGTAGTGTTGTGGCAGGAATAGCGATAGGAGTAGGAACGGCGTATGCGATTGATAAAGCTTTTCAGTGAGCACCCAAGAAGTGTTGGCATGACCTACGTGGGCCATATGGTTAGGGCTATAGGTTTTACCATACTGCTCACATACGCTGCCGTGATTTGCCTTATCCACGCTATATTCCCATTTTTGTTTGAACACGATGCATCAAATATAGTTTCTTTAATACACAATGAGATGAGGGGATAATGAAAGATCCAAATAGAATAGCCAGGTTTGAGAAAGCCATAGCTAAGAAGTATGGCCAAGAGGCGATTGAGAACCCAAGGAAGTATTGGAACGATGAAAAAGAAAAGTCTTATCAAGAACAGATTAAAAAGGTTGCCGAAAAAGAGCGTGCATTCCAAGAAAGCGAAGAGAAAGAGGAAGTGAATGGCATTTTAATATCTAAAAAACTACTTACTAGAGAAGTTGTAAGGAGAGACTGCCCCGTTTGCGACACATTTTCGTTTAATCCGAAGGATGATGCCTACATGAACAAATATAGTTGTTGTTATAATTGTTACATACAGTGGGTTGACGGAAGAGAAGAGAGATGGGAAGCAGGCTGGCGTCCACCAAAGGGAGACAAGTAATGGCAACCACATTAGAAATCATTAGAGGAATCTCGCAAGCTGCTGCAAATGCTTATGATGGTGCTCACATGGAAGGCTACTCTTCCGATGGCAAAGCAAGGACAGTTGGCCTCAAGAGAGAAGAGGGCAACCCGATTACAGATAAGAGAGTTATGGATGGGTTTGGCGTTCGTTTCCACGGAGACAAGCTATGTATCACATATCACTCTGAGGTCCAGCTTAAGGAAGTTTACGGCAGTTCGTTTGAGAGTGACACCGAGTCGATGATTAACGACATTGCTAAGTTTCTCAAGAAGGAATACAAGGCTGTGACTGGTGAAACTTTGTCTCTTACTCCTGAAGGTGAAACCGAGATTTTAGTGCAGAACACTTCTAGAGTCCGGACGTGGTGCCAGGCTCATAGATTTTATAAGATTGGTTCTCTCAAGGAAGTGGAGACCGTTAAGGCTCCATCCGAGGACAACATGGATGTAGCGTATAGAAAGTTTGTAGAGCAGGGCGGCTTCCTGGGCAAGAGACCACAGAACGACTCCAGAAAGAAGGGATAGCATCCCATGGCTTACCAGCTCACTAAAAAACAAATGTTAGCGGAAATAGTGAAGTCTGGTAAGGACCCCGCTTACTTTATTAATAACTACTGCCGGATCTCCCACCCCATGGAGGGATTGATCCCGTTTAAGACATATCCGTATCAGGATGATATGTTAATTAATTTTAACGATCATCGCTTTAACGTCATTCTCAAGGCACGCCAGCTTGGGCTTTCCACGATTGTTTCAGCGTATGTCGTGTGGATGATGCTTTTTCACAGAGACAAGAACGTTCTTGTGATGGCGACCAAGTTCTCTACAGCGACAAACGTTGTGAAGAAGGTTAAGAATATCATGAAAAACCTCCCTGACTGGATCAGGATTTCAGATATTAAAATTGACAACCGAGCATCATTTGAACTTAGTAATGGCTCACAGATTAAGGCCACTTCTACGTCTGGTGATGCTGGCCGTTCAGAGGCGTTGTCTCTTCTAGTTATTGACGAGGCTGCGCACGTTGAGGGGCTAGATGAGCTATGGACTGGCTTGTATCCCACGCTGTCTACTGGTGGGCGTTGCATCGCTTTGTCCACTCCTAACGGTGTTGGTAATTGGTTTCACAAAACGTATGTAGATGCCACCGAGTCACAGAATGACTTCTTCCCATCTAATCTGCCGTGGGACGTACATCCGGAACGTGACCAGAAATGGTTTGAGAAAGAAACACGAAACATGTCTAGGCGGCAAATCGCACAAGAGCTTGAGTGCAACTTTAACACGTCAGGTGAGACAGTAATCCACCCAGATGATATTGCACACCTTAAGCAGCTGGTATGTGAGCCAAAATATAGAACAGGCTTTGACAGAAATTACTGGATATGGGAAGAGTACCAGCAAGGTGAAAACTATCTGCTGATTGCTGACGTTGCAAGAGGTGATGGCAAGGATAGTTCTGCATTCCACGTATTTAAGGTTTCAAACATGGAGCAGGTGGCCGAATACCAAGGCAAACCCAGCCTTGACATGTACGCAAACATACTAGACCAAGTTGGCAAGGAATATGGAAATGCACTAATTGTTGTTGAGAACATCGGCATAGGTATTTCTGTTTTAGAGAAACTGGAAATTCTTGGGTATACTAATTTGTACTACTCAATTAAGGGAACACACGAGTTTGTGGAACAGGAAATGGCGTATGCAAATGCCAATACAGTGCCTGGATTTTCCACAACAACAAAGACACGGCCTTTGATCGTGGCTAAAATGGAAGAGTTTATAAGAAATAAACTAGTTATTACACATTCTAGCCGCCTATGTAACGAGATGGAGACCTTCATATGGAATAATGGGAAACCACAAGCCATGAGAGGGTACAATGACGATCTTATTATGTCCTTGGCAATTGGGTGTTGGGTACGTGATACAGCGCTTTCTGCGAATAAACGTGAGCAAGAATATCGAGAGGCTTTTTTCAGTTCTATGATTTCAACAAACAGAAAATTTGATACAACAATTCCTGGCATGTTGCAACATAATAGGTTAGATAAGACTATGGAAGAAGCCAGAGAAAAACAAGAACATTATATCTGGTTAATGAAGGGGTGATAAATGGCCGAAGAAGATAAGAAAAATCCTAGGAATCCAACATCGGATTTATACAAGAGGTTGACAAAGCTGTTCTCTGGTCCTCTGGTTAGTCGTAGGACCCAGACAGGCAGAAGAATAAGAAAGCAGCAGCTTGATAAGTACGGCCACATGTTTAAGTCAGCAAGCGGGCAGGAATTTAAGCGAGCACACTATAACCCGTTTGAGTCTATGAACTCAAACTATATGGCTAACCAAAACCGCACGGAGAGGTACGTTGACTCTGACCAGATGGAGTACATGCCTGAGATTGCAAGTGCTTTGGATATCTATGCTGATGAGATGACAACTTCATCTCCCCTAGCCCCGATGCTTCACATTAAGTGCCCCAACGAAGAGATTAAGGCGATACTAAACTCTGTCTACAATGACATTCTTAATGTCAGGTTTAATTTGTTTGGCTGGGCTCGTACAATGTGTAAGTACGGAGACTTTTTCTTGTACCTTGATGTTGATGAAACTTATGGCGTTCGTCATGCGATTGGCCTTCCGCCTAACGAAGTCGAACGTTTAGAGGGAGAAGACAAAACAAATCCAAACTACATCCAGTTCCAGTGGAACTCGGCTGGGATGACTTTTGAAAACTGGCAAATTGCGCACTTTAGAATCTTAGGGAACGATAAGTACCATCCCTACGGAACATCAGTCTTGGAGCCTGCTCGTCGTATCTGGCGTCAGCTAACACTAATGGAAGATGCGATGATGGCTTATCGTATTGTTAGAGCCCCGGCTAGAAAAGCTTTCTACGTTGATGTTGGTAATATTCCGCCGCAGGATGTTGAGCAATACATGCAGAGAGTTATCACTGCTATGAAGCGAAACTCTGTTGTTAACAAGGACACCGGGCGCGTTGACCTTCGTTATAACCCGATGAGCATTGAGGAGGATTACTACATCCCTGTTCGTGGTGGGACAAAGTTTGCTTCTATTGAGCAAGTCGGCGGACAAGAAAGAAACCACGATATTGACGATGTTAAGTATTTAAGAGACAAACTCTTTTCGGCTCTCAAGGTTCCGGCTGCCTATCTCACACAGGGGGAGCAAGGTAACGAAGACAAGACAACACTCGCAACAAAAGACATTAGATTTGCTCGCACCGTGCAGAGACTCCAGAGGTCTTTGATCACAGAGTTAGAAAAGATTGGAATAGTGCATCTACACACTCTCGGCTTCCGTGGAGATGACCTAGTTAATTTTTCCTTATCTCTGAACAACCCATCTAAGATTGCTGAGATCCAAGAGCTGGAACACTGGAACCAGAAGTTCAGCATCGCCACAAACGCTACGGAAGGTTTCTTCAGCAAGCGTTGGGTCGCAGAGCACCTGTTTGGTATCTCAGAAGAAGAATTCTTGCGTAACAAGCGTGAGATGTACTATGACCGTAAGTACGAAGCTGAGCTTAACGCTGTTGGTGAAGCGGCTGGGCAAATGGCTGCTGCAAGCGCTGGGGCAGCTATGGGCCTACCGGACGCAGGCGGTGGTGGCCTGCCAGATATGCCTGGCGGATTTGAGGCTGGTGCAGGCTTGCCTGGTGCGGAAGAACCTACTGCTGCCTTACCGGGGGCCGAGGGAGAGACGCCAGCCGCAGATACAGGCGGTGACACTGGTGGGGACACTGGCGGGGAAGCTAGTCCACTACTGGCAACCCCTGGCAAGAGAGATAGAGACTTTAAATGGATTAGTCCGGACAAAAGAAAACAGGACGGGAGAGAATCATCTGGCCCTAGAAACAAGGCTTACAGGAGAATTGCAACTCCCGAGTCTATGACAGGGGCGACTACAAGGTCACGATCCCCAGGATATTCTGAACTCTCTCAATTATCAAAAGGCATTTACACAGAGCAGCTTTCTAATTATGAAGAAGAGGAAGAAAGAATATTCTCTATCAATCATGAAACACAAGCTTTGATAGAAAACCTAAACAACATGGAGCCTAAGTCAGATGAAACATAATAAAAAGAGAAACACCGCATTTTTATATGAGTCTTTGGTAAAAGAAATGACCAAGGCTGCAATTCAGTCAGACGAACAGGCTAAACATGCTATCACATTAATTCTTAAGGAACACTTCCATGTTAATTCTCTTCTTCACCGAGAGCTAAGTTTATATAAGACGCTATGCGAGGTACGCAATGTTGAGCGCCGCACAGCGGAAAAGATTTTACAGGAAGTGAAGCGAGTGTACCACACACTTGGAGAAACGGATATTTTTGATGAGCAATCACAAGTCATCAAGAAGATAAATACAAACCTCTCTAAACAAGTGTATGCCAATTTTGTTTCTAACTATAAGACACTTGCCACGATATCACAAATGTTTAGCAGTAAGACCCCTATAACAAAGAGGGTGATTCTTGAGGATAATCTAGTTGATCAAATGACAACGTCTCCCAACAAGAGACAGGCGATGAGGCCAATTGACAATCTTACATATAAGATGTTTGTCAAAAAGTTTAATGATAAGTATGGGGATTCTCTGAATGAGCACCAAAAATATTTATTGTCACGTTATGTTACTCTGTCTCCAGAGAATGCGATTGAATTTAAGTTGTATATAAATGATGAAATTTTTAGGCTTAAGGAAGTTGTTAAAAGGCTTCAAAACAAGAAAGAAGTCTTGCTTGATGAGTCATTAAGCAACAAGAACAGGCAGATACTCGGCGTTCTTAATGGTTTTAAGGACCAAAAAATTAGTGATGATATGATCAGGACAATTCTTAAGATGCAAGCTTTGGCCGTGGAGGCGTAAAATGCCAAGCGTTAAAATTTCATTCACACCCTCGCAGAAAAATGTCCTTATTAAAGTTGTTAATGAGGATGAGGTACTTGCTTCTTTCCAACTAAAGGCTAAAAAAACTTTAGATGGTAACATTATTATCTTTGATCATGCTGATATAGATATTGTTCTGCGCCCTGAGCAAAAGAAAATTGTCACATTTAAAAAAGATGATGTCAATGGCGATATTGCGTATGGCGCAGCTGATCGAATGTTTAAATACTTAGCGAAGAAGGGTGTTATAAATATAGATTCCGTGCAAGGTGGCGGAACACTAGACTCTTTTGAGGCAGTCATACCAGACAGCAATCTTGAGGTACCTATCAAGTTGGTCATGTTATCATTAGCCAAATGGATAGGTACGGAGCGTCCTTATTTTGAATATGGCGAAGACTACGAGGATATGATGAGAGACCGTTTAATAAAGCCAGATGGCGAAGAATCAACAGAGCTAGGCGAGGTGCCTCAAGACAAACAGAAGGGTTCGATTGTTCCAGGCTACTACAGAAGCCCTTACTGGATGAGTTATATTTTAGAGAATCAGGAGTGATGATGGATTTGTTATGGTTTGTGCTGGCGTCTTATGGTATGACGTTTGGCATTGTATACGCAAGTATTTTTAATAGGATAAGGCCTAGCCGTGATTGGCTAGGAGGTTTTGGTAAGTTGTTTCACTGCTCACTCTGCATGGGGTTCCATGTTGGGTGGTTTTTATTTTTGATTAACCGGTGGACGGAACTATTTACTTTTGACTACACGCTAGCGAATTTTTTAATTTGTGCTTGTGTTAGTTCAGGGACTTCATTCATGTTGAGTATGTTAATCCAAGAAAAGGGGGTGAGATATGTCACTACTGTGCAACATCTCAAGTCGTAGCTGGTACCTACGACCTGTCGCACGCTGCTGTTCCGGGTCGTAACTCGGGCGGGTAGCGCCCGCAGGTTGTTTCATTAAAGGGGTTTTTCATTATGTCTAAAAAGTTACTAACAGAATACTTTGCTCTTTGCGATGGTGGAGTTTGTCCCGACTACCTGACTGAGAGTGAGAAAAAAAGAATGTCCGAAGGTAGAGCCTTCTATATGACCGGTAAGATTCAGGAAGCTGATGCTCTTAACGGGAATGGAAGAATTTACCCAAAGTCAATTCTCGAAAGGGAAATGAAAGCCTATCAGAAGCTCATCGGTGAGCGCAGAGCGCTTGGTGAGTTAGACCATCCAGACACCTCCGTGGTTGAACTGAAGAATGCTTCACATTTAATCACGGAGGTCTGGTGGGATGGCAACAACGTTATGGGCAAACTAGAAGTCCTTAACACGCCAGCTGGTAAAACCCTAAAGGCTCTCGCGGAGTCTGGGATTGGAATTGGTATATCCTCAAGAGGTTTAGGCTCTGTCCGCCAACAGGGTAAGCACGTTATGGTTGAGGATGATTATAATTTAATTTGTTTTGATGTAGTATCGGACCCCTCTGCACCAGGGGCCTTTATGAAGCCAATGTATGGTGGTGGAAAGCGCGGACCTTCAATTACAATGGGTCTTGGCGAAAATAAGGCCACTAGTCTACACATGCTAATGAATGAGATTTTGAGGAAGTAAAATGAAAAAGTCGGAACTAAAAGCACTATTAAAGCCATTGATCAAGGAATGTATTAAAGAGAGCATCCTTGAAGAGGGCATCCTATCTAATGTGATTATGGAGGTCACAAAGGGTCTTGGTGCTGCACCGATTGTAGAGCAGAAGAAAGTCCAGGCCCCTAAACCTGCTCCTGCTCCGACAAAGTCAGTTAATGAGAGATTATCGGAGCACAAAAAGAAGCTTATGAGCGCCATTGGCTCTGACGCTTACGGCGGGATTGACCTCTTCGAAGGCACAACCCCAGCACCGGCACAAGCTTCACAGGCACAAATGGCTAATCCGATGAATGGCACAGATCCTAATGATTCTGGAATAGATATATCTGGTATCATGGCGGTTGGAGGTAACCGCTGGAAGGACTTAATTTAAAATGAGACAGTTTTTAATAACTTTTGTTGATGGCGAAGACGAAGTTGAAATAATATATTGGTTTTTGACAGAAACCCAGCACGGTCATACCGCAGATAGTTTTGCAAGTATGATACAATCATGCTTGGGCACAAAAATATCCGAATGCTCTACCGATGCCAGGCAATATATACAAGACAACCTAATTACGGAAGCTGACACTGTGAATAACCCGGATGGGTACATCGTACACTCAATTGGAGAATTATAATGCCAGATATAGTCGCAGGCTCCGACAGGCAACTAAGAGTGAGAAATGAAAATAGCTGGTCAGCAGCAAGAGACGCGACAACGGCTGACAGCGCTGTAACTACTGCAAACGGTGTCAGGAATAAGAAATCTAGTTCGGGTAAATACGATAACCATAGAACATTTCTTGCTTTTGACACTAGCGGTGTTACTGTAGCACCATCTTCTGCGACGCTTAGCCTTCGCGCCACTAGTTTTGTTAGCTCTGATTTTGTTATAGTTAAAGTTCAGGCCGGCGCTACCGGTGATTCCGGCACAGAATTTGCTAATTCTGATTATAATTTATTACAAGGTTTTTCATCCGGCAACACTATGAATGGTAATGTTGTAACCTACTCTTCTGAAGTCGAAAATCCAACCGCCAATACCACAATCTTAGTAACGTTGAACGCCGCTGCCCTTTCGGATATAGCGTCTCTGGATGAGTTTAAGGTAGCTATTATCGGGTCGCGAGATTTTACAAATAACGAACCAGGGGTCGGGAACCAGACTACTACGTTTAAAACCTCTACGGAAAGCACGGTGTCTTTCCGACCAACGCTGTCTTATGTCGCAGGCGCAGCAGGAGACACACCACAACAACAAAGAAACAAAAGACGAAAAAGAAGGACTAAAGGTGCAAGAGGTAAAGGTTTCGCCATAAAAGACATAAGTGTTGCCACCAGTGGTAGGACGGTCGCCAACGGATTTAGCGAAGACTAGGGAGGGCAAAGAAATGCCAGCAAAAAGAACAGAAACATCAGCAAATGCTGGTT
>VTLG01010782.1_pt1 | contig 11533 bp, 5 predicted proteins | sample 4694571 | NCBI WGS metagenome assembly VTLG01 (sample SAMN12604809, study PRJNA352737) | marine metagenome | biome: ENVO:00000447; feature: ENVO:00000209|ENVO:00000569|ENVO:01000036; material: ENVO:00002151; isolation source: viral sequences binned using virsorter ... | reverse complement strand
ACTTCAAGTACCCATTATGATTCAAGTGCTAATGGTATTTCTTTTAAAACAATTAGAACAGATACAGGAGCAACTTTATCTAGTTCACAAGGATTATCAAACTTTTCTGATATAAATACTTATTTTGATTTTGAACAATTTGATTCTGTTATTTATGGAAAAATTATTAACCAAGCTAAAACTTATACATTAAGTACGGCTGATGGTTCAGGTAATACAGCGATGTATGCTATTAGAGATACAATACAAGATTTTACAAAATTACCTTACTATGGAAAAGAAGGCACTATCGTTAAAGTAACAGGTGATGAAGGAGATACTCTTTCTGATTATTATGTTAAATTTGATGGTATGGGTGTGTGGACAGAAACTATTGCACCTGCAACAAGTGTTGGTTTAGATGATACTACAATGCCTCACGCATTAATTAATAATAATGATGGTACATTTACATTTAAAAAATTAGATTGGACAGATAGAGTTTGTGGTGATGCTACAGACACTAATCCTAATCCTTCATTTGTAGGTAAAACAATACAGAATTTAACATATTATAAAAATAGATTAGGACTGTTATCAGGAGAGAATTTAATTTTAACTGAAAATGCTAGTTACTTTAATTTCTTTGCTACAACAGTTACACAAGTTTTAGATACTGACCCTATTGATATAGCGGCTTCAGGAACACAAGTTAATACATTGAAACACTCAGTAGGATTTAATGAAACATTATTATTATTCTCTGATACAGCTCAATATAAACTTGACCACGCAGGAGATACTATAAGTCCAACTACTGCTATCTTAAATGAAGTGTCAAGTTTTGAACACGATGATTCAGTAACACCTATTGCGGCAGGTAAGTTTGCTTACTTTGCTCAAGCTAGAACAAATAATACAGCAATAAGAGAATACTATGCTGATGATGATACATTAACAAATGATGGTTTAGATATTTCAGTTTCAGTACAAAGTCTAATACCTTCTAATGCTTATCAAATTGTAAGTAATACTGTTGAAGATTGTATGGCAATTCTATGTGATGACACAGCAGACACACAAGTTGCACCTTATACTATAAGTACAGATATAGCACCAACTAATGCTGATACTATGTATATTTATAAATATTTCTTTGATGGTGGAGAAAAAGTACAAACAGCTTGGTCTAAATGGGAATTTAGTGGTGTTAAAATATTAGGTGGTATGTCTGTAGAAAGTAATATTTATTTATTTACTGTTGAAGGACAAGATACAAAATTATTTAAAATAGATTTAAGAAATTTAAAAGATGCAACATTAGGACACGGAGTATATCTTGATAAAAGAACTTCAGTTACAGGTTCATATTCTAGTACAACAGGTTTAACAACTGTAACTTCTCCGTATGGAGCTAAAACAGGTTTAAAAGCTGTAGATAAAACTGATGGAGCAGATTATACTTTAACATTTGTTAGTGGTTCTAATTATACTTTAGAAGGAAATCATACAGATTTATGGATAGGTGTACCTTTTGAATCTAAGTATACATTATCAACACAATACGTTAGAGAAAATACTGGTAGAGGACTTTTAGCTGTAACTACAGGTCGTTACCAAATTAGAAATATAGCATTAACTTACGAAAATTCAGGTTTCTTCACAGCAGAAGTAACACCTGAGAATAGAAGTAAATCTACAACTGTAATGAACGGATATGTTCTAGGGACATCAGGTAGTACCATTGGGTCTGCCGCATTGTCTTCAGGAACTATTAAAGTACCAGTACAATGTAAGAATACCGATTTTACTTTTGACATTAAATCTAGTTCACACTTACCTATGTATATAGCAAGTGCTGAGGTAGAAGGTTTATACCATAACAGAGCAACAAGGATATAATGGAAAAAGAAAACTATGTACGTCCTGCGATATTAGCTGACGTGCTACAATTAGCACCTAAAATGCGTAAAGCAGATAGGGAAGAAGTAAGAGCATCAAATGGAGTTTCTCCGTTAGAGGCTTTAGTTACTCCGTTTACTTATGACGGAAGTAGAAATTATACAATCATTGGCACAGCCAGTGAAGGAGTAATAGGTATGTTTGGGGTTGCTCCAACAAAAGACCCTGAATATGGCGTAGCTTGGTTATTATCAAGTGAAGACTTATTTAAACATACAAAACAATTTATAAAAGAATGTCCTTACTGGGTCTCTAAAATGGGTCAAGGATATACTTATATATACAACTGGGTTGATAGAAGAAATTGGAAATCAATGAAATGGCTACAGTATCTTGGATTTGAACCTAAAGAAGAAATTAAAGAATATGGGGTAGGAAAATTACCCTTCTTATTAATGATAAAGGAGATGAATAAAGAATAATGTGTGGAGTACCCGAAGCTCAAATGGCGTTGGCAGTTGTTACAACAGTCGCTAAATTTCAAAATGAGAAAAAAATAGCTGAAAGAAATGAAGCCGCTAATAGAGTTACTATGGGTAATATTAATGAAGCCTATATGAATGATTTAGCTAAAATTGATGCAGAGGCTTCTCGTGTAGACCAAGCACAGTCTTTAGAAAAATTAAAAATGAGACAAAAATTAACTAAAGACCAAGCCTACGCTGTTAATTCAGGATTTGGAAACGCACTTAAAGTAATGCAAGATATGAGTGGAAGTCACGATTTAGCTTATGGAGAACTTTTATTTGATGTTGAAAAAGATACAATGACTTTAATGAATCAAGAAAATGATGCTTACGCAAATTTACATAGAGGATATTCTAATATAAGACCTGTAGAACAACCTAGTTTAATAGGTGCAGGACTTAATATTGCAGGAGCAGGATTAAATTATGCGGCTTCAGATAATAAATGGATTAACAGAAGAAAAACAACCAGTAATAAATGGAGTCACGTTACTGACGATGAGGGAGATAAATATTAATGGCATATAAATCACAAGTAACTCAAAAGTGGATAGGTTCTACAAACAAAGGATTTATACAACATACAGACGCTAGAAAAACTGAAATGGGACAAATAGTATCAGCATTAAAAAATGACTTTACTCCCGCTATGAATAATTATTCAGATAAATATATTGAAAGAAAACAAGATGCGGCAAAAGCTAAAATGCTAGAATTAAATGCTAGTGGTATGAGTGTTGAGGATATTCATAAAGGAATTATGAATGGTGAGTATGAAGAATTAAGTAATCAGTATGTTACAAAAGTTGTAGATTCACACTCAGGTCGTTTTGAAGCAGTGGAAACTATTAGAAAAATAGAAGAAGCGGCAGATGACTATAACTATAAAGATACTGAAGGAACTATAGAAGACTTTTGGAAAAAACATTTACCTAATCTTAATGAAGCAAGTGCAGATTTTAGAATAGGTTTTGCGGCGGCGTTCAATGAATGGGCGGCAGATGAAAAAGTTAAAGATGCTCAGTTAAGAGCTGAATGGGCTCACGAAAAGAAAATAATGAATGGTGTTAAATATTTAGATAGATTTGCAAAACACGATATGTCTACTTATTGGGAAAGAATTAAAACTTTAAATACTCAAATGCCAAAACAAAATGGTGAGAAAGCATATTACTTTGATAATGATGAAATGAATGAAGTAGCTATGTCTCACGCTAAATGGATATTATCTACTGCTACTGACTCCGACCAATTAGATGTAGCTATACAAATTTTAACTTCAGATAGAGGCGTTGGTGCAGGTGGAAATAAATTAGGTTCTTTAATTAGTACAAGAGACCCTGAAGTAGCTGACTTATTAGATAAGATAAATGTACGTCAAGCCAATCTTGTTCAAAAAGAAAGACGAGATGAAGTTTATAATAAAAATAAAAAAGTTGAAGAAGTTTATGCTAATGCTATGAAAGGTAAAGAAATAGTAGACCCTGATACAGGTGAAGTATTTTATAGACCTTATAATACAGATGAATTAAATGCAATAATTGATAACGAATTAAAAGGATTAGGTGACTTAAATGTAGTTGAAAATTTCAGAGCTTTCTTTAGTGAAAGCAGAGAAATTGATAATAACCCAACTGTTTCCAATGCTTTTATGATGGAAATAGCTGAAGGTAAATTTGAAACTTATGCTGATATGATAGCTGAAATGAATAAAAGAGGTATTCCTAATTCTAAATTAGCAACAGCAAATCAAAGATGGACAACATATATGTCTAATAAAGATAAAGGAAAAACTCCTGTTTATATTGACGAAGTTGTTTACTCATCAAATATGAATATAGTTACAAAAGATATTGTTAATTCATTTACAGATAAAAGAACAGGTATTACAAAAAATGGTGCTCAAGCCGCAGTGTATCACGCTACAAATCATATGAAAAATGAAATTCTAACATATGAAGCAAAATATTTAAAAGAACACGGGAAGTTACCTGACCACGAAACAAGAAGAAAATACATAGAAGAATTAGGTAAGCACGTTATGTCAATTTATCAAGCTGACCCTGTAACTGAACCTGAAGGTTTAATTACAATGGAGAAAAAAGAACAGATTGATACAGCAACTACAGAATTGCAAGAAACAAAACAAGTAGAGACAAAAGCAGACCAAATTGTTGCAAACATTGACGCTGTTACTGAAGCAGGTATAACACTTCCTGAAGGAGACTTTAGTTGGTGGGGTGATGATACAACTTGGAGAACGGACTCCACTGATAAGAAAAACTTTTATAATAAAGAGATTCTTCCTAAAGTTGAAGGATATGTTAAACAAATTTTACAAGACGTAGGATTAGATGCTAGTTATTTTGGTGAGCTAGATGTAGAAAAATTACTTAAAGGTGAAGAGGTTGTTGGTGCTTTTCCTGTTGAAATGCAAGATGAATTAGTAGAATTAATAGCTAGAAGTATATTTGGAGATAACTGGACTGCTAAATCTAATACAGATGTTAAAAAGATTATAGCAGACATAGTTGGTATAGACCCTAAAGAAATAGGGAGTAAGAGATAATGTCTAATGCCTTTTCAAAAAGATTAAATAAAAATAAAGAAAATACTGATATTAGCACTATTAATTATAATTTAAAAAAAGCAGAAAATGCTGATTTAGCTTTAGAAGAAATACAAAGCGAAAGATTTTATAATACATTAAGAAGTTATTATTCTCATAGAGAAGGTAATGATAAATTTGATTATATGTCTCACGCAGACTTATTAGAATATTTTTATAATGATAGGTCTTGGAGAAATCACAATACAACTTCAATGGGTATGGATATGGCTAATGCTCTTACCGATTCACCTGATAGATTAAAAGAATTTGCTTACATACAACAAACTTATGAAGCCTTACCTTCTTGGTGGGACGACCCTAATAGAAGTTTTGGTTCTTGGTTAGTTGATAATGGTGGAGCTATGGTGTTTGACTGGGTAAACCTTATTGGTTTTGGAATTGGTGGTCAAGCGGCAAAACAAGCATATAAACAAGCATTAAAAACTGCTCTTAAAGGCAAGATGGCTAAAGAAGTTAATAAGAGAGTTTTATTGGAAGCTCAAAAACAAGCTACTAAACAAGGCTTGTGGGGAGCTGTTAAAAAAGGAGCTATAACTGAAGGTTACATAGGAGCAGGTGTGGGTACTGTCCACGATGCTATGCTACAAACTACTGCAATAAAAACAGGTATTCAAAATAAATATAGTGTAGGACAAACTGCACTTTCTACTGCGGCAGGTTTTGGATTTGGAACAGTATTTGGTGGAGCTTTTACTTATGGTGGTTTTAGATTGGGAACAAGAAAATTAAAAAACACTTCTATTAAAAATCTTAATGATTTACACGAATATGGTAGAAGTGAAATAACAGGTAAAAGATTATTTGAAGATTTATATACTGCTAAAGATAAAAAGGCTTTTTATAAGAATTTAACTAAAAATGAAATTGACCAAATAGAATACAAAAGTAAATTACACGGAAAGACTGTAAAAGACCAAGTTGATAATTTAGATAATATTGATATAGGTGCTGATTCTAAGCCACCTAAAGAACTTTTAAATTATACTAAATATAGTCCAAAAAGAAATGCTATACTTTTAAAATATTTAACAGATGAAGCATTTGAAGCAGGAAGAATTGATACTAAAAAATTAACTAATGAAGAAACTATAAAAATAGCTGAAACTTTAGGGGAAGACCCTGATGTATTAAGAAAATTAATTAAATCAAGAGCTAAAGATGATAAATATTTAGCGGCACAAATGGTTGCTCACGGAGATATGATTTTAAAGCAATCAGATGATATGATTAAATTATCTAATAAATTACAAAGACAAGATTTAAAACCTGAAGATAAAACCTATATTTTAAAAAGACTTGAAGTTAAAAGACAAGCTATTTCTGACACTTTAGTCAATCATAAAGAAGTAACACAAGCTGTGGCTAGAGCACAACAAGCAGGAAGAATTAATAAAGATGCTTTAAGAGCTAGGGAATTGATTATTAATCCTGAAGATATTAGAATGAAGGATTTAAAAGAATCAAATCCTGAAAAGTTTTGGGAAGCTGTTGCTAAGTTAGATACTGATGAACAAGTAATTGTTGCATTACAAAATGCACATAAAGTAGGTAAATGGGAATTAGCGGCTGAGTTTGTAAATAATAACTTACTGTCTTCTCCTGATACACACATACTTAACATTGTTTCAAGTTTAATGCAGACTCAATATAAGCCTGTTGTAATGCTTATAAGAGCGGCGATGTTGAATCCTGTTAAAAATCAAAGAGCACGTCAATTAGCTGTAGAAGCATTTGATACTTATATACATCAATATGTTTATTTATATCACGCTTTAAGAGCTTTTGGTAAAAGTTTTGTAGCAGGTAGAAGTATACTTGATAGTAGACAAATGAAATATGATAATTCTATGCGTCAAGGACAGTTACAAAGTTGGATAGAAGCAACAGGTGAGTTAATAACTTCACCTTTTGGAAAAGCAGGAGAAATGGTACAAAAAGGTATTATTAAACCTGTAGGAATGATAACAACAGTCCCATTAAGAACATTATCAGCAGGTGATGAATTTCTTAAAACAATGATGTTTAAAGCTAGACGTACTTCTCAAATTCATTCACAAATAAGAAAAGAAAATGATGCTAACATATTTTCAGCGTATTTTAAAGATGCTGATGCTAAAGCCGCATACAAAAAAAGATTTAAAGAAATAGAATCATTTTATCAAAAAGAAACAGGTGAAGCTATTTCAACAATGGGTATGAGCAATAAAGCTCCTATTGCTGATATTAATAGATTACAAGTAAATGACCCTTTACAATATGCTAGAGAAGGTTCATACACTCAATCAGCGTATTCTATAAATCCTAAGACAGGAAAAGAAGAAGGTGGTTTTACAGGTGGTGTACTTGAGCTTACTGCTAAACATAAATGGACAAGAGCTTTAGGTCTTCACTTTATTAATACTCCTGCAAACTTATTAAAATGGAACTTTGAACAAATACCACTATTAAGAAAAAGTTTAGTTCACGTTAGACACGCTTTAGCAAAAAATGCTGATGGAAGTTATATTAATCCTGAAGCGGCGGCTGAAGCAAATGCTAGAATGGTAGCAGGTATGGCTTTGTGGACTTCAGCTTTCTTTGCTGTAAAAGCAGGAAAGATTACAGGTGGTGGTTCAAAAGATTGGAAAGAAAATAAAGCTAGAGAAGAAGCTACAGGTTGGCAACCTTATTCTTATAGAACTGCTGATGGAAGATATATTAGTTTAAATAGACTTGACCCTATAATGATGCCTTTCTTTATGATGGCAGATTTAATGGACACAGTAGGAGATTTTCTTAGATACAACGAAGATTTACCTTCAGAAGCAGAAAACACTTTAACAGAATTATCAATGGGTGTAATTGCATCACTTACAAGAAACATATCTTCTAAATTTTATGCAAGAAACATTATTGAAACTGCATCATTTTTATTAAGTGATGATATGATGAAATCAAGAGCTCCTGATAGAATTGGAACTTCTATCTTAGCTAGAGGAATTTATAAATGGTTTCCATTATCAGGTGGATTAAGATATATTAATAGAGTAGATGCTGAGTATCAAAAAGAAATGTTTACTTTAAGTGATAGATTAAAACAATTAAATCCATTTATAGGTAAAGATAGTATTATGCCTAAACGTAATATATTTGGTGAAAAGATTGATAGAAAAAATGGTTGGTTATTTGGAATAGGTGGTAATGTAGGATTATGGTCTTCACCTTTTGCTATGACTAATTTTAAACATCAAGAAGTGGCAAGATTCTTTGAAACTAGAGATTTTAATTATAGAGCACCACCGCCTGTAGATAGAAAATCTAAGATAGATTTAAGAACTATTAGAAACGAAAAAACAGGTCAAACTGCGTATGATAGATGGAGAGAATTAACAGGACAAGTAAAAATTACTTATGAAGGTAAAAAATACTATCTTAAAGATTTAATGGAAAAACTTATTATGGATAAAAATAGTCCATTATATGATGTTCCTGATGGTATGGTAGCAGGTAAAGATTGGAGACAAACTATCTTATTGAAATATGTTCACGCCGCAGAAAAATTAGCATATGCTGAAATGTATAAAGAATACCCTATTATTGAAAGAACAATAACAGAAAGAGGAGCTTTCACGATATTCAAATTTGATGAGAATAAAATAGGAAAAAAGAAGAAATCTTACTTTAAATAATAAAGTACCCCTTTTAGAAGAGATAAACGAATAAATACAAGGAATTTAATAAAATATGGCAAATAGTTTTGTACGATATACAGGTAATGGTAGTACATCTTCCTATGCAGTCCCATTTAGTTATAGGGCTCAGGCAGATGTAACAATAACCATTGATGGTGTCGCTACAACAGCTTTCACTTGGGACGGAGCAGGGACTAATATTACATTCACAAGTCCACCTGCTAATTTGTCTTCTATTGAAATTAGAAGAACAACAAGTCAGTCATCAAGATTAATAGATTATGCTGATGGTTCAGTATTAAAAGAGAATGATTTAGATACTGATTCTACTCAAGCATTTATGATGGGTCAAGAAGCCATTGATGATGCTAATGATAGAATTAAATTAGATGCAACAGATTTTCATTGGGACGCAAATAGTAAAAGAATTAAAAATGTAGCTACGCCTACAGGAACAAATGACAGTGCTAACAAAGCATATGTTGATGCAGTAGCAGGTTCGGCAACTGCGGCGGCGGCTTCAGAAGCTAATGCTTTAACTTATAAAAATGCGGCTGAAACTGCAAAGACTGCGGCAGAAGCGGCTTTAGATACTTTTGATGATGATTATTTAGGAGCTAAAAGTTCAGACCCCGCAACAGACAATGATGGTGATGCTTTAGCTGACGGAAGTTTGTATTTTAATACATCTGAAAATCGTATGAAAGTATATGATTTAGGTACAACTTCTTGGAATTACGTTTCACCTAGTTCATCAGACCAAACAAAAATTAATACAGTTTCAGATAATATTACAGCAGTATCAAATGTTTCTACAAATTTATCATCAGTACAAAACTTTGCTGATGTTTATAGAGTTGCAAGTTCAGCTCCCGCAGACTCATTAGATGTAGGAGATTTATATTTTGATACAACTGCAAATGAATTAAAAGTTTATAAATCTTCAGGTTGGGCGGCGGCAGGTAGCACAGTAAATGGAACAGCTAGAAGGTATACATATAATATTACAGGTACACCTACTACAGTATCAGGTGCAGACGCAAAAGGTGAAACTTTGGCGTATGATGCAGGATTCGTAGATGTATTTTTAAATGGTGTTAGACAATCTAATACTTCAGGTTCGTACACAGGTGATGTTACTGTGTCTTCAGGAACTTCTGTAGTTTTCGCTAGTGCGTTAGCGGCAGGAGATGTTGTAGACGTAGTTGCTTATGGTACATTTAGTGCGGCAAATATTGAAGCGTCTGATATTACTTCAGGTACAATTAACTTAGCTAGAATACCAAGTATTACAAATGCTAAATTAGATGGTTCAATCGCAAATGCTAAATTAGCAAATTCAAGTATTACAATTAATGGTTCAGCAGTAGCGTTAGGTGGCTCAGTTACAGTTGGAGAAACTAAACCAACAATTACATCAACAAGTTTAATTATTGCACCATCAACTCCAACTTCAGTTACGATTGCAGGAACAAATTTTGCTTCTTCTTCAACAGTGTTACCTATTATAGAAGCAGTAAGTTCAACAGGAGTATTGACAAGAGCATCAGTAGTTTCTTGGTCAAGTTCAACTTCTATTTCTGCAACATTTAGTTTAGCACAAGGAGATTACAGAATTAGAGTAGAAAATCCTGATGGTAATGCAGTAATTTCTACAAACGCAATTTTACAATCAACACCTGCACCTACTTGGACAACTTCAGCAGGTAATATTTCTACGATTGCAGGGGGAGCATCTATTGGTACTCTTTCAGTTGTTGCCACTTCAGATAGTGCAGTGACTTATGCAAAAACTTCAGGAACTTTACCAAATGGAATTACAATAGGCAGTAATGGTGTATTTGCAGGAACAGAAAGTGGAAGTACATCTACAACAGTTTATTCGTTTGATGTAACTGCAACAGATGCAGAAAGTCAAACAGCAGTAAGAACATTTACAATAACAATATCTCACGGAGCGTCAGGAGGAGGGCAATTTAACTAATGGCTAGTACAAAAATATCATTTACACCAAGTGGAGCAGGCAACCTAAATAAATGGACAATTTCTTTATGGTTAAAAAGAGCTAAAGTAGGTGTAGAACAAGTTATCGCTAGTTGTTATGAAAATAGCAATTATCAAACTCAAATAAAATTTGAATCAGATGACCAACTTTATTTTAATGATGAAAACAATGGTAACACTAATGGTAGAATAGTATCAAATGCAAAATATTTGGACACTAATGCTTGGTATCATATGGTTTTTATTTGGGATAAAGATAATGGAACAAGTGATGATAAAATAAGAATGTATGTTAATGGCGAAAGAGTTACATCATTTAGTGATACTGGTAATGCACCATCAGCAAGTTCAACTTGGAATGTTAATGGTCAAGCTATGCAATTTGGTGCAAAAGTAACAAGTGATTACTTTGATGGAGCTATGAGCCACATACACTTTTGTGATGGTTATGCTTACGAACCAACAGAATTTGGCGAAACAGATAGTGTTACTGGCGAGTGGAAAATAAAAACGAGTCCAAGTGTTTCTTATGGAACTAATGGTTACTTTTGGTTAGCAAATAATGTCGCAACAACAGACAATTCTCCTAACTCAAATACTTTTACAGCTAGTGGTACACTTACAAAAACAGAAGATAATCCAAGTAATATTTTCTGTACTTTTAATCCAAATATGCCAATGGGAGGTGACTGTAGTTTTGAAAATGCAAACACTTCTTTTAAATGTTCAACTTCTAATTGGAGAATGTTTATGGGAAATTTGGGAATAACAAAAGGTAAATATTACTGGGAGTTTAAACCAACAGTTCATTCAGGAGG
>VTLG01009122.1_pt1 | contig 11533 bp, 6 predicted proteins | sample 4694571 | NCBI WGS metagenome assembly VTLG01 (sample SAMN12604809, study PRJNA352737) | marine metagenome | biome: ENVO:00000447; feature: ENVO:00000209|ENVO:00000569|ENVO:01000036; material: ENVO:00002151; isolation source: viral sequences binned using virsorter ... | reverse complement strand
AAGTTCAAGTAACTAATGGAGACATCTCTGTTATTTATCAAGGTGACGTAATACTTGGTCGTCTTGCAATGGGTGCAGATTACTTAAACCCTGCTGCTTGCGTGGAATTACACGTTGGTTCAGCAGACGCTGCATTCTAAATTTATACTTTTATACGGGACCTTCGGGTCCCTTTTTTTTTATCTATGGCTACCACAACAATTCAACCCGATACCGAACTATCCGCAGTTAACTCAATCTTGGGTAGCATAGGTCAATCACCTTTAACTACTCTAAATTTTAATAATCCAGAAACTGCATTTGTTTATAATTTATTAGTTGAAGCTAATAAAGATGTCCAAAATGAAGGATGGCATTTTAATAGTGAGGAGAATGTAAAAGTTACTCCTGATTCTACAACAAAATATATAGTAATTCCTAGTAACTATTTAAGATATGATTTACATGATAAGCGTCTTGATAAGTCAAAAGATTTAGTTAGAAGAAATGGAAGACTATATGATTTAGTTGAACATACTGATCAATTCACTGAAGATCAATATTTAGATATTGTTACCTTATATCCGTTTGAAGATGTTCCTCCAGTTTTCCAAAGATATATTATTTCAAAAGCTTCAGTCCGTGCAGCTGTACAACAAGTTGCAAATAGAGAATTAGCAGCATTATTACAAGTACAAGAAGCATCTGCAAGAGCAAGCGTCTTGGATTATGAGTGTGCTCAAGGCGACCATAACTATATGGGTTGGCCGGAGAAAACTGCATATTCACCTTTCCAACCTTTCCAAATATTAAATAGAAGATAATGTCAAGTGTTACTCAAACAATACCAACACTGACTGGAGGCTTATCACAACAGCCAGATGAATTGAAAATTCCTGGACAAGTTAGTGTAGCTAATAATGTAATACCTGATGTAACACATGGCTTATTAAAGCGTCCAGGAGGTAAGTTAATTGCATCAATTAGTGATAATGGGACTTCAGCTCTAAACTCACAAACAAACGGTAAATGGTTTTCATATTATAGAGATGAAGACGAAAGCTATATAGGACAAATCTCTAGATCAGGTGATATAAATATATGGAGATGTAGTGATGGTGCAGCACAAACTGTTAACTATGACTCTGGTACAGCAACTGCTTTAGCAAATTATTTAACACATACTGATGATCACGATATTCAAACTTTAACTTTAAACGATTATACATTTATAACTAATAGAACTAAAACAGTCGCAATGTCTAACACGATTGAAACTGTTAGACCCCCTGAAGTTTTTATAGATTTAAAAGCTACGTCTTATGCAAGGCAGTATGCAGTTAATTTATTTGATAATACAACCACAACTGCCATTAATACAGTTACAAGGATTAGGGTTGATTTAGTTAAATCAAGTAATAATTATTGTCATACTGATGGTTCATTAAGAAGTAGATCACAAAGACTTTCTGATGCTACTAGATGTGATGATTCTGCTAATGATGGTAGAGATGCATTTGCACCAAACGTAGGAACTAAAGTATTTGATATTAGTGATGGAGGAAGTCTTACAGATGAAGCAATATCTGGAAACCACACATACACTATTGATGTAAAAAATTCTAGTGGTTCTTCTGTTAATAGAGGTAAAAATCTTTATTTTCGTATTAGAACTATAGGACAATCAGTACCTTATACAACTGGATCTGGAGAAAACCAAGAGACTACATACCAAGCAAGATACACTACTACCTTTGACCTTCTTTATGGAGGTTCTGAATGGCAGCAAGGAGATTATTTTCATGTTTGGATGCAAGATGCCTACTACAAAGTTACTGTTGAATCTATAAGTACTACAAATATTCAAGCTAATTTAGGTTTAATACGACCTAACCCAACTCCCTTTGATACTGAAACAGCCATAACTGCTACAAGTATTCTTGGTGATATAAGAAAAGGTATATTAGGAACTAGCTATAGTGGAACAAATAGCTTATATCAATTTAGAGATGATCCTTCTAATGGATATGAAGTTAAACAAATAGGTACTGGTTTATATATAACTCGCCCTACAGCACAAGGAACATTTAATGTAACTGCACCTTCAGGTGATTTACTGAGAGTAATGTCTAGTCAGGTTAAGAATGTAGATGATTTACCTAGCCAATGTAAACATGGATATGTTGTTAAGGTCGCAAATAGTGAAGCTGAGGCTGACGACTTTTACGTTAAATTCTTTGGTCATAACAATAGAGATGGAGACGGAGTATGGGAAGAATGTGCAAAACCTGGCAGAAATATAGAGTTTGATAAAGGCACTATGCCTATTCAATTGGTTAGACAAGCTAATGGAACATTTACTGTTTCACAAGCTACTTGGGAAAATGCTTCAGTTGGAGATTCTTTAACTAACCCTGAGCCTTCCTTTGTAGGGAATAAAATTAATCAATTAGTTTTCTTTAGAAATAGATTAGTTTTTTTAAGTGATGAAAACGTAATCATGTCAAGACCTGGAGAGTTTTTTAACTTCTGGTCTAAGACTGCTACTACATTCACACCTCAAGATGTTATTGATCTTTCGTGTAGTTCTGAATATCCAGCTATAGTATATGATGGTATTCAAGTTAATGCTGGATTATTATTATTTACTAAGAATCAGCAATTTATGCTGACTACAGATAGTGATGTCTTAAGTCCAGAAACTGCAAAATTAAATGCAGTAGCTTCTTATAACTTTAATTCTAAAACCAATCCAGTATCTCTAGGCACAACCGTTGCATTCATTGATAATGCTAATCAATATACACGTTTCTTTGAAATGTCTAACGTTGTAAGACAGGGTGAGCCAGATGTTATTGATCAAAGTAAAGTTATTTCGAGATTATTAGATAAAGATATAGAAATAATTTCAGTATCGAGAGAAAACTCAGTTGTATTTTTTAGTAAAAAGAATACTGATAAGATTTTTTGTTTTAAATATTTTACTACTGGTGATAGAAGATTATTACAATCTTGGACTACATGGACAGTAACAGGAAATATTCAATATCACTGCATTTTAGATGATGCTTTATATGTTATTACAAGAAATAATAATAAAGATCAAATGCTTAGATATTCTATGAAATTAGATGATAGTGGTCATTTTGTAACAGATACACGGGATACTGCTGATACTTTAGATGATTATGTATATCGTGTACATTTAGATCATGCTTCATCAATTACATCTGGTTCTAATACCTACAATAGTACAACTATTAAAACTACAATTCCTAAACCTAATGGTTATGAAAGTACAAAACAATTAGTTGCTTATGAAACAGATGCAGGAAATGATTTAGGTAGATATGCAATGGTTACTGTTGATGGATCTAATTTAGAAATAGCTGGAGATTGGTCTAATAATACTTTTGTTATAGGTTATCTATATGAGATGGATGTTCAACTTCCAACCTTATATGTAACTCAACAAGTAGGAGATAAATTTAGATCTGATGCTAAATCATCTCTTACTATTCATAGAATTAAATTTAGCTTTGGACCATTAGGAGTATATTCGACTACTTTACAAAGAGTAGGTAAACCAGATTTTACAGAGACTAAAGAGCTAGCTTTGGCTGGTTTTGTATCTGCTAGTAGATTACCGATAGTTAATGAAGTTATAGAAACAGTACCTTGTTATGAAAGAAATACAAACTTAACAGTAAACGTTAAATCAGAACATCCCGCACCAGCTACACTGTATTCATTGGCATGGGAAGGAGACTTTACAAATAGATTTTATAGACGTGTCTAAATTTATTCACCCAATAACATTAGAGGCTGCACTTGGTGTGGCTTCTAATCTTTTACCAGATGACCGTAGAGAAGTAGAAGAGGGTCATGGACATGATCCTGTCGTGGCAATACCCGACTGTGCCAATTATGGTGACAGCGTGTATTTCACAGTTCCAAACGGTGAGTTAGCCGGAGTAGCTGGAGTACAAGAAGGAGGCAGAATCTGGATGCTATGTACACCCGCTATTCATAAGTACCCACTAACTTTTGCAAGAGAAGCTAAAAGATATGTGGAAAGTAGACAAGAGAAGTTGCTCTGGAATATCGTTGATAAACGAAACAGAGTTCATATAAAACTACTCAGATTCCTAGGGTTCAAATTTTTAAGGGAATTAAAACACGGACCTAATCAATTACCATTTATGGAGTTTTGCCGTGTGTTTAGGAGCGGGTGCAGCAGCAGCCAATGAAAATGCTCGTAGAAGATATAAATACGAGCTTGAAAGAAGAGAAAGAAATTGGATGCAAACCACATCCATTTATAAAGCTAAAAAAGTTAAATTTACAGAAGATACACAAAATCTTGGGCTTGCTCAAGCTCAAGCTAAAGTTGACCAGCAAGAGGCAATGGATAATGCCCGTGGTGAAGCACAACTAAAATATCGTGATTTATTTGAGAATTTATTAAAAGATAGTAAGTATTCTAAATTAGTTGCTAGTGGTCAAACAGGTAAGTCCACACAAAGAATTGCAACTATGGAGTTTGCAAAATATGGAAGAAATGTTTCAGATATTGCTAGAGCTTTAGTTCTTAATGATAGAGAGTTAGGAAAGAAAGCAGGGAAAGCAATAAGTGGTATGAAAGCTCAAAAAGATAATGCCTTTGCTAGTGTTGCATTTCAACCAATACCAGATGTTGCACCACCAGAACCTGTTATGCAAAATGTTGGAATGGCTGCATTTATGGATGCTTTGTCTATAGGTGCTTCTGTAGCAAGTATGGGTGGAAGTTCAGGATTTAATTGGTGGTAATAATGACAGACAGTTTTTTTTACAACGAATCTCCTGACTTTGCATCTCCGTTAGCAGAAACTTATAAGTCAGTCAATATAAGTTATGACAGACGGGAAGAGTTAGAACAAGAGAATGATAAGACTAGGGAAAAGAATGCCAAGATGCCTTTAGAGCTTCTTGAAAAAATAATAGAGTTTGCACCTTCTGCTAAACAAATGTTTGAAGGTATAAAAGAAAACGCCTTTGATAGAAATACAGCAGATGGTTGGGAGGATACATCAGAGTCTTTAACTAATACAATAAAAGATAATTTAAATGATGTTTATGAAATAAATGCATCTTATGACTATATAGAAGCAGAAGCTATAGCTAAAAAAGATACCAAAACCTTACAATGGTTAAGTCAAGACGGAGTTAGATTAGCAGTTAATAGAGACTTATTCATGCTTGACAGTAGGAATATGTTATCTACAAAATTTAATCAGTGGATTGAAGTTAATTATCCAGACGGCTTTAATGATCAATCTGAAGCATTAAAAGCTTTTCACCAATTCCGAAGAGGCTGGACTTATAATATGTCTCAGTTAGGATTTAATGGTGGCTATATAAAAGCTAGAACTGAAGATAAATTTGATTCCATTGAAGCAACTTTTTTACAAAATGTTGATACAAGTATTACAAATAAATTAACTTTAAATTCTTCAAGACTATTAAATTCTTCAGTTAGTACAGTTTTTAACTCTGACAATACTTGGGAATCATCACAAGAATGGGTTAAAAATAACTTAGGTAAATTTGGTGGTAATACAGCTAGAGCTTATGAGTTTCTTTTAAAAAAAGGAATAGAACATGCAAAAAGAGGGACGAATGGTATTGACCAAGTTGAAGGTATTTTATATGAATACGTTGAAGGAGATAAGGTTAAGAGGCAACAATTAATAGAAAAATTAGGTGGTAGTAAAATAGGTGGAGAAACTATTAAAGATTTACTGTTTGAGATTGAAGAAGCTAAAAGCAAAATTCGTGAAAACATAAGTGAAAAAACAAAAAACTACCATTCAGAATTTGATCAAAAAATTAAAAAATTAGAAGAAGCCAACAAAGGACCTTTATCTAAACTCGAATTAGTAGATTACATAGCTAAAAATTGGGATTGGAATGTAGGTGGTCAGTTACCTGACATTATAAAAGGTAGAGTAACGGCGGAAGCAGTATCTGATTTCCAACATGTTGCATTATTAGAAAGTAGATATAAATCTGGATATTTAATTACTGCTAAAGATATTAATAAAATTGAAAATTTAGATTTAAGAGAAAAATGGAGAGAGCGTCTAGGTTTTGATAAGCAAGGTAGTAAAGTTGTCGGACGTAATGAATTAACTCCTTCTGTAGATCACCTTAATATGATTAAGGAAGATATGCCAGGATGGGCTGATGAAGTTACTAAATTAAAAGGTATTGATGATAAAAATAATAAGTGGAATAACGTTAATCGAAATGGATTAGCTTATTATAAACAAAGGTATCAATGGCACGTAACCGAAGGTAATGCTTCTAGTGAACATGCTGCTCATGCTGCTGCAACAGCAGATGTAAAAAATGCAATAATTGATGGTAAAGACCATAATGGTAAAGCAGTAGATTTTACAGTGTTAGCTGGATTAGATACTGAACAAGCTAGAACGAAAGTTGGTCTGGATCGAATTAGAGCTGAAAAACATATTAAAGAAATAAATCCAAATGTAATTAACACAGAGATTATTTATGGTACAGAAGATTACATAGAAAAGGCAGTTAAATTGTACGAAGAAACAGGTGAAACACTTTTGTTTTATGAACAACTTGCTAAAGATCTACCTATTACTGGTGCAGAATTACAGTATCAGCAAATTCAAGTTTATAAAAAATTAAAAAACGAAAAAGTACCACCAAAGTCCAAAATCCTTTTAGAGTTAGAAGAGTTAAAAGACCGTAATCCTAAAGCCTATGAATTACTTACTAATCATAAAGATGAGGCAAGTGTAATTAAAGCCACAATAGAAGCATATTCTCCTGAGTCAGAAAACGGTACTAAGATCTACTTTAATGAAATCAATAATATTCTCCCTGAGATAGTTGCTGATTTTAATACTAGAGATAAGAAAGATAGTATTGCGATAGTTGGTGAAGATGGAATTGTTATGTATTCCGATAGGTGGTTTGAACAAGTAACTCCAAAGAAAGGAGATTATAAAGTATTACCACTTCCAAGTAAACTGAGTGGTTTAATACTCCAACCTAACTATGTTGTTTGGGATGGAACTAAATGGGTGCTTAGTAAATACCAAGGAAGAGGTGATAAATGGGCTGGAACTATTCAAAATTATGTAATAGAAAGACCCACTTATGATGAAGGTGGATGGCATACAGGTTATGAAACTTTACAGACTATTGAAAATATAGAGTATGACAACAAAAACAATATAACTGGGCATGATGCACATCAGATAGCGGCACCAGGAGCACCAGGCTCCACTATTTAAGTAAACATGGAAGAAGATTTTTTAAATTTAGAGCTTGATACTGAAGAAATCATGTCTAGTGATATTGAGTCAGAAAAAGACTTAAAAGCTACACAAGAATATTTCAGTACAAGTAAGGCAAACGAAGCCTCAACATTAGCTGCACAAGAGCAGTTAATGCGTGAATACGAAGACCCTCGGAATAAAGAAGGTGGTGGTGGTTTTCGTGGAGCAATGAAAGTCAGATCCGCAATTAGAGGAGGAGTTCAAGATACAGCATCATCCATTTGGACACTACCAGAAAGAACTATTGATATGTTTTCTGGTGAAATGGTTGAGGAACAACAAACTGAAGAAGGCTATGATGCTGAATCAGATAATTGGTTTGTTGATAAAAATAACCCTATTGAAACTAAAACTTGGTGGGGAGGTGCACTTAGATCACTTGTCCACTTTGGTTCACTAGCAGCTGCTATTATCCCAGCTGCAAAAGTAATGGGTGTAACGGCTGCTACTACTGCGGTTGGATCATTAGTAAGAGGAGCAGCAATTGGTGGTGTATCTGATATCGTTTCAAAATACTCACAAGAAGAAAATGGTTTAGCTATTTTACGAGACCGTTTTAATTTTATTGATACACCATTAGCTACTAAGGATGTTGACCACCCTGCAATGAAGACATTAAAGAATGTTGTAGAGGGTATGGGTATTGGAGTTGTATTTGATGCTGCTTCAATAGTTATTGGTAAAGGTATAAAAAGACTTAAACCAGATTCTCCTCCTGTTAAAAAAGGAGTAGGTCCAACTGTACCACCAGAAGTTAAAGCAGTACAGCTTCCAGATAATTTAAAACCAAAGAAAATTCAATCCACTAAAGAGTTTAAAATAGGTGGCGTACTTGTTAATATCAAAGATGAAACAACTGGAAAGATAATTACTCCAGAGTTTGAGGATGATATAAGTTATGCTATTTGGAAAGCGACAGAAGGAACTCAAAAAAGTAAAAAACCATATCGAGATTGGTTAAAAGGTTTAGGTATTAAGGGACATCTTAAAAAATATAGAGATAGATATGAACAGCAAATAAAAGCTTTTAATGAAGGTGCTGGATTACCAAATCAATATAATTTAAATGAAAAACTTATACTAAGAATACCTGACGAATTGGTACAAGATGGTAGTATAGAGGCTACTTCTAAAGCATTAGTAAGAGAACAAAACGTTAATAATCAAATTGTTGAAAAGGCTAGAGAGTCTATCAAATATAACGAAGGTTATGATCCATATAAAAATAAAAACATATCCAGTTCTTATCAAGCATCTCCTACTTCAACAGGTACCGCAGGGGATGTATATCAACAATTAAAAAGAACTAGAAAAGAGTTAGGTGCTGAAATTGGTTCAACAGATTCTCTACATACACCAGTTCAATTACAAAGAACTGCAATAAGTTCAGAGATGGCTGAAGGTGAAGTAGCTAGGGTTTTAGAAGACTTTATGTCTGACGCTAGGATTCAACAAGAAATTGCAAGTGCTAAAGCTCAAGGTAAAACGCTTGCTGAAATTTGGGGTGATTCAGCGGAGATGGCTAAACGAATATTTGAAGGTAGAAATACATCAGATATCTCTGCTCAAGAATTTTGGAATGAGATGTTTGAAGGTAGAACTATCATTAAAGAAGGCCAGGTAGATGAAATTAAAATTTGGGACCCTGAAAAAATTCCAGCTGCTGATTTAATTATTGGTTCTCTTTTAAAAGAGATAAGAGATATGGGACTTACTGGTAGAGAGTTAATGGATATTGCCAATCTCAAAGCACCAGAAGGTCCAGCAAAAGCAATGTTCGATAAGATTATTGCTGGTTTAACTCAAATTAAATTGTCTAAGATGAAAACTTCTGGACAGTTAAGAGCTTTCCGAGCTGGTCAAGTAACCCTTAAACAATTACATCATGCAGTTGATCTACAAGTTCAGGAATCTATTGAAGCGTTTAGAACAGCTTTAAAATTTGCTGGAGATAATCCAGACGATAGTTTGTTTAGAGCTATCTGGGAAACCGTTTCTATGTCTAATGAAATCCATAACTTAACTGACTTAGATGCTTGGGTGAGGAAGAAGATAAGAGGTGGTGAGTTTAATGGACAAAAGAAAATTGGAACTTTAACTAAAGAGCTTCAAGGCGTAATGGTAAATAGTGTTCTTAGTGGACCTAAAACTGCTATGCGAGCAATTATGGGTACTGGTTCTGCGACTTTCTTACGTCCGTTAGCACAAACATTAGGTGCTGCTATGAGTTTAGATGGAGCTACTTTGAGAGTTTCATTAGCAGAAATGAATGCTATGATACAAACCATCCCTGAAGCATGGACTTTATTTAAAACTAAATTAAATTCTTACTGGTCAGGAGATGTTGCTACAATTAAAAACAGATTCCAAGAATACACCAAGGGTGATGAACAATGGGAAATGTTTGGTCATTGGATAGAAACATCTGATGCTGTTACTAAGTGGGATAGAGCTGCATTTTATGTAGCTAATATGGCAAGACAAGCAAATGATAATAAGTTTTTAACATATTCAACTAAGATCATGGCAGCGACTGATGATACTTTTGGTTTGCTATTAGCTAGAGCAAGAGCTAAAAGTAAAGCTATGCGAGAAGCTATGAATCTTCAAAGTCAAGGAAAAATAACTGATATTACTCCTGAATTATTGAAAGATGCTGAAAATAGATTTTATGGAGAACTGACTGATATTGATGGGAATATAACTGATGATGCAACTATTTTTGCAAAGAAAGAAGTTACTTTAACTCAAGACCTTAAAGGATTTTCTAAAGCATTAGAACATGCATTTAATTCTAACCCTTGGGCTAAACCATTTTTCTTATTTGCAAGGACGGGTGTAAATGGATTAAGTCTAACTGCAAAGCATACTCCTATTTTTAACTTCTTTGTTGAAGAATTTAATGACATTATGTTTGCAGATCCTTCTAACTTAATGAAAGTTAAGAAGTATGGCATTGAGACAGCTGAAGATCTGATGAATGCTAAAGCAATAGCAAAAGGAAGATTAGCACTTGGAACTTCTATTATCTTTATGGCTGGTCAGCACTTTATGAGTGGCAACCTTACTGGTAATGGACCAGCTGATAGACAGAAGCGTAGAGCTTGGATTGATGCTGGATATAAACCTAGAACTATAACTCTTGGTGGGGTTCAAGTCGGATATGATGCTTTTGAACCATTTAACTTAATTCTTTCAACCGTTGCAGATATTGGAGATCATAGCCAATTAATGGGTGAAGAATGGACTGAAGATCAATTTCAAAAGGTAGCCGTAGTAATAGCTCAAGCAGTTTCTAGTAAGTCTTATTTAGCTGGAATGCAACAATTTGTTGATTTATTTGCTGGTCAACCTGGATCTCTAGAAAGGATTATTGCTGGCTTAATGAATAACCAAATACCTCTTTCTTCTTTAAGGAATGAAATAGGTAAAGTTATTAACCCTGCAATGAAGGAATTAAATTCTGGTCTTTGGCAATCTATTAGAAATAGAAATTTAATGTTTGAAGGTTTAGATCCTGATGGAGGATTACCTAATAAATATGATTTATTAAATGGTAAACCAATAAAAGATTGGAACTTTCCAACTCGTATGTTTAATATGGTCAGTCCGTTTTCTATTAACTTAGATCAAGGTCCTGGAAGAAAACTTTTATTTGAAAGCGGATATGACATGAGAATGTCAACTTATTCGTCTCCAGATGGGTTAGATCTTAGTGATAATCCTAAGCTTAGATCTCTATTCCAAAAAGCTATTGGTGAATTTAATTTAGAAAAAGAATTAGACAAATTAGCAAAAGATCCTAAAATAATTAATTCTATTGCGATTATGAACAAAGATCTTCAAAACGGAAATCGTGCAAATAATCCAATGCAATCATATGTGCATAATAGAATTATTTATAATCTATTCCTATCTGCTAGAAAACAAGCATGGGCAAAAGTTAGAAATCATCCTGAAGCTATATTACTTTATCAAAAAGATAAGAGATTAAATATTCAGAGTGCTACTTCATTAAGTCATAGTAAAAATTATATGAATCCAAGCAATAAAGACGTAAATAATAATTTCTTACTTCCTTACTATTAAATCCACCGCCAATTAAATAACAAAACGTTTGTAATAACAAATGGCGACAACTGAACATTTTTATACAGGCAATAACTCCACAACGAGTTTTGCCTTTACATTTC
>VTLG01008481.1_pt1 | contig 11533 bp, 17 predicted proteins | sample 4694571 | NCBI WGS metagenome assembly VTLG01 (sample SAMN12604809, study PRJNA352737) | marine metagenome | biome: ENVO:00000447; feature: ENVO:00000209|ENVO:00000569|ENVO:01000036; material: ENVO:00002151; isolation source: viral sequences binned using virsorter ... | reverse complement strand
GCTCCTTAGCTTTTAGCAGGTTAGAGATTTCCTGTAATGTTAATTGTACAGCGTGTGCTTGTCCTAGTAAATACTTATATTTTTCGTAATTGTCAACCCCACTACCCGTTAACATCGCGTCGCCGATTGCTTGTAAATTTTCTTTAAGTCTTTTTTGTACTTTGTATATTAAACTTAGTTCATCCATTTATATTAATTGGACTCGTTATCTTTTAGCTATGCCGCGACCTCTTTTAGCGATACCCATAGACTTGACATGTCCACCTTTTTTAAGTGCAATTCCTTTGCCTCTTTTAGCAATTCCGCCACCTCTAGCTGTAAGTTCATCTACAACTCTTCTTTGTTCGGCTCGTAAATTGTCTGCTCCTCTTCGAGTATGAGCTTTTTCAGCATCTACTCTGCCAAGTTCTTCTAGTCTATTCATTCTTCTTGTGTTTGCCATTTTTATCCTCTTTTTTTAGCCATCTTTTTAAAAGTTTTTGCTAAGTTATATCTTTTAGATCCTGGAGGACAAGTTTTGCTACCAAATTTTTTACCAGTGCAAACTCCCTTAGTTCCTCTTCGTTTAATAGATGCATCTACTTTTTGAATCCAGTCACCATCTTTAGCTTTAACACGACCACCTTTAGCATAATCATAACGGTCTTCACGACTCGCCATGATTTCTTTTTTATTCATTGCCGTAGAATTAAAAAATTGTGGCATGACTATCTATTAATCTTTCCAGATTTTTTAGCTGCGCTTCCAAACCTGCCATAAGATTCATCTCTACTAGCTTTTAACTGCGCTGCAGTTCTAGGCTTTCTGATTCTCATTGCAATGGACTCGTCTTTACGATCTGTGTATCCCTGCTTCTTAGCAGAACCCCCATCCGCTTTTTTAGCGTATGGAAATCTGACATTTGATCTTACTCCGTTTTGTCTCATATTTTTTTCCTCTTAAGTATAATACTTAGTTTTTTTTCGTCTGTCACTCATTACTTTACCACATCCCCTTGCAATTGCAACACGGACAGGTCCACCTTTTTTATATTCTTTTTCCCATCTCACCGCTACTTCAGGATGATTAGCATGTAGATAGCGTCTTTGTTTTTCTGATTTAAAAGGCACTATTTTTTGCCATTCCTAAACACCTGAGTGCCCTTAATGCCAAAAATGCTGGCGCAGACTAGGACCCAAAGTGAAGAAAACCATGTCGGAAGCTGTTGGAAATGTTCAAAGAAGATTTTAACCTTATTTAAGGCGTCCGGATTGTCACTGAACACCCCCCAAGCCAAAATTATTATGGGCGCGCTTAAAATCACGAGGACGAATTCGTCCTTAAGATCTGTTTGTCTCGCTTCTAGTAATTTTCCCTGGTAAGACTCCTCACCACGGGCTTGTCGCTCGGCATGTAAAAGTTGTGCGTCAGACATAGCAACTTTTGCCCTTTGTCTGTTAGCATAAATCTTACCACCGGCTTGTAAAGCTATTTTTGCTAAACTGAACCACGCCATGTTAGAACCACTTGGCTTTAACTGGCTTTTTGTCGGCTCTCATACGTTTTGTACCACGTACAGTAACTGTTTGAGTTTCAGTAGGATTAGGAGCTTCCATTTTAATGCCCCCTGTTTGATATCCGTCTTTGCCAACACCTAATTCTTTAGTAATTTTAGGTGCATCAACATATCCTGATCCTCTTTGCCAATCTTTGCTCATAATTATCTCCTTGTTCTATTTATACTTACTTTTTTTTAAAATTTCTACCAAAATCGTGACGTTTACTTTGATCCGACATTTTTTGCTTTTCTAAAGATACGCCTGCACGTAAATGAGCTAGTTCTTCATTCTGTTCTAGCTTTTCATCGTGTTGTTGATCTCCTACCATCACCTTCATGGTGTCTAAACCAATTCTATCTTCATCATACTCTTCTTTACGCTGATTTTCTTGTGCTCTTAAGTCTAATTCTCTTGATTTTAACTTCATTAATGGATCGCCACCAAAACCACCCATAATTTTGTTTTCTTCTTTAGCATATTCCTCGCTCATTTCAGCAATCAACACTGCTTTTCTTGCTTCAATCTGATTAGTGATCTGTTGTACCCGTTGTTGAGCTTGCATTGCTTGCGGATTCTGTTGCATTGCTTGTGGATTTTGCATCATTGGCGCCATTTGTTGTTGCAACATTTGTAATTCTTGTAATTCTTCAATAAATTCCAATTGAACTTGTTCTTGCGCCATAAAAGAAATGTGTTCTAAAATATTTTTTTGTATTGCCACCATAACCTGTGGATTATTTTGTACCATGTTTAAACTCATAAAGTTTAAGTGGGCATCGACGTGAGCTTTGTGGTCTTGTCCACCAAAAGCTTGAAAAGGTTTGTTTGATAAAGCAACAATATGTTCTAATGCCGGATCCATTGGAACCGGTTTTAATGGCGCGGGTAAAATTGCATTAATATTTTTAACACCGACCGCTTCATACATAGATCTATACGCTTGATATAAATTATGAATCTGCGGATTCGCTTGAGCTAATTGTAATTGCATTTGCGCCATAGAAATTCTTTGTGTTTGAGAAAAAATATTTGGATCTGCGACTGGAATAATATCAATTCGGTCATCAAAATCAGTTTGTTTAATTTCACGTCTCGCGTTCGGTACATCGTAAGGATAAACCGGTGGTAAATAAGTTTTAAAAACTTCTGCGAGTAATTTAAATTCTTGTTTTAAACCGACATACAATCTTTTATGAATTGCGGACATTACTCTTGAGCCACGCTCTAATAATGCTACCGTTGTTCCGACGGCAGCCTGTTGATTCATATCGCCTACTTGATTATCAGCGATGGACGCGAAGCGTTGACCTGCTTGAACGACAATACCCATTAATTGTAATAATGTTTGTGATGGTTCTTTATAAGGTAATTGCATAAACGCATCTCTAATGTTTCCACCAGGCGCATCTACATCTCTAAATTCTCCGGGTTGTAAAGGCTGTGCGTCATCTCTAATTCTTATGCCTCTGGTTTTAAATCCTGCAGGTAGGTTAACTAAAGTTCCTGCATCTAATAATTGTCTTAATGCAGAAGTTGCTGTTCTAGATAATCCACCAATCATGTGAATTAAACCAAAACCATAAAAACCTAAACCCGGTAAAAATTTAAAATGAACAAAGTAAGCAATTTTTCTTTTTAATGGATCATTAACTTTATAATTTCTTCTAATTGCTAAAACTTTAAAATTAGCTTCATCAACCGTTACAATGTAAGGAATTTTAATTCCTGTTGGCTCACCATCTTCACCTACATCTTCATAACCTTCTAAATCTAAGTTAGTATGAACTTCTAAAAGAGTATAAATATCTTCTTGTTTATCTTTTGTAATTCCTTCTAGTTCATGTTCTTTTTTAGTTAATTCATTTTCAGTAATAGGGGGTTTGCCTAAATCAATGTCTTTATAAAATCCTGAAACTTGTTGTTTACGTAAATCATTTTCAGAAACTTTAATAACATGCACGACCGACTCTGCATCTTCTATAGAAGTGGCTGCATAAGGTACGACTAAATCATCAGCCGGTACAAATTTGGACACGGCCCTACCTAAAAGATCGTCATAATAAACTTTCTTAAATGTAGAGCCGGCGAGGGGTAAATAGAAAAGCATTTGGTCAAACTCAGGTTCGTATTCCTTCATTTGATCCATTAATTGCCAATTCATAAAATCTTTTACACGATGTGACTGATCTTGTTTTGCTGGAGTAATGTCTCCTAAAATTTGTGCGCGAACAGGTCCATCCGCTGGTAATAATTCTTTATAAGCTGTTGCTTGAAACTGTGTGACTGCTTCTGCTAAAACTGGGTGAGTAACACCGGACGCACCTCTAAAAGGTTCTGTTCTTCTTTGATATTTAAATCCTAAAAGATCTAAACCTTCTCTATAACTATCTTCCCAATCTTTTCTTGAATTTCTGTAATCTCTATAATCGTCTGTAAGTTTAGCGCCTAGTTTATCTAAAACACTATCATCTAAAAATTCGGCTAAGTTGGCAGCGTGATCTTCGCCACCTTCAGGGGACGCTGCAGCAGGATCAAAAGAAACTTCTGCTCCTCCTTCTTCCGTCATTTCTATTTCAACGGGTTTTCCTTCAGCGTCAACTTCTTTAATATTCTCTTGAATCGCTTCTTCGATTTCCACTTCTCCTGGAATTTGAACCGTTGTTTTTGTAGTGGGTAATGCTTTATCTATCTTGTCAACCATTTTATTAGTTTACTTTCTTTTGAACAATGTTTCAACACCTGCGTGAGGATTATCACGGCTTTTTAATAAAGTCAAACCAAAGCCAACTACCCCACCATCTTTATATTTATATTCTCTTCGTTGAAAACCAGGATACAGATCTTTCCCTGTTGATTCAGATACAGAATAAGGGACAAGATCATACTCAGGGTGATGTGGTTTTCCTCTTTCCTGATAGTCCTGCGCGCTTAATGTTTCATCGAATGGATATATATAAGGTACACCTGGAGCTATGTCTGGATGATTATACAAGTCCACCCAATGTTTTTTATCCTTATCCCAAATATACTTATCTTTCCTTCGTACATTTTGCCAATTAGGATCTAATTCATTAATTTCATGTTTTTTTATATGTTTTTGTGCTTCCATTCTTATAGCGGAGGGAATGCCAACCTCCTCGTATTTGCCCATTATATTTTCATCAACTAGTTTACCTGGACTTTTTCCACTTGAATGTCCTAGAGCTTCCTTTGGATAAAATGGTGCATCGTCAAAAATCATTTGTGCATATGCTTCTCCTAAAGTAGGTGCATTTTCATATTCACCTTTTTTCTTAGAATCCCAATTTTCATTATACTCGCCAAACCCCACCTTCGTATCAACTTCATATTTATCTTTTTGTGAAATGGTACCAATGTTCAAACTAATAGGTACACCTTTTTTTTGAGTTTCTTCTCTATCAATATACTCCTGTCCTTCATAATCTTTTTTAACCACTTCTTTCGTATCGTCGGAAGCCAGGTAACCACCAACCGTTCGCATCAATTTTGTTAAGGTAATGTCTCCATTTTTATAAGCTTCAATCACTTTGGCAAGAACTTCTTTATTGGGTTCGACCGTATCAAACCTCTCCAGGACTTTGCCTGCTACAACATCACTGTCGTCATAAAGATGACTAAGTGATTCAATTTGTTGGGCGATCTCTTTTTCATTACCATACCAATACAACGACCCCATCATATTCGAAAAATTATGTTTATCATAAACCTGATAGGAACCATCCTTGTTTCGATAGAATCCTGCCTGTCCTAAAGTCATATCAATATTAACGTCAGGATATTTAAAAGCATTGGGGATAGTTTTCGCTTTATCGGTTGTATAACCAATGCCGCTATGACCTCCTACCATTCTAAAAAGACTTCCTCCTCCCTGTGTGGCATGGCCTGACAGAGCTTTACTAACTTCTGCTTCGGTTACTCTTTTTTTAATTTCTTTTAATTCACTTTTACTAAAAAAGTCTTCCGTGATCTTTGTTTTCGATCCTGAAATAGAACGAAGATATAATCGAGCGGCAGAGGGAAGAAGTTTATTTTGAGTTAATTTTTCGATGAGTTTTACATTTTTCTTGGCCCATGCTCCTGCTTTATCTACGTTTTCAGGCGTTAGAAGCCAATCTATTAATTTAGTACTAATACCATTACTAGCCATTATACTTCCTCGTCAATTTTTTCATTTTTAATAGGTTTTGGTTTTCCTATATCTACAGGCATTGGATTTTCAGCTGCCCAGACTTTAAGATCTAGTTGCGAAACAACTTCATCGGTTGCAGTATTAACAAACGCACCTATTTCTGGATTATATTTAATTTGCATTATCGTCTTCTCTGGAACATCGTAGCGAGGCCGCCTTTGTCAAAATAAGCGCCTTGACCAAATCCTGGTCCGGCAACTTGTTGACCTTGTCTTTCTTTAGCCGCTGTTTGTCCGTGCCAACTTCCAGGACTGCCTGGTCCCCCTCCACCACCTGGATCTAATTGAACAGTATTTGTAAATGCTCCAGCTGCTGCATCCGCAGCTTTTTGAGCTTGTTTTGCTTCATGAAGTTCTATTGCTTTTGCTTGTCGTTCCGCAGCTGCCTCTAATATGCCTTCTGCTTGTTTTTTCTGCCAAGCATTTTGTATTCCTTTAAATGCTTTCATTCCTAAACCCCATGCACCCATAGGTATGCTACTCCAGTCTATAGGAGTTCCTTCAATATCTCCTTCTTTAGGCTCGCCTGTAAAGTATCCACCATGTTCTATATTTTTACCCTCCCAAGTTTTCCAATTTCCTTGAGTAGGATCATAAAATCCTTCAATCTCAGTCATATCCCATCCTTTAACGGGTCCTACTGTTTTAAATACATTTTTGTTAAAAGTTTTTGATTTACTTAAATCTAAATTTCCCCATTTGCCGCCCCCTTTAAAGTCTCCGTCTCCTCCAACAGTTGGAGCTGTGTTGACAATCGTTTCAATTCCTGTTGCTTCTTGATCGCCGTATAATCCCTGTGAGGTTAAGTAAGCTAGAACATCTTCTTCTGTATGACCAGCCGCGATCCACGAATCGTAAATGCTTTGCGCTCGATCGCTTAAGCCGCCGACTTCAAAACCAATTCTGCCGCCGTCTGCTTTTCTAAATTTATCTTCATTCAAAGTTTTACGATAAGTAAGACCTAGTTGATTGACATCATCCAAATCTGTATAACCCCTAACAGTAAAATTACCTTTATTAAATTCAACACCTAAATTTTTATTACCTTCTGTATCAAATTTACCTCCAAGTGTTAGTGGGCCCCATTGATTTTCATAAGTTATTTGTGATTCTAAATCCTTTCCCTCCATTAGATTTCTCAAATCTATCATAGCTCTAATTTTTCCCAAATCACTTAAGCTAGTAAGACCAACTTTTCCTGTTGGAATATTAAATCCTAAAGCAGAAGATTTAGTTTCAATGGCAGGACTAATATTAAGTTTTTCAATAGGGCCTTTATTACCATCGCCGCCACTATAATGAGGACTAGTTTTTTGATATCCTTTTTCATCTCTGCCGGCGCCCGGACTCCATCCACCTTCTTGTAAACCAATTCTGCCGCCGTCTGCTTTGTTTCTTGTAAATCTTTTCCAATTAAATTTTGATTTTTTATAAGGCTTCTTACTTAAACCTTTATCCACTTTACCCGCATCCTCGAGTCCTCTGATTACACTTCCTCGACCGCTGACCCAATTTCCTTCTGCATCAGGGCTTGCATAATTTCCTTTTCCTCGCTTTGCTTTACGAACAGCGTCTAAGACAATTTCTTTTTTAGTTCTAGTATCTTTAACTTCAACTTCTTCTTCAACCTCTTCGCCTTCAACTTCGTCGCCGGCTTCTTTATTAAATAGAGCAGCGATGCCTTGTTCAGGCATAATCATTGCTAAAATTTTCATAGAATTTTCTGGATTCTCTTCCATGTAGTCTTGAACTTTATCTGAAAGAGCGCTCAACCCTAGGGCTGTGGCTACACTACCAATCACGATCCCCGCTGCATTAGCGAAGGGAACTAAATAAGGTATAGCTAATACTGGCATAATTAATAATACTCCCGTTCAATTTGTGGCAGCTTTTGTTCTTTTTCATCTTCTGGGTGACCAATAAAGCCGCCCTGTCTGAATCTCATTACCGCCTGCGTTGTACTGTCGACTAAATCGTCGTTATCTCCATAGGGAAATGCAGCACACTCTTCAACCACCTCTTCTGCGAATTTTTCATCGGGCGCCCAAATCATTCCGGATTCGAAAATCGGAGCGACGGCGTTTACCCTAGCATGTTTGTCGTTTCCTTTGCTGGGTGTGTAATTTATAACAGGTATCCCCATTTTCCGCAACTCATATGTGAGTGGCAGACCCGAAGCCTTAGCCTCGATGATGACCGTCTCGGGATTCCAATATTTATATTGCTCCATTGCTTTTTTTCTTAAATCTGGAAATTCCAATCGTTCTTTAACTGCATCTAAAAGTATTAAATGGGCCGCGGCGTCCGGATCGGGGTAGAAAACTCCCCAGGTCGTAATTGCAGAATAATCCGCCGTTTCTTTTTTTAAAAAAGCCGTGTCGTAAGATTGAATGACATGATACAATTTTGGAATATAATCTTTGTTCCAAACTTTCCACCATTCTCGTTTAATAATTGAACCTTCCTCACTCGTTGGATTTTGCATCCATTGCGCGTTCCACTTTCCAACTGATAGCGAAGCTTTAACACCGTCGAGTTCTTCTTTTTTCCAATACTCAGGCCAGACCGGTTCACCCGATGGCATGATTGCAGGAAATTCTATAATTTCCCATTTATCTGATTTAATTTCTTTTTGAGATTTTAATAACATTCCCGTTAGGTCTTTCATATTCCAACGAGTCATAACTAAAATAATAGCGCCCCCGGGTTGCAATCTTTGACGGGGGCCTGATGTATACCATTCGTAAGCTCGCTCTAAAGCCGTTGCATTTAACGCGTCTTGCTCAGAATGCGGGTCATCAATGATTAATAGATCCGCGCCCCGACCCGTTATCGCCGAGCCAACGCCGGCCGCGTAGTATTCTCCCCCTTGCGCAGTTTCCCATTTACCTGCCGCCTTCGAGTCTTCGCGAAGCGTGGTCTTAAACATTTTCTGATACTCTGGCGAATCGATGAGCGTCTTCGCCTTACGACCAAAGCGGATCGCGAGTTCCGTGGTGTGGGTCGTTTGTATTATTTTTAAATCCGGCTTACGTCCTACCATCCATGAGGGGAGTAGAAAGGACGCAAATTCAGATTTAGTATGCCTCGGTGGCATATTAATTATTAATCTTTTAATTTTTCCATCTGCTATATCGTTAAATTTTTGTGCTATAATTTTATGATGGGGCCCCTCTATAAATTGTGGCCACATGGCTTTTACAAAAGTTAAAAAATCCTTTGCAACGGTAGTCTGAGTCTTTTTTTCAGAAAGCTTTATGGCGTATTTCATAAAGTCTCGTTTAACGTCAGGTGGAAGTTTATTAATGTCTACATTATCTAGGTTCATAGGAGATGGTACCATAATGGTTTTATCCCATGTCTATGTCTAAATCAAACTCTAAAGGTAAAAGTTTGGGACCCCTAATTCTCAAAAAAGGGGGTGGGGGGTCTTAAAAGATTCGAATTCGACATTCGGTCTGGGTCCTACTTAAAAAAGGGTAGGGTGGGCCCGTAGGTCACAAGCAGTGTGACATTTATGCAACAGTGTTGCATTAATAATGCAACACCACTAGATATGGGTGCGACATATTGCGCATGGGAATTTATATTATCTTCTTGTTACTAACAATGTAACTGTTAGTATAACTTTAATTAATAAGGAGAAATAAGAATGAATAACAATATAAAACTGCAAATGAAAAGAGTGTTCGGCAATGATAGAATTTATCCTGCTTGTCCTATTTCAAATGCATTAATAAGACTAAAAGAAAAAGCGATTACATTTAGTCTAGAAGATTTAAAAACTTTTAAGAGTTTAAATCTTATTGTGACGTGGGTCGCTGATCAACCAAGAGAGGTGCAGTAATGAGTAATTTCAGAGGTTATGAAATCGAGATCAGTTTCAGTAAAACTGATCGCGATGCGTGGGACGTTCTCTTAATTAAGGGGGAACGTTCACATTTTATGACGTTCAACGTTCAACGGACTTTGAGTAGTGTTGAAAATGATGTCTATAATAAAATAGATGACTTAATAGAACAGGAGCAAAAAAGATGATTGATCCGCAACACATGAACGAAGGCATGGAAAACTTAAAACAAATTGAAGAATTTGAAAACCAAATTTCAAGATTTGATTTAAAAGTAATGTCGGCAATTAAAGAGTTAAGAGCAATATTAAAAGTGTATCATTATAATGCAAGTAATGGTTTCGGCACTCCAGCCACTCTTAATATGTCAACAGATGTTGTAACAAGGTTAGAAAACTTGTTAGGCAGTTTGTTAAAAAAATAACCACCAACCCCGCTCCGAGATAATCGGAGCGGGGAGAGAGGAGAAGAGATGATCAAATATATAGCCGCAGAACGCGACACGCCCGATGTGCCTCGAGCGTGGGGCGAGGGTAAAACTGATTTGATAGCTAGGTATCAATGTGAAATAGCTTTGAGAGAAAAGTTAATTGGTAAACTTGAAAGAGGATGCCAAGAGGGTTTCGCTCATACTAGTATGTATTTCATTGAGTCAGAAACAGAGTTCAAAAAGAATAACGAACAACAACCCAAAGACTAACCACCAACCCCGAGCCACGAAAGTGGCTCGGGGTTTTCTTTTTTTCTTTTTTAAGGGGTGGGTGGGCCCGTAGTTTACAAGCCAATGCAACCGACACGCGAATCGTTTTTATCTTTTTTTTTGTTGGTGGGTGGGCCCGTAGGTCACAAGCTTGTGCCATAGTGTCGCACCACTACATGTAGTTTGAGTAAAAATTATAAATATTATAGGGTCGTGGCTCGGCCAATTAATTAAATTAAAAAAATAGATTGGCACTTACTAAGCGTGAGCAGTAAGGCGGTACGGCTTAATTGCAGAAAAACCGTGTTCAAAGTTTTAAGCGTTCTATTTATAATTAAACGACTTAAGACACTTAAAGAGGAGTACAACATGAAAAAATGTGATACAGATCTAATCAACTTTTTGAAAAAATATAGCGGTTGGCAGTGGTATAGTAATGACCGCGCAACGCGGAAAGTTGTTAATAGATTAGTGAGAAGAAATATTTGTATTAAAAATAAATTTCTTATGGATAGCGGTTCTACTCACAGAGAGGTTAAACTAATATGAAACAATACGACTTGTGCCATATGCGCTTAACGACTTGGCCCGAATATTGGCGTAATCAATTAAATGAGTTCGCAACGCAATTCGTGGGACAACGATGGCGCACTAAAGATAGTCTAAAAATAAAACGCGTACAATTTGGCAAGCAGGATATTAGAGGCGGTTTTTCTATATGTTTAATAGATGAGCGCAACTGTATACCGCGCCAAAAGTATTTTGAGAATAAAAATACTATGCTCGGGTTTGTACAGGGCTGGAACATGAGCGCGGAGGGTATTAAGAACTTTTACTAACAACTAACAACGGGCCGTGAATAACGGCCCGCTTAAACTAAAGGAAAAAATGACAGATGTAGTAGATTTGGATTGTTGGGCAATAAGAGAGTGTGAACTGTGTAAAAAAAAAATGCACGAACACGAAGAGGACAATCCTAATGGTAATGGTAAAGAAAATATAAATGGATTTACAAATATAGCTGAAATTTGCGATGGGACGGACAAAGATATGGAAGATTACGAAAAAAAATACAATGTAAGTCTACAAGATTTTTGGTGTTGTGTTTGTACTACAAAAGCCCTTCATGAAATAGAAAAATAAAACTTCTAATTTTATCTATTCCAAAACTAAAAATTAACAAGCTATCAAGCCTCAAGCTTTCAAGCGGGGGGGGTGGACGGGTGGGCCCGCAGG
>VTLG01013736.1_pt1 | contig 11536 bp, 18 predicted proteins | sample 4694571 | NCBI WGS metagenome assembly VTLG01 (sample SAMN12604809, study PRJNA352737) | marine metagenome | biome: ENVO:00000447; feature: ENVO:00000209|ENVO:00000569|ENVO:01000036; material: ENVO:00002151; isolation source: viral sequences binned using virsorter ... | reverse complement strand
TGGAAGATGCCGTAAATGAATTGATAAGACAGGAACAAGAAGTCTTGTCGCAAAATTTAATTGTCGATGAAAAATCGGCTGCAAAGCACAACCGAATGGTTGGGCGAATAGAAGTCATGAAGGAACTGCTAAGTTACCCTGAATTGGCTGTAAAATAACACTATCGGACCTATTGATTGAGTGAACAACCAAATGAGGTAAGTGAAGACCAGGAAACTGACACTCCAGAACTTACTGATGAAGAAATTTGGGAACAAGCTGGCAAAGCTACTGCAGAAGTTACACCTGACCCTGAGCCTGAACCTGAAAAGGTTGAGGAAGAGGATGAGCAGGAGACTATCGAGGTTGAAGAACCAGTTGCTGAAAGTGAAGGGCCGTCTGACTCCGATTACGAGGTTGCGGAAGTAGAGGCTAAGGTTGAAGAAAAACCCAAGCACGATTACGAGAAGAGGTATAAAGATCTTGAACGTGAATTCCACAAGCGGAACGAAGAGTCCGCAAGAATGCGAGAAGAGTATCAGAAGCTTCGACTTGAACGACTTGAGTTAGAAAACAAACTTAGCAAATCACCTCCGGAACCGAAGAAAGCACCTGAGCCTGATCCTTTTGAGTTAACTGCAGAGGAGCAGGAGGTAGCAAAAGAGTTTCCTGACATACTTTCCGTAGCGCGGAAACAAGCACTACGTGAACTGTCAGTAAAAACCAAAGAGCTACCACTGGACAAACAGTCCGAAAGGATTGAAGAGCTTGAAAAGCGAATTCAATCCTACCAGGAGCAACAGAAACGTGATTCAGATCATTTATTCATGGTACAGAACATTGGTTCTGATTACAGGGATATAGATAGATCTGAGGAGTTTTACGATTTTGTCATGTCCTCTCCAATGCGTGAGCGGATGATGACTGAAAGCAAAGATCCGAAGGATTATGTTGCTGTGATGTCTGACTTTCTCGGAACTCCTGTTGGGAAGGCTAAATTTAGGCCAGACCCAGTAGAAGAACCACAAGAAACTAAGACTAGCAATGTAGTTAAACAGCAACGCAGAAAAGCTGCCAGTGGACTGGTCAAGAACAGTGCGCCAAGGCAGGAAAAACGAGTCGAAGATATGTCCCCAGAGGAATTGTGGGACCACATTAAAGTATAAAGGAGGCCACTATGGCTATTAATGCAGGAACCGGAACACTAACCGGAAGCGCATATGGGGATTTATCAGCCCATGATGCTTACACCATTCAGAAAAAAATGTTACCCATCGCCAAAAGATTGTTAACTTTTGGACGATTTGCTCAGAAGGAAGTTAAGGCCCAAGGTGAGGGTTTAGAAATCCGTCACAGAAGGTATGAAAGATTCCCTATTGTGGACACGCCAGTCGCAGAGGGCATCACACCGGAATTTGATGTTTTACAGCAGACTACACTCAAGCACACGCTGGAACAATTTGGATCTTTTGTTAATACCACTGATGTCCAAATGGCTGCAGCTTCTGACCCAATCGTTCAAATTATAACTGAACGTCAGGCGCAACAGTGTGGCGAAACTTTGGACTTCCTCAGTTACAAAACTTTTCGTGCAGGAACCCAGCGTGGTTTCTCAAATGGATCTTCAAGAAGTGGACTTAATACCACTATTGGTGGAGAAGATGGAACACTGCCTTCTACAGTAGCAGCAACCACTTCTACTTTGGATGCAGCCATTCGTACTTTAGAGCGTAACGATGCAATGAAAATGATGGACCAACTAGATGCCGATGATGGTGTTGGAACGTCCGCAATTCGTGCATCCTACATTGCTATTTGTCACCCTGATCTAAGGGTTGACCTTGAGCGCATTCCTGGCTTTGTTTCAGTAGAAAACTATGCTGATCAAAGTGATGTAATGGATGGTGAAATGGGATCGGCTAGAGGTATTCGATTCATTGGAACCACTCAGGCTCAGAGCTTCAAGGGAGCCGGTGCTTCATCTACTGATGTTGTAAACACCGGAGGTTCCGCTGATGTTTATCCTGTGATTATTATGGCTCAGGATTTTGGCGGTTGTGCAACTTTAGGTGGTAAAGATTCCATCAAAAGTAAAGTTGTCGCACCTAAGCCTGGACCAGGAGATCCCCTCGGTCAGCGCGGAACAGTGGCATGGGAGACATATTACTCCTGTATCATTCTTCAGGATCTGTATTTGTACCGCATTGAGTGCTGTGCATCTTCGATCTAATTGACTAAAAAGTGGCTCCAATGGGGCCACTTTACTCTTTACATAAAACTTAAATTATATTTTGAAAGGTAACCATGGATTCTATCCAAGTTAGAGCTTCTAATATGCCTCAAACTTCAGGGCATACCATCGTAAATTTTGGTGATCTTATTTCAGGTGGATCACTCATTGCCTCTAAAACCTATGACATTGTTGTGCCTCGAGGGTGTATCGTAGATCAGGCAAATGTTTTGTTAAAGACATCATTTAGTTCAGGCATGACTAGTTGTGGATTAACGATTGGTGATGTTAATACTGCAAACGCAATCCTTACTACTGTTGATTTAAAAGGTTCTGCGGCTGTTCATGTAAATCCTATTGCAAACAGATTCCACACAGTAACCGCATCAACTGATGGGGATACTAATGAAAGTGTGTATGTTGTTCGATACACAATTACATCTGGTGGGTCTACTGTACCTTCAGCCGGACAAGTGGTAATTTGGTTTGATTATAGATTCGATCCAGATACTGCATATGTTAGCAAAACTTATGGTGAGACTTCTATAACAGAAGTTTAATTTAATTGAGGGGACATAACGTCCCCTCTTTAACCTTTTTTGGACATAACGTAAATGCCAGTTGCTGGCGGTTTAGTTAAGCAAGAACGTAAAGGCGGTCCTGTACTACAGGAGGCCAAATTATCCGGTGCTTATAAAGAAGCAGGACAAGGGATTTATACCATCGTTAGAGATGGTTTGGAGATGGCAAAGGAAGCAGACCCAACTGCGACTCCAACCGAAGGATGGTGTATAATTGAGATACAACATGGGAGAGAAGCCTGGGATAATGGCCCAGTACCCATCACTGTAAACTCATGGACAATTGTAGCACCCAGAGGGAAACCCATATTCCTGCCAATTGAGCATCTCAATGTTTTATCTGATGCTGTAGAAACCAAGTATTTCCAACCTTCTATTACACAAAATCTTCAAGCTAGGCATGGAAGACGATTCGAGTTTAGAGTCATTGCTTGGCCCAAGGGATATGACAAGAAGCAGTTGGATAATGCAATGGAAAGGCATCAAGTCATTGAACTTGATCAGTGAACAGACAAGAACTCAGGCAGAGGGTTGAGGATTACTTACAGGATAGGGACAACAGACGTTGGACAGATGAAGAGCTTAATCGTTACATAAGCGATGCCCAGCGTGAGTTCATCCGTCTTGTAGGTTTTCCACAAGTTACCGCAGAGGTAGATTTTGTCACTGGTGGTGGTGTTAGTGGAACACTAACTGTTGATGGCAAAACTGCAAAGATTACCACATCAGGTAGTCATGGATTGCTAACAGGAAAAGCAGTTTGGGTGGATGATACTACACAATCTGTTTTTAATGGGGCAAAAGTCATTAGAAAAGTTAATGACACAAGTTTTACTTACCAAATTGCCTCTGCCACTGCTGTCTCTGATTCTGCAGTTACGTTCTACGATATTGGTCCAGATATCACTAAACCATCAACAATTGAGAAGATTGTTCACGCTGAAATAGGTGGTGTTCAGTTAATGATCCTTACTGAAGGTGAATTAAACGCTGCAGTTTGGAGAACAACTACTTCAGGACAATTTATTGAAGGTGTTTTTGGAACAGTGCCTAACCCTTTCACTACAGTACAAACTACATTAACCGGAACTGGTGCATATACTGAAAGCTGGAGTGAAAGAACAGGGAATATAGAAGCGATTGTTTTTAACAATATGACACAGGACTCATTCAGGATATGGCCTTTACCGGATATTGCTAAAAACATTTACATTGATCCAGATGCGACAACAAAGGTGTTCAAGAAAATAAAGTTACGAGGAACTCCAGTAGTCTCGGATCTAGCAACAGAAACAACTAATCCTACAATTGCAGAACGATACCATGAGTGTTTAGTTTGGGGCGCATTAGAAAGAGCATTCCTCAAAGAGTCTCAAAGTAAAGATGTGAACAAATCATCTATGTATTCACAAAGATTCGCTGCAATGGTCAAAGAAGCAATGATGCAAGAAGGATTAGTAAGTTCGTCAAATAGTGAGGGTAGAAATGAGAGCCGATTTAGGGTCTCTAGGATCTTCTAATGAACCCAGCAGACTACCAATATTTTCATGGAGTGCCTATGCCAATTGAACCAACCATGCTCGATACAGTAGTCCAATTAATTGAAAGACTGGGCGTTAGTATCGCAGTTGTAATAATGAGTTTTTATTACATCATGTACCTAACCAAACAAGGAAAGACAGAGAGAGAAGAGTTTTGGGCTAAGGATCAAGAGCATGACAAGAAGCTTCTAGAAATTGCAGAACGAAGTAGTGATGCTATGATACAAATTAAAAACAGTCTTGATCAAAATACACAGGTTATGCGTGAACTGCTTTACAGGAAATCAGCATGATGTATCCAAAGCCTAAAAAGGAAGTTAAGTACAAAAGAAGAAAGCGTTTAAACAGAGCAGGTTCTAAACCTATTAGGCATACCGGAGTACGCAGATAATGGCTGCAGGAAAGTACGATATTACCATTGAGCAGGGAGCCACATTTACACTCCCTATCTCATACAAGGATAGCAACGATGCAGTTATCGATCTTTCCAGTAGTTACACCGCGCGTATGCGGATCAAGGAATCTGTGGGAGGAACTTTACTGGCTTCTACGGAATCAAGCGATAGCACCGGAGCAACAATAACCATTGCACTAGCCGCAAGTGGGAACAATATAACGATTAGTATGACAGCAACCAATACTGCAGCCCTGAACTTTGATCATGCAGTTTATGACTTAGAACTGGTCTCAGGATCGGAGGTGGACAGGATTATACAAGGCAGAGTTAAGCTGGCTAAAGAGGTAACAGTATGAGTGCAAATCAAGTCACAGTATCACCAACTACGAATACGATTACAGTAGCTTCACCTGGGACTGTAGGTCCGCAAGGTGGAACTGGTGCGGCTGGGGCTAATGGATCAGATGGTACTAACGGATATTCTGCTCATGTTGGTTCAGGTGCGCCATCAAACTCACTAGGTGCAGTTAATGATATCTATTTCGATAATAGCAACCATGTTCTTTATAAGAAAACAGGTTCCACAACTTGGACCTCTCAAGGCTCCTATTCTTCAGGTTCAGGTGGTGTAAATTCTTTTGAGACTATTTCGGTTGCAGGACAGAATAACGTAGTTGCGGACTCAGCAACAGATACGTTAACCCTTGCGGCTGGTAGCAATGTTACACTTACGACAAACGATTCTAGTGATACGATCACAGTTGCAAGCACGGACACTACTGCGAATGAAAATATTACCTTATCTGGGGATGTAACAGGTTCTGGCACATCATCGATATCCGCAACATTGTCAAACAGTGGGGTATCCGCAGGAACTTATGGTTCAAGCTCGTTAATCCCAAGTATCACAGTAGATGCAAAAGGCCGTGTAACTGGGGTCACTACGAGCGGTGTATCGTCATCAGCAGGTGGAACAGTTTCGTCTGTTGCGATAAGTGGCTCTGATGGTATCCAGGTTGACTCAGGCTCACCGATTACTGGTTCTGGGACAATAGCACTGGGCGTGGACAAATCGGCAATGTTGAGCCATTTGAATGTTGCAGATGGCGCGGAGGTAAATGTTAACGCAGATTGGAATGCAAGTTCAGGTGATGCACAAATTGCGAATAAACCTACCCTTGCAACTGTAGCAACTTCTGGAAGTTACAACGATCTCTCCAATAAACCTACGATCCCTTCAGGAGATGTTGTAAACGATACTACTCCACAGCTTGGAGGTGATCTTGATGTTAATGGTCAGGACATTGTTTCAACGTCTAATGCTAATATCGATATTCTGCCTAATGGTACTGGTAAGGTAAACCTAGATGGTAACGGAACCTCTTCAGGTGTGGCAGTTTCTGATGGTTATTTAGAAATGCGTACAGGGTCAGGGAACCCTGCAAAAATTGATATGTATTGCGAGGTTAGTAATGCACATAAAGTAACACTTTCCGCTCCACCACATTCACTCTATAGCGGAAATGTAAATTTCAGGTTACCTCCCTCCAACGGAACAAATAATCAGGTTCTAAAAACAGATGGTAGTGGGAACACAAGTTGGGTCAATCAATCGGCTGGTGGGATTGATGAGGGAACTGCAATCGCACTCGCAATCGCTTTGTAAAGGATATTATGGCAAATACTTTTAAAAACGCATTTTCAGAAGATTGTAATGTAAGCACGGCTTCGCCTAATGGCTATACGACTGTACTTACTTGTCCATCTTCTAACGCAAGCAAGTGTGTACTTATTGGGCTACATTTAAGTAATAAAAGTTCAGCACAAGTTACGGCAACAGTGCAATTAGTCGATTCCTCCGAAAGTAGTAATGTAATTGATTTAGTAACGGATGTCCCAATACCCAAAAATTCAATGTTAGCAGTATTGGAGGGGGATAAAATTATATTAGAAGAAAGTGATGAGTTAAGAGTAGTTGCTGGTACTGCGACTGCAGTTAACGCATTTGCGAGCTACTTATTATCGGATAGTACATGAGGTATTTAAACGCTCGATTAGATGCAGGAGAGGACAGAAGAACCTACAAAGAAACTGACTCTTCTGTAACCACTAATCAGACAGTATTTAATGTCAATTATACCAATGGGAGAGTTGCCGCTTTCCTGAATGGTGTTCGATTAGTACCAGAGGATGATTACACTCGGTCTACATCAGGTAACGGAACCAGTATTACTCTACAATCTCAAATTGGTAGCAATAATGTTTTAGAGGTAGTTGGTTTAAATAGTACAAGTTCTAATGAGTATTATTTAACTCCATCGCAATCAGGAAATGCTGGTAAATTCTTGAAAACCGATGGGAGTGCATTATCTTGGGATACTGTTGATGCTTTGCCTGACCAATCAGGGCATGGGGGACAGTATTTAAAGACCGATGGGACTAACTCAGATTGGGCGGCTTTAAACCTAAACTCCGTTACTGGAGCGTTTACAGTTACAGACGAAATTGTTCATAAAATCCAGGATGGGATTGGTCAGGTTGCAAATAGTTTTACTGGGACTCATGAAGTGTCGAGTGGATATAATGCAGTGCTTTGTGGACCGATTACTTTAGGCAGTAGTGCCACTCTTACAGTGAACGGAAATTTAACGATAGTATAATATGGGAATCGTCATACCAGATGGTGGAACAATTGGTTCTGCTAGTGATACTGATGCGATTAGTATCGCAAGTAATGGTGAAGTAACTGTCAATCAAAGCATAAAAGCATTAACCATAAAACACACAAATGGTACAACAGCAATTACAATTAATTCTGATGGGTCTTTGTCAGGAAAATTTGAGGGAGCTATGAAATTTGTCTCTTTGGGGAAACCTCCAGTTAACATTACCTCTGGTACTGAAGGAACTGATTATCCTGCATCTGGCAAAACTTGGTTATGTATGGGCATGACTACAGGATATTGGAATACAACCACTATGTCAGTTTATGGAATGGGAATTCCAGTTTTAATACTATCGAGAAATTCGTCAGGTAATTGGCTTCAGGATGATGGTTCCTATAGTTCTACACAACCGACTGCATGGGTTGTCAGAGATCTAGAGCCAGATTCCGCTAGTAATTCGGTTGGACAGTCGTTTAATCAAACATTTTCAGCAAATTATGGTGTTGCTGATCTCGCTAATAATACTAGTGGGACTGATACGGCTCCATTCGCTATGCCTACTTATACAATAGAAATTGACACAATTGGGTAATTTAAATGGCATCCACAATAAAAGTTGATGAAATAAAGTCTCAAGCAAACGGAAGTGCCATTAGTATAGCTTCTGGGGGTAATGTAACTAACAACGGCACGTTTACTTCTACTGGAGCGATAACTGCTTCTGGGGGGATAGCTGATGCAGGGACTATTAGTGCTGGGACGTTAGGTTCTGCAGTTGTTGTTCCACAAGCACAATTAGTTCATTTAGAAACCGTTACTCTGACTTCACAAGAAGTAGGTGCTTTTGAAGGAAAACTTACATCTACATATAATACTTACTTGCTAATAGGCAATAAAATAAAACCTGAAACTGATAATAAACGATTAGTTTTACAGTTTGGTGTGGGGTCTGCAGGATCAGTAACTTACAGAACTACAGAATATTACACGCAAGCACAAAAAATAGAAACAGGGTCTTGGGGTTCTGTTATAAACGAATCAAATCAAGCACAAACAGTAGTAGGTGGATTCGGAAACCAAGGTAATGCAACAAATGAATTTAGTTATTTCCAAACGTATTTATTTAATACTCAAGAATCTGGTGTTCGTTCAATGGGCAGTATTTCTGCAGGAGGATATAAGACAAACGCAGAGTTTATTTATACAGTCGGAGGGTTTGTAAATACATTAGTTGAGGCTCACACTTCTGTAAGAGTTAAATTTGATAGCAGTACAGTTGGTCAGGGAATATTTTCATTATATGGTATAAAAAATGGTTAAATATGAGTATTGAAATTAGAAAAGGGAATGGGCAAAAAGTTGTTTTTAATGACCCTTCAGATTATCCAATAATGGAATTAAAAGCAGAAAGAAACGCTATCTTAGCAGAAACTGATTGTTTTATGGTTGAAGATTACCCAACCGATAAAAAAGAGGAGTGGAAAGTATACAGACAACAATTAAGAAATATGGATTTTTCCAATCTTAACAATATAGTTTGGCCTAATAAACCAGAATAACCAATGGCAACACTTAAACTTAAAGATGGATTAGTGCAAAACTCCAACACCTTTTCTGGAGATTTTACTGTAGACACTAACGATAGAAGTATGGCAGTCGGCCCAATTACTATTTCTGGAACTGCAACAGTGAATGGTTCGTTTACTGTTATGTCAGAAGTTAATATTACTGGAACCATTAATATTGGTTCCAACGGCACTTTTGATGTGAGATAAGCATGGGGACATTACAAGTTGGGGGTACGACACTAGCGACTAAAAATTCGTCTACTGGTAAGGTGGATTTACATGATACTAATGTAATTCTTCCTACTGGATCAATTATTCAAGTAGTTGGTAAAACATTAAAAAACACAGATGTTACTGAATCTGGAACCTTTGATCAAAGTGATACTCTAGGCGGATGGAAAGCAATTTCAGGTTTTGAGGTGGACATTTCACCCAGACAAACTAATTCAGATTTTTTAATATCATTAACATCATCTGTAAGTGGTAATGGTAATGGAGAAGGGGCGATAAAACTAAGACGAGGTTACGATTCTAGTGGAGGAACTAGCTTTAGTTATACAGATATAATAGGTGATGCAAATGGGTCTAGGACTAGAGCAACTTATACTCATGCTTACGATTTTGGCTCTACCTCTGATGTACATACAAACAAACTTGTTACAATAACATCAAATATTTACGATAACGACATAAGTTATGTAGCTGGAGGAAAATTCAGGTATAAGGTCTATTGGAATAATCCTAACAATACTACTGGTGATTTATATTTAAACTACACAGGAACTAACAACGCAGAAAATGTAATAGGAATTTCCAGCATAATAGTTCAAGAAATAGCAGGATAACAATGTCAGGAAGTCTTAAAGTAGGTGGTAGCGAACTAATCAACGATGCAGGGGGATCTGGTGCGTTAAACTGGGGGGCAGGAATACCTTCAGGATCAATCGTTCAGGTGCAGAGTACACAACTAACGACAAGTGCAACAACCACAAGCATTTCCGCAAACACGGATACTGTTGTGAGCAATGGGACTGCATCTGGAACTGGGTCTGGCATTTTAGATGTAAATATTACACCAAAAATTACAGGATCTAAAATTTGGTTACAATGTAATTGGACTGGAGAATGGGGTGCTGCTGGTAATATTACAAATCATATGTTTTTCTTTTGGAGAGACACAACAAAACTAGGTAATACTGAGCATGTTTCTTCTAGCTCTTCTCCAGGCAGTCGTCAAATTGGTATTTCTCCTGCCACACTCACATATCGAGGTGATGAAGACGCATCCTCAACCCCTGAACATGTTTTTATGCAATATTTTGATACTCATGGAATTAGTGCAGGAACTCAAATTACATACAAACTAGGCGTTACGGCCCAAACTGGCACGAATTTGTACACTAATCGTACTGTAGATGATACTAACTACGATTACATGGAACGTGGGGTTTCATCATTAGTAGCAATCGAACTAGCACCATAACTAAACCAGAATAATTAATGGCATCAATCAAATTTAATAACGTCGAAGTTTTCGATTCCAACGGAAAAGTAACTACTGCTGGGATGCCTACTGGTGGTGTTTTACAAGTGGTTTGTACCCCAAAAACAGATACCACAGAGTGCCTAGATGCAAATACATTAGTTACATACACAACAGCAACTATTCAAACTAAAGCAACAAATTCAAAAATTTTAGTCTGTCATACAGTTGAATATGGAGGTGCAGCAAATTTGTACGGATTTGGGAAATACTATAGAACAGTATCTGGGGATTCAGATGTTCAGTTATTTGTTATGACTGCCTCAAGTCATGGTACTAATTCTAGTAATGGAAATTGGTCTATTTATTTAGACGTATATAATGATGCAAATACAGATTATAAAACAAGAATCAAAAGATTTGAAGTGCTTGATGAGCCTAATAAAGCGAGTGGAACAACAATAAATTATGTTTTTAAAGGTAGTGGAGATACTTCAGCAAATGATTTGGTTATAAATAGATCATACACAGACCCTGCCGATAATTATCGTGGTCCTGGTTGTACAAATACTGTTTTATATGAGGTTGCCCCATGAGTTTTAAAATAACCGCAATAAAAAATATAGTCCCAAATATATGTTATTTCCATGATGATATTCCTTATGATAAAAATGAAAATCTTATTACATACGATGAAGCAAAAGTTAATGCAGAAATAACACGTTTGCAAAAAGAATGGGATGCCCAAGCCTATTCCAGAAACAGACAACAAAACTACCCAAATACAGACGATTTAATCGTAGCACTCTGGGAAAAAGTAATGGAAGGAAGATCCCAATCTGCGGATGCATTAGAAGTGAAACGGCAAGAGGTAAAAACTGCACACCCAAAACCTGAGTAGTTATGGCAGAAACTAAGGCAAGATTCCTAGCAAATACAATCGGTGCAACCACCACCGACAACGATTTTACTTTGCCTAATGGGGTGGGTACTGACAAGCAGGTTTTACAGACCGATGGGTTGGGAGGAACAACCTGGGCAAACACTTTATCTACACCAATAATATCGAGTGTTACAGGCAAGCTTAATGA
>VTLG01010781.1_pt1 | contig 11537 bp, 6 predicted proteins | sample 4694571 | NCBI WGS metagenome assembly VTLG01 (sample SAMN12604809, study PRJNA352737) | marine metagenome | biome: ENVO:00000447; feature: ENVO:00000209|ENVO:00000569|ENVO:01000036; material: ENVO:00002151; isolation source: viral sequences binned using virsorter ... | reverse complement strand
CTGAGACCGTAAACAACTACGGTAACGGTGACTCTGACTTCGAGAATAGCTGTGGACTTATCTTCCAGAAGGAAGCCGCAGGTGTTGTTGAAGCAATCGGACCTCAAGTACAAGTAACTTCAGGTGATGTTTCCGTGATATACCAGGGAGATGTCATACTGGGACGACTCGCTATGGGCGCCGACTATCTTAACCCAGCTGCTGCTGTGGAACTGTACGCTGGTACAGGTACTGCACCTGCTGCATGGTAACCACAAGGGAGGGTTCTCACGCCCTCCTTTTTTTCTTTACAAATATTTATACCTATGGCTACCCCTAATACAACTGATCTCGATACCGAACTATCCGCAGTCAATTCAATACTGGGTGCCATCGGTCAAGCACCTATTACATCATTAAATTTCCAAAACCCTGAAGTTTCGCTAGTCTATAATCTATTGAAAGATTGCAATATAGATGTGCAGAGTGAAGGTTGGACGTTTAATAAAGAAGAGCATGTAAAGTATAGTCCTGATTCAAATAAGAATGTAAAGTTACCACCAAACGTATTACAGTTTTCACTACATGATGGACTTGATAATAAAACACAACGATTAATTATAAGAGATGGTAAGGTTTATGATAAAGTAGATCACACCGATGAATTTACAGCTGACCTAAGCTTAGATGTGATATGGTTATATAAGTTTGATGAATTACCATCAGTATTTAAAAGATATATTATTTACTGTGCATCTACTAGAGCAGCTACTCAACTTGTAGCTAACCCTCAATTAGTACAACTACTACAAAGTAAAGAAGCTTATGGAAGAGCTGCTTGCTTAGAGTATGAATGTAACCAAACTGATCCTTCTTTCTTTGGTCTTACAGATGAACAAAGATATACATCCTTCATTCCTTTAGATGCTTTGAGACGCTAATGGCAACTATTACACAGACAATTCCAAATTATACATCAGGTATATCAGAACAACCTGATCATTTTAAAAACCCAGGTCAAGTTTCGGAAGCTTTGAATGTAGTGCCAGAAGTGACAACTGGTTTAGTAAAGAGACCTGGTAGTAAATATATTAAAACTCTTGACAGTGGTGATGCTCCTAGTAATAGAGAGGTTACTTGGTTTCATTATTACAGAGATCAAGCTGAACAATACCTTGGACAAATAACTAAATCTACAACACCTGGTGAAGCATACACACCTGAGATTAAGATGTGGGATATTAAAACTGGTACACCAAGGTCAGTTGAAATTGCTACATCTAGAGAATACTTACGTCACTATGGTGATGAAAGTTTAAAGTTCATGACTATCAATGATATAACATATATTATTAATAGTAATGAAACAGTTGCTATGGATGCTACGAGTAAGAGTACTACTCGTCCAGATCGGTATGCAGCTTTCGTTGAGTTAAAGAAGACTGCTAATGCTAGGCAGTACTCTTTAAATCTATATGATTCTCTTGTTGATTCAAGTGGAAACCCTTTAGCAGAAGGTATTCAAACTGCTACTAGAATTAAAGCAGTTAAAAAACAAGATCGTACAAATGCTGTTATAGAGAAAAGAGTATTCCCTTTTCATACACCTGTAGCTGATAATGAAGATAATACCACTGATAATAGACCTAAAATGTATACAGGTTATGCTTCTAACTATGGAGGAGCTAGTGGTGACGGTCTATATCCAGGTGTCCTAACACTAGTCAATGATCCTACTTGTCCTGACATAGGTACACAGGTATTTGCAATTAATAGTTACGACGATAACCCACAAATTAAAAAGGTATACGGCACAGGGGACATGACTAATCCTCTCTATGACAGTTCGTTTGGAACTAGCACACAGAATGGTGTGTCTTACACTAATAACTGGAAGACAAATCATGGAAGAGGTCCAGGTGGTGATGGTTTTATGCCTCTTAATTTAGTATGGCGTTGGACAGTTAAAGGTGTTAGTGGTAGAAGATCAGATGAACTAGCATCTGAAGGTACTCCAAACAAACATGATTATCATTGTACTTATGATTATGATGTTGAATTATTATTTGGTGGTGAAGGTTGGTATGTAGGTGATATAGTTGAATTTGTAATGCCATCTCGTTTTGGTGGTGCTCAAGATATAACTTATCAAATTGAAATTGAAGAGATTGAGACAGCTGCAACTCGTACTAGTTTAAAAACAAATGCAACTATAAATAATACTACACCAACTTATTTAAAGGATGGAGATATCAGACCTTCTCCTACTGCATTTGATGCACACACTGCTGTATCTGCAGGTAGTATACTTGGAGGTATTGAACAAAAGATAGATGCTTTAACTTCAACTTATGGGTTTCAAACTACTATTATAGGTAGTGGTATTTATATCACACGTAATCATCCATTTAATATCGAAACTTCTGAGAATGATTTAATGAGCATCATGACTGATGAAGTTAATGATGTAGGTAAACTACCAACTCAATGTAAACATGGTTATATAGTTAAAATTGCTAATAGTGATGCTGATGAAGATGACTATTACATGAGGTTTGAGGGAGCTAATGGTATAGATGGTAATGGAGCTTGGAGAGAATGTGCTTCACCTGGTGATGATAACTCAGGTATTGAAAATGCTTTCGATGCTACTACTATGCCACTGCAATTACTAAGGAAAGCAGATGGTAACTTTAAACTTCAAGCTGTTGACTGGGGTAAGAGAGAGGTAGGAGATGAGAATACAAACTCTATACCTAGTTTTGTAGGCAATACAATTAATAATGCTGCTTACTGGAGGAATAGGATTGTCTTCTTAAGTTCTAATAATGTTATTACATCCCAACCTGGGGATGACAATGTAACATCTCCTACATTTTGGGGTAAGACTGCATTAACTGTATCACCAGAAGATGTTATTGATCTATCTGCTACTTCTGCTACACCATCTAAATTGACTAGTGCATTAGAAGTAAGTGCAGGTTTGTTATTATTCAGTGAGAATCAACAATTCTTAATGACATCTGAAGCTGAAATATTAAACCCAGAGACAGCACAAGTTAAAGTTATTTCTACTTATAATTATAATAACAATATACCTCCATTTTCATTAGGAACTACTGCAGGTTTCTTAGATAATGCTGGTTCTAAAAGTCGCTTCTTTGAAATGACTAATATTCAAAGAGGAATTGAACCTGATATCATAGAACAAAGTGTTGTTGTACCTAGCTTATTGCCAAAGGAGTTAGATTTAGTAACTAATTCCAGAGAAAATAATTATATATTCTTTGCAAAGCAAAACACTGATGAAGTATTAGGTTACCGTTATTTTAATAGTGGTGAGAAACGCATTCAATCTGCATGGTTTAAGTGGAAACTACACAAAACTATTAAATACCAGTGTGTAATTGATGATAAGTTTTATGTGGTTCTAGCTAATAATAATTTAGTTGCTTTTGATTTACGTTCTGCTGATAGTACTGCAAATATAGATGTCACTATAGATAGCTTTAATCCTAATGGAGTTGATTATCATATTCATTTGGATAATCATACAGAGATACCTAAAGAAGAATTTACTTATGTACCTTCTCTAAATCATACTATAGTTAATGTAGGATCTTACGGTTTAGATGGTGATCAAAAGGTGGCAGTACTTGACGACACACCTAATGATTCACAGTACAGTGATTTCGGTAGGTATATTGAAGTTGATGTGGTTAATAATATTGCAACCTTACCTGGTGATTGGAGTTATCATGACTTATATGTTGGGTATAACTTTGATATGCAAGTAAAGTTTCCAACTATTTATCCTAGTCAAACTAAAGGTACTAGCACATTCTCAGATATCAACGCTTCTCTATTAATACATAGACTTAAATTATCATTAGGTGAAGTTGGTGTCTATGAAACAACTATTAAACGAAAGGGTTATGATGATTATACAGAGTTATTTGAATCCTCTATACCAGATTTATTATCATCTAACACATCACCATGGTTGAATCAGAAGATACATACTATACCTACTTATTCTCGTAATACAATATTGTCAGTATATTTAAAATCAACTCACCCATCTCCTGCTACCTTATACTCTATGAGTTGGGAAGGAGATTACAGCACTAAATTTTATCAACGTGCCTAACTATATACATCCTATTACATTGGAGGCTGCCATTGAGGTGGCCTCTAACTTACGTCCTGATGACCGGAGAGAGGTCGAAGAAGGTCATGGACATGATCCAATAGAAGTACTAACTAAAGCAGTTTCCATTCCATCTACTGTTTACTTTACTGTGCCTAACGGCAAGACTGCTGGTATGGCAGGTGTTAGTAATGATGGTGGTATATGGATGTTATGTACTCCAGCTATAAATGATTATCCAATCACTTTTGCTAGAGAAGCTAAACGGTACGTGGATAGACAACCTCATAAACTTTTATGGAATATTCTGGATAAACGGAATAGAGTACATTTAAAGTTACTCAGGTTTTTAGGGTTCAAATTTCTACGGGAATTTAAATATGGACCCAACCAATTAACATTTATTGAATTTGCTAAATGTGCGAACCAACAACAATGGCCATGATGGCTCTAAGCGGTGGACAAGCTGCTTTAGGTATAGCTGGAAGTAATCGTGCTCTTGCAGCAAGAAATAGAAATAGAGCTAGACTTTATGAATATGATAAACTAAGGATTCATGCAGAACATTTAGTTAATATCAGTAACTACTACTTACGAGGAGCAGATGCTGAAATTGAATGGTCTGATAATGCTATTCAAGCTAGCCAAGCTACTGATGCTCAGCAAGTTATCATTAATGAATCACTAGCTAATGCTTTACGTGCTAACGAAGATGATTATGTTAAGATGATAAGTGATCCACGGGTTGCTAAGAGTCTTGAACGATCAGGTAAGTCAGCTAGAAGAATAAAACGATCTGCTCAAGCTTTATATGGTAGAGCTAGGGCTGAAAGAGCTGGTAAGATAGATGATGCATATGATAAAGCAGCTATTTATCTTGCTGATATAGAGCAAAAAAGAAGACTAGCAGATAGAGACGCTTTAAATAAAATAGGATTAACACCACAAAGAGCACCAGATCCCCCTAAACCTGTATTTGAAAAAGGCCCAAGTGCCTTCCAATCGCTTATGAAAGTCGCAATTGCTGTAGGACAAAGTTATTTAATGGGTGAAGCATTACAAGGTGCTGCACCTAAGAAACCACCAGTAGATGGTATTACTGGTATTGGACCAGTGGCCGATCCAACTATATATGGGCAACAGTTAGATGCAATACAAGGCACTACAGGTATAGGTCCATGGGCGAGTGGTGATGTTTATTCACAGGCACTGTCTGGAAGAGGATTGCTAAATACATCAAGTCTTGCCCCAGGAGTATAAATTATGGCTAATTTATATTCCCAAGCACAACAGTTTTACGATACACAAAGAACTGGTCAACAAGCTCAAAGAGAGTGGGTTACTCGTAATCTAAATATGAGTAGTCAAAATGCTAAGCAGAATACATTAACAGAGTGGTCTCAATTAGCTGAATTAGGCTCTCCAATTGCAATGGATTTTATTAAAAAATCTATAGCTAACTCTGAGTATCAAGCAAAGCTATCTCAGTTAATGAATCCTACGGGACTTAGTATAGCTAAAAGTGTTGAAGGTACTGGTAAAACTGAACAACAACTTGCAGAAGGTGCAAGTTTATTTTATAACGGATTAACTTATTTATCTCCAGAACAGGCAGAAAAGCTTGATTATTCTAGAGGTTTGAGATCACGACAAATAGCTGGTAAGCAGTTTGTTAGTTCAACAATGCAAGGTTTAGCGCCTTTTGTTGAGAATTCAATAAGGACAAGTAATTTAGTTCTGAGAAGAGAAGATGGTTCTATACTTGATTTAAGTCAAGGTATACATAATACAGATGATTATAATTTAGTTTCTCAGTTCTTCACACAAGAATATCTTAAAGCTACAGGTGTATTAGATTTAGGCAATGAGTTTCTTATACAAGAAAAAGTTGCAGAGAATATTACTAAAAATTTAAAAACTTTAAATGCTAATTTTACCACAAAGTTAAATCAGAGAAAATCTTTACACCGTGAAAATGAAATCCAAAAAGAATTAGCAGATGATTTTACATCTGGTAAACCTATATCTCCAGAGAGATGGCAGTATCACTTTAATAGGATTGGTACTTTATTAAATAAGAAAACTGGTAAGACATTAACTCCTGCTGAAATGCAGGATTGGATATTTGATTATGGTAAAAGTTTAGCTGAAACTCATACTGGTAAGGCTACTGATTTCCTCGAAATGTTAAAAGCAGGTCAGTTTAAAATCTCAGGAAGTGATAAGCTGGTTGGATTTAGTCCAAAAAGATTAGCTAAATTAGATGCTCAAATAACTGATAATCAAAATGATATTTTAAAAAGAATAGATGAAAAGAACAGAAGAAATAATGATATAGTATCTCTGAAAGCTAAGAACGGTGAATACGAAAGCATGGATGATTTACTACTTGATGCTATAGATAAAGGTCTATCTTCCACACAAATTGAGACGATAGTAGCATCTTCATCAAGGCAAATCGACGAAAATGTAGACGATCAAAAGGCTTGGATATTAACAGGTGATATATCTGAAGATGATAGAGGACGTATTCATGAAAAGAATCTAGAGTTATTTGAAAAGCAATTAAAGAAGAATGATAAATTCAATCAAGTTTATCAAAAAGGTACAGTTGCTCAAGGCCGTTTTGAAACAGCCTTAAGCAGTATGAGAACAAGACTTAATTATGGTAAAACACTTCCAGCTGGAGCTCAGTTAAAAGATCTGGAAAATCGTCTACAAGGTATAGCAAAGGAAGAATTTATTAGACTTATTAAAATTAATTTGACAGACGATACTACTATAGGCGATGCAGTAACGGAAGCAACAAACATCATGTTAGGTGATAGTGAAAAGTCATTTGGTATTGTAGGTAACCCTGAAAATATAGATCAAGTGAAAGGGAATCCCCTCAAACCAGGGACAGGTCTATATAAAATATATAAATCTAGATTAGGAGTAAGCCATAGGAATGCTGTAGATTTTCAGACTAATTATTTACAAACTAATGAAATAGATATAAGTAAAGAGGATTTCGGTATAAAACCGGATGATTTGAATTTAGATGGATTACGTTCAAGTTTAAGTAGTGGTGATATTACTGATATTATTCAACTTACTAATTCAGATAGAATACAAGGGAAGGAGCCAGAGATTTTCACTGTTTTAAGGCAACAGTACTTAGATACTCTTCCAGGTTTGGGTCGTTTGAAAGTTGGCGATATTGGTAAAGAAAAATTTGCCCAGTTCTTACGGCAAGTATTAGATCCTACATATAAACCAAAACCAAATCCTTATGCTGATCAGAAGAAAAAAGCTTTAGATGACTTATCTAAAATTGCAGGTAGTGAAAGAGTTCTAGCGTGTTATGGCGCAACTCAAAGATATAAAACACCAGGCACAGAAGTAAATTTCATGACATCATGCATTGAAGCAACAGGTAATCCTAATGTGTCTAATTCAATAGAAAATTTATTCCCTGGACTAAACACAGGAGAGGTACAAAATGTCAACTGAACAACAACTTTATGATTTTGTCACCTCACCACAAGCTGCTAGTCTGAGTGATGAGGATTTTTCAAATCAAATAAGAGAAATAAGAAAAGGACCAACACCCTTAGAAGATTATCCCTCTGGACCTGATGCACCTGATGCTGGTGATGCAATGGATGGTGGAGGTGTCTTACCTTCAGGTGAACCTGATAGACGTCCTGTATCTGGTAGAGGTGAAGGCCGTGCAGCTTTTCAAACATCCAAAGAATTCGGTACAGACTATACACCAAGTCCAAATGAAGAAGAAGGTGCAAGAGCTTTAGCTAGTGGTGTATTAGCTACATTAAATTCTATAGCAGGTATACCCGATATACCAGCAAGACTACGTGGAGAAGAAGTACCACTACGATTCTCAGAAGCTTTTGATATAGATCCAATTGAACTTGATACAAAATGGGGCCCATTCCTAGAGTCTACTGTACACTACGGTAGCTTAGGTGTAGGTGTTATGGGTGCTATCGCAGCATCTCCATTTACTCTACCTACATTAGGTGGAGGAGCAAGTGTCATGAGTAAAGTTGGTACAGGTATTCTACAAGGTAGTATCATTGGTGTAGGGCAAGATGCTATATCATATCGTTCTTTTGAGCAGAATGCTTCAAGAATGATTATTGATAATTTCCCTGCATTTGAAAGTATACTTGGGCCTTTAGCTACTAAAGATTCAGACTCCCCAACATCTATATATCTCAAAAATATATTTGAAGGGATAGGGTTTGAAGCAGGATTAGGTGGTGCTTGGGAATTATTAGGTCAAGGACTTAGTAAAGCAAAGAGAGCTAAATTCAAAGGTAAAGTCAAAGATAGTGCTTTAACAAAATTAGAAGATAGATATAAGCAGGCTAAAGATAAAGGACAAGCTGAGTTTGATGAGCAAAATGAGTTTCTTAGAACTATCTCTGATTTAGAACAGAGACAGTTAGGCGGTGAGATTATCGATATGGATAACCTACCACCTTCTCCTTACATCGGAACTAGGGGGCACAAGAATCCTAAGATGACAGATTCTTGGCAAGGAAGTCCAATATCTAGATCTACACCATATGATAACTGGAGTAACCTGAATAAGATTGATACAGATGAACCCTATGGTTCAGTAGATTCTATTCTTACTACTTTAGATTATGAGAATCTAGCTACAGATGGTATCAATAAAGGACTTCTTAATAGTCTGAGAAAACGTCTGGTTAATGATGAACGATTCCAAGAGATATTAAAGAAAGCTAAAGCTAAAGGTACTTCTACTTATACAGCTTTTAAGAAATCATTTGATAGATATGGTGAGATAACAGGATTAAACTTTAAGAATCCTAAAGCAGAGTGGGAAGCTTATCTCAAGCGTACTGGTTTAACTCCATCAGATATCTTTAACTATGAGAATATAATCAACTCTACTTTTAAAACTGTACGTGACCTAGCTACAGCGGCTAAAGAAGTGAAGAGAATGAAAGGTGATATATTTGCAGTAGATGGTCCGATGAAATCTATTGCAGATAGACTAGTTACTGGATTTGATCTTCTTAATTATAATCGTCTTATATCTAGAAGTAATGTAAAGAATGCTGATAAAGCATTATTCAGTTTACATAAGGAATCTTTAGAAGGTGTTGATCTTCTTATGAATTTCCTTGATAGAGAAGCACCTGAAGAATTAATAGATCAAGTACTTAAATTCTTATCTACATCTCATAGATCAGGCAAGATGTCTGACTTTAATAACTGGATGAGACAGAAGATGACAGGTGGTGATATGCTACCTGGTAGAAACAAGCAAGGTGCTTTACTTGATGAATTACATCAGATACATATTAACAGTTTCTTCGGTCCTAAGACAGCTCAGAGAGCTATCTGGGGTACGGGCTTTAACTCATACTTAAATCAATTTAATGATGTATTAGGTGCTGGTTTAAGGTATCCATTCAAAAGAGATAGTAAACAGTTCAAATCACAGTTTGCATCTCTTATGTCTATGATTGATTTCATACCTGATGCATTTAGAATCTTCAAAGGTAACTTAGGTGAAGCCTTTAAGAAGGGTGCCGATATTGATACCCGTTTTACACAGTATGGAAGGCGTCATAATATTGATGCAGGTTATGAGAAATGGTTAGAGTTTGAAGGTACAGAAGCAGATAAGATTGTATGGAATATGTGGAAAGTAGCTCATAACCTTAATGGTGATACTAAGCTTGGTAGAGCAGCTTCTGGTATTAGTAGAGTTATGGATGCTGGTGATAAAACCTTTAATGAGTTAATACGTCATAAACGTGTTAAAGAGATAGCAATGCGTGATGCATTACTAGCTCAAGAAAAAGGTGATATCAGTGAGATAACTGAAGAAGTATTAGAAGCAGCTGGTGAGTTATATGAGCAGAAATTCTATAATGAATTTGGGGATATAGATTTAACTAAAGAAGCTTTCACTAATAATGAATTCCTTGAAGTAACTTATCGTTCTGAATTAGAAGGCCCAGCTAAAGCCTTTACTCAATTGATTGAACAAATACCTTTAATTAAACCTTTTTATAGATTTGTAAGATCTGGTGTAAATGGTCTTAAAGTTAAGACACAGAATATGCCTCTTATTTCTGCTATGCTTAAGAAGGAGAGAGATATATTCTTTGCAGATCCAAGTGATTTAAGTTCAGTTAGAAAGTATGGCATTGAAGAGCCTTGGGATCTTGAAAGAATGAAAGGCAGACAGTTGGCTAGACAAGCTATGGGAATGGGATTAGTATATTCCGCTGCTCAAAAATGGCTATCTAGTGGTCTATGGGGCAATGGTCCAAACGACCAACAAATGAGAAACTTATTCCGAGATACAGGTGGAGAACCTAATACTATTGAAATAGGTGGCAAGCGTGTATCCTTAGATCTCTTTGAACCATTTGACTTGCTATTAAAAGGTGTAGCTGATGTTGGAGAAAACATGTCTTTGATGGGTCCAGAATGGGCTGAAGGTAAATTACAAGCATTTGCTATTGCTACAGCTTTCTCAGAAGCTGCAACAGATGAAACATTCTTATCAGCAGTAGGTGATTTTATAGATTTAATGAGAGGTAAACCAGGTGCAGGTAATAGAATGATATCTAACCTTGCACACTTCGTACCGTTCGGCGGTTGGAGAAGGTTTGCTGGTCAAACATTAACAGATGCATATCGTGAAATCAATTCTAGTATATGGTCAGATAGAGGTATACTTGAATCAGGTCCCTTACAGGCTATAAGAAAAGATAATCTAGCTACAGAATTCTTAGCTAAAGATCCGTTACCGTTTAAATATAATATATTAAATGGTGAAAAGTTTAAAGAAACTAGTGTCCTTGGTAGACTTTGGAGAGCTGGTAGTATGGTAGCAATTGAACCTGGTGCAAGTCCAGGTCAGAAATTGCTATGGCGTAGTAATTATGATATACGTCTTTCTAGTTGGCATTCTCCTGGCCCTGATAACATTTCATTAAAAGATTCAGGATATTTAAGAAGTGAGTTTGAAAAAGAAATAGGTCTAACTAAAATCAATGGTATGAATTTAGAGCAATGGTTAAACCATATAGCTAAAGATCCTCGTATTATAGAGTCTGTAAATGAAATGATTAAAGATAGAAAGAATGGAGTTTATGATATAAATCCTACTAAAGCTTACTATCATAATCGAGTCATTAAAGATAGATTTGACAGAGTTAGAAAAATAGCTTGGGGTAAGGTTAGATTATTACCTGAAGCACAAACTTTAATTCAAGAAAAGATTGACCTTAAAACTAGAGAACAGATTAAACTTAGGAAAACAGCTACACAAGAACTACCCATTCTACAGAATAAATAAATTATGGCAATAACAACAGTACCTGATACTCAGGAATTATTCGACGGAACGGGT
>VTLG01003204.1_pt1 | contig 11539 bp, 14 predicted proteins | sample 4694571 | NCBI WGS metagenome assembly VTLG01 (sample SAMN12604809, study PRJNA352737) | marine metagenome | biome: ENVO:00000447; feature: ENVO:00000209|ENVO:00000569|ENVO:01000036; material: ENVO:00002151; isolation source: viral sequences binned using virsorter ... | reverse complement strand
TGAGATACGTAAAGAGATTAATGAAAAAAATAAAGAAGCTTTAGCTGAAGGTAGAAGAGATAAGTTAATCCGTATTACTCCTCGTGCTTTAAGAGAACGTATGAGAGTTATACTTGGAGGACAACTAGATCCTATTATTAGGTCAGCGCGTAAACGGTTAGGTGGAATAAAAAGAGGAAGAGAAACTCTTGAAGATTATAATCCACGTTCCACTAATCTATGGGATGTATTAGTAGGGGATTAAAATAATCCTTGTATAACTCCTAACCTCTACGTTATGTTATAACGTACCCTTTTTAATCATACACAACTAGAGAATAATATAAACAACATGACTACTGTAAATTCGGTAGGCAAAGATCGTCATATCTTTATTGGTTGGGATAACCGTGAAGCTATAAGTTCTATTGTCTGTAAGTTTACTATCATGACTAACAGTTCTGAACCTAAACTTTCTATACAATACGTAAATCAAAAACAACTTCGTAATGAAAAGCTTTACTATCGTAAGTCCTTTACTAATGCTAATGGACAGTACTTTGATTCAATAGATAATAAACCTTTCTCTACTGAATTTTCCTTTACTAGATTTCTGGTGCCTGAGATATGCCGCAATCAACACCTAGATGGTTGGGCTTTATTTCTTGATGGAGATATAGTTGTTAATGAAGATATCAATAAGCTATTTGATTTAGCTGATGATAAGTATGCTGTTATGTGTGTTAAGTTTAACTGGCTACCAGAGAAAACAGACCGTCATAAAATGGATGGTATGATACAGACTAGATATAACAAGAAGCTCTGGTCTTCTATGATGTTGTTTAATCTTAATCATCCATCAGTAAAGAAGTTAGATCATATATCTGTTAATCAATCTACTGGTTCATACTTACATAAGTTTCAATGGGTAAAAGATAAAGACATAGGACCATTACCAGAGGAATGGAACTTTGTACCAGGAGTAACTTCAGGTTCACAACCTAAAGCTATTCACTATACAAAGGGTGGTCCTTGGTTTGAAGAGTATAGAGAGTGTGACTATGCTGAAACCTGGATAGACTATTTAACTATGGTTCCTAAGAACTTTATCATTAATAATCTTTATTAAGGATAGATATAAGTTAATATGAAATATACTATTGTTACTTCTTTCCCTATTAGTAATTGGGAAATTTATGGAGAAAAGTTTCTTAAAAGTTTTATAGAATACTGGCCTACAGATATTAATCTGTTGGTTTATTGTGATGGTTATCCTTTACCTGATGATGTTCCTAAAGCAAAGAACATAGAATACTTTGATCTGTTAGAGAATGATGATCTCTTAGAGTTTAAAGAACGTAATAAACAATTCAATGGTAAACAAAATCCCAACGGCGCTTATAACTTTTATGAAGATGCTATCAAGTTCAGTCATAAAGTCTATGCACAACACATGGCTTTCTATAAAGCAAAGGAAGCTGGAAGCGATTGGTTACTATGGTTAGATGCTGATAGTGTTACGTATGATTATATTACTCATGAGTTATTAGATGAAGCTCATAAGGTTAATGAAGATGGAGAATTACCAGACGTAACATTCCTTGGTAGAAAGAATGCTTATGCTACCTGTTCTTCTTATATTGGTTATGCTCTACAAAGTGAGGTAACACAAGTCTTTATAGAAGATTATGTAAACTATTATACCAGTGATGAAGTGTTAGCCTTACGTTCTTATGCAGATAACTTTGTCTTTGATAGACTACGTACCTTACATGAAGTACATGGTATGATAACTAAAGACTTTACACCTGACTGTGAAGATTTAGATGCGTTTGATATCTCTCCATTTGGAAATCATATTGTACATTTAAAAGGAAATAAAAAATATGCAGGTACAAGTTTCATTGGAAAGAATACAGAAGGAACTAGATACTATGATATCTGTAGAGTTATCGAACATTATGAACGAAAGAATCTTTTAGAAGTTGGAACTTGGAATGGAGAGACTGCATCAAGTATGATACAATCTGCTTTTAATTCTTCTGATGAAGTTCATTATACAGGTGTAGATTTATTTGAAGAAGCTACAAAAGCAAATGATGAAAAAGAATTTAATGTTAAGAAACATTTTACTAAACGATCTGTAGAATTAAAGTTAACAGCTTTAGCTGAAGAGTATGCCAAGCTTAATAAGAAACTTACATTCTATTTAATGCAAGGAGATTCAAAAGAAAAATTAAAAATACTTAAAGACACTGCGCTGTGTAAGACATATAATATCCAACCTGATTTTGTTTTTATTGATGGTGGACATTCAAGAGAAACTGTTACAAGTGACTATGAGTACTGTAAAAATATTCCAGTAATTATAATGGATGATTATTATACTGAAGATCCTGATGGGGGTTTACCTTCTGAAGAATTTCTAGGAGTTAATAAATTATTTACAGATATCTTAGGTGGTACAGATAGGACTAGTAAAAAACAAAGACGATTGATCATAGCTTCCTCTGACCCTGTAAAGGGTGGTGGTATTGTTAACCTTGTTATGATTGTAAATGATCCTAAACTAGGACCAGTACCAGAGTTTCATCGTGTACCTATTCAGGTAAAGCCTAGAGATTGCGTACCACCAGATAACATACAAGATAATGTCGAAGCTAATATGAAAATCTTTGACGGGAAAATGGTAGATAGATATCATTGGCATGATGGTGAAGCTATTATCGTATCGGCTGGACCGTCTATGGTAGATGATATAGAAAAGATTAGGGAGTTACAGAACAAAGGTGGTAAGGTTATTTGTGTAAAGCATTCACATAATATTCTTATTGAGAATGATATTATTCCTTGGGGTTGTGTTATACTAGATCCTCGTCCCTTTGAAGGAACTTCAACTCATGGTATTGTACGTAAAGAACTACTAAAGAAACCGCATCCTGATACTAAATACTTCATTGCAAGTATGACTAACATTGAAGTAACAAAGTATCTTCATAAAAAGAAAGCAAAGATTATAGGATGGCATGCTTATACCGGAGCATTACTAGAGTTACAAGACTTACAAGGTGAACAACTTATAACAGGTGGAACTTGTTCTGCTATGCGTAGTGTAGGTCTTATGCATACACTAGGCTTTAGAAGCTTCCATATATTTGGTATGGATTGTGCAGCGGATGGTACGCCGGAAGATGTAGATGCTACTGATCTATATGGAAAACAGAAGTGGATCAAGACAGGTATCATGGATGAGGATACTAATAGTGAACATGTCTTCTATACAACAGGAGAATTATTAGCTCTTGCTCAAGACTTTGAACATCTATTAGAAAAGGAAGGAGTCGATATGGATCTTTATATTTATGGAAGAGGTATGGTTCCTACCATATTTAAAACTTCTAAATATAAAAACTTACCTACCTTTGGAGGTTCGCCTTACAATGAATGAAGAACCACCCTTCCCTAATAATGTAGTTCATCTCCATCCTAATCGTAAACCTAACATAACTTTAGATGTAGGTATAGGGGAGTTAGAGATGACCCCTGAAGAACAACATAACTTTGTTCTTAGTTCTATGGATAAAGTTCAAGAAGAGATTAGAAATAATCCTAACATTAAAGGAAGTTTCATATTAGCTTTCAGTGAGGATGGAACAACAGACAACTGGATAATGGGAGATATGAAAATAACATTATTGTATACAGCCTTATCTTCTATTCAAAATGAGATACTAAAAATATTTAATGGAGCAGATACTAATCCATTTGAAGAGGTAGATTAAATCATGATATCACTTATAGGTTCACTATTAGGTTTTGCTAGTGGAGTAGTTCCAGAAATTGTTGGATACTTCAGGAAACAACAGGACCATGAATTTGAATTAGAATTATACGCAGCCAAGGCTAAGTATGCGGAAGCTTTAACTGCTAATAAATTAAAGGAGCTTGATCTGAAGGCAGAGATACAAGAATTAAAGTCTCTGTATAAACATGATCAAACTTTAAAGACTGATAATGGTTTCATATCAGCACTACGTGCGTCAGTAAGACCAGTTATAACTTATTTTTTCTTCTTCACATTTGTAGGAGTGGAGATATCAATTATATTTAATTTAGTTGAACCTGCTTTGATTGATCAAATTTGGAGTGATAATACTGCTGGCCTATTCGCAGCCGTCCTATCCTTCTGGTTTGGTAGCAGAGCCATGTCAAAGGTGATGACAAAGGATAAATGATCCTCGACGTTTAGCTGTAAGCAGCTTCCTTCTATATCTGTGGTAGGCTACCCTAGAAAATAGAGAGATGTCTCTGTATGGGCCTTAAAATGGCACACAGAGGATTTAGTTGTTTTTCATACATAAAATGGATTAACTACCTCACCTTCCTCATGGGTTACTGATTTAACATCATCAGGTAGTTTTTCTTTTAGGATTCTTTCCATCATTAGCTTAACAGTAAAGATAGAAGCAGCACATCCTGCACATGATCCTGTTAATTTAACATGTACATTCTTAGAATCTTTATCGTAGTCCATTAACTGAACGCTGCCACCATGCATGAATAAAGCAGGAGCTACTTCATCAGCTAATAGATCTTCTACTTGTGCAAAGATAGTCATTGTCTATTTACGAAATGATTCTTTAAATTCTAAATCTTTGATACGCTCTTCTAACACAGAGGCAGCGTTATTAAATCTACCGCCGTCTTGATCTATTGACTTATAAATATCTCTCATTCTCTTTAATATACCTACCTCATGTTTCAAAACATCTATCTTGTTTTGGATGTCTTTAATTACTACCATTTTGTTTTCTTCCCCAGCATTTATTACCTACGAAATGACTCATCAAATTCTAATTGTTTAATCCGCTCTTCCAAGACAGAGGCAGCAGTATTAAACCTACCCCCATCACGATCCATTGAACTATAAATACTTTTAAGAACACCGACTTCATGTTTTAAAACATCTATCTTTTCTTGGATACTTTTAATCACCACCACGTTGTTTCCTTCCAGAACATTTACGCCATAACCATGCATCTAGATTACCGATTGTGTGATGAATCCATTGTACTACTTTGAGCTTACAAATCACGCACATTCTTTCTGTCCAGTATCAGGATCAAAGTAACAAGCAGTACCTTCCGGTTCGTTTGCTTCTACCTTATTAAGGATACCATACCTCTTTCCTGCTAATCTAAATGTAGTTACTCCTTTTAGACTACCCTTCCAAGCTTTCGTATAAATATTTTTAAACTCAGGGAAGGTAACTTTATCTCCTACATTAATCGTTTTAGATATAGCACTATCTACATAAGGTTGGCAAGCTATTTGTGTGTTAAGGTGAACATCGGTAGTTAAATCGTCTATGGTCTGTCCCTTCTTATTATGTTTAGCATACACATAATCTTTAAGAAGTACATTGATCAAACCAAACTCTGTATTAACTGTACGACTTACTTCATGAGAAAAGGTAGGCTCCAATCCACTTGATATGTTATCCGCACAGAAACTGATAGTACCAGTAGGAGCAATAGAAATTAGATGGCTGTTCCTCATACCCTGTTTCTTAATCTTAGCTTTTAGATGATCAGGAAACCTTGAAACAAATTTACCTTCTAAGTATTTCTCTGCATCATACAAAGGGAATGTTCCTTTTGTTGCTGCCATATCTGAACTTGCTTCATAAGCTTTATGAGTTAGAGTACGCATAAGTTTATGTAGGAACCTAACAGTAGAGGAGCTACCATATTCCATCTCCATGAGGGTAAGACTATTACCTAACCCTGTTATCCCTAAACCCATACGGCGTTTAAGATCTGCTTCCTTACGTTGTTCGTTGAGAGGATAGATAGTTCGATTGATTACATTATCCATAGCTTTGACTACGATAGGTATATCTTTTATAAACTGATCAAAATCAAATCGGTATTTTAAATTACTCCCAACCCGTTGTACTGCTACATATTTAACAAGATTAAAACTACCAAGTAAGCAAGCGCCATACGGTGGTAGTGGTTGTTCGCCACAAGGATTCGTAGAAGTTATAGTCTCACAATAATAGAGGGGATTCTCATCATTGATACGATCAATAAATAATACTCCTGGCTCTGCCCAATCCCAGTTAGCCCTCATGATCTCATCCCATAAAGCACTGGCATCTATTTGTTTATATACTTTATCATTAAACTTTAAATCAAAAGGTTTCTCATTAACTACACAGTTCATAAACTCATCAGTAACACCTACTGAAATATTAAAATTAGTTAAAGCATGACCGTTACGTTTAGACCTAATAAATTCTTGAATGTCAGGATGGTCTACCCGTAACACTCCCATCATGGCTCCTCGCCTATGACCAGCCGATACAATAGTTCTACAAATAGCATCGTAAATATGCATAAAAGAAACAGGACCACTAGCGGAGCTATCAAGACTAACAATCCTATCACCATTAGGACGTATATTACTAAAGTCATAGCCAATACCGCCACCCCGGCGCATTGTTTCTGCTGCTTGTGTAGCTTTCTCCATGATAGACTGCATACTATCTTCGATAGTTCCTGATACAAAGCAGTTATAAGCTGTAACATCTCTTGGACTTCCCATCGCTGATTGGATTCTACCGGCTGGCATGAACCGCATGTTTAAAAAGATTTCTTTTAATTCTTTGAAGTGTTCTTCATCGTCTGACATATGGAGACTGATACGTGCCATACATTCATCAAAGGATTCGTTTGGTAATCGGTACTTAGAAGCGTGAAGATCATTACAAGATGGCACAACAGGCCCGTATTTAGAAACAGGTTTCATTTTTTTATTCTCCAATAAGATGTGTAAGTAGTTGATTAAGTTAAAGTTTTTATAAGACGATTAAGATACCATTGGGCTTTCTTCAAGTCCTGAATACCATGCTTATATTCATATCTTAACATGTATTTTAAAATGTTGCCACGTAAATATCCACAAAAATGTTCACGAGGTATAGAATTTTCTATAACATCTATAGTTTCCATAGATGATTGAGTATAATGGGATGGGCTATAAACTTCAGGATCTTCCTTAGTCATTCTTCTTACTCTCATCCTTATCATTAATCAATACATTAATTCGTTTACGTTCAAAGAAAATTTCTTTATTAAAAATTCTCTTAACAAAGGAACGTGTAGAGACAGGTTCAATACCAGCAAGAAAACATATCTCTTCAAAGTCTGTAGCTGTTGTTCCATACTCTGTGATAAACCATTGAGTAGCTTCTCTACGATTACGTTTTACTTCTTCTGAATCATTAACTCGTTTCTCTTTTGTTGCATCCAATAGAGCTTGATATATAACAGCAAGAAATAATAATTGCTCTGGACTTTTCGGTGGTACACGATATTCTTTATCATCAGTATCAACTGTGATAGAAGTATTGTTACTTACAAAGGTATTAAAGTGATCTATTAAAGAATTATGTTCTTTATAAATATGAATAGAAGTTTTTATTTTTGTTTTTTTAACCATTGCCGTGGTACTTTACCCTGCGACCACATAAACTTATGACGATCACACCAATCAGCATACGTTGTATTAGATCTTTTATTTAATTTATTGTTAGCATTCTGAAATATAAATCTAATATCTAAATTAGAATGCTGTTGTTTAATTAGTAAATGTTTCTTTCTATCAGCAGGTTTAAAGTATCCTTTGTATTCAATAAAGAAACCATACTTCTTAAAGAAGAAGTCAGGAGTGTAATGTTTAGATACAACATAAGGTATCCTAAAATCTTCATAGGTAAATTCAATTTTACTTTCAGTTAGATAATCTGCAAACTCCTCTTCCGCTTTGCTACGATACATTTAAATCCGTTCTTCTTCAATCTCTTTTTTAGGACGTTTAGCTACATGAGTAAAGAAACGAGAACCATTAGCATACTTAAACTTACGTAAACCTTTACCACCATTAGCATCTTTCCAACATTCAATTTTAAAATCACAGTAAGAACAACCCGCTGCTAACTTTCTATTGCCACTCTTACCATCTTCTACATCAGAATAACAACGATCAGGTGCAGTGTCTTGATCCATTAAGAATTTTACATCTTTAACTTTCTTTTTAAAATCAATCATCTCCATAGAATCTATAGCACATACATGGATTTGTCCTGTTACTTTATTCATAACTATAAAAGCAGCTTCATCTTCACCATCAGCATAGCCTGATATCTGTGCTATATAACCAAAAGGATCATCATCAAATATCGTACCCTTTACAAATTTATCAAAGCCATATTGGGATGCACTCTTTATATCTACTACTACTCCATTCACTCTTGCATCCATATGTCCAGTGATACCTTCTATTTCTTTTTTACCTTGCTCTTCTGTTACTTTATAACCTGCTATCTTAATTAGCAGGAGTAACAGATGTTCAATGATATCACCATATAAAAATTTAATACGGGTTCCAGGGTGTAATGGTTCTGCTTGATCAGCTATACGAGAAGCATACCACAATTGTCTGGTTGGTTTACCAATGCTAGAGAAACGAAGAGGGTTTTTAACTTGACCCTCTTCATCTCTATTGGAGAATGCTTTAGTTATAGAACCAGAGACATCCGTAAGAAACTTATGCAGATCAGTATCACTTGGAGAAGATCCTTTAGTTAGTGATTGATGAATATCTGATACTAAGTTCTGAAGTTTACTCATGTTATACGGATGCCTCTAGCTAGGTAGTATTAGATGGTGATAGTAATCTTAATCAAAAGGGATATCATCAAGATCTATATCATCATCTCCGGTAGTTGGTGAAGGTTCAGAAGGAGTAGTGACGTACCCCTCTTCCACTTCAAATTCATCTGGTGGAGAATAACTTACCAGATCAAGAACCTGTACGTCTTTAAGTACCGCACGTACACCCTTACGGTTATTCATCTTCCATTCACGAGGATTGAAAGATACCTTTACCAAAGACCCATTGCCTAAGAGAGTACCAGAAATATCATTCTTCTGAGAATCCATAAGCCTGGGCTTGGGAAGTTCAGTACCATTAGTAAGGAACTGATCCTTATACATGGTAACAAATTTACCACGGTCATCTTCCTTATCTTTGATAGGAACACCGTGACTCTTCATAGTCTTAATCCCTTCAGAATTAAGAGCTACGTCAATTGACCAACGAGGCTTCGCTTGATCAAAAGGATTTTGGGCTTTGTCTAACTTCGCCCAGAAAGCTTTTCCAGAAATTACAGGCATGGTATATAGTTACCTTTCAAATGTTAATGGGTCATCGCCCATGTTGTACCAATCTTATACTCTGAATCGAGAGGGCAGTCAAGCCCTAAATTTTCCTCGACCCGCTTCATACAAGTCTTTGTTATCTCTCCTAATTTTTCGGCATTCTCCTTTCCTACTTCAAATTGAATTTCATCATGGATGTTAGCTACGGGTAATGCTTTAATGTTCTGGTTGTTAATCTCCTTCATTATCTGTATTAACCATTCCTTGCATATGATTGCACCACCACCTTGGATTAAAACATTAAGGCTGCTATGCAAACTACGTATATGGAAATACCTTCCATCTAATCCTCGTATCATTCCTGTACGTTCCGCTGCTTCATGTACTCTGGATAGTAATCTATCTAAGGCTGGGACATTCTGTAAGAATTTATCTTTTGTTTGTTGTCCATGCTTTGCAGACTTATTCATTATGTATCCTATCTTAGCAGCACCAGCGCCATAAATCAGGGCATACACAAACGTCTTTGCTTGATCTCTAGTCTCCAAGCCAGCCATTTGTTGATTAGCAGTATGGATATCTCCATGTAAAATTTCTTCTATATACGTTTCATCCTTCATGTAATGAGCTAACACTCTTAGTTCTAATTGAGAAGCATCACATCCAAGTAAAGTATATTTATCTACGTCTGGTACAGTCCAGCATGTACGGCACTCAGTTCCATAAGAGGAATAAACAGCAGGAGTTTGAGCTACATTAGGATCTAGGTGACTGCATCTTGTAGACACTGTACCTAATGTTTTTATTCTACCGTGAATACGCCATGTATCAGGGTTACAAAACTTAATCCAAGACTTAACTTGTGATGAACGCTTCTGAAGCAACAGGTATTGAAGGATAGATTTTGATTCAGGTATACCTTTTACTTTAGAAAGAACATCTTCATTAACGATAATGTTACCCTTCTCTGTTTTTAGTTTAGGTTTCCATCCCTTCTCTACCAGACGTTCAGCTATTTGTTTACGAGAAGCAGGATTAAATTTCTCTACGTTATCCTTTAGAGGCTTACCTGTTTTCTTATGAAACCTTTTTGTAATAACAGTAGGGAATATCTCCTGAAGTTTATATTCGATATCTATACACTCATCAGTAAGTGTAGCTAGGAATTTAGTGGTGTATGGTAGATCAAGATAAAACCCATGACGCTCTTGTTGATCCATGTAATATCGAAAGACATGTTCTCTCTTAATACTTTCATCTGAAAAGTTTTTCTTTTCTTTATTGATCAGATGATAGTATAGTTTCTCTGTTAGTTCTACATCATTGATGCAATACTCTAGCATATCATTTGAATAGTAATCAAAGTTAGGTGAAGCCATCTTGGAAAATCCAAGACGCTCTCCCCAAGCAGCTAAACTATTACCCCCTTCTCGTATAGGGTTAAAGAGTTGAGACAGGATTAAAGTATCTATACATTTTGAAGCAGGATGCCGGTAACCTAGAATTTTTCCAAGTACCCTAAGATCATAACTAAGAACATTATGTCCTATAAAAATAGTGTTAGGTGTAGGTTTAAATTTGGTACGGCATTCTTCTTGTGTGTATGTAGTAACTTCTCCTGTCTCTAAATCTTTAGTAACAATACAAAATACTTTGGTAACTTCTTTAGCTTTATCTAGGGTATTGAGTAGTCCATTTGTTTCGATATCAATTATGAGATGTTTAAAATTATCCGAACTCTCGTTCATCATTAAATTCATCATCATCATTTGCCTCTGCATTTTGCTGTTCATCAAAAGGAATTTCGGTAAGCCTACCAGTTTGTTTATGCCATTGCAAGAGAGTTGCTGGTCCGCTTTCACCTGAGAAACGATTCTTTAAAACCCTAATCCAAGTACGGTTTCTTTCTTCCTCATCTAGGGCTTGAGTATTTCTTTCCAAGGCATAGATCATATCAGGTAGTTGAGCTAGGCTATGTGATCCACGTAGTTGATTGAGTGATATGTTAGCTCCTTCTTCATGGCCTGTACCTTGAGGTCTACTAAGATGTGAGACAACTACTAGATGTATACCAAGTTCCTGTACGAGGGTACGTAGCTTAACCATGATATCATCAATAGCTTTACGTTCATTGGTAGTCTCATATACCACCATTGATATGTGATCCAGAATAATATACTGACAATCTAATCCCTTCACCATGTACCTTACACGGGTTAATAGATTCTCCAAGGTAGAGCTACCAAAGTGATTCCAGAATACTACTTGTTCCAGATCATTAAGATTTTCTAGAGCTTTGATCTTGTCATCAACTGTCCAATCTTTTTCTTCTT
>VTLG01017158.1_pt1 | contig 11540 bp, 12 predicted proteins | sample 4694571 | NCBI WGS metagenome assembly VTLG01 (sample SAMN12604809, study PRJNA352737) | marine metagenome | biome: ENVO:00000447; feature: ENVO:00000209|ENVO:00000569|ENVO:01000036; material: ENVO:00002151; isolation source: viral sequences binned using virsorter ... | reverse complement strand
ATCGAAAAAGAAGTCCAAGACACGGAAGCCCTTATCAAAGAAGGCCTGGGAGAAATGCGTAACCACTATGCGAAGATCAGCGCCGTCATCGGAAAGGAAGTCTGATGGAAGGTCGCATGGCAGCAGCCGAGGCTAACATTCAGCATATGGCCAAAGAGATCAAAGGTGCGTATCGTCGCATTGAGAAACTTGAGGACAAGATCGACGTGCTCAGCGCCAAGGTCAACACACTAACTGTTGTGCTTATGATCGCTATTCCTGTAATGACAAACCTGATCTCAAACTTTTTCGGAGCCTAGTATGTCTAGTAAGCTGCGTATGCAAAGCCAGCACAGTGAACTTCGGTTTATGGAGTTCCTTAACAGTATCTACCTTAGTGGCATGGCCGCTCTCGAGAACAGGGACGAAACACCTGACCTGTCGGTAGAGCAAACGTACAACGCTACTTATAAGATTACCCGAGCAGAGGTTATTGAGCTTAATAAGTTCTTCAAGAACACTGACAAGCGAATGCTCCGCAAGAAACACAAGTCGCTTCTTGCTTACTCAAAAGAACTAGAGTCGTGGTTCGAGACCTTTGATGACGACATTGAAGGCGATCCCGATCAACTTGAGCGTTTCTGCCATGGCTTTGTGCGTATTATGAAGGATGTGCATAGCCTGCTGAACGAAGACACGAACCAAAAAATCAGAGACCGTATTGTGGATACGATCATCGCTGAAGCCGTAGCTGAAAAGTTTGGCCCGGTGGCATACATTGAGGAGAAGGCCGATGGCTACGAGGCGTAGGGGCGTTACGATCACCGAAGAAGACAAAAGGAAACTTCAAAAGATGGCTGACAAAGGATTGATTCGGTACAAAGACCTAAGCAAAGAAGAAAAGAAAAAGAGGATTGCTCAGGTTTTACAACGTCGTCAGGCGAAGAAAGCGAAAGCTCAAGAGGCCACTAACAAGCAGGCCGCTACTAAAGCTGCTGAGGAAAAGAAAAAGTTAGGCGTTGGTCAACGAGCGCCAAAAGAGTCCGCAGCTAAACTTGCTGAACGGCGCAGACGTTTCAGGGCGAGTGCAAAAGGTTTCCGAGAGCAGGAAATGAGCAAGCTCAAAAAAGAAACAGCACTAAAAGTTGGTAAAGAGCTTCTTACAGACGCAGCTATTGGTGTTTTGACGGCTCCTTTGGGTGGGCCTATCGCTAAGGTGCTGAGCAAGGGCGCTCAGGCGTACGTCCGAACAAAGGGCGGCAGCGAGATGATTAAGCTGATTGGTAGGAAAAAGGGCCAGAAAGCTATTGATTGGATTGAAAGAGAAGCCAAGCGTTATGGCGGTTCGGCGGCGAAAGAGACCAGTAAAAAAGCTGGAAGCTTCAAGCTGAAAAAAGGTGGCCGTAAACCTATCGCTCAAACAAAACCGAAGCGTCCTGGCCCTGACCGTAAGTTCACAGCTACGGGATCTGGGGCACCTAAACCCAAGCCTAAGGTAGATTTTGCCCCAGCTTCAAAGGCTCGCGTTAGGGGGGTCCAAAGCCAAAGGTCGGCTCCGGGAAAACGCACGTTCAAAATTAAACAAGGCGCACAAGGTCGTACTCCTATTGCAGGCAGGGCCAAAACAAAAGTCGCTAGGGCGCAAGGGCGTCCAGATTTCACAAGTAAAAAGGTTTTTACTAGGGGCCGTGAGGCTACTAAGGGTACGCCAAAATTTGGCAGAAAACCTTATGGGAAAGGGCCTACTGTACGGGAAACTACTGGCAAACAAGCAAAAGAATTTTTAGAGTCTCGCAGTAAAAAAGCTCCAAGACTTAAAGATGACCGCTTATCTGCGGCAAGGGACGTGTTGCTACAACGGCGCGTTCCGGGTGCGCGACCGGGTAGCGCTGGGGGTTTTACTGTTCGGATGGCACCTAAGACAGCAGCCGAGGCTCGCAAGATCCTAAAAGCCGCTGGCATCAAAGGTTACACAAACATGACCGGCCCTCAGGCTATCAAGGCAGCCACCAGCATTACTCGGTCACGACGGTTAGCAGCGCAAGGCAAGCTCCCTCGTAAGCCTAAGGTAGCAAAAGCTGCTGCGCCTGCTAAGCCAGCAACACCAAGAGTGCGAGGTAGGCAAGGTGGTGACCGCACATTCAAGCTTGCTAAAAGCAGAACTTTTGCAACTGGAAAAGCGGCGAAAGAGTTCCTTGCAGAGAACGGTGTCAACGCATCTAGGATGAGCGCTGAACAGGCTAAGAAGGTTGCTTCCAACGTGGTCCGTGCGAAGAGGATGGCTAAAGAGGGCCGACTGCCTAAGCGCCCAGCGCCTCAACCACGCCCTCGTAAGACAGCCCAGAAGCCAGCAAAAAAAGCTTACTCTGCGCCTAAAGTAAAAGACATGACAGGCAAACGCGCTGCGGAGATCCTAACAAAAGCCGGCATGAACGTGCCCGCTAAAGCGTCGGATCGCATTGCCCAGGCCGCAAGGATAGTTCGCTCTCCAGCTAAGGAACCTGTAAAAGGAATAGGCCCTCTCCAGCGAGGTTACCTCAAGAGGCAAGCTGCTAAAACCAAGAAAGCCGCAGCGCCTAAGGTGTCACCACGGGCTGAGTACAAAGCAAAAGTCGATAAGATGAAGCCCGCTGCGCTTAAGAAAGAGTTAGCAAAGGTAGCGCCTGATGTTACTTACCGAAACCCAGATCAAGCCCGTACGTTAATTATGAGGCGCTATTCTAGGGCGCAGCGTGCAGCAAAGGGTAAAAAAGGCACACCTCGCCCCGAGCGCCGTAACCAGGCACCAAAGGCCAAGGAGACTGAGGCTGCTCCGGCTCCACGAGCTAGACGAGCCAGGCGGGGCAAAGCTAAAGATAAAGGGTCTGAGACTAAAAAAGCTACAGAGCCGGGGGCTAGAAACACCAAGGCCAGTAGAAGGCTAAGTGCGACGATTGAAAAGTTTGCTGATGGTCGCATTGGTTATGATAAAATGGTTAACATTATCAATAAATCGAAAGATAAAATCGCTAAACTATCAGGGGAGCAAAGGAAACAATTTGCTCGTTCTATGCGGCGCTTGGGAGAGCTTAGCCGGCTTAAGAGTAGAAACCCGTCGGATGCGGCTGAGGCTAAACGTCACGCTAAAACGATTAGTCAGATGCTTGCAGCCCTTGGTGTGATCTCAGTTGCTTCAGCCTAACAAGGAAAAGATCTTCAAGGAGATCAAGCGGTGCGCTACTGACTTTGCTTACTTCGCAGAGAAGCACATACGCATTGTTGATATAAATGGTAAGGAAACCAACCTACAGATCAATGAGGCGCAAAGGCGTATCTTCAAATCAGTTACGCAAAACCCCCACCTTATGGTGCTCAAAGCAAGAAAGCTAGGGTCCACAACAGTTATTGCAGCTTATTTTTTGTGGAAGGCTTTGTTCAATAAGAACAATCGTATCGCTGTCGTCGCACACACTGACGATGCAGCCCGTGCTATCTTTCAGATTTATCAGTTTATGTATGCTAACCTTCCTACGGAGTTGAAGATCCCGGCTGAGAAGAATCGCCACAATGAGCTAAGGCTCAAGACTGGTAGCCAAATCAAAGTAGGTAGCGCTGCATCTGAAGGCTTTCGTGGTCAGACCTACCAGTATATCCATGCTTCAGAATACGCATTCTGGCCAAACCTAGAAAAAAGCATTGCTGCCTTATTTGGTACGGCGGATGCAAACGCGACGATTATTCTCGAGTCTACTGCCAACGGCCTAAACCAGGCGTATGAGATGTGGAACCAAGAGAACGGCTTCGAGAAGATGTTCCTCGGTTGGAAACTAGATAAGCGATACGTCCGAGACAAAGCCTACTTCAAAGATTTGACAAAACGAGAGCGAGAGTATATTAGTAAGCACAAGCTTACTAATGTTCAAGCCCACTGGTTTGTACATCATTTACGGACAAAATGTGCTAACAACTGGTTGATCTTCAATCAGGAGTTCCCTGTCCATGCTGAGATGGCGTTCGTCACATCAGGACAAAGGTTCTTCCCGGACCCATGGCCAGTCACAGCGTTTGTTCCGGGGCTCAAAATCCACAAGGAACCGCAACCGTATCGAATCTATACCATTGGTGTTGACACTGCTTCTGGCTCCCCCGGTGGCGATTACTCTGCTTTCATGGTTCTCGATGTCACGGATGATAAAAAAGTCGAAATGGTGGCGTCGTACTACGACAGGGAAGCACCATCAGACTACAAACAGGTCGTCCACGAGCTAGCTGACAAGTATACAGCCATGGCCGTAATCGAAAGTAACTCGTATGGTCTGTCGATTATTGAGCACATGATGGAGCGTGCTTACCCACGCATGTTCCGTGACCAGCACTTCGACAAGGCTAAGAATCAGTGGACCCCAAGGTATGGTTTCAACACCAACTCAAAGAGTCGGAACCTTATGCTAAGCCGTCTTTATGAGTATGTTACCAATGGTTACTTATTGGTTACTGATAAAGTGTTCATGGCTGAAGCTAATACGCTTGTGTACAATGGCCGTGGTAAGGTAGAGGCCCCGTCAGGTAAACACGATGATATGGTTATTGCTACGGCACTTGCTCTTATGGGGCTAGATCAAGTAGAAGACCTGATAGAAGAAGTTGCTAATAAAGTAAGACCGACTAGTGTAAAAGAAATGTTGAAATGGGAGCTTGCTACAGGGCGCTCATTCAAAGACGCACAGCCTGATGAGTTTTCACCGGACCCGGTTCAGGAAGTGCTTAATGATATTGGGGTTTGGTGACTTCGTTTGGTAGGCGTTACCTACTAGGAAAGGCGTAAAAATGGTGCAGCTAGACGCAGAAGCACAAGAGGGGCTCGCCGCCGCTTTAGAAAATCTCGACGATGGTAGTGCAGATCAGCAAATAGAGCAGTACGCCGAGGAGGCAGAAACCTATTCTGACGAAACCGAGTACGAGGAAGGCGACTACGAAGAGCAGTACGCCGATGATGACGGAGAGTACGAAGAGTACGAAGACGACGAAACCGATGTAGAAGAGGGCCACTCGGTGCCTTATGGTCGTTTTTCTAAGGTCATCGCTGCGCGCAACAGTGCAGCAGAAGAAGCTCAAGAGCTACGTGAGCAACTCGAGCAGATGCAGTATCAAATGGACATGATGAAAAACATGCGCCAGATGATGGGGCAAGACGTGCCTGAGGATGTCGCACCTCAAGAGGAGTCACCATTTGACACCTCAACCGAGATGGGTCGGATGCAGTCGCAGATGCACGAGATGGCTGTTCAGCAAGAGCAGCACACGCTAGAGCGAGAGCTAGCACAGGTACAAGAAGAGTATCCGGGTATTGATTCAACCGTTCTTTTGAACGCTGTTATTCAAGACCCATCAGTGGATATTATGGCTGTAGCTGAGCAGTACACAAATCATATCGCCGAAATAGAAGAGGCTGCTATTAACAGCTTTTTGGCGAATCTCGATCTCGACGATGCTGACGAAGAGTACGAGGAAGACTTACCCCCCGAGGTTGGTAGCCGTGGTGGTCGTCAACGAACGTTGACCAGCGCTGCCGGTAACAAGCCTCAATCTATGGAACAAGCTCACGCAGCTTTGTCTGAGTGGCTTTCAAGTAATTAAGGAATACTGAAATGACTGCTGTGTCATCTGTAAATTCGCTAGATACAATTCTGAAAGAGTTTTATTCTGGCCCTATTCGCGATCAGCTTAATAATGAAATGCTGGTCTTTGAACTTTTTAACCGTAAGAAAATGAACTGGGTTGGCCGTCGAGTCATCATGCCAGTGCGTGTCGCTCGTAACGCAACGAGTGCCTATGCTGCTGACAATGGTACGCTTCCGCCTGCTGGGGAACAAACTTACAAAGACCTCACGATTACTGCGAAGTACCTGTATGGTCGCATGAGCATTACCGGCCCAGCAATTGCGCAAGCAAAAGCCAGCGTCGGTGCTTTCGTCAACGGCCTCCAGCAAGAGCTTGATGGTGCTGTTGAGAGCGTGAAGAACGCTGCTGACCAAGCCTGCTTCACCGGTGGTGGTGCTGTTGGTTTTATTTCCGAAAAGTCGGGTGCTTTAGGCACCTTTCAGTTCTCGGGTAATATTGACCAGATCCCTGGCGCTGCTACTGCTGGTGTGCGTTGTGTGCTGGTTCGTTCTGATACCTATGCTGTTATTAGCGTTGGTGGCGGCGGTGGCAACTTAGCTGTTCGTCAGTCGGCAACTGCTGGAAGCATTGATTTCCGTCACGACGTTGTTGGCGGTGCTGAGACGGTTGATCTTTCAGGTCTTGCAAAAGGTGCTGTTTGCACTGTCGTTATTATGACGGACACTCCGGCTGCTACTTCGCAGGACCGACTCAACGAAGCGCTTGGTATCTACGGCAACTTAGGTGCGGGATACTTTGATGCGGCTGTTGCTGCTGGTGGTGCTCCTACGCACTGGGGTACTGACCGAACAACCGCAACTGGTACCGCAACTGTTCTTCAGTCCACGATTGAGTGTGTTGAGAACGCTCTTGCTGGTGGTGCTGCTAACTCTGGCGAACGAGCCGCTGTGGACACCAAACGCATGCAGGGTATCCTCGATACCATTGCTGACCTGAGCGGTTCAGAGCCTAACTGCATGATTGCTCACTATATCTTCCGTCAGGAATATACTGCGCTCATGTCGTTCACTACGACGGCGGTCGGAACCACAACTCGCAACGTCAATGTTGATGATGGTGATCCCGGATTCAACCTGAATGCGTTATCGTTCAACGGCATTCCGCTCAAAGTTGCTCGTCACTGCGGTAAAGGTCTCTTGATCTTCTTGAACCTGCAGTCGTGGGTTTGCGCTGAGGTTGCTGCTCCTGCCCTTGCGGACATGGATGGCAGCGTGCTTAGCCGCATGAACAGCCAGGATGCTTATGAAGCGTTCGTTCGTTACTACTACAACACCGTATGCACGGCACCGAATCGGAATGGTATTCTGACCGGTATCAGCTACGCAGGTGTGTGATAGTGATTGAGGTCGCTCGCCTCATCGTTGATCTCGGGCAGTTGGGGCTCCTTATATGGGGGCTCCGACTGTTCCGAGACACGTTTGGGGTGGACGACTCTCAGGATGATGAGGAACTTGCAACACCCATGCGTATCTGGGAGGACTGATGGCTCAAATGTCTAACTCGTTGGGAGCTATCTTCGCTGCTAACGATCGCATGTTAGCTGACGACAGGCGTCGTAAAGCTGCTGAGGCCAGGGCTCGAGCAAAGCAACAAAAGGCCGCCAGTAGAAAACAGGGTGGCTCCTTAGTTGGTACCGGGTTGGGAGCGTTGGCGTTTCTGAATCCAGTAACAGCGCCGTTTGCTCCGGCCTTGATGGCTGCTGGGGGAACGTTAGGTGGTATGGCCGCTGGTGGAGACGTAACAGCAGACGAGGTTACGAGTGTTGGTTCCGCTGCTGGTACTGTTATGGAAAAACTTGAAGACCCTAAAAAAATGGAAGCACTAAAGAAGCTTTACGCTTCGTTCGGGAGTTAAATGTCTGATAAAATTAAAAGTCGTAAACTGTGGTTGTCTGTCCTTGCGGCAGTTCTTCCTATTGTTGCTAAGCACTTTTTTCCTAATCTTCCTACAGAGGCTATTGTGGCGTCTGTTGTGGGTGCCGTTGCCGGCGTGCTTGGCATCAGCATGGAAGATGTAGCGAAACAGAAGCGAGCGGCTCTGGAGGCGGCGGCGTCCCAGGGAAAAAAGCCCTCAGAATAATCCCCCCTGTTGTATTACGCCCTAGTGATAGCGGTGGCCTTGATCTTTCTCTTACTGGGAATAATCATAGGTGGGATGCTGGTGCTGCTGTTAGACATACGATCGGACGAGACTTCGACCTCACCGCTCAGTTGTCAGCAGGCGCAGCCTGGGGAGATCCCACCGATTGGCAGGGAACCGTAGGAATGAAATGGAGATGGTAAATGCCTACTAAGAAAAAAGAAGCAAAACCCGCAGCTAAGAAGGCTAAGGCCCCAAAAGCGGCGGCAAAGAAAAGCCCGGCTCTTGAAGCTTGGGAGCGTCGTACTTATCTGTATGAGAAGCAGCGAAGCGGAAAAGCCTTTACCAAGGCCGAAGCTGAAGAGGCTGATCTTATTCGCAGGCAACGTGGTGACATTGTGCCTGGATTCAAACCGGCAGCTTAGGTATGCTTGAAAAGGGTTCTTCACGGGCTGTCATCAGACGCAACATCGCTAAAGAGATGGCCTACGGAAAACCTCAGAAACAAGCTGTCGCTATAGCGTTAAGCAAAGCAGGGAAATCTAATGGCAAAAAGTCCAAAGGCCGCAAAACTAAAAAAAGACATAGACGAGTTTAACACTGACAAGCTCAACTATGTTCGTGTCTGGGATCTTTGCCTGTTATTCCTTCAGGGGCGACAGCAGATTGTTTACGATAGGACCACCGGGGATCTAAGAAGGTCTCGTGTTGAGGGGTCTTCAGTAACAATCAACCTTATTCTAAATATGTACCGTAACCTTCAGAGTCGTCTCGAGGTCAACTATCCCGGTACAACTGTTCTCCCGGCAAGCCCTAGCGCTGAAGATGTTGTAAAAGCAAAGAGCAGCGAGGCTGCTCTTCAGTATTACTGGCAAGCGCAGCGCATGTCTTCGCATTATTCTAACCTTGTTGGCTGGATGCTGTCTTGCGGCAACGCTGCTTTGCATACTCGTTACAATGGTGAAGATGTTGTTACCGAAGTTGTGTCGCCTTATAACCTATACTTTGAGCCCGGTGTGACTTGTGACCGTGAGTCAAACTGGACAGCAATGTCCAAGCTAGTAAATCGAGAAGATCTAGAGAAAGCATACCCACAACAGGCTGAGATTATTAAGAAGGCTGCCTCTGTGCCACGGGGTAAAGACCAAAAGAAAACTTTTTATGGTTTGTATCCGTCGCAGGATTTGCAAGATCGTTTAGAAATCTTTGAGATTTATTTTAAAAACGGTGAACGAAAGGTGCTCCTTGATGAGCACTACCTGTTTGAGGGTAAGTGGGCCGGCAAAGAACTACCTGTTCAGATTGTTCGGTACTGTAAGATCCCTGGCCGATTATGGGGCATGGGGGCTATTGAGCCTTTACTAGAGATACAGATTAGCTATAATAAGGTGCGCTCTCAAATCATTGAAAACGCAGAACTTATTGGAAACCCAAAGTGGCTGATCCCGAAAACAGCAGGCGTAGGGCCGAACAGTATCACCTCTCGCAAGGGCGAGAAGATCTACTACAACCCGGCGGGGGGCGCTCCAACAGCGGTAACGCCTCCGTCATTGCCAGGGTTTGTTTTGCAGAATGCCTCTCAGCTAGCATCAGAGATGATGGACGTGAGTGGCCTGCACGCTACCTCACTGGGTAAGCGGGCGGTTGGTGTTACATCAGGCAAGGCTATCGAAGCATTGTCTGGCCGTGACATGACTCAATTACAAACAACGCAGAATGATCTTGAACGGGCCTCTGAGAAGCTTGGTAAGGTTGTTCTCACCTTGATGCGTAAGTATTACACAGAAGGTAAGATGACGAGGATGATGGATTCGCTTGGTAGGGTAGTTTTTAACTACCTCAAAAGCACTGACCTCGTTGACGATCCTGAGATTTTCATTGAGGCCGGGTCTTTATTTAGAAACGAAAAGCAGGACAGGGATCAAAAGATTCTGGATATGTTGCAGCTTGGTCTGATCGAGAAAGACGCTGCGCTTAGAGAGCTTAAGTTTGGCACGGGCAACACTTATGTATCCGAGCGTTTACAGTCCATGGCCCACGCTAACGATATTCTCATGGCCGCTGCCGCTGGCCAGGCAGTAGAGATCTTTCCAACAGATGACTTGGCTGTATTTAAAGAAGTCTTCGGTGACTATATTAAGTCCGCTGATTACTATGAGTTGCCATACGAGCGGCAGGCTTACATCAGGGATGTGTTTATTTCGATACTCACCTTTGGTGCTCCTGACCAAGTAGCAGCCGAACAACACTTCAAGCGAACAGTGTTCCCTCGCCCTGTGCCTTCTGAAAAGAAAGAAGAACAAATGGAGGTGGCTTATCAGTCACCAGTATCGGCGTTGCAGCAAGAGGGTGAGTTTGATCGCATGTCCAGTTTGAAAATGGCGCAACAGATGATGGATGAGGTTCCTGAGCAAGGTCTTCGTCGCACTAATATGGGAGGTGGGGGATGAGAACCGGAGAGGTTTATGACCTTTTTAGATCTTTGATTGATGAGCCCGACGAGACTTTCCTGACGTTGGCTCAGGCGCAGCTTATGTGCGATCTGGGTTATCGTGAGTTCCGCCAAACTGTAACCGATATTGACCCAGAGATTTACGTTGAGCGTTTCTTCATTACGCCGTCTGGTAGAGAGTTTGACCTGGCAGGAACGCTGTTCCTTAGTGCTGCTGGGGTTGCTGGTACTAACCCCGCTCAGAGAATCGTGCGCATCGGTCAGGTTGATAGTGGAGCTAACGATGCTCTTGCCTATTATTTAGTGCCGACCCAGACACCTGTGCAGGTAGAAAACCTAGAGGGTGACTTTTGTTTGCAGAATACTAAACTTATATTTTCTGGGCGCATGTCATCAAACACCCTGCGCATTGAGTATATCCCGGAAAGCACTATTCTAAGCACAGCGTGGGCCAATGGTAATGCTACGGCCATTGACAACCTTGCGGTTCATCATCCGTTGATTGCTTTGTACGCTGCGCGTTATTACATGATTCGAGACGGAGCCCCAAACACAACGCTCATAGCGCAGCTAAAAGAAAAAGAAGAGGCCTTAAAAGCTTACCTAAGCGTAGGTAGGTCAACTGATAGCTCTCATTACATTGTTCCTATTCGTGGTTATTCTAAAGTGGTGGTGAGCTAATGGCTGTAGGTGGGCTCGAAGTTGAACTCGTTACCGGGGGAATCACAGAGCAGCCTGCTGACCGCGGTCGATGGGTGCAAAATCTCTGGGTGCGTAGGGGTCGGTCTAACTGGGAGACGCGTCCTGGCTTTGGCCAGCTTGCAAGCTACAACACGACTTTAGATACACCTCCGAGTCTATCAGCGTCGCCTACTTCTTTTGGTTATGATGAGCACTTAGGTTCTGTGTCGGTGCCTACATCATTTGGAACAACGCATATTGTGTCGGTGTTTCGTATGAAAGCCTACACAGGAGAATCGTTGTTTTCGCTTGCTGGCACGGGCCAATGGACTGCGCTGTATGGACAGCGCAACCGGTGATCGGTGGGAAGAGATTCTGTTTGATCATACCTCAAAATTAAAAGACGGCCCGATTAAATCAAGCTTATGGCGAGGCTGTTACGAAACAAACGAATCTTTTGATAATCAATCTTTTATTTTTGGTACGGATGATAGGTTTCATTTTCATGTTTATAACAACATACTGTTTTTTGGGAACAAAGTTACTGGAGTCTTAACGTATGCTCCGTCAAACTTTCGATCATCTCGCCGCAAAACTGTTGATTCCTCTCAACCAAACAATACTGTCAAAGGGTACAGCGAATCATCGTTGGTCATTCCTATGGTCGCTGTTCCTGGCTTGTATCCTG
>VTLG01003831.1_pt1 | contig 11542 bp, 5 predicted proteins | sample 4694571 | NCBI WGS metagenome assembly VTLG01 (sample SAMN12604809, study PRJNA352737) | marine metagenome | biome: ENVO:00000447; feature: ENVO:00000209|ENVO:00000569|ENVO:01000036; material: ENVO:00002151; isolation source: viral sequences binned using virsorter ... | reverse complement strand
AGCACAAGCCTTCTTCTATAATAATAGACTAGGGTTCCTTACCACAGATAATGTGTCTATGAGTAAGGCAGCTGCTTTCTATGATTTTTATATGACAACAGCTCAGACATCTACGGATGCTGATCCTATTGACATCAACTGTTCTAGTACTAAGCACGGTAATCTACACGCTATCATTCCATCAGCAGGTGGTCTACTGTTATACAGCTCAGAGCAACAGTTTATTATGTACTCTGCAGATGGTAACTTAAAACCTACAACTGCACTAATAAGAACCTTATCTAATTATAGAATGGATAAGGAAATAGACCCTGTTGATGTTGGTACACAGATTAATTTTATAAGTAAGACACATGATTCAGCTGGTTTTGTAAGGGTATTTGCAATGATACCACAAGGCGGTGGATCATCTCCAGTTGTTGTAGATATTGGTAGAGTTGTAGCTGAGTATATACCTGTTGGTATAGATAGTTTAGTAGCTAGCGCTCAGAATAGTTTTATCGCTATGTATGGTAAGACCTTAGATAAGATATGGTTCTATCGTACTTATAATGATGGACAAAAGGATCTAATGCAGACATGGTTTAACTGGCAGTTACCTGGTAAAGTTCATTATATGAACACAGACTCTGATACTATGTATAGTATTATAAAAACAGGTACAGGAGGTAGTGCTAGGTATAACCTATGTAGTGCAACTATGACTCAGACTCCTGAAGAGACTATTATAGTTACAGCAGAGGGTCAACAGGTGAACCCTCACATGGACTTCTACACTGCAGCAACTAATGGTCTGTCTGGAGGCTCTGAAAAGAAAGTTGTCTATGATGCAACAAATGATTTTTCAAAATGTTATATACCTTTTGAAGATATAACTGCTCTCACCCCTGTTATTATTATTGCTGGTAATGCTACTTCTAACTTCTCTGGTACTACTGAATCTGGTTTTACTATTACACCAACCCGTGCATCTGATGGCGACGGAACATACTTTAAAGTCCCAAGAAAAGATTTATCGGGACAAGCGGCTAACGTATATGTAGGTTATAAATATAACTATGATATAACTTTACCTAAAGTCTATTTCCAAGGTCAGCAAGGAGCTGACTTTACAGCTAACCTTACAGTTGCTAGATGTAAGTTCTCTATTGGACAATCTAGTGTGGTAGGTTTTAAACTACAACGTAAGGGTGTACAAGCTGCTACACAATCGTTCACAGGTGATGGAAGTAATAAGATATTTTCACCCGACTTTGATGTAAAAGACAAAGCCGATGTTATTGTTAAAAAGAATGGTGCTAAACAGATACTTGGTACAGACTATACAATTGCCGATCATGCCAGTCAACCGGATAATGTTACAGTTACATTTACTAACGCACCGGCAGCTGCAACTACATCAGGCAACGTTACTACACCTGCTGACACTGTTGAGATCTATGTAGACCAATGGTTTACGCTCTCACCTACACAGGAAGCGAACTACTATTTAGGTGATGACGTACCTATTGAAACACAGAACACCTTTGTTGTACCTATACATCAACGTACAGATAATTATACACTTAGAGTCTTTAGTGACTCACCTTTCCCTGTAGCTTTAACTGCTATGGCTTGGGAAGGTAACTATTCACCCCGCTATTACAGACGAACATGATCAATAAGGCGCAACGTGTCCAGCCAAATGAGATACCATACATTTGGATTGATATCAAACCTTTAATAGATAAAGCTTTAGTACATGCTAATGGAGAAATGCTTTCAGAAGATGTATTAAAACTTTTACTTCAAAATGAAGAACACTTATTTATAGGTTATACTAATGATGAGATACAGAGCGCCTTAGTTGGTGAGATTATAAATTATCCACGAAAAAAAGTATTTAGAATTATAACCTGGTCAACAAAATCAGGACATGATTATGAGGCATGGATAGATTTATTTGATACTATAGAATACTTTGCTAAGAGTAAAGGTTGTGATTCTATAGAGGCATGGACCCGGAAGGGTCTGGCTAGAAAACTTAAATGGGATAATGAATATTCCGTAATAACCAAAAACATCTAGGAGGATCATATGTCAGGAGGAGGTGGTGGAGGCGGCCTTACCCAAGAACAGAAGGACTTACAAAGGGAACGCTGGAAGTTTGACTATCAACAGATGTCAAACCGTGTTGCTTATCAACATGATACATTCTGGGATTCTATTAATAATGCGGAAGCTATCCGTCAACATAAGAATGCAACAGCTACCCAAGAATGGGTAGATAAAGAGAAGATGCGGATATTTGATTTTAATAATCAAGTAGAAGCATACAATGCTAGTATTGATTCCTATGAACAGCAGCTAGATTACAATGCTCTAGCAATGGAATTAGCAACTAATGATAATAATAGGAAATATAATGAACGTTTACAAGAAATAGGGTTTAAAAACGAAGAACGTATAATGAACCTTGGTTTCAATAAACGTGATCTAACACGTAAATTGAAAGGACAGAAGCAAGCCTTGGCTCAGAAAGCTCAAGGTAATATGCTGGAAGGTTTACAAAAATCAGGTGCGGTTTTAGCTACAGGTCAGACTGGAAGATCAGCAAGGAAGAATTTCCAAGCTGTACTTGCAGCACAAGGACAAGCTCAAGCTGCTTTAACTGATCAATTAGTTTTAGAAGAAACTGGTTATGACTTTGCATTAGAAAAAACAGAGAAAGGTGCTTCATTTGCTGGTAGACAGCTTAAAGAGTCTATGACTAGTGCTATGGGTCAATGGGGTGCGGATCAGAATCAACTGAGATTACAAAGGATCAGTGCTGATATGGCTGCAGAAGAAAAACTTGCACCTGCACCAGTCGAACCACCACCATTATCACCACCAATTGATCTACCTAAACCTAACGTTACAGTACCACCTCAAATGATTAGTAAGGATCAGTGGGATAAACTCAGACCTGCTGAAGACGTAGGTGGAGGCGGAGGAGGCGGTGGCTTCCTTGGAGCACTGGCTATGATGGCACAGGTTGGTGCTCAAGTAGCGGCTGCTGGATCTGATGATAGACTTAAATATGATATAACACGTGTAGGAACCTCTCCAGATGGTATACCTAAATACACCTTTAGATACCGAGCAGATGGTAAACATGGTCCTAAGTATATAGGAACCTCTGCACAAGATCTACTCGCAATGGGTCGTGAAGACGCCGTTGGACAAAAAGAAAAAGACGGATTCTATTATGTTGACTACAGTAAGCTGGATGTCAAAATGGAAGTCGTTACAACTTAAACAAATTAAATGGCACTTCTATACAAAGGGTACGCCCAACAGAAAGGTTTCGGTTCATACCTAGTAGATGTTCCAGATCCCTCCAAGAAAATAAGGGACCAAGGCTTACAAGCCATGGGTCATATGAAGGATGCGATCGACTGGAATAATAAACAAGCTAGTAGACTCGAAAATCAACTTGTCGATAATGCAAATTTAGAAGCCAAACAGAATAAAGAAAACTTTGAATTAGGTCAAGATCTAAACCAAGTTATCTTTAATCAGAAAGAAAGGAACTGGCAAGACCGCATTAAAGCTGCAGAAGCTAAAACAAGACAACGTGAGAAAAACTGGAAATCGATACTCTCTCTAACTAAGAGTGGTACAGCTCTGTTTAAAGCTTATAAAGCTAATCAAGAGAAAGCTGGCACCAACTATGCTCATATGATGTGGGAAGAGCATGGTATTGGTAATAAAAAGTTAAATGCTATACAAGATATCCAAGAAGAGATCTGGCATGACTCATCTGCACGTGAGAAAGAGTTAGAAAGGTTAGGTCTTCAAGGTTATAGTGAAGAGCTTCTGCAAGAGATGCGAAGCTTAAGTGGTTATAAGAAATTAGCCATTGCTAAACAAGATGCTAGAAGAATCGCTAAGCGTAGAGAGGAGTACTATCAACAGAATTGGAATACTAAGGTACCGATTCCTGGTTATGGAGAAGTAGATTTAGATAGCGCTCAAGGTGCTCAGATTGATACAGTACTACAATTACTAGATCAAAGAGCTAGAGAAGAGTTAGGTGATAATGCACCATCATCTAAGATCATGGCGTCTTCTGGTGCTTACACATTATTAGAAGATGCTAGATCTAGAGTACGATCACAAAAAGCACAAACCGCAAGACAAGATGCAATAGCTGAAAGGCATAATGATGAGCTTATAATTATAAATGATCATATAAGTAACCTACCTGATGGTACAGTTAATGTTGGTGCAGGTATTGTTAAGGCTATTGAGTATTATGCTGGGCCTAATCCTACACCTGAAGATTATAGAAGAGCTAAGAAACGTGTATTTGGTGCTTTAACTGAAGGTGTGAAATCTGGTTACTGGGATGCCTCTAAATTCGTAGGAGCGGGTTCTCATGAATTCGAACATAGCAGTGGTAAGGTAAGTATTGACAGGGTATTTAAAAAAGAATGGTTAGCTCTTGAAGATGCTATGGTTAATGGTACTAATAGAGAGTACAATGTAGCCAATATAGCTATTGAGCAGAAGAGAAATGATGATAGAAAGTACTTAGCTGATATCCAGAATATGGATTACGATAAGGTAAGTGCTGGGGATCTGACTAAAATGCTTTCTATTGCTACTAAGAATAACTGGAATGATTCTAGAACATTCTTAAGTAATCAGCTTACTAGAATGGCTAACAATCAAGCTGATGCAGAAGTTATAGCAACAGTTTCTGATGCAGTAAGAGAGAACCGTCATATGACCTCATCAGAGATTAGAGAGTTAGGCGGTTCACCAGGTGCTACTCAGAAAGCTATCAATATGATGAATGAGAACAGTAAGTTCTTACCTGATAGCTATGGTCATTCTGAGCGTATTGATGATCAATTAGAAGCTTGGCTAGAAAGTAGAATTCCTACACCAATGACTGGTAAACAGGATGGTACTAGGAGTGCAGCTAAAGAGGCTATACTAACTAAGACTAGATCACAGTATAAAGCGTTTATGACTAAGCCTGGTGCAACTCCAGAAGCTGCTTTAGAACATGCTTTGTCTTATGCTAAAGAACAGATATTTAAAACAGATGACTTTAAACCTACATTCGATGAAGTAACAGGTCAGTGGGGTTTTCCTATAGGTAGGATTCGTGTAGGTGCACAAGAGCTTGAGATGGATTATGAAGCTCTTGCTACTAAAGTACAGAAAGATAGAAGTGCTATATATAATGAACCTTTGATGAGTCCTAACGCACTTAGACTTAAATCTGAAAATCTAAATAAAGGTATAAATCAAGAACTTTTACCACGTTCCGTATTTGTAGAAAGTGCAAGTGCAGGTACAGTAAAAGCACTTGAAACTGAAATGGCACAGATTGAGTATCTTAATAAGAAACTTAAAGCAGAAGGTAAACCTCTCATCAGGCAGTACCCTGAATGGTACGTAAAGCAGGTGGAAGATACTTATAAAAAAGTTAATACAGATGTAATTAGACTTTTAAATAAACATGATTACTGTAAAGTAAATCAGGCTATGTGTGCTAGTGGTAGTAACCCTGCTTATACAAGACCTGCGTATGAGAAATCTAGAGATATTGTTAGAGGTACACTAGGTACACATGAGAGAGGAGACTTTAATGCTACTGATACGAAACCTAGTACAGAGAGATCAGACTTAAAAAATATACACCTTACAAATGCTTCTATAGCAGAGATAACAACATTACAAGAAAGAGGTCTATTACAGACAGCTGGTAGATATCAGTTTACTGGAGAAGAATTACTTCAAGCTGCTGAATTAGCTGGAATCCCTCTTAGTACAATATTTGATGCCGATACACAGAACAAACTTTTTGATGCTTATTTTAAAGTAAATGGTCCTACTATGATAAATACCATGGAAAGCGAAGAAGATGCCTTCCTTCTAAAAGATCTTCATGAGTCAGTGACGTCAGATAAATTAAGTGATCTGAAGTTTAATTCACCTCGTACTCTAAGCGTAGCTGCTTATAAGGAACTAAGGAGGAGGGGTTATTATGCCGCATGATGGAACGAATGAAGTACATCTTGATCCAGAATGGTCTGCTTTAGAGAAATCTATTGAATTAGACAACAAACTTAGATCAGGAGAAGAACTTCACAAACCTGATCCAGTAGATGCTGGAGAGAATCCTGTACAAGGTAAGTACGATAATCAACCGATGACCACAGACAAAGCTGTTAAAGGCGGTCCTGGTGATTATTCATGGGGTGGTTATGAAGAGAAGAAAGCAGGTCTTGGTCCAGTAAAACCTAAAAACTGGTCTCAAGAAGATTGGGATAATAGGCCAAAATGGACTAGACCATTAGAAGAAATTGTACACGCAGGTAGTGTTCCTGCTTTAGGTGTAGCTGATTTCCTCTCTGATGCTGTAGGCCTTGTACCTTGGTTAAAACCTATTGATCAATGGTGGGATGAGAACTCACCAAGATATAATGCACCTGCTTATAAATTAGCTAGAGATGCTTCTTCTATAATTATACCTACATTATATGGAGGTAGGACATTAACGACTATGGGTAGGACTGCTACCGCTAGTAGCACAATGCCTACTTACTTAAGAACATTAGGAGAAGTAGCGACTTACACTGGTGTTGATACAAGCGTCGCTATGATATCATCTCATTCAAAGACAGATGATAATATGGCAGCCGCTTTGAATAACTGGTTAGGCTGGGGTTTACCTTGGGCTACTAGATCTGGTGATAGTCCTGACGTAAGATGGAAGAAGAATGTATTTGAAGCTGCAGGACTTGCTGGTAGTGTTGAACTACTTGGTGCTGCTTTCTCTATGGCACGTAAAACAAAACTTATACCAAGAGATGGCGTTGCAGAAGAGCTGATTGGAAGACGAGCAGCCGCCGCTCAGGAGTATGATAACCCTTTAACTGAAGCTGTAGAAAGAGGTAGAGGTCAGAGGGAAGCTGCTCAGAATGAAGAGATGATCAGAGCTATAGATGCTGATCCAGATGGTTTAGAGTATAATGCTTTTAGAAATGACCTTGGACCTGATGACGCAGGAAGAGCTGTAATCAATACGGATCCTGATCCGCTTATGGCTAAGGTTAATCATGCTCAAATACAGAACGATTTTGATACTCTCAATGGTAGAGCTGCTCCTGTAGTAGACGAGAACTTTAACAGGGAATTCATACACGCTATTAGTGGAAGTGAAAGGGCTTCTAAACTAGATCAACTGTTTGATCGTATATCACCTAATGTAGATGCTGTTATTAATGGTAGAACCTTAACTGCCGAGCAGATGAATAGGTCTGTAGATAACTTAACCAATGCTATATTTGGTCAAGATCTTCCGTTGAAAGAATTTGAGTTCATTGTTGATGATATGAAGTCAACAATCTTCAATGCTAATGCATTTCTAGATGAAGAGCAGTGGATTATAGCCTCTCGTGCATTTAAAAATGCATATGATAAGCTGTTTGATCCTAATCAGATGCGAGCTTCTGCTATGCTTACACAGCAAGCTGCTGATAATATAACTGATGCTGCTACTGCTGTTAAACTGTTAGGTGATGAAGTTGATACTGTCAGGCAGATGGATATCATATTCGATAAACTTAACTTACTTGGCCAGGAAGTAGGCATCAATAAATTTATTGTTAGAAAAGCTAAAGAGTATCAGAAGCTGAAAGCTGAAGGAGATATGGATGCTCTTTTACGTTGGATGTCTTTACAAAGTGATCAGTTTGATGAATATGTAAATCATGTCAAACAGAGTGGTAATAAATTAAATAAAGAACTTAAGTATATTGCTAAGAATAACCCTGGTTATTATAAACCATTTGTTGAAGCATATGATGCTACTAATGGTAAGGTAGATGATTTACATAAACTACAGAGATTAGCTGAAAGTAATGTAGGATTATTTAAGAAAGGTTTTATTGATCTTGAACCTAGTATGCCTAGTGCTCTTGTACAGCAGATACATGCTGCTAGGGTTAATGGTATGTTATTTGGTATGGCACCAGTTAGAGCTGCTGTAGGTAACGGTATGCTGACTGCTCTTAAACCAGCTGCTGTATTTGCAGGTGCTTGGGCTTCTGGTGATCAAGCTGTAATTAAGCGAGCTATGTATACCTTTGCTGGTATATCTGAGAACTTTAAACGTGGAATGAAGGTAGCTAGAGAAGAATGGAATCTAGCTAAGCTACATCCTGAAGAAGCTATGATGCGTGGACGTTCCGACTTAATACGATCTAAATTAGATGAACTTGAGTATATGGACGGTATGGCAGAAGGCTGGAAGCAGGCTAAAGAGCCAGGATGGAGAGCTAAGGTTGCTCTCTGGAATATGACTAAAGCTTTGGGATGGTGGAATAAACAGCAATTCGTTAAGTATGGTACAAACGCTCTATATGCTATTGACGGCTTCACTAATTCATTCATGGCATCTGGTATGGCTAGAGCTAAAGCTTATGATGAAGTGATGGATGCTCATCGTGGTGCTATTAATTTAGAAGAAATGGCAAGGCCAATTCAAGAAAGATTATATAGGGAAGCATTTGATGAATCAGGTAAGCTGACAGATACTGCTACTAAGTTTGCTTCACAAGAAATAGCACTTAACTTAGATAATGAAGTAGTTAAAAGACTTGATAATTTCTTAGAAGCTGTACCAGCAGCTAGAGGTGTATTCCTATTCCCTAGAACTGGTGTAAACGCAGCTGAATTGGCTCTATCATTTACTCCAACTAGTTCATTAGGTATGGCTATGCCTAGATTTAAGCGTGTAATGAAGGCTAAAACACGATCAGAAAAGCTAGCAGCTCTTGCTGAACATGGTATTAAAGAGGGACAAAACCTAGATTTAGCTTTCAGAACTCTTAAATCTGAGTATGTTGGAAGGCAACTTATGGGTAGTGCAGTAGTTATGGGCTGTGGTTTATGGGCTTTAGAAGGTAATATGACTGGTAATGGTCCTCAAGATGGCGCTGAGCGTGCCCGTATGATGCGTATGGGGTGGCAGCCTCTCTCTATTAAGAACCCTATTACAGGGGAATGGAGAAGCTATAAAGGATTTGAACCCTTTGCATCCTTAATGGGTCTTACAGCTGATGCTGTATACCAAGCTAATCGTACAGATCAGGCATTTACTGAGGATATGTTTAGAAAGATAGGATTTGCAATAAGCATGAATATCACTAACAATACCTTTGTCAGTGGCTTCGAACCTTTAGCTGGCTTATTAACTCAAGATCCTACTGGTTGGAACCGTTTCTGGGCTCAGCAGACTGATCAAGTAATACCATTTAAAGGTATAAGAAGTATTCTCAATAATGTTATCAGCCCTCAACTAAGAGATGTTAATAATGGTTTTTGGGGGTATCTTGCTAATGGTAATAAGTTCCTCTTCCCTTCAAATGAAGACTCATATCTACCAAATCTATTAGATGTGTATACTGGTAAACCTATTAGAGGCTATGAATCTATAACACAAGCAGCTAATGCTGTATTACCTTTCTTTAAACAGAATGGTGATATGGAACCTTGGAGACAATGGTTATTAAGTACAGGATGGGATGGATTACAGAAGATAAGAAAGAATAAACTAACAGGTCAACCTCTTACACCTCAAGAAAGGCACTTTATTAACAACTGGATTGCAAAGAATGCTGGGCTTAAATCCCAGGTTATGCATTTAATGACGCAGAATAATGGTTATTTCCAGAAGAAAATGAAGGAATATGCTAGACATAGAGGTTTAAAGAAACAATCGGAAATGCCAGTTAAAGAGTTCTTAGTTCATAGAGAGTTAGATCGTATACATGATAAAGCATTTGAGAATGCATGGTACGCTTTGCAGGCTTATAACGCTAAGTATACTTCTCAAGGTAGAGCATTAAAGATGCGGAATTATGAACTAGGTGGTGGGCGTTTAGACGGATACGACAATGCTCAAAAGGAAATCCTAAGATTACAAAACATGGCTAAATAAGCATTATGGCAACAACTTCAAATTCATATACGGGAAACAATTCCACCGTTGATTTCTCTTTCACATTTCCATATTTAAAAAGTTCCGACATTAAAGTTAGTGTCGATGAAGTGGTTCAATCACTTACAACTCATTATACATTACATAATGCAACAACAATCCGCTTTGGTACAGCCCCTGCGACTGGCAAAGCGATAAAGATTTATAGGGATACCGCTAGTGCTGAACTTGCTGCAACCTTCTACCCAGGTTCAGCAATTCGATCTAGTGACTTAAATGACAACTATACACAGAATTTATACGTTACTCAAGAAGCAGAGAACGACGCTACTAGTGCTCTCACTAACTCTCGTGTTCTTGAAAGTGGGGCTTATGTTTCTGCTATTACAAAAGCTGCAACTGCTGTAACGACTGCTAACACTGCCTCTACCAATGCTACTAATGCTGTTAATACAGCTAACTCTGCTTCTAGTACAGCAAGTACAGCTTCTACAAATGCAACAAACGCTGTAAATACAGCAAATACCGCCTCCACCAATGCTACCAATGCAGTTAATACAGCTAATACAGCGTCTAGTACAGCGACAACAGCAAACACCACATCAGCATCAGCTAATACAAAATCAGATAATGCTGTCTCGACGGCAAACACAGCTTCGACGAACGCTACGAACGCTGTATCAACAGCCAACACAGCAAGTACCAATGCCACAAATGCTGTTAGTACTGCTAACACGGCTTCAACTAATGCTACTAACGCAGTAAACACAGCTAATGCAGCTAGTGCTGCTGTGGCTGCAGCGGTTCTTTACACACCAAAGGCTAATAAAGCTGCACTGGTAGCTACAGAACCTACTGAAGATGGTTACTATGAGATAGCAGATTCAAGTGATCTGGTTAATGCTACATGGACTACTAACTCAGTTAACTATACATTGAGTGGTATACCTGCTACCTTCCAAGGAAGTGCAGGATTGACAGTACGTGTGTCTTATACTCATTCAAGTAAAACCTATGCTTGGGCTAGTTACTTTGCTAATGATCCAGAAGAGAGATATGTTTCAGATACTAGAACCTTTGGTCCTACAATAACCTATACGGTTAAAGTAGCTACAAAGACTTCTTTACATAGATATAATGGTTCAGGTGCATCTAATGGTTTCACTCTAGATGCTCAGATGGCACCATTCTTGGAACTTAACCCAGGAATGACTTATAAATTTGATCAGTCAGATAGTTCTAATTCTGGTCATCCTCTTGCTTTCTATCAAGAATCAGATAAAACAACAGGTTATACTACAGGAGTAACTACAAACGGTACACCTGGTAATGCAGGTGCTTATACACAAATAGTTACATCTGATACTAACCCTACAATTTTACACTACCAATGCTCTAACCATGCTTTAATGGGTAACTGTATGCAGATGAATACTGCATTCGATAGAACAGCACACCAAGTTATTGATGCTGGTAACTTTGACAATGGTACAAGTACAGCAGCACTTTCAAACACTTATGATGGAGGATCTTTCGACTAATGCCAACCCCAGCAAC
>VTLG01015433.1_pt1 | contig 11544 bp, 10 predicted proteins | sample 4694571 | NCBI WGS metagenome assembly VTLG01 (sample SAMN12604809, study PRJNA352737) | marine metagenome | biome: ENVO:00000447; feature: ENVO:00000209|ENVO:00000569|ENVO:01000036; material: ENVO:00002151; isolation source: viral sequences binned using virsorter ... | reverse complement strand
AAGAATTATCTGCGATCTGTCCGATCCACCAGATAAAACTTCCACCTATAAATCCTGGATTAAATAGTGCTCCTCCTTCCATAGATTATTCGTCGTATACTCTGCACTCAAATGCATCTGGATGATTATCACAATAGACTTCTAGATGCTGATCCTCATGTCTTGTATGATAATCATTAATCTTACCATCATTAGTATTTACTTCATCACCTTTATGGTATTCATCATACTCTGCATGAACATCCTTAAGGTCTGCCTCACTATATTCTAACATACCATGATTGATATGCTCTTTACCGTCTTTAGGGTCAAGATAGACCTCATGCTCTAAATCGTGCTTTGGAGTAGTCATAATAGGTACTTAAGTAGGTTTACCTTTGCGACCAAAAGTATCTCTTACTAAATTTAATTTGGTATAAGTTTCTTTTGGGGTAACGTAGTGACATAAATCTGCTATAATATATAGACCCCCACTTTCCTTATTTACCTCATCATTACTAGTATCAGCCTGTAAATCTGGTGCATCTACAAATATAGCATCTCCTGCATGTAATGAAAAGTCCCCTGCTATAGTAATTGTGTTCATTGCAGCAAATAACTGATTGTATCTCATTATAGATTGTGCAAGAATCTTTTGAGCTTGGAAGTTTTGTTCTTTAGATTTCTCCAATTGCTGTTCAGTTGCTTTGACTGGTTCTCCTTCACCTGCATTTCCAGTAGGTAAACTTCCAGTATCTAAAAGCATATACATTGTTCTAGAAAATTCTTTTGCCTTTCCAGTTTGAGAAAACTCTGGATTTAAAACAGGAAGACGTTCACCTGCAGTTTGTATTCCTTCCTTCTCTTCAACTTCCTTTGCTTCTTTAGTCAATACTTCATACTTACAATTAAAAGGATCAAATACCACAGTACGTGTAGAATATGCACCCATTCTTAATTTGTTCTGAACATTAACAGCATTCTCTTTCTCAAACTGCAATGCTTTCATATCATATCCTTCTGGGATATTTTCTCCTCCACTATCAGGAGTCTCATTATAGATAATAGATTTCTTTTTCTCTTGACTTAATAATGAATCAATAGACTTAAACTTATATCCTTCAGATGTTTCGTAAAAAAAGTATCCTGCAGTATTACCTTCTGAATTTTGTGTAGAAGGAACAGATGCTTTAGAAAGATAATTCAACATATAATAAGGTTTCTTATTCAATCCAAAGAAATTATAATTGTTCTGTGTCTCTTCAATATCTAATTCTTTAGTAGTCGTACCGTCTTCAGAATCTTTAAGTTTAAGAACCTCTTCTAGTATAGATTTCACATGTTCAGATACCTTTCCATCATATCTTTTTGACACTCTAACCTTTTGATTCAGAATAAACTCTTTAGAAACCATGTCTAATAAAACAGCAGACTTGGTAGAATCATCATAAAATGGTTTCACACTATTAACATACATTGTTAAGTCTAAAGTCTGTTCATTATTATCAGTAAAGGTTAATTGAACTTTCTCTTGCCCTACAATAGGTAATCCATCAATAGCGGTCTTCTCATCAATAGTATTTCCACTATCAGCATACATGACAGTTGCTCTTACAGAATCTTGTAGTATGCTTTCCCAATATTGCAGACGAATAACTCCCGTTGAAAGATCAACAGTCTTCTCTTGGTCTGAATTAGATGCAATACTAACTCCTTCAATAAATGCAGGAAGTGCTTGTCTTGTTGTAATTGGTTCTGTCATATTACTATTTAACCTTGGAAATCTAGAACTTCATAAGGATCATCTCCACCTCCACCAGTCGGTGCTCCTACAAGTTTAGGTGATGCAGTTTGATTCACTCCACCAGTCTTCACTACTATAGGAACCTCTACTATCTGATGATGATGTTTTTCATAACTTGCCTTCTTACTTACAGAGGATATCTTATTACTCATAGACTTACCTGATCGAGCAACATTAGATGCTCTATTTTTAATTCCCTGTCCAATATTCTTAAAGAATCCACCAACTTTATCCTTTACATTACCAATAGTTTTACCTATCTTTGCTTTCATTTCTGCCCTTTTCCTTGCTGCCTCTTCTTTTTTCCTTGCTTTCTCTTCTTCCTTTCTTGCTTTTTCTTTTGCTTTTAAATCCTCTGCACTATCACCAGAAGAAGAACTGCTAGTAGTAGAAGCACCAAGACTAGGAGGAGTACCAGTATCTTCCTTTGCTCCACCTGGTGGGAAGAATGACTTGAATAATAATGGTGCTGTATTCATTGGATTATACAACCATAAAAGATTTGGTATCTCTCTACCCATTAAAAGAGATAATGGTCCAAGCATTATCTTTGCACCAATTTTAAATACATTCCAAATTTTCTCTTTAAAAGGAACCCATTTAGGTATCCATTTAGGTGGATCTTTTGGAAAATCGGGCAGCTTAATCTTTGGTATCCCCTCAAAGAATCTACTAAATCCACCAGTAACCCAATTGAAAATTGCCTTACCACCCTTAAAGATTCCCATCACAGTATCCTTGAGCATCTTGAATGCTGCTTTAGGATCTCTCTTAACTATTAAATGATAAAGTAAATCACCAACAAAGACACCTATTGCTTCACCAAGAAGTGTACCAATAACAGGAATAGGAATAAAGGTTCCTAACAATCCACCAACAGCAGCACCCATTGTCTTAAAGATTGCCTGTCCTATTGGTTCACCAGATAATAAAGAAACAATACCAACAATAACAGGACCAATGATTGGAATCTTACCAAAGATTTTTCCAGCAGTCTTACCAAACATCTTTATCACTGCTCTCTTTGCAGCTTTCCCAACACCCTTCTTCATTATACTCTTTGCACCCTTCGCTGCACCACCTAATGCTTTCTGACCACCTCCACCAATTAAATTTTTTCCAAAATTCAATAATTTACCACCAACATTCTTTGCAAGGTTTGCTCCTTTACCCAATATATTCTTTGCCAGATTACCTGCCCGTCCACCTGTTAAAAAATTAAGAACCTTACCTGCTTTTGCAAAGATTCCTTTAATAATATTAAAAGCATTTTTTATATTACCAACAATAGCCTTAAAGATCTTCTGACCTATTATTTTCCATACCAAGAATCCTGAAATAAGATTCTTTATACTACCCATAAAGGTATCAAATTTCTTTGCACCTTCTTCACCAAAGACACCCTTCACCAAACCTCGACCCATTTCAACCAGTTTATATCCCCAATCAATAAGTGTTGCTAAACCAGTGATAACAAGTAACGCACCATCAACCATAAAATCTGCTATCTTACCCAAGAAAGGAAGAATCTTTGCTAATTGTGGTGCAAACTTAACCAACCTTACTGCAATCCATCCAAATGCAATGTTAATAACGAAGTCCATGATACTGGAAAGCAATCCCTTACCTGGTAGATTTAACTTTGGACCTTTAGATGCTACCTTTGGTTTCTTCTTTTCTAAATCTTTTTCTGCTTTAGATGCTTGTGCTGCTTCTCTTGCTTTTCTTTCATCATCTAATTTTTTCTTCTGTAAAGCAACAGAGTTTCCTAGAAGACTCTCTACTGATATAACACTTGTCTTTATATGCAAAACAAGTCCTTGTAGATCTTCACCTCCACCAGACTGCTGCTGATCACCACCAGTATACTTTTCAATAGCACCAGCAGGACTCTGAACCAATGCTGCTTTTGGTCTGACTACAAGTGATCCTCCTTTCTCTTCACCACCTTCTTCTCCACCCATCATCTTCTGTGCTGCTGCTCTTCTTGCATCAGTCTTCTTCTTCCTATTCATTAACTTATCGGTGGCAATCTTCTTTGCTCCTCCTTTAACTGCACCTACTGCTGCTTTTCCTAATGCTGCCCACATAATATTATACCGATACTCCTAGTGTTCTAATCTTACTCTGCGACCTCATAGTTGAAGCATCAAAGTCTGGAATACCAGGTGCTGGTTCATTAGTTACAGTTGCACCATCACCTGAACTCTGTGCTACCTGTGCTGCACTAGCATTTGATACTGGATCTGTAGGAGGATGAATATGATCTACTCTAGGTTTTTGCATATCTGATATCTTATCTTTTGCAAAGTTAAATGCACCCTTTGCTTTGTTACCTAACCACTTCGCTGCTCTAACTTGTGGTAGTTTATTAATCAAACCACCACCAGCAAATCCTTGAACTAAACCACCACCATTCATTTTAGCACTAGCAGATATGTCAGCACCCAAATTATCTAATTCTATCTGATCCTTGAGTTTTACTAATTGTGCTGCGTGTGGGTTTGCTGCAAAAAACTTCTGCTTATCTTCTTCTGATATTAGACTCATTCCTCCAGAAAAAGTGGTTTTACCATCAACTGTTTTTGATTTTGATACTGTTTTAAGACCCGTATCAAAATCCATATTAGTATCTGATGTTTCTTTTGTTCTTGGACCTGGACCTATCATCTTCGTAAGTTCCACACCTGGAGCATAAGTTAGATTAGTTAAAGGAGGTAATCCCTGCATTGCTCTTTCTTCATTAACATACTTAAGCATATATGCTTCTTGTTGTTGTCTTTCTTTTGGATCAGTTACGACACCTGCTGCTTTACCACCGCCACTATAACGAGGAATCAGCATATTCATTCCTTTACTACCACCCTTCTGTATCGTTGGTGCATTTGTTCCACCAGCAGCAGCATTCATACCCTCCATTGTATCAATACCATACTGTTCGACTGCACCCTTGGACATAACAAACTCACCAGGAGTTAGCATTGCAGGAACAGTATCCTTATCACCTGAACCTTGAACTTCTCCACCCTTATTTAAGTTCTGAACCTTTTGCTGACTATCCTGTGCTCCAGATAGTTCAGGAGGAGTAGATGCTTTTGATGGATCTCCTTGTGCATCTGATGGCATCTCTTTATCTAAATTATTATTACTATCCTTCCCTACATTTTCAATATCCTTTTTCATCCCATCTTCACCAGTCTTCAACTCCTTATCAATATCCTTTCCAAATCCAAACACAGACTTAACTACATTAATTATTTTAGGTATACCCCATGCTAATAATGCAATGGTTCCCAATATCATTCCACCTGGACCCAATAATCCTGGTAAGAATGCCATGATACCTGCTAGTAATACAGGCCACCAATCTGCAATGAATTTAAATATACTAGTAATCTTATCAGTATTTGCAGGATTAGAAAACCACTCAAATAATTTAAATGCAATCCTTCCCAAGAATATAGTCTTAATAAAATCAAATATCTGACCAAAAATACCCTTGACAGGTGCAATAATTTTCTCACCAGCAGCTTTAACTGGACCCATTATCTTCTCAAGACCACTCTCTGCTTTCTTTGCATCCTTCTCTTCATCAGATTTTCTTGCATCTTCTATTGCATCTTCCTGAACTTTAGACTGTCCAGTTAAAGAGTCTTTAATTCTATCAATAGATTCTGCAATTGCTTTAAGTGGACCTTTTACTCCCTCCAACATAGGAGACTGCTGACCCTCTCCTTGTGCAGGTGGTTCCGTTACTCCTTGTGGTAAATCTCCTGCTGCTTGACGTTTTGCAAGATCAGTAACTTCATTATTAGGTGCAACATTCTCTGCTCCCTGCACAGAAGTTCCTCTCTTAATATCCTCTACCTTTATACCTTTCTTTCTTAATAAAAATCTTTTCTTCCTTTCTGCACCACTTAAATGATCTCCTGAAGAAGTATCGCCATACACATCCTCCTGATAAACAGAAGTTTTTCTACGTTCATCACCTTCAGCACTTTCCTGTGCGTTTCGTGCATGTCTTTCTGCATCTTCTTTCTTTTTCTCTCGTCTTGCAGTTTCATCAAGAAACCATTGAGGAACTTCTTGTGAGGTTCCTTTCTTTAAGTCTTTTGCACTTATCTTTTTCTTCTTTGCTACTGGTTTCTTCTTTGGTATCTTCTTTCCTACAGGTGTTGCAGGTCTTTTCTTTTTCTTTGCTGCTGGTTTCTTCTTTGCTGCTGGTTTCTTCTTTGCTTTTGGTTTATCTCCACTGTCTCCAAGTATATCATCTAATATCTCATCTATACCTTCCTTTGCCTGATCTTCTGCTGCCTGTTGAGATTCTAATTCACTTACTCTTCCTTCAAGACCAAGAACTCTTGCTAAAGTTTTCCTCTGCATTGCAAAGGACTTACTCAAAGTCTTATGCAGTTTAGCAACTTCTATACCTAATCCTTTTTCAAGCCCACCAACTTTACCCTCTAACTTAAAATGAGGGTCATGAGCACTTCTTAAAGATTGTATTAGGTTATTGCTGCTAGGCATTCGCTTGTTGCTGTTTGCGTTTTAGTTCCTCTTCCTCAAGATGTTGTTGGAGAAGACCCACATAGATGTCTCGTTCCCAAGGCATCATATTTTCAATCTCTGTTAAGCTATATTTATGGTACTGCATCAAGGCAAAGTTGAGCTTGAAGTAACTCTCCAAACTCATATGTACCATCGCTACCCGAAAAAAGATGCTAATCCCTCAAGCACTACTTCACTCTTAACTTTAGTATTAGGATTAGTAACTTCAATAGTATGCTTTAGTTTAGGCATAGATTCAAAGAACTTTTCAATCTCTTTGAACTGTGACGAATTCATTGACTCAAGAAATTCTTTTACTTCTTTCTTGGTGCAATCAGCAGTTGCCCAGACCTCATCTTCATTATAGATTTTATCTATACATGTAGCAATCAATTCAAATGATTGATCCATTTGATTACCTTCTTGGAAATCAAAATTATTTTTAATGAATTGTTCTAGTGATGGATACTTCATCTCCATCATCAAGTCATCATCTAATTTGATTTGATTAGTATGATCATCATCTTTCTCAACCTGAATAGAATCCAGATCAATGAAGACAGGAACATTTGTCTCTCCATCATCTGGACAAACAATATTAACTTCTATCTCTTCACCAACAGACTTACCTCTGATGTTGAGGAATAAGAATTCAATATCAAATGTAGGAAGATTTTCTACTTTAATTCCTTTTGTAAGAACACAGTTCTTCAATACTGCTTTAATAGCATTAGTAATTTGTTTCGTATCTTCACTCTCAAGAGCAATTACAAGAACCTTTTCTTCTTTAACTAGAAATGGTCTATATTTAATACTCTTTCCTGTCGAAGGTAGTTCCAACTCATACGTCGGGGTCGCAATCTTTGGTAAAGGCATAATATCCTATAACAATATCAGTGTATTTATTTAGAAGAGATTTCCAACTAAGTTATCTACAGCATTTTCAACAAAGTTACCAGCAGCATTTGCTAATGACTGTTGAAAAGGATCCAGTATACTTGTAGGTCTTTCTGGTCTTAGTCTAGTATCAACTACATAACGAATATATGTCATTCCAACACTACACTTTAATAAATCTGATCCATCATATGAAACAGGCATTGATGTTATCTGAAGGGGATAACTCTTTATAAACTGATATGTCATTGCATTATTATAGTCTTTCTCAAATTTAGTTACTTCCAATCCAGCAACAGTATATGTGTCTGGATATCTCACTCTATAAGCATATGAATTAGACTTAGCAGCATTCTTATCTTCACTAGTAATAAATGATATCCAATCCTCAAAGAACTTAATAGGCAAATAATTTTTAGCATCAACATAGAATGTTAAATCTATTCTATCATCATATATTCTTCTATACGCATGTCTCTCAGTTACTCCATGAAAATCATTATCAATCTGGTGTGTTGCAAGAGAAGAACCTGGAAGACTTGCTTCTGAACACATCAACTGAATCTTACCCTGCCTATTCTGCCCTCTATATTTTGAAAGACCAGAAGGAATGTCTAATCCAATTTCAAAATGAGAAGTTAATGCAGGTGAAAGTAAATTTGATTTAATGTCTGAGACTGACCTTTTAATAGGCATTTATAAATACTATTTGACATTATATATTATGTATAAGAGATGGCTGAAAGTAAAAAAAGTATCTTTAGACCTACTCGACCAAGAAAGTATAGTGGTGACGTGAATAATATTATATGTCGTAGTTCTTGGGAGACAAAATTTTGTAAGTGGTGTGATCTAAATGAAAATATTATACAGTGGGGAAGTGAAGAGTTCTTCATACCCTACCGTGCTCCTGATGGTAAAGTTCGCAGATACTATCCAGACTTTATCATTAAAGTAAAAGAAAGTAATGGTGAGGTTAAAACATATGTCATTGAAGTTAAACCTGCCAAACAAACCAGACCTCCAAAGCAAAGAAAAAAGGTGACACAATCATACCTCTACGAATGTAAAACCTATGCTACTAACCAAGCAAAATGGAAAGCTGCAAATGAATGGTGTAAAGATAAGAGAATTGAATTTAAGATCATCACAGAAAAAGAATTAGGTATCCATCATGGCAGATAGTTTTGGTTTTAATGCAGGAGAAATGGAGGAAGACAATCGTGTCAGAGAATATTTGAGTGACTTGAATAACAGAACTAATGATCCAGAAGAAATGATGCTGGAGATTATGGAAGCACTAAATGATACAGTAAGTCCCATACCAGAAGTAGGGAAGTTCTATACCTTTGTATATAATGCCAAGACTCCTGGTGAAACTTATGATCAACATCCTCTTATTGCATGTACTTCATTAGAGAGATGGGGATTCAAAGGTCTTAACTTTCATTGGAGAAAATCAAGGAATTATACATGGAATGAACTAGCAGGACAACTCTATATTGTCCAACGAAATGAACTTGATGATCTCCTTGCAATACCTTATGGTAAATACATACTTAATCCTCGCTAAATAATAAAAAAGATATACTATAATGGCAGTTATTACTAGTCAGATAGCAAGAATAAGAGTCGGTCCTAATTCTAGAAATAAGACCACAATTTATACTGCCACAAGAGTTAGTGGTCCTGAAGGATCTCCTCCAAAATATACAACAGAGATTATACAATATACTGATGCAAAGGGAAGTGGTGGTGTAGTAATAGGAACACGAGGTATTCATGATGAAGATAGGGGAAAAATAATATGGGATTCGCACTCGTCTGAAACCGTACAGAAATATCAATCTACAATTGCAAAAGCATCTACCACCCAAGTTAGTTCTGTAAAAGATGCTATTGCATTCACTGCAGAAGAAAAAGCAGCACTTAATGCAGTATCGGGTTCTAATAATTCAGCAGTAAATTCAGGAACAGATTCAGCAAGACCAGCAGGACAAACAAAATCTGAAGCAAGAGAAGACTGGGATCCTAATTTTGGACAAGGACAAAGAGATGATTTTGATGCTTCTACTGAAGGTGTTGGTGTAGATGAAGATAAAGATCCAAATGGTGTTTCAAGTAAAAGTGCTGCAGGAACGAGAGATAGTTTTGATGCTCTTCTAGTTTATCCAACAACTTTAAGACAAAGCAATCAAGATACAATTCATTTTACAATGATGAAATATGTACCTAAAGGTCTTGATGGAAAAAAAGATCAATTTGGTGGTGGTGATAGAAAAATGGATGCTTCAAGATCAATAGGAAGAGTAGTTCTCCCCATACCTGCTGGTATTAATGATAGTAATAATGCTCAATGGGCAAGTGGTGAAATGAATGCAGGACAAATGGCACTTGCACAAATCGCTCTTAAAGGTATAACAGAAGGTCTTGAAAAAGCAGGAAATGAAGCAGCAGCTCAAATTAGTAAAGCAGCAGGAGCAGGTAAAGAAGATGTAAAGGATGCAATCGCACAAACCATTGCAGGTGCTGCTACTGGTGATCAAAAAGCACTCATGCAAAGAGCAAGTGGTCAGGTAGTCAACCCTAATATGGAAATGCTTTTTAGCGGTCCTTCAATAAGAGACTTTAGTTTTTCATTCAACTTTACAGCAAGAAGTGCAAGAGAAGGTAGAACCATACTTCGCATTCTTCGTTTCTTTAAGCAAGGAATGTCTCCTATCAGATCTGAATCCAATCTATTCTTAAAATCACCACATACTTTTAAGTTAGAATATAAAAATGGAAGCAGACCTCACAAAGCATTAAATAAGTTTAAGGAGTGTGCATTAAAAACATGCAGTCTTCAATATACTCCTGATGGTAACTATGCCACCTTTGAAGATGGAATTATGACCAAGTATTCAATGACCCTAGCATTCAGTGAACTTGAACCAGTATTTAATGATGATTATGCAGCATTCTCCCAAGACGAAATAGGTTATTAAAATGTCAAACTACTTCAGCAAAGTTCCAAATTTTGAATACGTTAGCAGACTTCCTGATGCTAAAATATCTGACTACATTACAGTAAAGAACTTATTCAAGAGGGGAAAATTAAGGGAAGACATCTTTCAAGACCTAACTCTCTTTACCAAGTATAAAATCAAAGGTAATGATAGACCAGATAATGTTGCTTTTGATTTTTATAGAGACTCTAAACTTGATTGGTTAGTATTACTTTCTAATAATATTCTTAATGTACAAACAGAATGGCCACTATTAACAAATGAATTTGATAGATACCTAGTAGATAAGTATGGCACTGTAGGTATAGGAGAAATTCATCATTATGAAACAACTGAAGTAAAGAATAGTTCTGGTGTAGTCATTGTTAAAGAAGGTTTAACATGCGAATCAGATTACTCTGTCACTTTCTATGACACTCGTGTTCCTGGTTACACTACTAAATCAAATATTGCTGTACCAGTAACAAATTATGAATACGAATCTAAAATTGAAGATGCAAAAAGAAATATATTCTTACTCAAGCCAAGGTATGTAAATATTGTCAAAGATGATATAGATGATATCATGCCATATAAAAAAGGTTCTACTCAGTATGTGAGTAAAACCTTATCTAAAGGAGAAAATATTAAATTGTTTAAGTAACTATTCGTTAGCTAACTTTTGGAAGTAACTTAAAGCATCATCCTCTTCTGAACTAGCAGATGCTACAGGAGCAGCGACTGGTTCTTTGCGTTCAAAGTTAGGTTGGAAGGAACGATTGTTGTCCTCCTCAAATACCTCTTCATCTACACGACGAACAGGTTTTTTAGCACCTAAAACATAATCAAGACGCTTCTTCAGATCATCATATGATTTGAATTGATCTGCAGCAGTGACAGCAGCAAGAGAATACTGCTTCTTCCATAATGCTTCTAAGGCATCATCATCTTCAAGTAGAGGAGATACTGCATCGAACTCTGACTTGTCATAGTTCCAGTAACCATCCTTCTTGACGATCTTCAACTTGAAGTTTGCACCTTGCCAGAAGTCAAAAGGATTGATTGGAGTTTCATCCTCAAACTCTGGTTGCATTGCTTCCATAACCTTATCAAAGATCTTCTTACCAAACTTGTAGAGGAATACTCCACCCTCATTCTGAGGATTGGTAGGATCTTTTACAACGTAGATGTTTGCATAGTAAGAAAGCTTACGCTTCTGTCTACGAACAACATCCTTATCAGATTCATTACCACTGTTCCATAATTCACGATTGTACTCTGAAACAGGATCCTTGCCACCAGTAGTGGTCAAAGAGTTTTCAATATACC
>VTLG01012584.1_pt1 | contig 11544 bp, 9 predicted proteins | sample 4694571 | NCBI WGS metagenome assembly VTLG01 (sample SAMN12604809, study PRJNA352737) | marine metagenome | biome: ENVO:00000447; feature: ENVO:00000209|ENVO:00000569|ENVO:01000036; material: ENVO:00002151; isolation source: viral sequences binned using virsorter ... | reverse complement strand
AAACTACGAACCAAATACGAAAAATTAAAAAATCAAGAAGATTAAAATAAATACACACTTTGTGTGATATTTTTTGGTTTTGTTATATTTATATATACGAAACTAAATACACTATCGTATATTCATACAATCATATAGTGTAAATCAATAAAACTATATTATAGTTCCAAATAACTATATTGAATCCAAACGGAGATTATAAAATGGATGATTTACTAAGAGAAGCTATTGCGGATGCTAAAGCGGTTCGTGAAACTGCACTTGCAAACGCTAAAATAGCACTTGAGGAAGCATTTACACCACGTTTACAATCTATGTTGTCAAAGAAAATCCAATCTGAAATGGAAGATTCTGATGAAGAAATGGATGCCGAAGAAGGTGAGCACGAAGAGGGCGAACACGAAGAAGGTATGCATGACGCAGACGAAATGAGAGACGCAGACGAAATGAGAGATTCAGAAGAAGGCGAGCACGAAGAAGGCGAACACGAAGAAGGTGAGCACGAAGAAGGCATGCATGACGCTGAAGAAATGAGAAATAAAGAAGAAGAGGATGCGGAAGAAATGAGAGATGCGGAAGAAATGAGAAATTCTGACGAAGAAGAAATGGACGAAGTGGAAGACAAGGACGAAGAAGACAACGAAGAAATGAGAGAAGAAGAGGACGCTGAAGAAGAAGATAAAGTTGATGAAGCAGAAGACGCTGAAGAAACTGAAGACGCTGAAGAAGACGAACTTGACTTAGAATCAGTTCTTGCTGAGTTAGAAAAAGACCTTGACGACGAAGACAAAATGGACGAAGAATACAATGAAAATGAAGTAGAAGACGGAATGAACCAAGACGAAGTCGAAGTTGATGACGAAAAACTAGCTGAAAATGATGTATCTTCTGAAATTGGAAAAGCGGACAACAAAGTTGCTGATGCAGCTAACGATTCTTCAAAAGTAGGACAAGGACCAGAATCAGAAGGTTCTGACAAGAAAGCCGGTGATGAACTTGGCGACCACGAAACTGTTGACGACTTAACAGAAGTTGAAGACAAAGACGAGGAAGACCTTGACTTAGACGAAGTTCTAAGAGCTCTTACTGAAGAGGATAAAGAAGAAGAAGACGCGGAAGAGAATGAAAAACTCAAATCAGAAATAAAAGAGCATCGTAAAGTAATACACTTTATGAGAAGTAAATTAAACGAAGTTAATCTATTGAATGCAAAACTATTGTTCTCAAACAAATTGTTTAGAGCATTTGGACTAAACAACAACCAAAAATTAAAAGTTGTTGAAACTTTTGACAGAACTAAAAACCTAAGAGAAGTTAAATTGGTTTACGCTACATTAGCAGAATCATTTAAAAGACCAGGTAAAAGAATTAGTGAGTCAGTAAGAAAAGGTTCAAGTTCAAAACCAACTCGTTCTACAAAACCAGCGAAAGCACAGGTATTGTCAGAAGGAGCAGAGTTAAAAGCTAGATTCAAAAAATTAGCAAACATACTTTAGGAGACTAATCGTGAGTAAATTAAATTCAATAGAATCTTTGATGGACGGATATAATCCACAAAGACAACTATTAGAGCAAACACGTCAGTTAGTTAAGAAATGGGAACCAACAGGCCTATTAGAAGGTATGGAAGATGAAACAAAAAGACACGGAATGGCAGTCTTGCTTGAAAACCAAGCAGGTCAGTTAATCCAAGAAGCATCAGTTACTGGTGGACAAAACGCAGAAGAATGGAGCGGTGTAGCTCTACCATTAGTTCGTAGAATTTTTGGTGAGTTAGCAGCACAAGACTTTGTAAGTGTTCAACCAATGAACTTACCTTCTGGTCTTATTTTCTATCTTGACTTCAAATACGGAACAGACCAAACTTCACTACACACAAACAACGCAGATGTATATGGTAATACATCAGGTTCAAATGTAGACGCTTCAGGCGGTTTATATGGTGCAGGTAAGTTCGGATATTCCATTAACGACAACGCAACGAGCGACTTAACAATAGGAGCAGCAGCTGCTTCTGCTACATTCACAACTGCGTCAGCAGCTTGGTCAGATGTAGACTTTGAACCAGACCTTTCAGCATCTATCGCAACAGGTAATGCAGATGAAGGTCTTGTTAAACTTGTAACAGCTGTCGCATCTTACACTAACCCAGATTTTGATGGTGTTAGAGCATTCGCACCAAGTGGTAGTGCTGCATTAGGATTTACAGAATTCTTCCCAGCATACACAAAATACGATTCAAGTGCATCAACAATTACTTTTATCGTTAAAAAAGGTGCAACAAACTTTACTGGAAATGTAAAGGTTAGCTATCATAAACAACCTTCTACAAATTACAGTAGAACTGATTTTGAAGCTACAGGAACACAAATAGACGCAAATCCTGAAACTGATATCGATATACCAGAATTAGACATCGCGCTAAAGAGTATTCCTATCATTGCAAAAACTCGTAAGTTAAAAGCAGTCTGGACACCAGAACTTGCTCAAGACTTAAACGCATACCATTCAGTTGATGCTGAAGCAGAATTAACATCACTACTTTCTGAATATATTTCTATGGAAATTGATTTAGAAATCTTAGATATGTTGTTCGCAAACGCTGCAGCTAAAACAGAAAGATGGTCAGCAAGAGTTGGATACGAGTATGACGGAACAGGCACATTTGTTGAATCAAGTGGTGCATCAAACGCTTACACAAAAGGTGAGTGGTTCCAGACACTTGGAAACAAGATACAATCAGTATCTAACGCAATTCATCAGAAAACTCTAAGAGGAGGTGCGAACTTCTTAGTTGTTTCACCAGAAACAGCAACAATCATAGAGTCAATTCCAGGATACGCAGCAGATACAACAGGTGAAGCGACAAATAGTCAATTCGCTATGGGTGTTCAAAAAGTAGGTGCCCTAAATAACAGATACACAGTGTATAAAAACCCATATATGTTAGAGAATCAAATCCTTGTCGGATTTAGAGGACAGAACTTCCTTGAAACAGGAGCGGTTTACGCACCATATGTACCGTTAATTATGACACCGCTTGTCTACGACCCTAAGAACTTCACACCAAGAAAAGGCGTAATGACACGTTATGCTAAGAAAATGGTTAGACCTGAGTTCTATGGTAAAATCGTAGTAGCTGATGTTAACTATGTATAATAGTTAGTATTGACAGACATACTATAAAAGCTTAACAGCTTAACAAAAAGCCCCTATTCGTAGGGGTTTTTTGTTTATATTTGATACTTATTGATACGAGATTAATTTCCAGCCTTGGCGACGGATGTCGTAGGTATTGTAATCTTAATACAATTAAAGGTTAAGGGAAGCAGGAAATCCCCTTAGCGTATGGAGAAAAAATATGGCAAGCACAGGAAGAAGCAGCCTTAAAAGCACACTAAGACAAAGTCATGCAAATTATTTTGATAACTTGTTAGACTCAGTCGCTACATTAGCAGATGGTGGTGTTATGGCAGCTGGTAGTGTTTTAGGTATTGGTATCCAAGCAGTAACAGCAACAGGTGCAAATCAATCAAATGGTGCATCAATAGCAGCAGCAGGTGGAACACTTGTTAATGTTACAGCTGCAGACAACACAAAATGTGTAGTTTTACCTTTACTTTCAGCAGTTACAGTTGGAACAATGTATTTAATTTTCAACAACGCAGCAAGTAATACTTTAGAAGTATTTCCAGGTGTTGGTGATGCAATTGGACCAGCAAGTGACAACGCAGCGATAACAATAGCAGCAGACACAATTATGCTTTGTGTAGCTCTTGATTCAGCTCAATGGGTTGGTGCAGAGTTACCAGTAATAGCAGTATAATAATATCAGTCCTGAAACTGATTTATTACAAAATAAAAAGCCCCCACTTTTTGTGGGGGTTTTTTGTATTTCTTATATTTATTAATGTATATACAAATAGACTATTAATAGGAGAATTTAATGGCTCAAGAAGCAATATGGCCAGGTAGTGGTTCTGCAGCGAGTGGTTCTACACCATTTGGGTTATACGACACAGACTCAGAATTCCAAACAGAAGCACCACAAGTAGCAACTTGGTGTGCAAAAAGACTTGGATATCCAATTATGGATGTTGAACTTCAAGATAATCAATTTTATGCTTGTCTTGAAGAAGCTATATCTGAATATGGTGCACAAGTTAATCAATTTAATATTCGTGATAACTTATTTCACTTAAAAGGACAATCAACAAGTTCAAACTTCACACACAGACGAGTAAAACCTACATTATCTGAAAATATATTTATTTCAGAAGAATATGGTTCAGAAGCACAAGTCGGTGGAACAACAGATTATAAAAGAACTGCAGTATCAGTTAATTCTGGTAGTCAAACATATAATCTTAATACGGTTATTGCAGAGGCCAGTCATTCAGGAGCTTCAATAGAGGTCAAACGAGTTCATTATGAAGCTAGACCGGCAGTTACAAGATACTTTGACCCATACGCTTCAACAGGTTTTGGAACTTACAATATGTTGGACGGATTTGGATTTGGTAGTTATTCACCAGCGATTACTTTCGTATTACAACCAATCTACGCAGATTTGTTAAGAATACAAGCTATTGAATTTAATGACCAGATTAGAAAATCAGCATATTCATTTGATATTAAAAATAATCAACTAAGAGTATTTCCAATACCAACAGAATCAGGTTCACTTTGGGTGGACTATGTGTTGACATCAGATAGAGATAATCCATTAAGAACAAGATTTAGTGGTTCTAATGATGATACGGTGGTATCTGATTATTCAAATGTAAACTACGACTTTATGAAATATTCAAATATAAATGATGTAGGTAAACAATGGATAAGAAAATACACATTAGCATTATCAAAAGAATTGTTAGGTATTATTCGTTCTAAATATGGTAATATTCCTATTCCAAATGCAGAAGTTTCACTTGACGGAGAAACACTAAGAGCTGAAGCGACTGCCGAAAAAGAACAATTAATAGAACAATTAAGAGAAAATTTAGAACAAACAAGTCGTAAGGCGTTGTTGGAAGCACAGAAAGATGAAAGTGATTTCCAACAAGAAACACTTCGTAAAGTTCCTTACCCAATATATATCGGATAAATAAATGGCACAAAGATTCTACGGAAACAAAGATTTAGCCACCTTTGAAAAGTTTAATAGAGAACTTGTAGGTGAACCTAATATTAGTGATGACGGAATTATAGACCAGTTTGTTATTCTTTACAGAGCATCAGTATATGATACAGAAACAAATATGTATGGTGAAGCTTCAGACGGTAAAGTTTACAAACAAGGTGTAAAACTTCCTTGCATTGTTGATGCCGAAGACTTTAATTTTGAATATACAGATTTTGGACCAGACAATTCACAATCAGTAACATTTGCATTCCAAAGAGCATACTTAGTTGAAGTAGATTTAAAGCCAGACATTGGTGATATATTGAAATGGAACGAGGGTTATTTTGAAGTTAAATCATATAATGAAAATCAATTAGTCGGTGGACAACCAGATAACTCACACTCAATCGTAGTATCAGCAAATTTAACAAGAATGCCAACCACAAACTTAGAAGAGTATAGAGGATATTAATGGCAAGAAGAAAACCAATACCAAGAAGTCAAAGAAAAGAATTCAATCGTGGGACTAAACTTAGTCGTAATTCCGTAGGAGCAAAAGATGATGTAAAAAATGTATCAGTTGGTATTATGGATATGGATTCTGCCATTATGTATTACTTCAATGAAGTAATTAAACCTGAGGTAGAAGTCAACAAAGAAAAAGTTAAAGTTCCTTGTATTTATGCATCACCTGAAAGGTGGGTAACAATTTCTAAACAAGGTTATCTAAGAGATAAAAAAAGACAAATTATTGTCCCATTGATTGTATTTAAACGAACAGGTATGAGTCGTGATGATAATATGCCGGTTGATAAGTTAGATGCAAACGAACCAAATTTATTTTATTCTTTTGAAAAAAAATTCACACAACACAATCGTTATGACAAATTTTCAGTTCAACAAAACTTATCACCTGGTAGAGAATACTACAATGTAGCTATGCCTGACTATGTTCAGTTGTCATATGAATTTACCATATGGACTTCATACATAGAACAAATGAATCGTATCGTAGAAAAAATTAATTATTCGGACGGAGCATATTGGGGTGAACCAGGTAAAATGAGATTTAGAACTCGTATTGAAAGTTTTTCAGACGCAAGTTCAATAGACGGAGAAAGATTAATAAAAACAACATTTAGTATGACACTAAATGGATATATTGTTCCAGAACATTATAATAATGTTTCAACCACTCAAAAATATTTAACACCTAAAAAAATCATTATAAGAGAAGACGCAGACCAAACAATAGTAGATGATAGAGGAAGAGTTTCATTAGGTTCAAATGCAGCGGTTGAGGGTGGAGAATCTACTAAGGATATATTTTCAATATCAGTATCAAAGAAATTAACATTAACACAAGGAACAGGTGTAACCATATCCAATAGCGGTGTGGGATTTGATGGTTCAAGTGCATTGACACAAACCATTTCAATCGGACAATCAGTAGCTACAACTGATAATGTATTGTTTAACCAAGTAACTGCGAGTAATGCATTACAAATAGGAACATCATCAACAAAATATAGTTCAACAGGTATTAGTGGTAGTATTGATGTAACGGGTTCATTAGCAACCACAGGTAATTTTACGGTACAAGGCGATACAACTATAAATGGAACATTAACCGCAGATGAGTTTCATACCACATTTACTTCTGCATCAGTTTTATTTGATAGTGGTTCTACAAAGTTTGGTGATACTTCTGATGACACACATCAATTTACAGGCTCTGCAGATATAACAGGTTCATTTAAATTAAATGGATATGAAATAACTGAAATATCAAACGACACAAGTTTAACAGACGGAAGTGCGACATCAGTTCCAACTGAAAATGCCGTTAAGAGTTATATAACTTCAACCGTAACAGACGCTCAAACATATTTAAGAAAGCAATTTGTAAAAATATCATCTGGCATTTCTAATGATTCAACAGCCAGTTTTAATAGTGTGGCGACGGCATCTGCACCAACAGGATATACAGCAACATCAGAAAACGATTTTATATTTTTTATTAATGGACAATATATGGAACACGACGCATTGACAATACAACAAGCGGGTTCTAATTTTTTACTAAAAGTTGATACAAGTGGTATAGGGTATATATTAGAATCAGATGACGAGATACTCGGTATTGGTAAATTTGATTCGTAAGGAGAGTTATGGCTGGACCAAAGTTTACATTTAAAAGCCCCTTAACGATTGATACATCAAATAATGTTATTGGAAAAGTAAAAGGAGTTACTTTTACGGTAAGAGAATTCTTTGCAAAAGATGATACGGAAGCTGTTTTAAGTATAGGACAAAATGTATCTACGGCTTCAAATGTTCAGTTTGCAAATGTAACAAGTTCAAATCTTGTTAAGATTGGTAATATTTTTTTAGGCGATGGATTTATAAGTAGTTCAAATAGTGTGGTAGCACACACAGGTAGTATTGTTGTTTCAGAAACTGCGACATTTCCGTCAATGAATGTAAATGGAAAAGTTAATTACAATAAACTTGAAGTTGGTGTAACGGGTTCAAACACAATATTTAAAAGTGGTTCAAGTATATTTGGAGATGATACTAACGACAAACAAATGATGACAGGTAGTTTCGGTGTGACTGGCTCACTAAAACTAAATGGATATCAAATAAATGAATTATCAAATGATACTTCAATGACAGATGGCAGTTCAACTTCTTTACCGACTGAAAATGCAGTGAAAACATACTTGACATCAACAGGTATTATAAGTGAATTAACATATTTAAGAAAATCATTTGCACATACAGGAAGTATTACAAACTCTTCAACCGCTAGTTTTAACGCCATTACAGCTTCAGCACCGAGTGGGTTAACAACAACAAGTGAAGATGATTTTATGTTTTTTGTAAATGGTATGATGATTGAAAGTGATGCATTAACGATTTCACAAAAATCAGCGACAAATTTAGAATTAAGATTAAATACATCAGGCTTAGGATACTCATTAGAGAGTGGAGATGAGGTCATAGGATTTGGTAAATTTAACAATTAGATATTTATAAGTAGGAAAAATACAAAAGAATTATGGCAGATTTAAAAGCAAAACAGATTAAATTCCCTTTAACAGGGACGAGTGTAGTATCGAGTTCAGCTCAAATAGCTTCTAATATTAGTGGTTCTTTCACTGCTGCGAGTTCAAGTTTCTCAACAAGAGTAACAACAGCAGAATCAGAATTAGGAAATACTCTAATATCAAGTTCAGCCCAAATCGCATCAAATATTAGTGGCTCATTCACTGCCGCAAGTTCAAGTTTTTCAACAAGAGTAACGACCGCAGAATCTGAATTAGGAAATACTCTTATTAGTAGTTCAGCTCAAATAGCTTCTAACATTAGTGGTTCGGTGGTTAACCCAAGCGGTAATATAAGTGGTTCATCAATATCAACAGGTTCATTTGGAAAATTAGTTGTTGGTGATAGTATAGATTTAGTTGAAGACCAAAGAATATTTTTTGAAGCAGATAAAAATACTTATATAGAATCACACGCTTCAGACACATTTAGAGTAGTTGTTAATAATCGTCAAATGTTTTTATTAGATGAAGACACTGGTAATAGAGCAATATTTGGTAATGGAACAAAAGTTTTTATAGGTGCTAATAATAATCGTATACCAACGGCGTCCTTACATATTGGAGGAGATATATGGACAAGTGGTTCAAATGGTCATATAACAGCTAGTGGTAATATTAGTTCAAGCGCTACTATAACAGCAGCAAATTTTAGTGGAATTTTCAATGGTGCATTATCAAGTTCTGCACAAATAGCTTCTAATATTTCAGGCTCATTTACAGCACCAAGTGCTAGTTTTTCAACAAGAATTACCACAGCAGAAACAGAATTAGGTAATACAATATTTAGTAGTTCTGCACAAGTGGACCACGATTCCACTACAAACTTCGTAGCAAACGAACACGTTGACCATAGTGGAGTAACAATCACAGCAGGAGCAGGACTAACAGGTGGTGGAACAATTGCTTCAACAAGAACATTAGCAGTAGGTCAAGGAACAGGTGTTACGGTAAATGCCAATGATGTCGCAATCGGACAAGATGTCGCGACAACTGCAAATGTAACATTTGCATCTATAAACACAACAGGAAATATTGAAGCAGAGGGTGATGTTATAGCACAGAATTACATTGTTAGTTCATCAGTAACACATATGACTTCTTCATTTAGAAGTGGTTCAACCATATCTGGTGATACACCAGCAGATGATACACACCAATTTACAGGTTCGTTATTCATTAGTGGTAGTGCACCAACTGATATCACAACTACAAATAGTATATTCGTAGGAAATGACATAACAGGTTCGGTTATTAGTGGTTCAAGTTTATTAGGTGTGGTTGGAACGGCGACACAAGGAACAATTAATCACGATAGTTTAGCAGGGTTTGTAGCTAACGAACACATAGACCATAGTGGTGTAACTTTAACAGCTGGCGATGGTTTATCAGGTGGTGGTGATATTACAACGAATAGAAGTTTTGCAGTCGGAGCCGCACAAACAACCATTACATCTATAATTAATTCTTCATTAGGAAAAATTGGAACAGCAGCCGACCAAGAATACATTACATTTGGAACTTCAAATGAGGTTAACACATTTGTAAATAATTCTGAAAGATTAAGTGTAACATCAACAGGAGCAAATGTATCAGGAGATTTTGATGTATCAGCAACGGGTTCATTTGGACATATATCATCAACAGGTGTGATTCGAACAACAAGTATAATTTCAGGTTCTACATTAGAAGCGACTGGTGATTTAACACTTGACGCATCAGGAGATATTATTCTTGACGCAGACGGAACAGACGTTATATTAAAAGATGGTGGAACTTCATTTGGTAGTTTCAAAAGAGTATCTTCTGATTTTATTATTAAGGCAGAAACGGCAGATAAAGATATTGTATTCAAAGGAACTGACGCTAGCACAACCATAACTGCATTAACATTGGATATGTCTGAGGGTGGAAACGCACAATTCTTAGGAAATATATCAGGTTCACAAATAGAAGCGAGTGGTGATGTTATTGCATTCGGTTCATCAGATAGAAGATTGAAAGATAATATTACACCAATATCAGAACCTTTAAATAAATTATCAAAAGTTGGTGGATATACATTTATTTGGAACGACAAACAAGACGCATACAAAGGAAAAGATGTAGGTGTTATCGCTCAAGAAATTGAAGAAATTTTACCAGAAGTCGTAACAACAAGAGGAACAGGCTATAAAGCGGTTAAATATGAAAAGATTGTTCCATTATTGATAGAAAGTATTAAAGAATTACAGAAAAAAGTTGAAGATATTGAAAAAAATTGTGATTGTTTGAATAAATAATTAATATTTATTATTAGTAAAAAAACAGGAGTTATAATGGCAAAAAAATCAAAAGAAATAAAATTTACCCAAGATGAACTAACTAATATTGAATCTATTAGAGATGGTTTCAATGAAGTTCAAACTTTGTTAGGTAGATTGGAAATTCAAAGAATACAGACTGAACAGGCATTAGAAAATATTCACAATGACAAACTTCGTTTAGAAACAAGATATTCTGATTTAGTTGATGAGGAAAGAAAAGTGGTTTCAGATTTACAAGAAAAATACGGACCAGGCAATCTTGACCCAGATACAGGTGTTTTCACACCAATAAAATAAAAAAAATTACTTCGTGGGTATATTTTGAGTTTTTTAAATGATATTTATATTCACGATATAAAACCTAATTAGGAGAAAAATAATGGCAGAAAGAATCGTAAGTCCTGGTGTTTTTACCAGAGAAAAAGATTTGTCTTTCTTACCACAAGGTATTGACGGAATAGGGGCAGCATTGATTGGACCAACAGAAGAAGGTCCAGCTTTCACACCTACTATCGTTAGAAACTTTGCTGAGTTTGAACAAATGTTTGGTAAAGAATCTCAAGACTTTTATGTTCCTTTCGCTGCGAAACAATATCTTCGTAGTGCAGGAGCAGTAACAATCGTTCGTGTTTTAGGATTAGGTGGATATAAAAACGACACAGTTCTTTTAGGTATTAGTGGTTCAAAAGGTGTATTTATTGGAGCATCACTAAAGCCTTCAAGAGGAGCAGCAGACCCAGACGCGTTGGAATTAGCTGGTCCACATAGTGCATCATTAAACGCAGGTGGAACAATGAATTCATTTGTTATGAACCTTGCGACAACAAATGGTCAGTCAAGTGCATCAAGAGAAGCATTTACATTATCATTTAATTCTGGTTCAGCTAATTACATTACAAAAGTATTTAGCACAAACCCACAAGATGCTAATCAAGAAGTGTATGTTTATAAAAACTTCCTAACAACACAAAACTTAATGGCAACAACAGATAAAGTGTTTATC
>VTLG01011978.1_pt1 | contig 11546 bp, 14 predicted proteins | sample 4694571 | NCBI WGS metagenome assembly VTLG01 (sample SAMN12604809, study PRJNA352737) | marine metagenome | biome: ENVO:00000447; feature: ENVO:00000209|ENVO:00000569|ENVO:01000036; material: ENVO:00002151; isolation source: viral sequences binned using virsorter ... | reverse complement strand
TGCTGAATTTTTACCTCAAATGAATGACTTTAGTAAAATTTATATTGATTCGGCTTCTACTTATTATAGTTCATATCATACATTAGAAAGTTTAATTATGATGTTTAATGAAAATATTATTCCCAGAACTATTCTAGAACTAAGCAAAAACGAAAAAATACATCAGGCAATTCATACTCATAAATTTCAATTAGAACATATTGTAGAAAATAAAGACAGAGCTCAAAATAGTACAGCGTGTATTACAATACAACCGTATGATGTTTATCCTTATCCTAAAATAAATATGAGAAATTAATGCAAGTAATTGATAATGTAATTAGTGAAAAATATTCAGAATTAATATTTGATGAATGTGCAAAATTACCATGGACCTTTGTTCCAGACATATCATTTGGCAGTCAAGCAAAACGTAGTGTTCCTGGATTTTCTCATTCTTTTTATTTACATGAAGAATTTAATAATAAAGAAAAAAAGACGATACAATCAGAAAAATATTCTTTAATTCAACCTCTTTTACTCGAAGCTTTTAATAAATTAAATTTCAATGCAAATTTAAATAATGTTTTTCGAAGTCGCGCGAGATTAACACTTGATCGACCTGAATTATCCGAACAAGATCGTATCGATAATATTCATGTAGATTATAAGATACCTCATTTAGTTTTAATTTACTATGTAAATACTGTCGACGGAGATACTTTGATATATGAAGATAATAAAATTATAGAAAGAGTATCGCCAAAAAGAGGTCGATGTTTATTGTTTAACGGCTCATTGCAACACACATCAACTAGTCCTGCGCTTGGACCAAGAATCATTATTAATAATAATATAAGGTGAAACATGCATCCAAATCAAGAAAATATTTTTAGTACACCTATTTGGGGATTTATGCTAAATGATCAACTTTATCAAAATGTAGATTATACTGACTATATTTTAAATCTTCAGGAAACTCAGAAATCTGAAAGTAAAAGTAATAAAGGCGGATTTCAAAGCAGTGATGATCTGCATGCGCATGGTATATTTCAAGAATTTAATAGATCTATTTTATCAGCGTGTCAATCTATTTTACCCGATAAGAAAATATATTTGCAATCGATGTGGGCGAACATTAATGAACACGGCGATTTTAATATGCCGCATGTTCATGAAGGAGTTTTATCTGGAGTGTTTTATTGCAAAACTCCAGAAAATTCTGGTAGATTAATTTTGCAGGATCCTGCTGTTCGAAGTAATGCTCATTTAATAAAAAATTCTGATTTTGCGATTAATCCAAAAAAATTAGCTTTAATTGTATTTCCAAGTTGGTTAGAACATTACGTAGAACCAAGTCAATCAGAAGAATTAAGAGTGAGCATTAGCTTTAACATAGGAATCAAAGAGTTATAAATAGTCATGAATACTTTTAAACGGAGAATTCTATGGCAAATCCTACATCTAGAGCGACATTTATCGATTATTGTAAAAGAAGACTAGGTGATCCGGTAATCGAAATTAATGTTGATGAGGATCAAATAGAAGATCGCGTAGACGAAGCGATACAATATTGGCAACACTATCATAGTGAGGCTACGTTTCGATGCTATGTTTCGCATCAAGTAACTGAAACAGATGTTACCAACAAATATATTACTGTTGGTTCAGACGTATTATATTTAACACGATTATTTAATTTAGCTAGTGCTTTTCAAGGCACAAGAAACATGTTCGATATTAAGTATCAAATGATGCTTAATGATATTGCCGATATGCATAATTATATCGGTGATTTAGCGTATTTTGAGCAATTACAACAATATCTTTCTATATTAGATCAAAAACTTAACGGACATCCTTTAACAGAATATGTTAGAAAACAAAATAGATTATACATCTTTGGAGATTTCGAAGATGACGATATTCAAAAAGACGACTACATCGTATATGAAGCTTATAAAATTATAGACCCTAATTCTTTTTCAAATGTATGGAATGACATGTGGTTAAAATCATATGCAACCGCTTTGATTAAACAACAATGGGGAATCAACTTAATTAAATTCGAAGGTATGCAACTTCCAGGCGGAGTAATTTTAAACGGTAGACAAATATTTGATGATGGTACAGCTGAAGCAGAAGATTTAAGAGAAAAAATTAGATTAGAACACGAACGTCCACCAATGTTTTTCGTAGGTTAACATGGCAAGAAATATTTATTTTACTGACAAAGTCAGATCAGAACAGAATTTGTATGAAGATATTGTTATAGAATCTTTGAAGATCTATGGACAAGACGTTTATTATATTCCTCGTGATCTTGTTGGTGAAGATAAAATTTTTGGTGATGATGTACCTTCAAGATTTAATTCATCTCATAAGATTGAAATGTATATTGAAAATATCGAAGGATTTGAAGGAGAAGGCGATCTCTTTACTCGATTCGGTGTTGAAATTAGAGATGAAGCTACGTTTGTAGTATCAAGAAGAAGATGGACTCAACAAGTAGCAAGAATGGATAATGAAATTTCTTCAGTCAGGCCACTTGAAGGTGATCTTATTTTTCTTCCAATGAGTAATAAATTATTTGAAATCATGCATGTTGAGCATGAGCAACCATTTTATCAATTAAGTAATTTAAATGTCTTTAAGTTAAGAGCTCAATTGTTTGAGTATAATGATCAAGACCTTGATACTAATATCGCAGCAATTGATAAGATCGAAAGAGATAACGCATATACATATATCCTCACTTTAGGAGAAACTGGTATTATTGAAGCTGGTAAGATTATAACACAGACACTTTCGTCTGGCGTTCAAATTACTGGTGAAGTTTCTAAGTACTCAGATTCAGATCAGAAACTACATCTTGTTCACGTTGGAGCAGATGATGGTAAGTTCCATACATTTATTTCAGGAACAAATATTACTTACGATTCTCAAGGATTAACTGCTACACGTACTGTTTCTGCAGTCGGCCAAGAGAATAAGATATCAAGTACTGAGCAAAATCTAGATTTTGCCACAGTCGGTGGAGGTTTCTTAGACTTTAGTGAAGATAACCCATTTGGAGATCCGGAGAATAACTAATGACAGACGACATTTTTGATTTCGGTTTTACTGCAGTTGATGAACAAGAACTTGAATCTGTTCAGAAGGCGACTACACAATTAGATCGTGTATCAAACACCGCATCAAGCACTCAAGAAAAGTTGGATAAATTGTATAATGCAATTACTCCTCTTTTAAACAATTTAAAGAAGAATCCAGAAAAAGAATATATTTTGTGGCCAGATCGATTAACAAAAGTTGAAGCTTTTGAAGATCATCTACAGAAAATTTATAAAGGCTAAACATGTTTGGTACTCATTTTTATCATAAAAAAACTCGTATTGCTGTGGCAATTTTTGGAAAATTGTTCAACAACATTTATGTGTTACGTACTAATTCTAATAATGATGTTATTAGTCAAGTAAAAGTACCTTTATCGTATGCACCAAAAGCAAAGTTTTTAGAAAGAATCCGAAGTCAGCCTGATTTAGATACTGATCAATCAGTTGCTATTAAACTTCCAAGAATGTCTTTTGAAATTACAGCGATCGCATACGACAATGCTAGGCAACTACCGAAAGTAAGTAACTTTGCGACGGTTGGTACAGATAATACAAACAGACAAAAGTTTTTTTCTCCAGTACCATATAATATAAATTTTCAATTAAACATATATGCTAAAACTCAAGATGACGCATTACAAATTGTAGAGCAAATTTTACCTACGTTTAATCCACAATATTCATTAACAATTAAACCGTTTTCTACAGAGTTTCCTACGTTTAAAGAAGATGTTCCTATTATTATTGAAGGCGTAGGATTTCAAGATGATTTTGAAGGTGAAGTAGCACAAAGAAGAACTATCATATATAATATGGAATTTCAAATGAAATTAAATTATTATGGTAATATTGGAACTAGTGATATTATTCGTACTTCTAAAGCTAGAATTTTCCAACCACAAGTAGGATTAAGAGATTCTGATGAGCAGATAGAATTAATTACAGTAACACCAAATCCGTTAAACACAATTGGATTAGCAGATAGTGATTTTGGATTTACAGACACCATTCAATTAACCTTTGGAGATAGTGCATGACCGATAAAGTGAAAAGTGATTATGAATATTCGCGTGATACTTATTATGAAATCTTAGAAAAAGGTAAAGAATCACTAGAACTAATGATTGAAGTTGCAAGAGAATCAGAACATCCTAGAGCTTTTGAAGTTCTTTCTGGTATGATGAAAAATATGGCAGACATTAACGATAAGTTGATGGATCTTAACAAAAAGAATAAAGACATTAATAAAGAAGATATTAAGCAAGTTACTAATAACAACGTGTTTTTAGGATCAACTGCCGATTTACAAAAACTTTTGAAAGATGATAATATAATTGATGTTACACCGGAACCAGAGCGAAACCTATCTAGGTAATGTAAATGTAAAACGTGATGGTGTCGTTCAGGAATGGACGCAAGATCTCGTAAAAGAATATGCAAAGTGTATGAATGATCCTATATACTTTGCAGAAAACTATTGTAAAGTAATATCACTTGATCAAGGTTTAGTACCTTTTTTGCTATATCCTTATCAAAGAAAAATGTTTGAGGCGTTTAATGAGCATCGGTTTAATATTGTCTTGGCTTGCCGACAATCCGGAAAATCAATATCGGCGTGTGCCTATCTTTTATGGTTCGCGCTCTTCAATTCAGAAAAAACAGTTGCGGTTCTTGCGAATAAAGGGGCAACTGCCAGGGAAATGTTATCTCGCATTACGCTCATGCTTGAAAACATTCCGTTCTTTCTTCAGCCCGGTACGAAAGCTCTTAACAAAGGTTCTATTGAGTTCAGTAATAATTCCCGTGTACTTGCCGCTGCTACTAGCGGGTCTTCTATCCGTGGCTTATCTGTTAATTTACTTTATCTAGATGAGTTTGCCTTTGTAGAAAGAGCAGCTGAATTCTATACTTCAACTTATCCAGTTGTTTCTGCTGGTAAAGATACCAAAATTATTGTAACTTCAACTGCTAACGGTATTGGTAATACTTATTACGATATCTGGCAAGGTGCAACTCAAGGTGTAAATCAATTTTATCCTTTTAGAGTTGATTGGTGGGATGTACCTGGCAGAGATGAAGAATGGAAAAATCAAACAATTGCAAATACTTCTCAATTACAATTCGATCAAGAATTTGGTAATACATTCTTTGGTACAGGTGATACGCTAATTAATGCAGAAACTCTTATGAGTTTACGTGCCAAAAATCCTAAGCAAGTACATGAAAATGGCGACTTACTTATATATGAAGAAGTCGTCGCAAAACACGAATACATTATGATGGTAGACGTAAGCAAGGGAAGAGGACAGGATTATTCTACCTTTACTATGATCGATATTAGCTCTCGCCCGTTTTCACAGGTTGCTGTATATCGCAACAACACTATCTCTCCCTTGCTCTTCCCTAATATTATATATAAGTGGGCTGGTGTCTACAACAAAGCTTATGTTGTAATTGAATCAAATGATCAAGGAACTTTAGTTTGTAACGGTCTCTATAGAGATTTAGAATACGATAATATTCATATGGAATCAGCTGTAAGATCAGATAAAATTGGAATTGAAATCACGAGAAGAAGTAAAAGACTTGGTTGTTCTTCTATTAAAGATATTTTAGAAAATAAAAAATTAAATATTGTGGATGAGAATACAATACTCGAAATATCAACATTCGTAGCTAAAGGTCAAAGCTATCAGGCTTCTGATGGAAATCATGACGATCTGATGATGAATTTAGTTTTATTTGGATATTTTGTTTCTACTCAGTTCTTTGCAGATTTAACAGACATTAATTTAAAACAAATGTTATTTGAAAATAGAATGAAAGAAATTCAAGATGATGTTGTACCATTTGGATTTATCGATGATGGCGAAAGTCATAAAAATGATTTAGATAATAGAGAAAATCCATGGCACAAACAGTGGTATAATGCAGATGAAGAGTATTAAAATTTCATTTTATATAAATAATACTGAGTTTTGAACAACCGTATTATGAAACACTTATAATTAATCAATCGAGAAAAGGACAAGCCCATGGCACTTTTTACACCTTCACAATCACCTGCGGTTGTTGTTAAAGAAATTGATGCAACTGGCGGTGTGCCAAACGTACAGACGTCGACGGGCGCTTATGTTGGCAATTTTAGATGGGGACCTGTAGAAGAACCAATTTTAGTTTCAGGAGAAGCTGGATTGGTAGAAACTTTTGGTACTCCAAAAGAAGAAAAAGCGATGCACATAGATTTTACTAGTTGTGTGCAATTTCTTCAATATTCAAATTCATTAAGAGTAGTCAGAATGATCGATTCTGGCGCAAAAAATGCTGTCGCAGCGAAAGGTGCACATCAAGATAGTAACGGAACAGCAATGACTCCTACCGATTTCGATGCACAGGTCGTCAAAAACGATGGTCATTATTTAGGCCAAGAAGCCGGCCTTGTTACAGATAACGTCACGTTTATTGCTAAATATCCTGGATCATTAGGTAATAGCTTAAAAGTAGAGATGTGCTTTGCTAATTCTGGTGGCTATGACAGTTGGTCATACAAAAATAGTTTTGATGGCGCGCCAGGAACTAGTGTATATGCAAATAATAATGATGCAATTGGTGATGAAGTTCACTTAGTTGTTGTCGATTCCGGTGGTGCTATCACAGGAACTAAAGGTCAAGTTTTAGAAGTCTTTCCATTTATGTCACTAGCAAAAGATGGTAGAAATCCAGAAGGAACTTCTACATTCTTACCAACAGTGATTAACGAGACATCTGAATATATTAAAATGCCTCAGTTCTATGACGAATTCGTCGCTGAAAGCGGAGGTATGGGAATGGGAGCTGGCACTCTCACAACTATAGGTACACCAAAGACGTATTACGATAGCAGCAAAGACAGCGCTGCTGGATTAACCTTTGTTACCGATGGAATATTTAAAACTAGTTTCGTAGGCGGTAGTGATAATGATAATGTGTTGACGACCGGCTTAATTGAAACTGGATTCGACACTATGAACGATAAAGAGATTATTGAAGTCGATTACTTAATTGCTCCATCATTTACGAGTCAAGCAGATCAAAAAACTGCAGTTAATCAACTTGTAACTCTTGCAGAAAATACACGTAAAGATTGCGTAGTTCTTGCATCACCAGCAAGAAATGATGTAGTTGGCCGAAGCGATGCATCAACAATAACAACTGAAATTGTTAAAACCGCAAAAACATTTACAAAATCTTCATATCTTATCATGGATGGAAACTTTATTAAAGCATACGATAAGTTTAACGATAAATTCCATGAAATTCCAGGTGCAGCAGCAACTGCTGGACTTTTAGCAGCAACAGATAGAAATTTTGCTCCATGGTTCTCACCAGCTGGTAATCGTAGAGGAAGATATTTCAATATTGCTGGAATTAATTACAACCCAGATAAAGCTCAAAGAGATCAATTGTATAGAGCAAATGTAAATCCTATTGCTAATATTGTAGGCCAAGGCATTCTTCTCTATGGAGATAAAACAATGCTTGGTAGATCCTCTGCATTTGATAGAATCAATGTTAGAAGACTCTTCCTTGTTCTTGAGAGAGCAATCGCAGAAGCAGCAAAGAACGTTCTTTTCGAATTCAACGATGAATTTACTAGAACAGAATTTGTTAACGTAATTGAGCCTGTCTTAAGAGATGTTAAAGGTAGACGTGGAATCACTGACTTTAGAGTGATTGCTGATGAAACAGTAAATACTCCTGAAGTGATTGACAGAAACGAATTTATTGCAAACATCTTTATTAAGCCAGCTCGTTCTATCAATTTTGTCACACTTAACTTTGTGGCAGTAAGAACTGGTGTTGACTTCAATGAAGTTGTCGGCACAGTCGGCGTATAAGGAGGATAAATAATGGCTATTGGTAGTATAGACGACTTTAAAGCAAAATTAGCTGGAGGTGGCTCCAGAACTAATCTCTTTAGAGTTAGATTAAATAATCCTGCTGGCGTCGCCGCAGGACTTAACTTAGAACTTGCAGCTTTCATGTGTGAAGGTGCACAGTTACCTGAGTCAACTGTTGGTCTTATTGAAATTCCATTTCGTGGTAGAAGATTCAAAATAGCAGGTGAAAGAGTGTTCGCAGAATGGACAGTCACTGTTATTAACGATACTGAATTTGTTACACGAGACGGTCTTGAAAGATGGATGAACGCAATTGCAAACCATGCAGATGCTGGTGGATCTCAAGATCCTAGAAACTACTTTACTGATTTACACGTAGACCAGTTAGGTAGAGATAACCAGATCTTAAAATCATATACCTTTAAAGATGCATGGCCGCAATCTGTAAGCGCAATTGATTTAAGCTACGCAGCTGAAGATATTGCAAGATTTACAGTAACATGGCAGTATCAGTATTGGGTATCAAATACAACTGACGGTGACTTTAACCCTGTATCAGCCTTGGTACAAACCGGGTAAATTTAAATAAATAAAAGAGAGGGCAAGAATGCCCTCTCAATTTAAGGAAATATAATGGCAGAAGATAATAGAAGTTTTAAATTATTTGGTTTTGAAATTAAAAGAGCTTCAAAGGAATCTGAAAAGCTTCAGTCTATTGTTCCTCAAAGGGATGATGATGGAGCTGGATACGCGTCAGCTGGTGCCGGGCATTTTGGTCAGTATGTGAATATTGACGGAGATGATTCAAAAGATAATTACCAAATGATTATGAAATATCGTGGAGTCTCTATGCATCCAGAAGTCGATGCAGCAATCGAAGATATTGTAAATGAGTCTGTTGTTCATGGAGAAATGGAACAACCTGTTGATGTTAATATGGATCAACTACAACAACCCGATAAAATTAAAAAGACAATCAAAGAAGAATTCGATAATATTGTGGCAATGCTTAACTTTAACGAGATGGGACATGATATTTTTAGAAGATGGTACATTGATGGAAGATTATACCACCATTTAGTTGTTGATGAAAAAAATTTAAAGAGTGGTATTCAAGAAATTAGACCTATTGATGCTTCTAGAATGAGAAAAATCAAGCAGGTTAAAAAGAAAAAGGATCAAGAAACTGGTGCAAATTTAGTAGTCAAAACTGATGAATACTATATTTACCAAGAAAAACCAGGTCAAACTAACTCAGGTATTAAGTTGAGTATGGATTCTGTAAGTTATATTACTTCCGGAATGCTTGATGAAACACGTAAGAAAGTTATTTCATTCTTACATAAAGCTCTAAAACCTATCAATCAATTAAGAATGATGGAAGATTCTCTTGTCATTTATAGATTAGCGAGAGCACCTGAAAGAAGAATATTCTATGTTGATGTAGGTAACTTACCTTCAGGTAAAGCAGAAGAATATATGAAAAGTATTATGGCAAGATATCGTAATAAACTTGTCTATGATGCTAAGACCGGTCAGATAAGAGATGATCGTAAACATATGTCAATGCTCGAAGATTTTTGGATGCCAAGAAGAGAAGGTGGAAGAGGCACAGAAGTTACATCTTTACCAGGTGGAGAAAACTTAGGGCAAATTGATGATATTTTATATTTTCAAAAGAGACTTTATAGAGCACTAAACGTTCCTATCAATAGATTAGAACCAGAAGCACAATTTAATTTAGGTAGAGCGACTGAAATTTCTAGAGACGAATTAAAGTTTCAGAAGTTTATTGATAGATTACGTTCAAGATTTTCACATTTATTTTATGGTATCTTAAAAACACAATTAATTCTAAAAGGTATTATCACAGAAGAAGATTGGGATAAGATTAAAAACGATTTACAAGTTGACTACGTCAGAGATAATCATTTTAAAGAATTAAAAGATGCTGAGATTATGAGAGAAAGAATTCAAACGCTAGATCAAATGGCTAACTATATTGGAGATTATTTCTCTAAAGAGTGGGTCATGAAAAATATTTTAATGTTTAGCGATGAAGATATCGAAAAGATGGCAGGACAAGCTGCTGAAGAAGAACCTAATGAAGAACCTAACCAAGGAGAAGATAATGAGTGAGCAAATTAATGATTTAGTACAACATGCTCTTGATCAAGACTACAATAAAGCAAATAAAATTTTTGGAGAACTGATGTCAGTTAAATTGACCGATGTTCTAGATCAAGAAAAGATTAAATTGGCTGATCAAATTTATAATGGAGTTGAAGATCCTGAGGACCCAGAAGATGACGATCAACTCGAACTTGACCTTGAAACAGATGAAGAGTCTGAGGAGGAAGAAGCCGAAGAAGAATCCGATAGTGATGACGAAGAGCCAATGGAAGACGACGACGTTGACGATGAAGGACTCGAATGGGAAGATGATGACACTGACGACGAAAACACTAATTGATCTTAGTGGAAAGTAATAAAATTATAAATATATACGGGTAACAAAAATGAAAACGTTCTTACAATTGAGAGAATTAGCCGGACGACACCCTGCAGGCAAGATGGTCTTTAATAAAAAGATAAAAGGTGTTAAGGTTATGATACATAAAGAAAAAAATCAATTTGTTACTTATATAGATGGTGACAGGCTTGATGCTTATAGATCTCAAAGAGAAGCTGAGAAAGCAGCAACTGAGTTTATGAAACAATATAAAGGAATGAAATAATGCAAATAAGACCTTTAGCAGCTAAAGTTAATAATATTAATACGACTGGTAACGCATCAACCGTCGGAAATGCATCTGCACTCTATATTGTAGGCACTGCAGCAGATTTAATTACTAATAAAACAACTGGAGCAACTTTTCAAATTGTTGCGAATACACCGATAGTCATGTTAAAAGATCCAGCTGATGAAGTATTTACTGGTGCTACTACAACACACGCAACTAAAATAGCATTTCCAAGAGGATAAAATGAAGTTAATATCTGAGTTTAATGACCAACATTTAGAAGTTCTTACCGAAGAAAAAAATGGTAAGAAGCAATATGCCATTGAAGGTGTATTTATGTCAGCTGAAACAAAGAATCGTAACGGTCGAATATATCCTCGTTCAGTGATGGAAAAGGCTGTAACCAACTATGTACAGGATCAAGTTGCAAAAGGACGAGCTGTTGGTGAACTTAATCACCCCGAAGGACCGACCGTTAATTTAGATAAAGTTTCTCACAAGATCGAAAAGCTCGATTGGTCGGGTAATGATGTTGTGGGCAAGGCAACCATTTTGGAAACTCCAATGGGACAAATTGTTAAAGGTTTGTTAGACGGAGGTGTCAAACTGGGTGTTTCGACTCGTGGTATGGGAAGTCTTATGCGCACTAATGACGCAATGGTCGTCAAAGACGACTTTCTACTCAATGCAGTAGATATTGTTCAAGATCCGTCTGCACCAAGCGCTTTTGTTAATGGAGTTATGGAAGGTGTAGAATGGGTATGGAACAACGGAATTATTGAAGCTAAGGCTATTGAACAAATGGAGACTGAAATTAGAAGAGCTCC
>VTLG01003830.1_pt1 | contig 11547 bp, 18 predicted proteins | sample 4694571 | NCBI WGS metagenome assembly VTLG01 (sample SAMN12604809, study PRJNA352737) | marine metagenome | biome: ENVO:00000447; feature: ENVO:00000209|ENVO:00000569|ENVO:01000036; material: ENVO:00002151; isolation source: viral sequences binned using virsorter ... | reverse complement strand
CGTAATTCATCGCTGCAACGCACTTTTCAAAATCTCAATTGCTAGTTGAATTTGCTGATTGGTCGTGAGGCTTTTGAAAATCTGCTGCTCTCCTATGACGAGCAAAACGCCATCGCCGTGCGGTATTATTAAAACAGGGTGTGGATTTTTCTCGCTCAAAAGGGCGCCTTCTCTTTTGGTGGCAGGCTTACATCGTCGGCAGTTATATCTAGGTTTTGATAGTGCTTGCCTTGATACTCACGCATCGTAACCGCCAGCTTGCCCCAAACGGTCACCTGATTGCCTTTTTTAAGTGCGCCAGCTACTTGCATGAATGCCTCCCCGAAGCGAGTCACGTCAAAGTAATGTGTAACCTCATCACGCCCTCGTTTGATGGTTTCAGCCACGGTAAATTTTGTGAGCTTTTTATCGCTGTCGACGACGGCATCCTTTGTCAGATTGCCAACTACAGTAATCCGGTTCATACGGTTTCTCCTTCTTTGCGCTTGCTAAACATCTCAATGATGATTTGATTTTCGGGTCGCATGGTGTTGAATAGATCCATCAAATCACCGGCATCGGTCAGGTTAAGCAACATCTTTGCCTCTTCTATTGTTGGTTGCCTCTGCGCCGGCGTGTCCGTTTTAAACGCCCTACGCGCTGCGGCGAGGCGATCTTCGTGGCTTTTACAATTTGCAAGCTCGTCAACGAGCGACAAATTTGGTGTTTCGACTTCAGTTTTTCCATCGGGCGTATCGGGAGGTGGGTCACCATCATCATCCTTGATGCCCTCTTCCCCCAAGTCCCAATCAACATCGTCGTCGTTGTGATCTGCGATACCATAGACGGCTGCAAGACTGTTTTTCTTTGCGTAGGTTTGCGCAGAGCCAAAGCTCGCTGGATCATTAGGTTTGGCAGGTGTTATCGGATACTCACCGCTGGACAACCATTGACCCGAAGCTCCGTGCATCATTATTGTTTCCACAAAACAGGTCGTGACTCCGGTTTCAGGTTGAACCCGATGGTGGACCTTCTGACTGAAAGATAATCCATATTTGCAACCCTTCATCGCTATCGTCACAACGTCACCGATGGTGGCGGCGGTGCCTTTCTGAAAGTTTTGCCCGGTCTTTTTAAGCACCGGCATGGCCTTTTGAAACTCACAAAGCGCGGCAGCAATCTCTTTTATGTCATTCATTAATAACCTCCACTTTTTTGGCGCCGTTTTTTGCGACCTTGATGCGCACACCATCTCCATGTGCTTCCGCTGCATGACCCGGCACTAATTTTTTGATTTGCGTTTCTGCAAGGCGATAGCTTTCAAACGCCCCACGCGTCTGCACCATGCCCTGCGACAGGCGGCGCCAAGCCTCCGCTTGGTCGGTTGTGGTCATGTCTACCTCAACGCGCTCCTCTACCGGCACAGGCGCCTTTACATCGATGTCGTTTGGCGGTGTTTTAAAGTCGACGCAACCCATGAAATATGTGGCTTTGCCGATGAGCGCTTCGGTGTATTCAGGGTCAATAGCCACCTCATGCAACACTGGCTCGTTGCCCGCGCGCAGTATTGAAAGCAATCCGTATTTAACTTTGACGCCCTCTGCTTCCTCAAGGAGGCGGGCGTTCCAATGGAGCTGCGGCGTATACTTCCGCACCAGCCGGGGCACGACGTCGGCATATGACTCGCCCTTCATCGGATAGCCGAGGGTGAACTTGGCGTCAATAACCGCGGGCCCGCCCTTATAGTCAGAAATAACTCCATCAAGTGTGCAGCGCATGATTGGGTTCAAACCCCTTATCACTCGCCCACGCTGAACTATTGAGTAACCGTGTTTTAGCTGTATGAACTCAAGATTTAGCTCTTCGGTCAGGACGCCCATGATGACAGGCCAGACCGTAGAAAGGTCATCGCTCTCCCCGGAAACCTTCTGCTGCCAAAGGCGATTTATGGTTTCGGGTTCGCCACCGGCAATCATGTTTATGTCGCTACCGCCGACCGTGCCTTTGCGTTCGTCTAACTCTTTTTGAGTAAGGTTGAACCGGCTGAAATAATCAGCGGCAAGGTTGGGGGTCGCATTTTTGAAGGGCTCTGCCATAAGCCCTTTTTACTTGAGTGCATAGTTTTACGCAAGCATAAACGCGCAAATATGCGTTAGCGCGCGTAAATGACAGAAAGGATAGGTGCTACTCCTAAAAGCTCCTCACCGAATTCCTTTTCCTCACCACCTATAGACGTGACGAAAACATTAGCGCCTAAATGCTTTTTTATAAGGCCGAGAACACGATTGCCTTTTTGCACTTTTACGACACAGAAATCATCATCCGTTACTTGCTCCTCCGGGTCGCAAAAGCACAGGTCGCCCATTTTGAAAGTCGGTTCCATCTCGTTGCTTGGGGCCATCATGCAAAAACCCTTTGGTCTGTCCTTCATTACCGGTGGCCTGGGCACCTTGGTACTCATCGCAAGGTCAAACCGGATACCGCCAGACTCATCGGGTAGTGCAAAGCAGTCCATGAAATCGATGTCAGTGGCTGCTGTAACTCCTGCCACGGTAATCAAGTCATTTGGATCACACTTTAAGATTTCACTTAACGCGTCAGCATGGCGTCCAATGCGGCGTTTGCCATTTTCCATCCTGCCATATTCTGCCTGATGTATTCCAAGATGGCTTGCTATCTGTTTTTGATTCAACTTTTGTGCGTCTCTTAAAAGACGTAATCGATTTGGGTATTCCATAACTCACCTCCAAATTTAACACGGAAAGGAAGCGATTTTTTGGTGGGGCAGTTGCCCAGTCGTCATGAGTGGATAAAAGGTAAATCATTATCCAAAGTCTGTTACGCATTTTCTTCTCATAAATTGTTATTCACTTCTTTACTTACGCGCATAACTTAAAGCAAAAACGCGCAGGAATGCTAGTAAAAACACAAATAAATTCCATTATTTTTTACTTTCGGGAAAAACGCGTTTGACAAAAGCTCATTTTAGCGCAACTATGCGCAATAATAAAAAACAAAGGTTAGTGTTAGCAAATGAAATTAGCACAATATCTGGTGTCGAACGGCCTTTCACAAAGTGATTTTGCGAAGCAATGTTCAGTTTGTCAGGCCACCGTACATAAATGGATTTATGGAACGTCCGTGCCAAGCGGCAAAAGAATGATGCAAATCCACCGGCTAACTCGAGGCAATGTTTCAATGGCTGATTGGATAAAGGAGACTGATTTTGGCGAAGAAAAAATACAAAAACCTCGGCTGGACTGAAGAGCGCCGCCGAACACATGGGCAGAAAATTAGTGCGGCAGCAGCTAGAAAACGTGCCGCAAAGGCTGCAGCGGCGAATGTAGAAGAATTAGAGCAACCCTCCAAAGGCAGTGGTAATCTGCTGATTCATACGCGGCCCTTCCTTTCCAAAATCATTAAGTTTGTCACTGGCTGATGGGCAAGGCTTCGCGTGATAAGGGCTACCGGGGCGAGGCTGCCGTAGTTCGTAAAGCCTTGGAGCATGGCGTAGCCGCAAACAGAGTGCCGTTGTCTGGAGCAGCGGAGGGGTATCCCGGTGACGTGATTCTTCATTCTAACGGTGTTGAATGGAGATTTGAGGTCAAGGTCCGCGGCTCCGGGTTCAAACAAATTTATGGGTGGCTAAAAGAAAACGATGGTCTTGTCATAAAATCAGATCGAAATCCTGAGTTAGTGGTTCTGAATTTAGAGGACTTTTTAGATTTACTCGCCGGCAAACATGGAGGCGCACATGAGCATTGAAGCGGTAGCATGGGCGTTTAAGCAGCGCCTAAAAGATCCTACCGCCAAGCTAGTGCTGATTGGCATCTGTGACAAATACAATGAAGGTCTTGGATACGCCTACCCGTCGATGCAGTGGCTTGCCGATTGCGCAGATTGCACCCGAAGGACGGCACGGACCAAGGTTGGTTTGTTGCACGAAATGGGGCTGGTAGTGCGCGAGGAAATTCGCAGCGGTGACACCAATATGCCCAATCGTTATCACATTCCACACCTCGTAGAGGGGGTAGGAAAAAAACTCCTACCGGAGGAAGCAGCTGTTTCCGGGGGGGGGATGCCCCCATCCGGGGGGGTAGGAAACCAGGCTTCCGGGGGGGTAGGAAATAAGGTTTCCTACGGGGGGGAAACAAGGTTTCCTACTAACAATAATAAACTATATAAAAACAATAAAGAACAGAGAGAGTCATTGCGGTTTAGTTTTGATCAGTTTTGGGACGCGTGTCCGAAGAAGATCGGAAAGAAACCAGCTTTTGATGCTTTCGTCGGAGCCTGCGAAACCACCGAGCCCTTCGTGATTATCAGTGCCATGCAAGCGTTCGCCAAACACCATCGTAATAGTCGCACAGAAGGTCGTTACATCACCCATCCCTCAACGTGGCTAAACCAGCAGCGGTGGGAAGACGATCTTCCAGATGAAGGTAGCATCAAATTTCGTAAATGGCATGAGTGCGAAACAAAGGAGGAGTTCATGGAGAAAATTATGAATAGTGATTTTCACCGAGACAGAGCGCTGCAGAGTCACCCGGAGGTATTCCATAACGCAATTCAAAAGGGTTGGATAACTGAAAGACCGAAAGCCAGAAGAACCTTCGGCTGAGTTTTTAAGGCATCACTCAGTTGAGAAGGTAGAAACCGCCAAGGCTGGGCAACGCCGCACTCGCGTTACCGATCAGCTTTGGATCGATTACTACTTGAAGCACAAACACATCACGCACCACCAGTTCAATTCTGCCGAGCGTATGCTTGCGCTTTACACCGCTGCAGGCGGGCCTCAGAAGGTCACTGTCTCGCTTGAGACCCTACCGGGTGGATCTGGGGGTGAGCAGACAGAGCGGGGCGCAGCGGCGCTTATGGACTATTTTAAGCTCAAGCGTTTGATGGGAGCCGAGTTATTCAATTGCGCACAGGAAATCGTCATTTACAATTGCTCTGCGCCTGAATGGGCCCGCAGGCATGGGCGTAACCCAAAGGCGGCAACAGAGGTGATGCGGATAGCTTTTGATGCGCTAGAGGATGCCTTTAAAAACCTTAGGGGTTCCTTATAGAGAGACCGTTTCTGTGCAACTCTTCCTCCATTTCATTTATCTTGTTTATCCAGATCTCAAAAACGCGATCCATATCGCCACCGCAGTAACGAATATAAGAAATCTCTTGAATTAACATATCGATGCAGTGCGAGCAGTAATTCATCACGTCGTCGTCACGCAGATCGTGACCACCCATCTGGAATAGGCTTAAACCTTGCTGTGTTAAAACAGCATCGATTTTCATCTTCAAAGGATCAAAGTAATGGTCGTCCTCAATCTCAATATTCATCCGCATAGCGAACAGCAAATCAAAATGGTCGCGCTTGTTTTCTAGGGAGAGGATGCCAGCGAAACCTTTATCAAAGGCTTGATATTTTTCTTCTAATAATTTTTTTTGATCACTCATTGCTTGCCTCAACAATTTGTTTTACCGCGACAGCCTTATACTGACAGGTTGTTTTTTTTAACCGCCAAGTCGAATGGATTTTTCGACCTTGGCTCGCTCGTTTCTCCGCTATGGCTTTCGCGTGGTTTTCATTCATAGCTCTGACGCGCCAGGTTTTAACGTAGCTAACCTCGATGTCGACATCGAAGCTCTCGTAATACTCATAGCCGTGAGGAAGCCTGCGCCGTTTGGGTTTGGAGTCTTTATCAGTCACTTTTACCTCGCCTTCGCCGTCACAGATTGGACACAACTCGCTTTGAACGCAGCCAAAACCGTCTGGTGCATAAATCCAACCGTTTTTGCACCTTGTGTAACTGTTGCGGTAGGTGCAGGGCTTACTTAGCGCCACAGCAGCGGATCTGGAAACACCAGCACCATCAACACGCAAATTACCGCCATCGCCCCAAAGAACAGCACGGTTGCAAAGATCTGCTCCAACCAAAACAATAAATCTTTCATTTCTACCTCCATGTAGCAATTACGCTCATTCAAGCGCATAGTTGCTCATATTATAACCAATAGTAAAAAGAAATAAAGTTTATTGCGCATACTTGCGCAACGTCGGCGCTTCTGATACTCTTTCTTGCAGAGTGGGTTTGTTCGCATTGCAAACTGCTCTGCGCGAGACTTTCATGTTTCCTCCATTCTTCAAGGGTGACTACAGCGGTCTCAAGGGCACCCGATATCCCTTGAGGCCGTTGCTTTTTGGCGATGAACAGATTGCAAGCTGGACAAAAACTCATCGGCTTCAACGAGCGTAAGGATCGTGCAAAAGATGATTTTTACGCAACGCCACACGAAACGACTGAAGCTCTTTTAAGCGTTGAAACATTCGCGGGAGAAATATGGGAGCCGTGTTGCGGGCAGGGGCACATTGCAACCGTGCTGCAAAAACATGGCTATGGAGTTGAGGCAACCGATTTAGTTGACCGAGGCTTCGGAAGGCCGCGCATCGATTTCCTGATGGAAACTACGCAACGAGACAACATCGTGACAAACCCGCCTTACGGTGCGCTGGCCTTGCCGATGGCCCGACAGGCTACAAGACTGGCAAGGGGCAAGGTTGCTTTGCTTCTCAAGCTGCAATTTTTAGAAGGTATCGAAAGAAAATCGTTTTTTAAGCAGCGTCCACCAGCAAGGGTGTGGATTTTCTCTAAACGTCAATCGCTCATGAAAAATGGGGAACATTTCGACGGTGGCATGATGGCATTGGCTTGGTTCGTTTGGGAGCCTGTGACGCCTGACAACACCGTGATCAAATGGTTGTGAGACACAAAGATGGCATATCCCAGCAAAAAAACACCTCAGATCGTCAGACGATTCCTTGAGGCAATCCGTAACGGACGCAGCGCTGCGCAGGCTTGTAAGGCAGAAGGTATGCCCTCAACGCAGACAATTCTGAACTGGGTGGAAAGCGATCCAGACTTCGCAGCACAGTACGAGAAGGCAAAGGAAGAGCGCGGAAACTATTACGGAGAGCTTGTGGCAGAGATCAGCCTCGCGGGCCTGCAGGGCAAGTACAAGGATAGCGGGATGCTTCGCGCTGCTATCGATGGGCTGAAGTGGTCCGCAGCACGCATGGCGCCGAAAGGCTTCGGGGATCGGATGCAGGTGGAGCATAGCGCAGAGAGCAGCTATGTCGACGCGCTGAAAGCTGTGCAGACGAAAGTCGAGGTGATTGAGGGTGATGCGATAGAAGCACAACCTTTATCAGTACGCGCGCGCGACGGCTCTGCGGGTTCTAAACAGGCCAAAAAGCAGACGATGCAATAGGGTTTCAGGCTATGTGCCTGACGAAACTCTAGGCTGGCCGCGGGTTAGCGGCAGCGGTAACAAAATTGGTAACAAAAAAGGTGGCTATTTGCTGATACCCCCCCCTTGAAATATCGCGGGGGGCAGGTCTTGCGCTATACCCCCCTTAAAACACGAGTCCCCTTCAAAGTATCGGGCCTTGAAATTTCGGACGCACCCTTCTCCCGGTGCGGGCTAGGGGCGGGCATGAAAGACTTTAGCGAGACGCTTTTAAAGCTGCGCAACGACCCTGAGTTGTTCGTGCGCCATGTGATTGGTGCCGAGCCGCAGGCGTGGCAGGTTGAGGCTTTGCGGGCGATAGCGGCTGATGACAAGCTTGCCTTGAAGAGCGGTCATGGGATTGGCAAGACGGCTTATCTTTCGTGGCTGATCTTGTGGTGGCTTTTGACGCGCTACCCCACCAAGATTGTGGCGACGGCTAACACGGCGCATCAGTTGAATGATGTTTTGTGGACTGAGGTTGATAAGTGGGCACGTCAGATGCCTGATGGGTTCAGGGAGCAGTTAGAGTTTACCAAGGACAAGATCTCGCTATCGGGATCGTCGGACTCGTTCTGTGCATTTCGCGTATCTAGGCGAGAGAACCCGGAGGCGCTTCAGGGCTTTCACTCAGAGAATATGCTGGTGATTGTGGACGAGGCGTCTGGTGTTCCTGATGTTGTGTTTCAGGTTGGCGAGGGTGCTATGAGTACCCCCAACGCAAAGACGGTGTTGACCGGGAATCCTACCCGTGCCGAGGGTTTTTTCTTCGATGCGTTTCACGGCAATCGTGAGCATTGGCGGTGCATGACAGTTAGCTGCGAGGAGGCCGACACAGTTGATCCGCGCTTTGTTGCGGACATGATGGCAAAGTATGGCGAGGATTCAAATGTTGTTCGCATCCGCGTTAAAGGCGAGTTTCCGACGCAATCGGATGACGTATTGCTACCCCTTCACTTGGTTGAGGATGCGGTAAAGCGGGACGTTGAGGCAGCGCCTACGACGCCGGTTGTGTGGGGCGTTGACGTAGCGCGTATGGGCGGGGATCGCTCGGCGTTGTGCAAGCGGCAGGGCCAGGTGGTGTTAGAGCGTGTGAAGACATGGTCTGGCAAGGATCTGATGGAGTTGGCTGGGATCATTTTGACCGAGTATGAGGCGACGCCCTATTCGATGCGTCCTCATAGCATTTTTATTGATTCGATTGGAATCGGCGGTGGTTTAGCGGATCGTTTAGCCGAGCTTGATTTGCCTGCAATATCGATAGCGGTGTCCGAGAGTCCCAGTTTGAAGGACCGTTTCATGCGTTTGCGCGACGAGTTGTTTTGGAAGGCGCGCGAGTGGTTTGAGGCACGTGATTGCAAGATACCGAATGACGAGACGCTGATCTCCGAGGTCACAGCGGTGCGATACAAGTATCAGTCATCGGGCAAGCTCAAGATTGAGGGCAAGGATGAGATGCGGCGGCGTGGTATGCGCAGCCCGGATGCGTGTGATGCTTTTGTCCTGACATTCGCGCAAGAGGGCGCGGTGGCTATGGGATCGATGACCCGCTGGATGGGTCGAGAGACGATAAAGCCGCAAACCGGCTGGATCGTATAGGAGGCTGTAATGGCAGAAGCGAAGAAGAAGGCGGCGGCAAAGGCAGCGCCAAAGAAAGCGGCAAAAAAGCCTGCTGACAAGGCTGGCATCTCTTGGGATGCGATGTCGCCAAAGCAGCGCCGTGAATATGAGTTGCAGGGTAAGTAATGGCTGAGAAAGACCCGCGTCTAAAACGCGCCGGGGTCACGGCTTTTAACAAGCCTAAAAGAACGCCTAACCACCCCACTAAAAGCCATATCGTGGTCGCCAAGGCGGGTGATCAGATCAAGACGATCCGTTTTGGGCAGCAGGGTGCAAAGACCGCTGGCGCGCCCAAAAAGGGCGAGTCTCGGCGCATGAAGATGAAGCGTAAGAGCTTTAAAGCACGTCATGCGAAGAACATCGCAAAGGGCAAGATGTCGGCGGCTTATTGGGCTGACAAGACGAAGTGGAGCTAGTGATGCTGCGCAAGGGAAAGGCCAAAAAGGTCAAAGGCGTCGAGATAGGGTTTCTACCGGCAAAGACGCAGGCGGCCTACGTCGAGCATGGCAGGCATCACACCAAGAAGCACATTGAGGCGATGGTCCGGGCTCAAAAGCGCGGCGCTAGTTTTAGCGATGCGCACAAACGTGTTCAACAGCGTATAGGAAAGTGAGGCAGAAATGTACCACGGTGGAAAGAAAAAAGGCTCTAAGAAAAAGGGCGGCAAAAAGAAATGATGTTTGTCCGCGCGATGCGGGCGCCACGGTCACAGCCCCCTGCTTTTACCAAGTGCCGGGGCTGCGTGACATACAAGCGATGCAAAGAGCGAGGTGTTTGTGATGCCGCGGTTCAAGAAAGTGCCGAAGGACAAAAAGACGGGAATTCCGAAAAAGTACGTCCGCGGCGCAAGGTCGCCCGCTAAACAGGCAGCAGAAATCAAGGCGACAGCCGCAGCTTATAAACGCGGTGAGAAGATTGACATCCGAAAGGTGAACAAGAGTCGTGAAAACCAAGGCAAAAAAACCCGCCGCAAAAAAGCGAAGCGGTAACAGCGACGAGGCGTTTCTTCGCAAGAAAGCGGCAAATAGTCAGTTTTCGGTAGGAACGCTGCGCAAAGTGCTGCAACGAGGCAAAGCTGCGTTTCTTGGCGCCGGTAGTAGGCCCGGAACAAACATGACTAGCTGGTCGCGCGGGAGAGTAAATAGTTTTGTAAGTGGGCGCGGTGGAGCGCGTAAGGCAGACGCCGATTTGTTAGGCAAACCTAAAAAGAAGAAGCGGAAATCTTGATGGATGATGAACAGCTTGGCTCGGTGGTTTCCCGCGAGATCACAGAAAGCCTGAACCACTTTGACACCGAATACACTCAAGACCGGATTGATGCGCTCGACTATTATTTGGGGCGTCCTTTTGGCAACGAGGTTGAAGGCCGCTCTAGCGTGGTCGATACCACCGTTGCCGATGTCGTGGAACAGATCATGCCATCCATGATGCGCATCTTCACAGGCACGGACAAGGTCGTCAGATTCGCCCCGCGAAACGAGGAAGATGTCGAGGCTGCCGAGCAAGCCACTGATTATGTTAACTTTATTCTGCAAACCGATAACGATTACTACCGTATCCTCTACAACTTCATCAAAGACTCACTGCTTTTCAAGATCGGTGTGGTCAAGGTTTGCTGGGATGAAATGGATGAGGTCAAAGAAGAGGTTTATGAGGGCTTAGAAGAAAGCGAACTAGCCCTTTTGCTCTCAAATCCTGATGTTGAGGTCATAGAGCAGACGACCACCGTTGTGGTGGCAGGGGATGAAGAGCGCGGCATCGAAGATATCAACAACTTTGACGTCAAGCTGCGCATCAGAAGGAAAAACGGGCGTGTGCGGGTCGAAAACGTGCCGCCAGAGGAGTTTCTGGTCAACCGGCGAGCGAAATCATTAGAAGATGCCCGTTTTATCTGTCATCGCACTCAGCTAACGGTGTCTGAGTTGGTAGCAATGGGCTTTGACCAAGAAGAGATTGAAAACTACGCCGGTGTGGGGGAGCTTGAAACTGAAACCGAGGTGCGAAAACGCTTTGGTGATCTCGACGGTAAACAAGATTATGACTATGCCGACCCTTCGCAGCGCGAGGTGCCGGTTTATGAGAGTATCATCAAGGTTGATTACGATGAGGACGGTGTTGCCGAGTTGCGGCGCGTTCTTAGCATCGGTGATGCCGGTGATTATGTGCTGGAAAATGAAATCATCGATTATGTCCCCTTTGCGGTGGTGTCTCCGATCCTGATGCCTCACCGCCTGATCGGGCGGTCGATCTTTGACCTGACCAAAGACCTACAGGTGATCAAGTCGACTCTGATGCGCCAGTATCTCGACAGCACATATCTGTCAGTGATGCCCCGCGTCGTGGCTGTCGAGGGGCAGGTCAATCTGGATGATCTGCTAGACGGCACTGCCGGATCGATCATCAGGACGCGCACACCGGGCGCGGTGCAGCCGCTTTCTACAGGCGGCGTTGGGGGAGAAATACAGCCCCTCATGCGCTATCTTGATGAAATCAAGGAGTCTCGCACTGGCATGAGCAAAGCAAGCGCCGGTCTAGATGCAAACGCTTTGCAAAGCAGCACCGCCTCGGCGGTTGCAGCCACGGTAAAAGGCGCAGGCCAAAAGCTAGAAAGCTACGCCAGAACAATAGCTGAGACCGGCATGAAGGATCTATTCCGCATCG
>VTLG01000386.1_pt1 | contig 11548 bp, 18 predicted proteins | sample 4694571 | NCBI WGS metagenome assembly VTLG01 (sample SAMN12604809, study PRJNA352737) | marine metagenome | biome: ENVO:00000447; feature: ENVO:00000209|ENVO:00000569|ENVO:01000036; material: ENVO:00002151; isolation source: viral sequences binned using virsorter ... | reverse complement strand
TAGTACGACCTAATAAGAATTACTTATAAAACCATCGTTAGAGGTATTAGAATTACTTATCTGTCTAGGGGTCATACCTAGTGCAGTTTGGGTAACTGTATTGTTCATGGAGTTGCCCCAGTTATCTAGGTGCATTGCCATGAGTTCATCCTTTCTGGATCTTATATTACGGTCTTCATCTTGAGCCATGTAGTCAGTCCAGTAAGCTACTGCACCTGATAAAGCGTCTAAGATGTCATCGTGTACAAGAGAACCTCTATGTTTGGTAATACGAGACATCTGATAGAACAGTTGTAGCTTTAGTTTTCTTTCTGGAGCTTCGTTAGGGTTAGATCTATAGTCTTTTTCTACTACCTTGCGATCTATTATTAGTCTGTGAGAGTTCATTACAGGTTCAAGGATGTCTATAATCCTTAGTTCTTTAGTCTTTGTATTGCGTACGTCTTTAACTTCACAGGGGTGATACCTCATAAGGAAAGGTTTTAGGAGTTCTGCAAACATACCTCCACCCATGTTTGACTCTACGAGTATGGTATTTACCTTATTGGTCTTAGCTATTTTGGATAAAGTTGTTAATACTGCGTCAGAGTAACCACCGTTAAGACCCCCTGCATCAGGGACGTATAGATTACCGTTTAACATTTTTACTATGGCATAACCTGTAGCATCCTTTCCCTTCCCTGAGGGGTCAACAAACATGACTGAGCCTGTATATTCAATCCAATCACCGAATTGTTGGGCAGGTCGGTAGAAATGATCACCGTTAAACCCTACACAGGGTAGTTCTTTGATGACATATTCGGGAGAAGAAGACCAGATTACCTTTTCTGGTGCATGATCTGGGTTTACTGAAGAGATTATTAAGTCTGAAAGCTTAAGAGGGTATCTATCCTGGTCTGATAACGAAGTATCAAGCATGAACTGTAGAGAGAACCCAGAACGTCCATAGGAGGCCTCACGTTCCATTAGATCTATTGCACTGAATCTTTCTGGGTCAACAGGATCTTTAGGCTTTACAAGCTCTTCTTGAAGGCTCTGAGCTAACTTAGGAGCTAATCTGTCTCCATAGTTGTTTTTAAGGTCTGGATACCGTGCAGTCCAGATGCGTGTTGTATATCCACGTTCTTCCAGTGTTAAATATAGAGATTGTTCTGTTTGTGGTGTACCGAGAAAGGTTATTTTACCGTTTGGTTTTAGGATTGCATCAAATTCTTTTACAGCTTCACTTAACTTGTCTCTCATCGGTTGGGTAAAGCTGTTATTTGGTACTTCTACGTCATCAGCTATAACTTCATCTGCTCTACTACCTGCCATTTGCCCAAGAACACCTTGAGACTTTACAGAAGGGGCATGGTCAGCTTGAGCAGGGCCAACATCAAAACTTATTTTAGAGTTTCTCTGAGCGTCTTCTGGACGTAGTGGAGCTAATATTGGCATCTCGTTTATAAGACGCATGGTAAAAGTAGAAAAGTTATCTGCTCTATCTTTACTTGCAGAGACAACAAGGAATTTTAACTGTGGATTCATCCGTAGTTTCCACACAACGTAGGTAGATGTAATCCAACTTTTACCAACACCTCTAAATGCCTGTATGATTTTTCTTCTAGGACCGTATTGTAAGTATTCAGCTATGTCTAATTGAACAGGAGTAGGATCTGGCAGGTTAAGATGTCGCCAAGTAATGATCAGGAAATATCTAAAGTCTTGTAGTTTTTCTGGTAAAGGTTGCACCTTATCGTTCTATAACAGGTATTACATCAAGGTCTGGTAGGTTTGACATGAGATCTTCCATAGGACTCTTTTCTGTTGGTATGCACTCGATACCATTATCCTTTAACATTTGTCTTGCTACGTTAAGATCACCTGGTTTTGCTTCTCCGCTTTCTATCCGTCCTAATAGTTCTTTAATAAGAACTGTATGCAGAGTTTCTAATAATTTTAATTTTTTGTTATCTGCCATAATTTTAGGTCTTTAGGAACTAATATACTATTTTTTAACAAATTATGCCCAATCCGCTAGTAGGTCAACGCTTTAAAGTTGATGATCGTGTCATAAGAAAAAATTCTTCTGTTTTACGAAATAGGTTTAAATTAAAACAAGGAAGCGTTATAGAAACCCTTACAAAAGTTAATAAGGTTGGCACTAAGCAATACTATTACAAAGTCTTATGGGATGATAAAAGATCATCTGAGCATGCCCAACATAGCCTTCAACCTATTAAAAAAAGTTGATTTTTTCTTTTGTTTTAGATTTTTTGTCCGATGATGTTCTGCCATCTCATATCGCATCAGTTTGATTTCAGTTTCCTGTATACGTTGCATGGCAGCTATAATAAGATAATCTTGCAGTCGGTTTTCTTTTACCAACGCAAATGAATATGCTTTCATAACACTTTCTGGTAATTGTTCCACCTCTCTACATTTCATTTCTATTTCAAGTTCAATTTCAAGAGGTGGTTTACCAATAAGAATCTCAAAAAATTCTTTGTGATTCATTTGCCTGGGAAGAGTGCTTGCTCCAACATATCGCATAATTTATCATCAACATCATTGTCTGTTTTTGTTACACAGGCACGAACGAGATCCAAGGCAAGTTGACGAATTGCTTTGGACTTAAGAAAGGTAAAAAGGATTGGTTTGAATAGGGCAAGCATGAGTTTTGTGATATATACTTTCCAAGTATGTCATTATTTGCTAATTTTGGCTTGACTCCTCACACAAGTCAATAAGCCCTATTACCCCAACTAGGGCTTTTCTTACAAAAAAACATGGAAGATCAAGAACAAAGTAAAGTTGAAACCATAGTCAAGGTCTGCGTTTTGCTATGGTCTGCTACTTTATTGACATTGTCTTATTATGAGACACCAAATGGTAAAAAGATTGTAGATTTTGATCCAACTTTTATTGCAAGTATTTTTTCAGCTTCCACTGCTAGTCTTGGTTTTTCCATAAAAGGTAAGAAGAAAGACAATGGTGAAGGTAAAATCAGTGATAATAAAGAGACTAAGGTAACTACCTAATGAAAAAACTACTACCACTTTTTTTATTATTACCAACAGCTAGTTTTGCTGACATAACGCAGAAATTCACAACATCTGCCCAGATTACTGTAGATATGCCCTATTCTGTCACGAATAAATTAGGCACGACATATTCAATATCAGGTACAAACATAACTCCATCTGTAACTAGTGGAGGATCTACGACATCTGGTGCTATTGGTGGGTTAAATATAGGCAGCCTGACAGCAGGTGTACCTGCCATGATACAAACTGATAAAGCCGTAACAACAGCAGGGTCAGCTTTTTCGCTTACAGAAGCGGTGACTATGGGTGACGCAACACCATCAGCAGTTACTCCATCATCAGGCATAGCAGCATTACCACATTTAGGGGGACAAACAACTATTGGATCTGGAGGTACTTTGGGATCAGGTGCTATGACTTCTTTATCGTCAGGTGTCCATACTTGTAGTGGTGCATTTGGATCAGGTTCTAGCTGTGTGGGATCAACCACCGTAACTATTACCATTGACTAAACTTTGGCTGCTATTAATAATATTATTTCCTGTCAAAACCCTTGCAAATCCAGTAGTCCCTACCTTCCGTACAGGATCTTCAAGCACAAATTCCCAAACCCAAAGTGTAATAACGGAGCAGGTGGTATCTCATCAGTTCCGCACAGGGTATTCTCTGAGTGTTTCAGGCACGAACATAGAAAGTGCAGATGTTAATGGTTATATTAATGCAATACCTACGGCAGAAGCTACGCAAACAGTTAATGGAGTTAACTTTTCATATACAAGTCCTACGTTGGAAGGTGTGCCTAGATGGAAAATAGTAAACGCAGGTCAGCCTTTCAGTTTGGTCGAATCTATAATTTCTCCTGGATTAGACACAATAACTACAATAGATCGCACAATAAACACAACAACTACAACAACCGTAGAAACCACGTTTGGGCAGTAGTTTTACTTTGCCTATGTCCAACAAAGGTTCTAGCTAATACAACCGTAGCAAGCCCATCTAGCAACGCACAGGGAACGGTAAATAACAATGCTACTATGATTGCTCCTAGCTCAACACCACAGTTTAGAATGAGTCAAGGTATTGTTTGTAGTTCTCCTAGCCTGACGATTACACCTTATGTAACTGACGCATGGTCATTTAATCGTCCTAAAGAATATGTTACAAGACAAAATATTTATGATGAAGATACAGGTGAAATAAAATATGTACAAGAAACACCAAGATTTGAAAAAGATAACTACAATTTAAATTACGGTATATCAGCACAGTTTAGTATTCCGCTAGGCAAAGCACCTGCACTATGCCACACAGCAACTGAAGTAAATATAAAAAATCAAAAATTATTATATGAGAAGGGAAAGTTAGAACTTGCTCTTTTTAGGCTTAAGGTATGTGGTGAGCAAGCAAAACTTGGTGTTACTTTTACTGGTAAGTATGTATCTATATGCGATGGGATTAGCGTTACTGTTCCTCCTGGTCAGGTAATTCCTCATTCTCATTCTTTGAAACCTTAGATTTACTTAAACGCTTACCAATATTTTTTATTGCAGCCTTCGCTGCCCCTTGTATTAGAGGTGCAAGAGCAGCAGAACCACCCGCAACCAAACCAATAACAGTAGTAGAAACAAGTATCTCAGGCGTACCAACAAGACTTTCTCTGAATGGTACGTCTTCCCAGATCGGGTCACAAGAGCCATCTATACTTCTTTCATATTTTATCAATCTCTCAATTTTTTTATCATTTCTGTAATCTCCTTCTCTAAATGGTGCATCCTTTGGTGGACATGGTTTGTATGTTTCTTCTTTCTTTTTATCTTTAGGTGTTTCAGTTTTAGGTGGGTCACTAGTTGGCATCTCACTTTCATTAGCAAGATTAGGCATCTCTTCTGTAATTGTTAATTGATCTGGTACATAATTTAATGGATTGAAACTAGGGTAAGGACAATTACTAACCACACCGTTTGGATCTTCTATTATTAAATTTCTATTGCCTGTATTCTTGGTATCTCTGTGGTAATAAGTGCAACCTATGATTTGTACATTGGAATGGCTATAGTCAGGCACATAGGTATATGGGATGTGAACATCAGGGATATGGATCTCAGGTATTTCCAACTATTTCTTTGGTGGTGTTGGTATAGATATTCCTGTTGTTTTTGGTAATCCTTTATCTAATACATTAGGTAATAGTCCTTTTACTTCACCTAATACTTGGTTCATCATTTTTGCCTTAAACTGTTCTGACGTTACATACTTATAACCAAAGTATGCTCCACCACTCATAGAAGCTACCATTAGAAAAGAAACAATGCTCAAAACATTGGCGATTTTATTAAACATATGATTAAAGAACAGATAGCAAGAGCTACAGCATTAATGTCTGTAGTCGTATTACTGCTTATTGTAGCCCTATCTCCTCTCTACGTCACTATGGGAATAATGACAAAACAATTAAACGAGAAAGTTAATTAATCAGCAGCTTCGGCTGTGTTTCCCTCTGCTACCCATAATAGGTACTCTTGATAGTCGGTGTTTGCTTCGTCAAATGGAATAGTTTTAGTAAAAGGAGTATTTTCACATTTAACAGCAAAAACTTCGCCTTCTATATTTTTTATGAGTTTATAAATAGGATTTGTTGGATATGCCATAATTTAAAGCTCCGCTTGGGCTGCCACAAAAGCAGCAGCATTGTTAGTTCTTGACCACCCACCAATACCGTTGGTAGCACTAAGATTACCGCTTAAATGTAAGGTTATTGCCTCAGGGCTTGCATTATTATAACTGAGGGTATCACAAGTGTCGGTAGCTCCATTATAAACTTGCCAATAATTAGTACCATTTACAACATCAAGACTTGGTATTGTTCTCATTTTATTTTTAAAAGTTAAAACCCCATAAAAAGACCCAGTCCCATACATACCACCAGAAAATAAAGGGGCACGAGCACCCGCTGTTCCATCTGAACCTTTAGCAATTACTTGGTAATAGCGATAACACCTCATAAGTTCATCACTAAATGACCTATGTTCAAAATCTGTTGCCACGCTGCCTACTTCTAATTGAACCCCTGTAACATCAAATGTTGCATCATTACCACTAAACCATGTAGTTGCATAATCTGGAGTTTGATTTGCACCATCACTAGCTATCCATGTATTTTGACTATGACCAGATGTTGTATAGTTAGTACCATAAAAAGGAATAATACATATACGCATCCCAACATCATTATCATCATTAAAGATTAGTTGAGCATTTCCGGGTATTGTTTTTGTTAGTCTTTGCCATGAAGTAGTTACAGCAATAGGAAAAGTATATGTATAAGCAGCATCAGTAGCTTCTATTTTTACATAGAAAGTTTGAGCAATACTCGCTTTTACCCAAAAAGATAAAGTAATATTGCTTGAACTAGATACATAATCCCAACCGCTTTTTGCTAAATCCTGTGCTTCTATTTTTTGAACTAATTGAATATAATCATTTGCATCTTGAGAAGTTTGATTACCATTTGTTATTCTAAAAGCTTTTCTAAACCCAGATGCCCAAGGTGAGGGAGCAGCAGCGTATGCAATAGATTCTTGGGATTGAGTACACGCTTCGGTTAAACCACTATCTTGATCTATTCGCCATCTATCAATAGTTTGATAACCAGAAGATGTAGATGACGTACCACGTTGAGCCACTTGCATAGCTCCGTTAATTATTAAATTACGATTACTTAGGTTATTAGTAATATTGGCAGTACACGTTCCATCAGAATTGTTAACAGTAATAGCAGCACTACTAGCTCCTACCCCTTTTATTGAATTTACTTTGATCTCTGACATAATTAACTAGGTTTTGTTGGAAAAGTGACAGATGACATATCTAAATTACCATTTGAATCAAGAGTAGGCGATGCACTAGATGGCAAATCTCGAAGAGCTTGTCTATAAGTTTTCCAATCTAAATCATTTGTTAAAGTTAAATCTCTTGATTGTGTCCAATCACAAGCTGTTAATCTTGTATTTCTTTCAAGTCTTAGTAATCTCATACCTTCTGCGTTTGTCAACCTAGTTACTTCAGCATCAAGTTCAGATTCAGTTGGTTTTGTAGAACTGTCTAACCATTCTAAACCAGAATAATCTGTTCCTCTCCAAACAAACTCTTTATTTGGTTTTAAACTTTCTAAAGCACTAACTTTGTTATAAATCATGCTGCCACCTCTAATACTGTTATTGATGATTTTGCTTCACTATTTGTGTGGTTAATAACATAACTGTCTGAACCACCTACTCTTGTAGTTTTCATTCTGTAGGTTGTTGCTGATGTGGTATTTGGCGAATCAAGAAACATACCATTTGGACTACCTATAGCAGAGTAAGCATCTCCCGAACCAAAATATCTAGCTAAACCAGAAATAGCAGTTGAATCTCTATAAATAATCGCTTTAAATTCTGTAGAAGTACTGTTTGTATAACAAGGAGCCATATTTACACACACTAAAACTTTACTAGAAGTGGCAGATGGTGTAATACTTACATTAAATATTTCAGTTTCTGTACCTGTTCCAATAGTAACTTGTGAATCAATAACTGTTTGTAAAACTTGAAGAATTTTACCTGTAGCTGTAGTGCTAGTTAAAAGTGTTGCATCTGCTGAATCTGGTAATGTAAAAACTCTGTTATTAGCAGAAGAAGAGGGTGCTTGTAAGCTGAAAGACCCACCACCTGATGCTGCGTTTAGTTTAATCTTTGCTGTCATGGTTAACTAGGCTTGGGATTGTCGGTTTTAACCTTTTCACAGGCTGCGTAATATGCTGTCAGTTTACTAGAATCTCCCTTACTATTCCAGTACATAGCATCTGCGAAATCTCCTAAAGATGGATATAAAGGTTGTCTTACAGATTGATATGCTATTGCTGCTGCTTCAGTATTTAATGTGGTTCGTGCAGTATCAACATTGGATTGCACTATAGAAACTTTGTTTCCATCTTTATCTAGACCATAATCAACAAAAGAATCATCTAAGGTACAAATAGATGGATATGCTTTTACGATTGCTTCAAAATCCATTATGCAGCCACCTCCATTGCAGTTATTGTTGAAGTTGTATTTATAACATAAGTAGCGTTATTATTTACTTGCCCACCCTGATAAGGAGAATTAAGTAAATAATATTGAACAGGACTTGCAGTTCCTACAGCCTGTCCTTGTAACTTATATGTTGTAGCTGAAGTTGTACTTGGTGAATCAAGATATGTATAAGTTGCACTAGCTACTTTATAGTCAAAATTATTATTATCTCCACCAATTCCAAAGGTACATAATCTGTGATTACTAACATTTGCATCTCCTTGTGCAACTATTGTTGAACCTCTTAAAAGATTTATCCCTGCATACATATTATTTTGTCCACCATAAGATAAGGCAACATTTATAAGAACTTTATTTGATGAGCTAGAAGGAGTAATGGCTACAGACATACCTGTTATATCATGCAAAGTAGAACTATTACTGCTAAAAGCATTTGTCTTTACTGTCTGGACAACTTGAAGAATTTTACCTAGACCTGGACTTGCTTTTACAGCAGTAACAGCATTAGCAGCAAGCATATCTGTATCAACTATTCCATCAGGCAAGCCACCTACTGCTACACCAGATATAACATTCGTAGATCCGTTTATAGAAATTGCCATAATTAAACCACTGTATAGACGCTGCCAGAACTGACAGTTAAAGTAATTCCGCTTGCTACTGCAATAGGACCTGCACTCATACCATTCGACCCTGATGGGATTGTGCGAGATGCACTAATCGTAGCACTATTCTCGTAGATCGCACCACCACCAGTTGTAGATGCAACACCTGTTAATGCTGATCCATCAATCGCAGGTAAAGTGCCTGTAATATTGGCAGCAGGTATAGAAGTTAAATTAGCTGCACTTGCAGCCGGTAAGGTAGCAGGGAACCTGGCATCAGGTACAGTTCCAGAAGTTAAGTTTGCTGCACTGAGAGCAGTTAAATCTATAGCAGCCCAAGAGGTTTGACCATTAGCATCAGTTGTCAAAAACTTACCACTTTGTATATCAACTGGCAGTACAAAACTATAGTCAGCAGCAGCAGAATGTGGTGGGCCTTTAAAAATTACACCATGACTGTTTTGTTCACAGTTAAGTTGTATCTGTCCAGAACCTCTATTAGCATTACCTTTAGCAACAACTTTACCTGTACCGTTAGGATCTAAATCAATATCACCATTAGAAGTAGAGACTATATCCTGTCCGTTAACATCAAGTGATCCACCTAGTTGTGGAGTAGTATCTTCAACAACATTACCTATAGCACCACCACCACCACCACCTGCATTAGCAGCCCATTTAATACCTGTAGCTTCTGTACTGTCAGCAGTTAAGATATATCCATTTTGTCCAACAGAGAGGGCTGTAGGATCGCCAGACCCATCTCCAACAAGTATCTCACCTTTAGTATCAAGATCGCTGTTCATCACTGCACCGGCAGCATCTACGTTAGTGGCATCAGTTACATCAGCACTAGCTTCTATTGCATTTAGTTTTGTATGATCAGCATCTGTAAATACGTTACTGTCAGAAGCTGATTCGACAAGTGTTCTAATTTCTGAAGCTGTCTGATCAGCAGTTGCACTAGCTTCTATAGCATTAAGCTTTGTATGGTCTGCATCGGTAAAGACATTAGAATCTGTTGCTGACTCTACTAAAGTTCTTATCTCAGCAGCAGTTTGATCAGCAGTAGCTGAAGCTTCAATAGCGTTTAACTTACTATGGTCAGCATCAGTAAACACGTTGCTATCACTGGCACTTTCTACAAGTGTTCTAATTTCACTAGCAGTCTGGTCTGCTGTTGCAGAAGCTTCTATTGCATTTAACTTAGAATGATCTGCGTCTGTAAAGACATTACTATCAGTTGCAGCTTCTACTGCTGTTCTTATCTCTGCGTTTGTTTGATCTGCTGTAGCATTTTCTTCAATACCACTTAATTTATCTATAATTTCCTGTTGAGCAAATAAGACCTGATCGGCATTAGTATCTAAATCTATTTCTGTAAGAACACTACCATCTTGAAAATCTACCTTTTTAGCAGATATATCAGTATCTCTTTGAAACTTGATAGCAGCACCATCAGCAGGGGTATTACCACCAGTAAAGGTAAGAGTAGACCCACTAATTGTATAGTGTGTGGTTATGGTTTTTAGTACACCTGCAACTGTTACATCAATTTCACTATCAGATAAAAAAGAAAAAGATATAGCAAAAGCAGTAGTACTTCCATTACCAGTATGGGTAGTAGACGATGATGCGGTGTTAGTAGCCATGATTAGTCAGAAGATAATGATTGAAGGTCTTTTAGGTACTTGAGTTGAGTGTCACGTTTTTTTTGTGTCTGTTCTCCTATTCTACCTGTTCCCGAATTTCTTATCCACTCATTTTCTCCTTCCTCAATGTAATAGTTGTTTATATCTCTTAACTTATCGTATATCTTGTCTACTGCTATTGGTGAATCTTCAACACCATTTTGTTCAACAATTGCAATATTCTTCTTATAATGTGAACTCTTGAGATACAACTTCAAAGCATCATTAAGATTGTTGTTGCCATATTCTTGTGATGTTGGAATATGGTTATTTACAACCTTTCTTAATTCAGAATATTCATTTGATGTTAGTTTGTACGGTTCTATTTGACTGTTAGTAGCACTACCAGTAATAACATCAGATGGTTCTCTTAAAGGTTTTGCAATCTTAGCTAAAGCACTAAATATAGGATGGTTTTTACTTTGACTTTTTCTAACAAAGTTAAATAAATCTGGACCTGCTTTTTCAGGATATAAAATTGCTTCATCAGTTATATGTTCTCTCATGTAAGGACGATCAGCACTATAACCAGGTACAGTTTCCGAAAGTTGATTTAGATATTTTCTAAGTTCGCTTGCTCCTTGAATTTCTTTACCTTGTTCATTAACTATATCCCCTGCTCTTACTTTTAAATCACGTTTTTGTCTAAAGCGTTCTCCTTTCTCTTGACCAACCATATCTAAAAGATCGCCTGGTAATCTTTTAGCGTATCTTACAAAGTTGGCATAAGGTGTTCTAGCTGCTAACTGTCTAGCAAAGAAATCTTCTCGTCTGTTTTCATCATAGATAGCACGACTAGCTTCATAAACTTGTCTTGTATAACTTCTATCAATAAGGTTTCTACTAAAAGCTCCTACCCATCCGACCATAAATTCATCATATTCGTCATTAGTTAAAAAACCACTTACATTAACAAAATCAACCATCAAACCAATCCAAGTTGATAAAGGATCTATTCTTTCATAAGACTGATATTTATATACTGGCTTGCCATCTTCTCCAATAATTGCATTACCATTTTCATCTTTTTGCAAACTACCAATGCTGTATGCTTGCCATCCGTTTTTTCTCATATTGCTATATACTGCTCTACCTTCTTTTGTAGTAAAATCAGGGCCACCACCTGTCAAGATTACTGGAGGGTAGTA
>VTLG01015432.1_pt1 | contig 11550 bp, 14 predicted proteins | sample 4694571 | NCBI WGS metagenome assembly VTLG01 (sample SAMN12604809, study PRJNA352737) | marine metagenome | biome: ENVO:00000447; feature: ENVO:00000209|ENVO:00000569|ENVO:01000036; material: ENVO:00002151; isolation source: viral sequences binned using virsorter ... | reverse complement strand
TTGATAAAGAATCAGTTGAACAATCAGTTGGTGAAGCTGGTCTTATAGAGGAAGTACCTGTCTTTACTTGTAAAGCTAGTGATGTTTCTAGTGCTACTTTTAATGATACTTTAGTTATCAATAGCACAACTTATTACATTAAAGAATTACTACCTGATGGAACTGGAGTAACAAGAATAACTTTATCAGGATAATATGGCTCATATTAGAAAAACAATTCGAGAAAATGTTAAAACTGCAATAACTGGTTTATCTACTACTGGAACAAGTGTTTATGAAACAAGATACTTTCCTTTACAAACTGGAAATTTACCAGCTTTAATAGTTTATACTTTAGATGAAACGATTGAAGATTATACATTAGGAAAAAATACAAGAACTCAACAAAGGTCATTAAATTTAATTATAGAAGCACATTGTAGAGGTACAGCTAATATAGATGATACTCTTGATACGATTGCAGAAGAAGTCGAAGAAGCAATGGTATCTGATGTTACTCGTGGTGGAAACGCAAAAGATACAAAATTAGTTTCAACAGAAATAGATTTTGATACTGCTAGTCAAAAAACAGGATTGATGAGGTTGACCTATTTGATTAACTACAATACTATCGAAAATGCAGTACAAACTGGGGTATAATTTATGGCAACAAATAGAATAAAATTAAAAACACCTAATGGCAATAGTGAGATTGAAACATTTGCAGATAAGGAAGAATATTATTTGAAAATGGGCTACACAAAGGTCAACGATGCTGTTAAAAAACCTATAAGTATGTTTAGCAATAAAGCTAAACCGAAAATAAAAAAAGAGGAAAATAAATAATGGCAACACATACAGGAAGTTCAGGATTAATTAAAGTTGGAACTAATACTGTTGCTGAAGTAAGAAGTTTTACTTTAGATACAACAGCAGAATTATTAGAAGATACTGCATTAACTGATACTTCCAAAACTTTCCAAGTTGGCAAAAAAGGCGCAACTGCGTCTGTCGAGTGTTTCTGGGACGAAACAGACACTAACGGACAGATAGCAATAGCGGAAGGTGAACAAGTGACTATGACATTATATCCAGAGGGTGCGGGGAGTGGAGATTATTATTATGGCGGTACATGGATTATTACTGCCAATTCTGTATCAACTCCAACCGATGGTATGATAGAAGCAACTTTTTCAGCTACTTTAACTGGTGCGCTAACTAGGGGTACAGTTTAATTAATTTGACTATTTAGCTGAATTTAAGTATTTACTCTTTTATGAGTGATAATCTTGAACAAGCAAAAGAACATTTTAAAGCAATAGACAGGAAGATCATTGATGTTCCTGAATGGAAGATTACTATCTATGCTAAACCTTTAACTTTAGCCGATAAAAGAATCTTAACGAGAAATACCAAACCTGACGATGTTACTTTATTTGCTGATGTGCTTATTCTTAAAGCTGAAGACAAAGAGGGAAAAAAACTTTATTCATTAGAAGATAAACAAACTTTAATGAGGTCAGTTGATCCTGAAGTAGTGGCCAGAGTGGCCCAAGACATTTTGTCTGTTGTGCCAGTTGAAGACTGGCTAAAAAAAAATCAGGTCTGATAAAGACCTTTTAAATATCCTACATCTTGCTAAAGACCTTAACTTGAAACTATCCGACATAATGGATATGAGTGTGAATGAGTTTAATTTATGGTGTGCTTTTTACGATAAGTTGAATCGTGATAGCAAGTTAAAAAGATAATGGCAAGAAACAGATTACAATTCGATATAAACGCAAAGGATAAAACTAAACGAGCATTTAGTACATTAAAGCGTGGACTTAAAGGCGTTAGTAAAGCTATCTTTAATATGAAGACAGGACTAGCGGCTGTTGCTGGTGTAGCTGGTTTAGGTTTATTAGTTAGAAACTCTTTAGTTAGTATTGATAAAATAGGAAAACTATCTCGACAAATTTTCATTTCAACAGAACAATTAAGTGCATTTAGATTAGCCGCTAATTTAGGTGGAACATCTTTAGAAGCGTTTGCTAAAGGTGCAAGAACAATGGCAGTTGGTATTAACGATTGGCTCGTTAAAGGAACGGGTATTGCACAAGACGCATTTATTCAATTAGGAATTACCCAAGATGATTTAAGAGCAACAAATGGAGATTTAATGCTTCAGTTTGAATTGGTTGCTGATGCTTTAAGGAATATGAAAGATGGCACAGATAAAACTGCTGCCGCTTATAAATTATTCGGTGGTAGAAATATAGAACTCTTAACAGCTATTGAAAGAGGAAAACAAGGAATAAAAGAAGTTGCAGAAGAAGCTAGAAGATTTGGTTTAATTTTAACAACTGAAATGGTTACAGCAGTTGAAGATGCTAACGATTCAATGACTAAAACTAAATCGTTATTCACAGGCGTTTCAAATCATTTTACTGTTGCGTTAGCACCAGCAATAGAAAAAGTTTCAGATGTTTTAAGAGATAAATTATTAGTCTGGATTGAAGATACGCATAAAGGTATGGATAAATTTGGTCAATTTTTAGGTCAAGAGTTTATTAAAATTGTAGGTAATGTTTTAGAAACATTTATAAGAGCCAAATATGTTTTAATAAATTTTGGAAATCATTTAAGTAATTTAGAAGCTACATTTTATAATTTAGGAACTGCTATATTACTGATTTCAGGTAATACGCATTTAGCATTAGAAAGAGGATTTAAAAAAACAATAGATGTTGTAAAAACTCATAATACAGAAATGGAAGCAGAAATTGCTAATATGAGAGGTATGATAGATGACTTAACAACTGGTTTTGCAGACGATGAAAAAGATGAAATTCAGATTTTAGCTGAAACTGAAAAGAGTATATTAAAAAAACGAGAAGATGAATATAATCAATGGCTAGGTAAAAAACAAACTGCTCTTAAAAATCATATAGAGTTTGAACTTCTTATGCAAAAGAAAGAAAAAGAAATGAGAGATAAAGCTAAAGCAGAAATTGATTCTAATTTAGAGGGAACATTAACTATTATGTCAGGACATAGTGCAAAAGCATTTAAAATGTTACAGGCATATCATATTTCTAAAGCAATTATGAAAACTTATGCCGCAGTTACAAATGCGTTTGAACAATATCCTTCTCCACAAAATTATTTAGCTGCTGGTTCTGCATTAGCTTTTGGTATGGCACAAGTATCACAAATACGATCGCAAAAATTTACACCAAGACGACAAGGTGGTTTAGTTTCAGAAAATAAACCTTATATGGTTGGAGAAGGTGGCCCTGAAACTTTTATTCCAAATTCGTCTGGATATATTGCACCAGGAGTAGGTAGTAAAAATATAGGAATTACATTTAATATTAATGCAGTTGATACTGCTGGGTTTCAACAATTATTGGCTAACGAAAGAGGTATGATTGTTGGCATGATTAATAGTGCAGTTAATCAACAAGGAAAGAGTAATATAATTTAATGAGTGGAGCATTACCTACATCACCAGAATTTAACGCTTTATCTTTTCAAGAAGAAGTAAATACGCTAGTTAGTGTATCTGATAGTGGAAGAAGATTCGCAAGACAAATAGATAATCAGCGTTGGAAATTTACTTGTAGATATACAAATTTAACAAGAGCAGAATTTGCACCTATATTTGCTTTCATTACAAAACAAAGAGGTTCAAAAGAAACATTTACAATTACTCCACCAAATTTAAAAAACGCTTTAGGTTCTGAAACAACAACCATTTCTGTTAATGGTTCTCACACCGCTGGAGATACTACAATAGCAATAGATGGATTTAATGCTGATTCTGCTGGTTCATTAAAAGCTGGAGATTTTTTAAAATTTGCAAGTCATACAAAAGTTTATCAAGTGGTTAGTGATGTGACTCCGTCAAGTAATGCCGCTACTGTAACTATTGAGCCACCTTTACTTGAAGCATTAACAAATGATTCGACAGTTACTTATGATGCTGTTCCTTTTACAGTCTATCTAACTTCTAGTGTTCAAAGTTATAGTATGGGTATTAACAATTTATATAATTATGAATTTGATGTATGTGAGGCGTTTTAATGGCACTTAAAATTTCAGACGAAGCAAGAGTCCAGATGCCGATGAAGACAGTTGCCTCTTTGATCGCCCTCGTTTCAATTGGCACTTGGGCTTTTTTCGGTATTCAAGAAAAATTAAATACACACGCAACTAAACTACAAATTATGGAAAAAGATTTAGTTGAAAATACGGAGTTTAGAATTAAGTGGCCTCGTGGGCTTCTTGGAAGTTTGCCTGCTGATTCCGAACAATTTATGTTAATAGAAGAATTATATAAACAAACAGATAAACTACAAGAAAGAGTTGATGGTATGTTACACAATGAAGTTAATATAACAGCATTAAATAAAGCTGTGGAAAAACTACAAAAAGATGTAGAAAAGTTAAAAGATAAACAAAGAACATTTAGTAATGGAGGTCACGAATAATGGAAACAGTTTTATCAGGGATAGTCGTACTTTGTATGTTTTATCAGGGGGGTATTATTGAACACACCTATATTCAGTCGCAGAAGATGTCAGATTGTTTGACTAAAAAAAGAACCGTAGAGAGAAGTGTCAATCCTGAAAATGTCCGTATGCAATGCGGAAAAGTTACAGCTATCATAGAGCAAGATGAAGATACTGGAAGACATAGAGTTGTTAAAATTCTTAAAGATAAATATGATTCGTCAGGATATACAAAATAATGAATGATAAAATTATTACTGCATTGTTGGCTATTCTCATCGCACTTGGAGGTTGGACGCTTTCAAGAACATTCAGCTTGTCGCAAGATATGGTTCTTATTAAAGAAAAGGTTTCCAATATTGAAGAAACTATTGAGAAGATTAAACAAAAACCAAAGAAAAAAAAGAAGAAGAAAAAGAGTAAGGAATGATAAATGAAATATTTAATAACATTTTTGTTTTTAGTTTTATTAATCGTTGGATTAACAGCTTGTTCATTTGAAAACACAAGACAATCTATTGGCGTTACAACTAATCCATTAAGTACAAAAATGGAAGAAAAAACTAAATTTCAATGGAAAATAACTTGGGGTAAAATAAGACCAAAGGAAGATGATGACGATTAATGACTAGAGGATTAACAACAGCAGTAAAAAATGCACTAGCGGCAAGTCCTACATATTGTCATTTAGTTTATTTAGGTTTTGCAACTCCAGTCAGAAAGACTGATAATTCATTTGATATTGTAGATGACATTGAGGGTTCTTCTCAAACATATAATGCAGATGGAACGCTATTAGGCGTTGGTAGTGTTCCTGAATCTAATACGCCAATTAAACATAGTATTAATTTAACATTTTCAGGCGTAGATCAATCTTTAATTTCTACTTGTTTAAGTAATGATGTTCTTGGAACAGAAGTAAAAATTTATCGTGGTGTTATAAGTGGAACAACTTGTATTGCTGATCCTTTTTTATTATTTCATGGACATTTATCAAACTTTGAAGTGAACGATGGCGGAAAAAGTGCCGCTTTAGGAATGACGATTACAAGTCATTTTGGAAATTATGAAAAAATAAATGGAAGAACAACATCAGATATATCTCAACAAAGATTCTTTTCAGGTGATAAAGGTTTTGAATTTTCAGCTTTAACTATTAGAGATATTAAATGGGGTAAAGAATAATGTTTAATTGGTTTGATAGATTATTAGTTAAAGTAGCAAAAAAAATATTAAATAGGTATGCACCTAAAGGCGAGTTTATTGCCTACATTAATGAACAAGAAGAAAAAATATTAAAACGATTAGGTGGATATGGAAAACCTATAAACGAAACAGGAATTAAATCTTTTTTCTTTAAAAAAGTTTTTGAATGGTTTGCAGAAAAAGCCACACCTTATGTTCCATTTTTAAAAACAATTCAACCTTGGCTATCTTGGATTAATATAGGGATAATGGTTATCTCTTGGTTAAAAAAACCAGATACTCCAGACACTCCAAATTTAGATGGACAACCTGAACAAATAGCAAAAGGTATTTTAGTTAATAAGACTTCTTCAAACGCACCATTGCCAGTTGTTTATGGTCAGCGTAAAATTGGGGGGACAGCAATCTTTCTGGAAACTTCGGGAGCCACGAACGAACATCTTTTTATGATAATGGCTTTATGTGAGGGTGGAATTGAGTCTTGTGAAAAAATTTATATTGATGATAAAGAAGTTACTTGGTCAGGAACTTTAACAGATGGAACAGAAAGAACAGTTAATAGTTCTGATTCGAATTTTTATAAAGCTGATCCAACAGTAAATGGTTCAAGTGCTGAATCAACAATTTCAGTTACTTGGTATGATGGCGATGATGACCAGAGTTATAATACGACAGTTGGTGCTTTATCGTCTTGGACTTCAAATCATAGATTAAGAGGCGTTAGTTATCTTGCTTTAAAGTTTAAATGGAATCAAGATTGTTTTGGCGGAATACCAAATGTTAAAGCACTTATAAAAGGTCGTAAAGTTTATAATCCTAATTTAGATGGAACTAAAACAGGTGGTTCTGGTTCTCATAGAGAAGATACGATTGCTACTTGGGCTTGGTCTGATAATCCAGTTCTTTGTACGCTAGACTATATGCGTAATACAAGATTTGGAATGGGTATTGCTAATAGTTTTTTTGATGGAGATTATGCTGACTGGCAAACTGCGGCAGATGTATGCGATGTTGATGTAACTCCTTATGGCTCCGCTACTGCTATTGATATAATGGATATGAATGCTGTTATAGATACAAAGAAAAAATGTATTGATAATTTAAAAACAATGGTAACAGGATTTAGAGGTTATCTAAATTATTCAAATGGAGAATATAAAGTTTTAGCAGAATCGACTGGAAGTGCGGCAATCAGTTTAACCGAAGATAATATCATAGGCGGTATTCAAGTATCAAGTTTAGATAGAAATTCAAGATTTAATAGAGTCATAGTTACATTTGTTAATCCAGATAAAAATTACCAGGTAGATGAGGCTCAATGGCCAGAGGTAACTGATAGTGGTTATACATCAGCAGATCAACACGCAACAATGAAAACAGCAGATGGTGGTTTTCTTCAAGAAGGTCGTTTTGATTTTCCAACTATTACATCATATTATCAAGCGTTAGAATTAGCAGAAGTAATTTGTAGAAGAAGTCGCAATAATTTAAATGTTGCTTTAAGATGTGATGCAACAGGATTAGATTTAATGGTAGGTGAACTTGTTAATGTAACACACGCTACTCCAGGTTTCTCTGCAAAAACATTTAGAGTTCAAGGTATGCAAGTTAATGCCGACCTGACTACTGAATTACAGCTTACAGAATATCAAGCGGCTGTTTATACTTGGGCAACCAAAACACAAGCGGCAACAATACCAGATACCACTTTACCAAATCCTTATTCTGTTACTGCTCCAGCTTCAGTTACACTTTCTGATGAATTAGTAGAATATTCAGACGGAGTAGTATTAACTCGATTAAATATTTTAGTTGGTGCAAGTACAGATAAATTTAGACAATATTATCAAGTTGAAACTAAAAAAACTTCTGAAAGTGATTATAAAGTTTTAGCTAAAGGACTAGCATCAATATTAAATTATCATCAATTAAATGTAGTAGATGGAATTGAATATTCAGTTCGAGTTAAATGTATCAATTCTTTAGGAGTATCTTCTGCTTATGCGACAGCTACAAGAACTATTGTTGGTGCTACTGATACACCAGCCGATGTATCAGCGTTATCAGTATCAATGGTGGGTTCAAATCAAATGCAGTTATCCTGGCCAAGTGTGGCAGATTTAGATGTAAGTTATTATTCTATCAGGTATCAAGATGTAACGAGTGGTGCTGGTTGGAACTCATCAACAAACTTAACACAAGTGGTTAGAAGAAAATCAAATAGTGTAACTGTTAATGCCAAGACTGGAGCATTTTTAATTAAAGCGGTAGATAAATTAGGAAACGAATCAGATAACGAAGCAATCGTTTATACAAATATTTCAGGACTTGAACATTATAAAGATGTTGCAACTTACAATGAAGAAACTGTAAGTGCTATTACAGGACAAAGTTGGGAAGGAACTTTTGATGGAGATTGTGTTAAAGGACAAAATTCATCAGATGACTTTATAGCAACTCTTGATACAATATTAAATTGGGATTCAGCAGTAGGCAACATAGATTCTGCGGCTGGATTAATAGATAGTGGGCCAACAGATTCAACAGCTAATCCAACATATTATGCTGGAAATATTGTCAGTTCTGGGGAATATATAGGTGGTAATACAATAACGCTTGATGCTGTTTATGATGCAACCTTTCAAGCAACGATTGATTTATCTATTAACGACCTTTGGGATTTATTTGATAGTGGTAGAGGTGCTAGTGTATTTGATGATGCAGTTGGGCCTTTTGATGGAACTGCTCCATCAAAATGTGATGCCTTTCTTCAAGTAGGTGCAAGTGAAAGTTCTTTAGGTGCAATCTCAACCTATCACGATATTTCACAACAAGCGACAGTTAAAGGAAGATATTTTAAATTTAAACTTAAATTAACAAGTGCTGATAATAAAGCTAGACCAGAAGTTACCAGTATGCAGATTAAATTAGTATTAGAAAAAAGATTTGAAAGTGGGGAAGATATAGCGAGTTTAGCGGGAGCAAAAGCGATTACTTATACTAATGCTTTTTATGCTAGTCCAGCAGTGGGAATAGCGGCTCAAAATATGGTAACAGGAGATTATTATACAATTACAAGTAAAACAAAGACAGGATTTACTATTACTTTTTACAATAGTGGTGGGGCGGCACAAAATAGAACATTTGATTATGTCAGTAAGGGCTACGGATTAAAGAGTTAATGGCAAACTTGCAGTCTTATTATAAATATAGTAATAAAAATAAACGAACAATAAAATATAAAATATGAGTCAAGTTTCAGATTATACATTATCAAATATTGGATTCTCCGATTTTAGGACGGAATTAAATAGTATTCTAGGAGCAATTAATACTTTAAATGCTGGTACTTCTGCACCAGGTTCCAAAGCGGCTGGAAGTTTATGGTTAGACACAACTAATGCAACAACACCAACATTAAAATTCTATGATGGTTCAGATCAAATTTCACTTTGTACTTTTAACTATTCAGCTAATACAGTTAATTGGTTAGACAATACTGTTACTGCTGATTTATCTGGGGATAGTTCTCCACAATTAGGTGGAAATTTAGATACCAATTCTCACAATATTATAATTGACGATGCTCATTATATTTCTGATGAAAATAATAACGAGCAAATTATATTTCAAACAACTGCTTCTGCGGTCAATGAATTAGAAATTACAAATGGAGCAACAGGTAATGGCCCAATTCTAGGAGCAAGTGGGGAAACCAATGTGGACTTACATATTAAACCAAAAGGTTCAGGAAAAACAGTTATAGGTTCTGCTGGTGCTTCTGCTTATTTAACAACAAGTGGAACATACGATTTAGTTTTAGATACTAATAAAGGAACAAACTCTGGTAATATTACAATAACTGATGGAGCAAATGGAGCAATAGATTTAACTACTAATGGAACAGGAGCAATTAAGTTTAATGATTTAGCTTATGTTCCACAACAAGCAATTACTTCATCTTCAAATGCTGTAGCTTGGGACGCACAAGCAAAATCAAACGCATATCATATCACAACAGAAAATACGACTTTATCTGCACCAACTAATGCAGTAGAGGGTGCTTTTATTTGTATAGAAATTAATTTTAACGGAAGTCATACATTTTCGTGGAACGCAATATTTAATTTTGCGGCTGATACTGCTCCGACTACAACAGATACAGATGCGAAGACAGACATTTTTGTTTTCCGTTACAATGGTGCAATTTGGCAAGAAGTAGGTAGAACTTTAAACATACCAGAAAGTTAAAATATGTGGGCATTAGTAGAAGATAACGCAATCACAAAAATAATTAATCAACCAAAAGCTATGGTTATTGGAGATACTCGTCATTCAAAAAATATCTTTTCTTTTAGATGGACTAACGAAGAAAGAGAAGCTATTGGACTTTATGAAGTAGTCTTTGATAATTCAAATAAAAAAGATGAAGCATACTACAATAATACAAATCAATCTTTTGATTATGCAGATGGTCAAGTTACAGCTTCTTATGGAAGTGCAACACCTAAAAGATTAAACGATGAAGATGCAGTTGATACTGATGGTAATCCTATTTTAGATGATGAGGGAAACCAATTAATTAACTATGGTTTAAAAACAGAAAAAAAAAGAATTATTAAAAATCAAGCATCAGGATTATTAGCACCGACAGATTGGTATGTATTAAAAGCAACTGATGTAGCAGAATATTCAGTACCAAATGCTGTTGCAACTTTTAGAACAAATGTTAGACAAAGATCAAACGAAATGGAAACTGCCATTGACAATGCGGCTGATGTAGATGCTTTAAGAGCATTATACGAATATGTCAATACAGGCACAGAAGAAGAACCTGTTATGGAAAGACCATTAGGCGAGTGGCCAGTATTAGAGGTTTAAAATGCCTTTACCAACAATACCATCAGGAAATGTAGCATCAGCATTAGGAGGAGCATACGAAGTAGCCAATTCCTGTCGGTTTAATAAAGCTGATAGTGCAAGAATGGTCAAAACTCCGAGTGGTTCTGGAAATGTAGATAGATGGACTTTTTCTTGTTGGATTAAAAGAGGCAAAATATCAGACGCAACTCATACCATTTTTTGTGGTTTAGATGGATCAGATACTCATTGTGTTCGTTTTAATAGTAATGATAAACTTGATTGCCACCATTATGATGGTTCATATCAAAGCCGATTAGAAACAGATAGAGTATTTCGTGATTGTAGTGCGTGGTACAATATCATCTATGTCTATGATAGTGGGAATGGAACTGCCAATGATAGACAAAAAATATATATTAATGGAGTAGAAGAAACTTTATTTGCCAATAGAGTTAATGCCGATAGTGGAGAAGATGGAATAGTTAGTGTAGCTTCTAAACCTTTATATGTTGGAGACAAAGGAGATGGTGGCGAATATTTTGATGGCTATATGGCAGAAGTTTGTTTAGTAGATGGTCAAGCATTGACACCAACTTCATTCGGTGAATTTGATGAAGATAGTCCAAGAATATGGAAACCAATAGATGTATCAGGATTAACTTTTGGAACCAATGGATTTTATTTAGATTTTGAAGCAAGTGGAAATTTAGGCAATGATGCCAATGGCGGAACAGATTTAACAGAAGCCAATTTAGATGCAACAGATTCCAGCACGGACACCCCCACAAATAATTTTTGTGTTTTAAATCCACTTGTTATGCCAACATCAACTTTACCAGTTATTAGTAATGGCAATACTAATCTTGTTTCTCAAAATGCAAGTAGTAAATATTTTGGTGGTTGTGGAACATTTGGATTGACAGCAGGTAAATGGTATTGGGAAGTTAAATTAACTGATATAAATAGTGCAGGTTCATTAATAGGAATATCAGATAGACCAGAA
>VTLG01010197.1_pt1 | contig 11550 bp, 14 predicted proteins | sample 4694571 | NCBI WGS metagenome assembly VTLG01 (sample SAMN12604809, study PRJNA352737) | marine metagenome | biome: ENVO:00000447; feature: ENVO:00000209|ENVO:00000569|ENVO:01000036; material: ENVO:00002151; isolation source: viral sequences binned using virsorter ... | reverse complement strand
GCCCGTCCTCCAGATCGTCGTCAAGAGCGTTCCACAGGAGTATGGCATGCTGGGTTGTTTCACCCGTTGCAAGCATTTTGCAGTCGTAGCATCCGACCGCCCCGATTGAACCACCAGACTCAATGAAAGTCGTCTCCACCAGCAATGGGAACTTTCCGCACTCTGGGCATCTTTCCACTGGTCCGAGCTTTTCTGGCATCTTCCTTGTCCATTATGCTTCGTCCTAGAAACTCGACGACCTGTGGGACTACTCCGTTTCCAAGTGATCTAAGTCTGTCCATCCTAGAGGGAACCCCATCAGCCACTCGACCCACATCGGGTGCAATCCCCCACTGGGCCGATCCGATCCTGTCGGCAAACCTGCGTAGACGACTCTTGGTAACTGGTCCAGCCGCTCCCTGGATGACCCGTCCGGGTTGATCCCCGTCTGGGCCATGCCCTGAGTGTCCTTCCAGTCCCTGCTGGTCGGTGTCGGGAACATTTTGGAATAGTGAGGGCTTGTAACCGCCTGACGGAGATTGCTCAGAGCCTTTCGATTCTTTCTCCCGTCCCTGCTGTTGTTGTACTCCTCGATGGTCTCCTCGTCCCGAGGCTTCAGGTAGTCCATTGTGTTCGGAGTAGGCCACGATCCAGACTCGGTCTCTCCGGTGGAGAGCGTTAACGGAGGCAGCCGGTATGCAATGCCATTCGACACAATACCCGAGCGCGGCCAAGTCTCCAAGAATTCTTCCGAACAAGGCTCCTCGTCGTCCCATCCTATCAGGAGCTGAGAGCAGCCCAGTGACGTTTTCGACCAGGATGTACCGGGGTCTGATCTTCTTGCAAACTCTGTACATTTCCGGCCATAAGAATCTTTCATCTTCTTCGCCTCTCATTTTCCCTGCTTTTGAAACCGCCTGGCAGGGGAATCCTCCAGCCACCATATCCACGTCACTCAGCAAACTCATTGCATGTGTCCAAGGGAAGGTTTTGATGTCATCCCACTTGGGCACATCAGGCCAGTGCTTGGCCAGAACCTTACGGCAGAACGGATCGATCTCAACCTGGTACACGCAGGTCATGCCTGCACGGTCCAGGCCGAGATCAATCCCCCCAATACCGGAGAAAAGGGACACATAGCGCATCGTTACGCCTGCTGCACAGGTGGGGCCTGGGAAGGGGTTTGGGCAGTCTGGTGCATGGCACACAGAAAAGTTGGCGAGGTCCCTACCGCAACCTGAATGTTTCGGTCAAAGTTTGGCTGCCATTCTCCGCTGTCCAGATTCATGCGAATCAGGATCATGCGGACATTGTGTCCCGGCTCAGTGTTGGAGATTGCCGAGCACTCTCCAGCCTGCCCGCTTTCGTGGGCTGTCCAGAACTTACAGTTGTCACATTGCTGTCGTTCAGCCATTTCCTATCCTCACTGATATGTAGTCATCGTTAAGCCACTTGATGTCCGGATCGATTCCATTGACTTCAAAAAACCTATGAGCGCGATCTTTGTGGCAAGACCTCAGCCGCAGGCGTTCAGTTACACCCTGGATCTTGGCGATGCTGTTGGCCTGTATGAACATGCCAAACTCCACTCCGTCGAGAAAGCACTGGTTTTTTGTCAGTCCACCCAGGTCCCCCACCTCGGAGTCTTCAGGACGGTCTGTAAATTTGCTCATAGAAAACCCTCTGCGTTTGACAGCGGCTGTCCTGTCCATAGGTCCAGCCCCTTTTCGTGCCTGACACGCATGATATCCACACGCTCGTTGATAGAGTCGATCACGCTCTGTGGCTTGCCGGCCAAGGTTGATGCAACCTCGATCTTTGAAGCGCTCTTTCGATGCTTGCCTATGACGTTCTTCAAGGGCCTGCTGTGCGAGGTTATCATGTCGCCAGACATTGAATCGTAATTTCTCAAAACGGCTCCTTCCGTTGTTGAGCCTTGTCAGAACGGGACTTCCATGTCGGGTGGATTTGAGTAATCGTTGCTCTGCTGGTCCTGCCTCTGCTCATTGGGGTTCAGAACCTCAACGCTCTGAATGGTGCAGTTGATGAAAATTTTATCGTTCCACTCACGACCGTCGAGAGTTCCGTTTATTCGGACAGCCTGGCCCTCGCTCAGTGACTTGCTGATCTCCTGAGCCTGACGGCCCAGAGACTGACACCGAACGACCTGTGTGGCCAACTCGCCATTCCACCCAGGTATCTCCTGCTTGAGGTCCACTTCGAGAAGCAGGGTGTTCTTCTGGCCGACCTGCCGGGTCGTGACCTTGTCAATAATTCCACTCAGCCGGACTTCGTTAGTGTGCATCAGTTGGTCTCCACGATTTGTCTATAAAACAGGGTGTGCGCTCTCCAACGTATGCTCCCAGTACGTTGAACTCCATAAACTCGACAGCCTGGCCATGGTCCATGCCATCTCTCTCTTTCAGGATGTCGAGACATTTTTCGTAGTCGTAGGCGACCACGGGAGGGAACCCAAAACGATACGAGACACCCTCTATCGCTTCGACGAACCCGTCAGCAGTCAGCATTGTCTCAGGAGCCAGAAGCCTCTCAACACGTTTCTTTAGCTTATAGTTCTCCTCCTTAATCTCACGAAGTTCTGTTTCCAGCTCGTCTGCTCTGTGGATGGCGTCTCCCTCGTTCACAGCAGGTTCTCCTGCTGGGCGTTGTTGACCAGCCGGCAAATGTCGACGACAGCCGCCTGGTAGTCCCGGTTGAGCAGAAAGCTGTTGAGGTGTCTGGTTCCGGCAGCAATGCCTCTCAGGTGCTGAAGCTCCTTCTCCGACACATCAGAGGCTGACTCCAGTGAGTCAACCCTGTCTAGAAGGTTTGCCCGTTCTTCGACGAGGCTGGCGTTTTCGTCCAGAGCGTCCTTGAGTTGCTGCTTTATCTTTTCGACTTCCTGTTCGTCCATTGGTGTTCCTCCCAGTGCCCTTATTACCATCCTTGCCATTCCCATCTACATTGCCCCCGTTGAGTGTCTTGATGAAAGAGTCGACAGACTCCTTGCTGGTAAAAAACCTGTGACCAATCTGGATGACTTCCAGCTTCACAAGCTCACCAGTCGCGTGAGACACACACCCCTTCTGATACCAGTTCCTCACCGTCCCGTAGCTGACGTGGGACACTATTTTAGGAACTTCAGAAACTGGAATAAGTTTTGCTTTTGCAAAATCTATCGTCATTGAGGTTTCCTCCCGTTCGCCCAAAATTTACAAGAAATGAAAAACGGAGTCAAGTGAAAAATTTGGGAATTGAAAAAAAAAACCGGGACGGGTACAACTTTGGTGTCAACCAGCATGCGAGGTTCAGAGATGTCAACCGGCTATCCCGAGCAACCAGAAGCGCAGCAGCCCACCCCGGAGCAGGCACCAGCTCCCGAGCCGACGTTCGAGCAGGGGCTGGAAGAAATCACGCAACAGAATCAGCCGGTCCACCCACAGCCGTCAGTCCGGCAGGCGTTTGCGGACAGGGGTTACGACGTCAGCCAGTTCCAGGATGACGCGACGTTCGTTCAGGCTCTGGAGCAGGGGTTGGCGACCATCCCCCAGATGCAGGGGCAGATGGACCAGATGCAAAATGCCTGGCTGCAACAGCAGCAGCAGGACCGTGTTGCCCAGTACGAGGAGCCGTACTACGCGCCAACTCCCGAGTCCGCCCCGTCACCTGGAGCGTCATGGAATCCCCCGGAGTACGATCCGGAGTGGGATGCCCTTGTGACAGTCGATCAGGAGAGCGGACAGTTCGTTCCCCGGTACAAGCACGTCAATCCGATAGTTGCCCAAAAGGCAAACGAGTACAGGGATTACCTGAGAAAAGAGGGACAGAGATTCTGGCAGAACCCCCATGATTTTGTGTGGGATGGACTCAACGACAGGGTTGAGCAAATGGTTCAGGACAGGGTCAGTGACGCTGTTCAGGGAATCAGGGATCGGTCCAGCGCAAGGGATTTTCTTGACGAGCATAAGTCGATTTTCTTCCAGTTGGATTCGCAGGGAAACCGGATGACTGACAGTCAGGGGAACGAGTTACTGACCCCTGCTGGACACAAGATGCACGAGTATGCCAATCGGCTCAGGGCATCGGGAGTCAGTGATCCACAGGAGATCAGGGAGCTTGCGTCTGGTCTTCTGCAAAGAGACATGCTGGAGACCGGGTTGGGGTATGCGAACCAGCAGTACCAGCAGCAGGTGCTTGCGCAGCAGCAGTATCAGCAGCAGGCATACCAGCAGCCCCAGGAATCGACCTTGACAGAGCCGGCACAAAACCAGACATTCCTAGAGCGTGGCTTGCAGGGTGCGTATCACCAACCCAACCAATCGGGCACAATCGACAGTTCAGAGCGGAGTGGCATCCCGCAAAATGGCGATTCGTCATTCCTCCAACTCGCTGAATTGGAAATGCGAGAACGAGGGTTGCTTCCGCAAAACGGTTGAATGGAGACTGACCGATGGCAGAGTGGATTGGGATTATTCACAGCACGGCCCCGAAGTACCTCTCGGGCGCAGCCGACAACACGATTCGTAACCGCCTTATCCTGACGCTGGTTCGTCAGAAGGGTCGGATCACTTTCAACGAGTCATCCCACGAATGCAACTGGGATGTTGAATACGCAGAGCAGCCCGTCAGTGCCTACGGTGACGGCGGAACTCTGGACTTCTCCAGGCACGATCTTTTGCGTCAGCTCAAGATCGACTGGCGTGGCTACAAGGCCACGGACATGATGACCGAGAAGGAGCGTTTGGAAAACAAGGGCGACATCGCCATTGTCAAACGCTACGACCGCATCATGCCGACGCTGACCAAGTCTCTCCGCAACAAGTTCTGCGGGGAGTTTTTCATTGACGGTTACGCGACCGGCAACGAGAACCGTCTGCACGGGCTGGAGTCATTCTTCGGCACGGGCACGACTGTCGCTGCCGACCGTATCGCTGAACCCAGCGACACCTACGGTGGCAAGTCCACTGCGCTGGCCAACGAGGGCGGATCGTGGAGCACGAACCTTTCGACCAAGCCCAACGCCAATGCGGCGACGGACTGGCCGGATGGCAATGGTGATCCGGAGTACGATTACATCTCTCCGAAGATCGTCAACTACAGCAGCTCCTCGTGGGGAACGTCCTCGACTTCGTGGGACAACAACTGCGAGCGAGTTCTCCGGCAGTCAACGATCTGGCTGACCCAGACCTCCGGTAAGGATGGTCGACCGGACATCTACCTGCTGGCTGGCAACTTGTTCTATGGCTACAAGAACAAGATCGAATCTCTGCGGCGGATCACGGTTCCGCACAAGGGTGCTCAGGACCTGGGCTTCGACGACGTGTTGAACCAGGACGGAGTGATGATCGACACCGACTTCGACGTTCCCGCCGGTGTTGGATACGGACTGAACGTGGACCAGATGGAACTGGGCAGCCTTGACAGCGTCCTGTTCTCATCGCGCGGCCCCGAGTACGACATCAAGACCGACTCGTGGTTGTTCCTCGTGGGGTTCTTCGGAAACGTGCGTTACAACCCCAAGCACTTCGCGAAGCTGGCAGCGATTGCCTAGCGGAGAGTCGTCGCGCACATGGACACAATGACATAGAGAGCCTCACGGAGGACACGAGATGCCAGATCGAGCAGTTGCACCTTTCGCCAGAGGGCGAACGTTCTACCACGGAAAGACAGTTGACTCGTCAGACTTGCCCGGTTCCGCAGTTGTCGGGCAGGTTCATGTCTTTCAGGACACTGACCCGTCAAACGAAACCAAGCTCAGAAGCAACGGTGACGTGGTTGCCATCGCTGTCCGGAACGTCAGCGGAATCAACCTGGTTCCGAAGCGGTTGGTGGTGTTCAAGTCGGACGCCATCGGCAAGGAAGTGGACGGGTATTGCCACACCTATAGCCAGTTGTGTGCTGGCGTTGTGGACGACCACCTCCCCGCCGCCGGATGTCCTGACGACGACATCTGCTGGGTCATTGTCAAGGGGCCTTGTCTCGTGACCTCCTCTGTTCCCTCCATTACGCTGGCAGCCGCTGTCAACGATCCGGTACACGCCAAGACAGCCGCGAGCAGCACGGCTGCCTCGAATGTTGCCGGTGGACGATGGGTCAGAAACGCGGCAGCCGCCGCAACCGGGGCCAGTGCATTGCTGGTCAACCACAACCGCATCGGATTCGCCATGACTGCGAGGACGGCGGACAATACTGATACTGATACTCTGATCAACCTGACGATCAGGTAGAGACTTTCGGCACCGAAACGGTAGCCGCTGTTCGGTGCCACGACCGAACAGCGGCTATTCGTGTTTTCAGGGTAGGGTGGTCGGGGAGGCGTGGGCGATTTAACTTTCTGTTTGGCACACAACAAGAGAGACAACGATGCCGATGAGTTATGACATTTTGATTTGCACATTCAGCTACGGTGGCAATGGCGGGATGAAGTCCGAGCACCCTGACGTCCGTGACTGGCTGCTCACTACCATTCCTGAGATGAAAGAGGATCCAAGGATCGGCAAGGTCAACCTGGTGGATATGGCGGATACGCCGATCACCATGACCCGCAACCGCGCAGTACGGTTCGCCAGAGAGAACAACTACGACCTTCTGCTGATGCTCGACAGCGACATGGCCCCCGATCTTCTCCTTGGAGAGGACCCCGATGCCAAACCGTTCTGGTCGTCGTCATTGGATTACATGATCGAATATGGGAAGCCTCTGGCCATAGCGGCTCCCTATTGTGGCCCGCCGCCGATAGAAAATATCTATGTGTTTCGCTGGAGAAACAACCAGTCTGACACTCCTGATGAGATTGATCTGCGGCTTGACCAGTTCACGAGGGAGGAAGCGTTCAGCCGAGGTGGCATTGAGCATGTTGCCGCCTTGCCAACCGGACTGTTCCTCTGTGATGTCCGTGTGTTCGACCTGACTGCTCCCAAGGAAAAGGGTGACAGCGGGTGGTTCTACTACGAGTATGAAGACATCTACGAATCTGAGAAGTGCTCAACCGAGGATGTGACAGCGACCAGAGACCTGAGTCTCAAGGGAGAGCGTGACTGGGGATACAACCCGGTGTGTATCAACTGGGATGCCTGGGCAGGGCACTGGAAGCCAAAGGTTGTAGGGAAGCCTCAGCTTGTTACACCCTCCATGGTCAGTGAGAGGCTGCTGAAAATCGCACCGACTAGACCTCCTGAAAACGAAAAGATCAAACAAGTAGATTTCACATCAGGGATGGATAAATCATGGGACGCCCCGCAGCGCCCCTTTAAGGTTCCTAGATAGGGGAAACAACATGGTAGGCGCACGGACCAAGCCATGCAGCTTCTGTGGAAAGACAAAGAAGCTCTCCGATTTCTACGCTCACAACGGTAAGAAAACCAACGGGCAGTCAAGCTGGTGCAAGTCGTGCCAGGAGGCTGACCGAAAGAAGAAAACTGCCGACGAACGGAAGAAGGGTCGGCAGGAGATGTTCAAAGAGCTGGTCGCGGATATCCGTGGCGACAGGATCGAGGTGCCGCACCCGACAGAAGTCGCCGCAGAGATGTATGAGCAGTTCGGCGGACTCAAGGCTTTCTGTGCCGAGTGGATGCGTCACATCAACGATGCTGCCACCGAAAGGCCCGGTAGTAAGCTGGTGCTGGATGCCTTCTACGCGGTCGGAATCCGCCTGACGTCACTGTCAGCCGACCACCGGCAGAGTGCTCCGGATCTGGCGTCACTGACCGACGATGAGCTTGAGGAGGAGATCGGCAAAATGGTTGCCAATCTTCTCGACAACCGGCCCGAGCTTATCAACGAGCTGGCTGGCAAGCATGGGCTGAAAGTCCACAACCCATTTGAGGTGGAAGTGGAGACCGCGTGACAACTACAGCGGCCATGGAACGCATAGGTAAGGCTGCGGCTGAAAGGCATCGCCGCAGGTCGGAGGCGTTGCGCATCTACAGGCCGCTGAAGACCCAGATTCCGTTCCATACGTCGATGGCCAGTGAGCGTATCGTCCGGGGAGGAAACCGATCCGGTAAGTCCATGTCTGCGTTTGCAGAAACGGCGTCCGCAGCCACCGGAATGCCCATATATACCGACAATGGTCCGCTGCCCTTTAAGTACCCGACCGACAGGGGTTTGCTCATCTGGGTGGTTGGGTACGATCAGCGTCATATCGGTGGAACCATCCACAGAATGCTGTTTCGGCCCGGAGCATTCCGGATCATCAAGGACGAGGTAACCAAAGAGTGGCGACCGTTCTGCCCCTGGGACGAATATGACGCTGCTCACGAGGAAAAGTCCAAGGAAGCCCCGCCTCTCATCCCGCCACGGATGATAGAGCCAAAGGGGTGGGCGTGGGAGAACAAGGGAGAGCGTGTATTCACAGTTTGCCGGCTTGTGAACGGTACGGAAATCCACGCCTTCAGTTCTCACGGTGAACCGAAGCAGGGTGATCCGGTTGACCTCATCCATATCGACGAGGATATCGAATATCCCCGCCATATCCCCGAGTATCAGGCACGGTTGTCAGACCGCAAAGGGAGAATGATCTGGTCAGTGTGGCCTCACTCCAAGAACGACGCTCTTATCGAGATGAGCGAGCGTGCCGCTGACCAGAAGAAACGAAAAGACCCTGACGTCTTTGAAGTCACCCTGAGATACAGCGACAACCCCTTCATCGACAAGGATGAGAAGCGAAAACGTATTGAGGCGTGGTCCAAGCGAAGTCCGGAGGAAGTTCGCTCTAGGGATCTCGGTGAATTCATCACGGATACGGTGCTGGTGTACCCGAGTTTTTCAGAGGAGCTTCACGGGACCCCGAAGGAAACTGTAGAGCTTGAGGACAAGGTGGATGAGGCGATCAGGAAGAACAATGGAGTTCCTCCAGATGACTGGTGTCGTTACCTAGCTCTTGACCCCGGACACGTCGTCTGTGCCGTCCTGTTTGTTGCTGTTCCCCCGCCCTCTTTGGGGGATCACGTCGTGCTTTACGACGAGCTGTACCTCCGGCGTTGTGATGCAGCAGAGACGGCCAGGAAAGTGGCTGAAAGAGTGGGTGGAAAAACCTTTCAGACGTTCATCATCGACAATCGTGCCGGTCGACAGACCCCCATGGGGTTCAACAGGACGGTCAAGCAGCAGTACGCTGACGCATTTGGTCGTTACAACGTAAGGAGCGAGATGACGGGGAGCAATTTTGTTCCAGGTAGCGACAATATCCAGGCCGGAATCGGTCTGGTCAGGGAGTGGATGGCTGTCAGGTCGGACGGAACGATCAAGATGAAGGTTGTGGTCAACAGAATGCCCAACCTGAAGCGGGAATTCTTCAGATATCACAAGCGAGTCGTTGGGTCCGAGGCAAAAGAGGAGCCTGTGGACAGAAACAATCACCTTATGGACTGTTTGAGATATCTCGCCGCCCATAACATTGAGTATGCTAGACCAGTGCCGGGAAAGGCGCACCCGTCTCCGGCCTGGAAAGCGTTTCAGAAGTGGCAGGAAGAAGAAAGCGGCGAAGAAGACAGCGAATTCGTTCACATGGGACCCGGCAGGGGCTAAACAACAGGGAGAGATGGTATGGATTTGGAAGTTGGCACGAATTGTGTGTACTACTCGCAGGCTGACACGTCGAAGGAACCGGAAGCGGCTGTTGTCGTGGGAACAAACGGGCTGGGCGTTCTCTACCTGACCTGCTTCCCTCGCGGCGGAGGGATTTCGTCGCTTCACAGGAACGTTCACCACGTTGATTCCGACATTCTGAAGCAGCGGACAGGCGTGGCTACCAATTACGGGGGCTGGGACACGATTGCGAATGCAGCCAAGCGTCGTAAGGCTTCAATGGAGAAGGCGCAGAAGCGTGCGGACAAGCAAACGAAGCTGGAACAGGATAAGCGAGAGAAGGAGGAGGCTCTTGCCAGGGAGCTTCGTCTGGAGGAGAGGGTGTGGACCCTCTACGACAAGGGGCTGACTCACGCCGAGATTACTAGCGACATGGGGTCAGGATGGACTGTTGCGAAAGTCCGCGCAGTTCTGGATAAACCAGTTGAGGCCAGAATCTGATGCCGCCAGAAGGCAGGATTGAAGACTACCTGAGACCGATTGTGACTGGATGGCTCGGCAAGATCGAGCTTGGCATCCAGCACAAGAAGTGGTTTCAGGATATATCTGACCAGTGCATGGCGTTCTTCAGTGCGTCCAGCGGGTTCATGTGGGACCCGAAGTTCAAGAACAAGTACCTGAAGACAAACACCAGCCCTCGCTTCCGGATGACGATGTCCAAGGCGTTTGAGCTGGTGGCACTGTTCGGTCCTGTCCTGTACTGGCGTAACCCCCAGAGGACCGTCAGGCCGAGGAAGAAGATTCTTCTGCGTCCGGAGCTGTTCGGCCCGGATGACATGGAGCAGACGGTTCAGCAGCAGCAGCAGTTGCAGCAGCAGATGCAGCAGGCCCAGCAGCAGATGCAGCAGTTCCAGCAGCAGATGCAGCAGCAGATGCAGCAGAACCCACAGGCGGCCCAGCAGATGCAGCAGCAGGGGATGCAGATGCAGCAGCAGGTGCAGCAGCTCCAGATGCAGATGCAGGAGCTTGCGCCGAAAGTCCAGGAGGTTGAGGAGGCACAGAACCTCTACAACGAAGCGATGATGGACCAGAAGGCTACGTCCATCAAGGATGAGGCTCGTGCCAATCTGGTGGAGTCGTATCTGAATTACACACCGGGTGAGCAGCCTGGCGGTGGCCTTGCCTATCACGCCGAGATGGCTATTACCGAAGCTCTGGTCAAGGGCAGGGGATGCCTGTGGGTAGAACCCTACCAGATGCCCGGATCTGACAAGGTTTTGACCGGGTCGTTCTACGACAAGGTTGAAAACCTGATTATCGACCCTGATGCTGAGAGCCTTCAGGATGCCAAGTGGATCGCCCGCAAGCACGTTCACCCCGTGTGGCAGGTGGAGAGAGACTTTGGACTCAAGAAGGGCACGCTGAAGGGGGCAATGGAGAGTGCCGAGTCGCAGGGAGAAACCCTCGGCAGCGAGATGAGCAGCGTCCACCGTAAGCAGGGAAAGACGTTTGACCTTGTTGTGTATTACAAGGTGTGGAGCAAGGGCGGTGTGGGGGCGAGGATGACCGAGGTCACGACCCCTCTGAAGGACGCTTTCGATAAGGTTGTGGGGGATTACGCCTATATCGTGGTCAGCCCTGACGTTCCATTCCCTCTGAATGCGCCCATGGATTCGAGCGTCCTCGAAGAATCAGGACCCACGATCAAGAGTGCGAAAGACGAAGAAGTCGCTGAGATGTTTGCGTGGCCAACTCCGTACTGGAGGGATGCCCGGTGGCCTGTAGCTATTCTGGACTTCTACTCGCGTCCCGGCAGTGCGTGGCCAATTGCACCAATCGCCCCCGGACTGGGCGAACTGGTGTTCATGAATGTGATCATATCCCACCTGGCAAACAGGATTTGGAGCAGCAGCCGGGACTTCATTGCCGTCCTCAAGTCGGCAGAGAAGGAAGTCGAGCGGGTAATCAAGTCTGGAGATGACCAGGCGATCATCCCTCTCAACGAGGTGCATAGCGATATCAGGCAGGTGGTGCAGTTCCTCC
>VTLG01003203.1_pt1 | contig 11551 bp, 13 predicted proteins | sample 4694571 | NCBI WGS metagenome assembly VTLG01 (sample SAMN12604809, study PRJNA352737) | marine metagenome | biome: ENVO:00000447; feature: ENVO:00000209|ENVO:00000569|ENVO:01000036; material: ENVO:00002151; isolation source: viral sequences binned using virsorter ... | reverse complement strand
CACAAGATCCAGGTGGAGATCAAAGATTTTGGGGATATAAATTAGGAGCATAATATGATAAAGGAATACAATGACTAGTATATTAAAAGCAGACACAATTCAGGACGCAGCAGGTAATAATATTATCAACGAAGCCGGTGATGTTATTACAATTGGCGCGAGTGGGGATACAATAACTATTCCTGCAGGTGCAACTGTTTCTAATTTAGGAACGGCTTCAGGTTTTGGTGGAATCACAGTAGCAGATCAATGGAGAATTACAGCAGATGTAACTTCAAGTGGAGATCTTACATCAAACTGGGAAAGATGTGATACTTCTCCCCAAGGTTCTTTAAGTGCTGTAACAGAATCTTCGGGAATTTTTTCTTTCCCATCGACAGGTTATTGGTTAATTACTTTTACTGCATCTGGAATGACAAGTGGTTCGGATAATATAGCTATAAGTATTTATGGAACTCCAAATAATTCTAGTTATGCACAACTAGCTTATGGAGCAAATGGTGGATCATCTCAGTCACAAGACGCAATGTGTCAAACTATTATTGATGTAACAGATACAGCACAAGTTAAAGTAAAAATGAATGCTGCAAGTATAAGTGCTGGTTCAGTTTGGTATGGAGACACTGATATAACATACACAGGAACTACTTTTATACGTCTGGGGGACACATAGAATGAGAAAAGATTATTTACAATTAGCTTTAGCTAAATTTAATGTTGATAAACATCAATGGTATGGTTGGAAAAAAGATTATACTGGGGATAAAAGAATGGCTTACGAAAATATTATATTAAATGATAACACTGCAACTCTTCCTAGTGAAGCTGAAGTTGATGCAAAGATACAAGAAATAAAAGATGAAGAAACAGCAATAGCAAACAATAAAATTTCAGGAAAAGCTAAACTAAAAACCGGCGAGGCTCTTACTGACGCAGAAGTGGAGGCATTGTTCGGATAATGGCACTAACTAGATTACCAATGGTTAACGCAGTTTCAGGAACACTTGCTGTTGCTAATGGTGGGACTGGCGTAGCTTCAGGAACTACGGGACAATTTTTAAAATTTACTGGCACAACAACACTTGCAAGTGGCGCAGCTGGATCTTGGGTGTTACTAGATACTCAAACTGTTTCTGGAACTCCAACAAGTATAGAACCTGGAGCAATATTTTCTGCTACTTATGATGATTATGTTGTTGTAATAGCACGATATAATAATGTTAGTGGCGGTGGATTACATTTTCAACTTGGAACATCATCTGCATATACAACAAGTGGTTATAGATGGAATGGAAGTGGTGTTGGAGGAACTGGAAACTCACTTTTAACTGGAAGCTCTAGTGATAGTATAATTGATTTACTAGGTGGAACAAGTAGCACTTATCATTGTAATAGTTCACAAGATTGTTTAAGTGGAGTTATTTGGGTTCACAATCCTTTCAATAGTGCAAGAACATCTGTTCATGCGGAAATGGCATGGGAAAATGCAAGTGATGTTGATGCACATATAAATAATGTGGGAGCCCATCCTAATACAGATACATCATACGATAGATGGAAATTAATTTGTCCAAGTACATCGCAAACATTTGAAGCTTCAACTATAATAGAGACATATGGAGTGGTTAATGGCTAAATATAAACACGTAAACAATGAATTAATTGAAATTACGGGAAGTGAATTAACAGAATTAGAAACTAGAGAAAAAGCATGGGATGATAATGCTTTAAACAGAGCTTTATTAAGTTTAAGATTTAAAAGAAACAATTTATTAACAGAATCAGATTGGACAGTTTTACCAGATTCACCAATACCTGACAAAACAGCGTGGCAAAATTATAGAACAGAATTAAGGGATTTAACAAACGGATTAACGACAGTAGAAGAAGTAGACGCTGTTATATGGCCCACTGAACCAGGAGCGTAGACCATGCTCTTAGGAAGTAGTTCTTTTGCTGGGTTACCCTTTGCATCTATTACCAATAATAATAGTGTAACAATTACACCTACTAAGATTCAAGTAACTCTTGGTATTGGAAATATTGGAATTACCGCAGATTCTATTGTTGAAACTCCACATAAGAGTCAAGTTGTTTTAGGACTTGGAACTGTTACCGTTGTAGCAGATGCTAATGTTGATCCAACTAAATCATCATATGTTTTAGGTACCGGAAACGTTACCATTAGCGCAGATGCTAATGTGACGGCTGTTAAAAATCAGGTTGTAATTAGTTCAGGAACTGTTACAATCGAAGCTGACGCAAATGTTACACCTACAGGAAGCACGTTTACGCTTTCTTCAGGGGTGGCACAAGCAATAACATGGAGTGAAATTGGTCCAGGTGTTTCAATGGTATGGACACCAATAGTACCTTATTAAAATTATGGCATCAACTTATTCAACAAATACCCAATTAGAACTTATCACAACTGGTGAAAAAGCTGGTCAATGGGGTACAATTACTAATACTAATCTACAAATTTTAGAACAATCATCTACTGGAGTGGCTTCAATTGATATGGCTGCTGCTAGTGTTACATTAGCTTTAACTGATGGAGCTACTTCTAATGGTAAAAATATGTACCTTAGATTGTATGGTACATTAGCGGCTAATAGAACTTTAACTATGCCAGCTACGGCTAATAGAGTTTGGTTTATAAAAGACGATACTAATAGAAATGGAACTAATAAATATACATTAAGTGTTTTAACTGCTTCAGGAACATCACAACCTGTGCCAGTTGGAGCTACGATGATGTGTAAATCTGATGGAACGAACACTGTTACTACTCTTTTAGAAAAAGGATTTGTTCCAATTGATCATACTTACACACCTTATTTAGCTGTTGCCGGAGATCAAATTTTTTGTAATACTTCTTCAGCTATTTTAACGGTGACATTACCAGCTTCACCTTCAACTGGTGATGAAGTTACAATCATTGATTCAAGAGGAAACTTTAATTCTAACAATGTTACTGTTGGTAGAAATGGGTCTAATATTATGAGTGCTGCATCTGATGATGCTTTAACTGTCAATGGACAATCAGCAACACTTATATATCTTGATTCAACTAGGGGCTGGGCTTATAAAAACAATACGACAGTATTCCCAACATAGGAGCTTAAAAGATGGCTCTTACATCTATAAAATTTTTACCAGGAGTTGATAAGCAAGACACAAGTGTCGGTGCTAATGGTCGATGGGTAGATTCTGATAATGCTAGATTTAGATATGGTCTTCCTGAAAAAGTAGGAGGATGGGCTTCTTTATTATCAGACACAACTATTCATGGAGTTGCTAGAAAAATTCACGCCTTTGTAGATACCGATGGAAATAGATATGTAGCTATTGGTACTGATAAATTTTTACTTATATATTTTGAAGGACAGTTATATGATATTACTCCGTGGAGATCTAATAACGCAGGGGCTCAAATTACTTTTGGGGCTTCTACTATAACTACTAATAGCACTGCTCCCGGAACTTCTATAACTATTACTACAGGATCTGCTCACGGTTTAGAAGTAGGAGATATAGTTGCTTTAGAATCTGTTACTATGCCTACTGGTTCAGGTATAAATAAAAACAATATTGAATATACAAGTAGTGATAAACAAGTTTGTCAAGTTGTAACCGTTCCAAGTAATGTTACATTTACTATTACATCTCCAACAGCTGAGACTGCAGGAGGTGGTTCAGATTTAACTTCAGGAAGTGCATGTATTGTATCTCCTTATCAAAGAGTGGGACCTGCAGCTCAAACATATGGTTATGGTTTTGGTGTGGGAACTTTTGGAGGAAACATTACTGGAAGTCAAACAAATGATTTAGATGGTGCATTACTAGCTGATACAGCTGGAACAGGTGGTTCTGGAACTGCGGTAAGTTTAACATCTACAACTGGTTTTTCTAATCCAGGAGTTGCTTCTGTTGGAACTCTAGGCACAGGAGAATTAATTTCTTATACCAATATATCGTCTAATGATTTAACAGGTATTACAAGGGGTGCGTATGGAACTGCTACTCCAGGAACTTCAAATGGACAAGCTCATAGCGATGCAACTATTGTTTATGACGCAACAGATTGGAATGGCTGGGGAGACGCTGTTAATGCGTCTAGTGTTTCACTTGAACCAGGTTTATGGTCTTTAAGTAATTGGGGACAAGTTTTAGTTGCAACAGTTTCTAATGGAAAAACTTTTACATGGGATTCAGGTATTAGTGGAGATGCAAGATTCACGGCAAGAGCTTCAACCACTACAAATAATTATGCAACAAATATTAATGGAGCTTTAGGAAATCCAACAGCTTCAAGACTAACTTTAATATCTCCAACTACACGTCACTTAATTCATCTTGGAACAGAAACAACTATTGGTACAGCTTCTACACAAGACGATATGTTTATTCGGTTCTCGGACCAAGGAGCAATTAATACTTATGCACCAGCAGCTGATAATAGTGCAGGAACATATAGATTGCAGGACGGAACAAAAATTATGGGAGCGATTGTTGCCAAAGAAAATATTCTAGTATGGACTGATAATGCATTGTATTCAATGAAATTTGTTGGTTCTCCGTTTACTTTTGGATTTGAACAGGTTGGTACAAACTGTGGATTAATTGGTCAAAATGCATGCTGTGAGATTGATGGTGTGGCTTATTGGTTAAGTAATAATGGTTTCTTTGCATTTGATGGTACGGTTAATTCATTGCCTTGTGCTGTTGAAGATTATGTTTATGATAATTTTGACACGACTAAAGGTCAACAAGTAGCAGCTGGTATTAATAACTTATTTACAGAAGTAGTTTGGTACTACCCATCTTCAGGTTCGACTTATAATGACAAGTATGTAGTATTTAATTACGGTGAATCTAAACAAGTACCAATGGGTAATTGGTATACAGGAGTTAATTCTAATTCTATAAGAACAGCTTGGATTGATGCTATTGTTTATCCTAAGCCTTATTCTACTTATTATAATAGTGCGGCAGTAGGAAGTTTTCCTGATGTAGTAGGGTCTGCAGGTTTAGGTCAAACTACTTTTTACGAACAAGAAACAGGAACAGATCAAATTAATCCTGATGGAAGTACAACTGCTTTAACATCTTATATTGAATCTTATGATATTGCTTTACAACAAGATCAACCAGAACTGTTTTTAGCTATGAGAAGATTTGTTCCAGACTTTAAAACTTTAACAGGAAATGCAAAAGTAACTATTGGATTAAAAGACTATCCTTCTTCAACAGCAGGTAATAGTACTTACAGTCCATTTACTATTACATCTGCAACCACTAAAGAAGATACTAGAGCTAGAGGAAGATATGCTAGTTTAAAAATAGAAAATGATGGTGCAGGAGAAGCGTGGAGATTTGGAACTTTCCAAATAGATTTACAACCAGACGGGAGAAGATAATGACAAAAATAGTAGTAAGATTACCAGAACCTAAAAGAGAATACACAGAAGATAACCAAAGACAAATTAATAGAGCAATTAGTTCTATGATTGAACAATTAAACTCTACATATTTACAACCAGAAAAGGATGATCAAGAAAGATTTAATTTCTTCATGTCATAATGGCAAACGTATATAAAAATATTCAGGCTAAAATTACCCCGGCGGGTTCAGATCATGATATGTATGAGTCTCCATCAGCTACGACTTCTATAGTAAAAAGTGTTAAGTTATTTAATAGTCATAGTGGTGCTTTAGATGTAGAGATTAAAGTACGTGATGAATCAGACAGTACTGATTATGAATTTGATAAAGTCAGTATAAATGCTAGTGGAAGTATTGATTTATTAACCTTTAATAATGTTGTTATTTTAGAGGCTGGCGATAAAATTAAGATGCAATGTGCCACAGGAAATGTTATAAAAATGACTGCCTCTGTATTACAAATTTCAAGACCTACCGAGGTTACAACAACATAGGAAAATATGCCATTTATAGAACAAGAAGCTAAAGACGAAGTACAAAAAATAGACGGTAAAGATGTAAGAGTTATTACACCTGAAGTAGAAGTAACACTTACTAATACTGAAACAGGCCAAGAATATATGTCAGATAAAGAAGCTGATGATGATGTCGACCACCCAGATACACCTACTAAAAGAGAACATATTAAAAGAGATGTTCATGTTAAAGTTAAGCAAGTTATCTTAGGTGCTCAAACCAAAGGATTGTAAAACAAAGTAAAATAGGATATTTTAAAAAACTATGGCAATTACAGAAATTTTAGAAGAATCAGAAATGATAGATACTGGTGCTCCAAGCATCAAGTACGAAGGAGAAAGACCTCTTAAAAAACAAGAAATGTTAATGGCTGGTCCTGATTGGTACATTAAAAGAATGGAACTATTGATGGATGAATACGGCTATGACTATGATGAAGCTGGTGAAATAGCTTATGATAGTGATAAGTATTATGAAGTCATCGGTATTGATCCAGGTGGCATTGGCGATGAATCACGGATCATGGATGAAGAGGTTGTAGAAGAAGGAATTATGAAAGCTGCTAAAGGTGGAGTTGCTATTCAGGGTGGGGTTAAAAATTATGAACCATCAGACATGGTTTCTGTTCCAAAAGAATTTAGAGCGAGAGCACATTCTCCTAATACACATTTAGCATATATTACAGACGATGAAGCTGGAATTTTACAAGCTTTAAAACCAGATACTCCTCACAAAGGACCTAGAGATATACCTAACTATGATTCTTTTGATGCATCCGGAGCTTACTCAAATCCTGATACAGGTTATTCAGCATCTTCAGGCGGAGCAGGTGGAGGATGGCAAGACAGTTCTAAGCAAGATGAAAAAATAAGACAAAAATGGGAACAAGCTAGTGATCAACAAAAACAAACATGGGATCCAGCATCAGAACAAAGAAAATTAAAAGATGGTTTGAAGGATGACGACGAAAAAAAAGATCCTCCAACACCAAAAGATAAAAAAGATGGTTGGAACATATCATCTTTATGGAGTCCAAAAACTCATTATAATTTAGCAAGAGGTTTGCCCGGTGCTAAGGCTTCTTCGTTTAGAAACTTAAAGGCTTATCAAGAGTATTTAGAATCACAAGGAGTAGATTTAACTACTATAAATGAATTAATGGAAGGTGTTGGTAAAGATAAGGCTATAAGTTATGAAAAGTTTCAAGACCTTTTAGGTTATACACCTCAAGGAATTACGGATAAAGATACTTTATTAAAAGCTTTACAAGGCACGACTCTTACCAATATGCCTGTTACAGCTGTTCCTCAAACTTATGAAGAGTTTATGTTAACTCAAAGAAACAATCCTACTTTATTTTCTAAAGGAGATGTTGGAAATTTTTGGAATCAACCTAAACCTAAAAATTTGGTTAATCCAAAAACAGGTTCATACTATACCAATCCAGAATGGGATGCTTTAAAAACTGAGATTATACAAGACAGAGGATATTCAACTGGTGGTGATGATGGTCCACAAGATCAAGATCCTTGTAAAGGACCCAACCCTCCAGCGTATTGTTTTACTGGTGGTAAAAAAAAGGATGAAGAAGCTGAAGAAGCTGAAGAGGAAGATTGGTGGATGCCTTTAGCATTCAGAGCTGAAGGTGGAAGAGTAGGAAGAGCTTTTGGTGGAATCATGGGTGAGGATGGTAGACGTGCTTATGGTTTAGGAAGTATATTTAAAAAAATTAAAAAAGTATTTAAAAGTCCGATAGGTAAAATGGCAATATTAGGTGGCCTTGGAATGTTAACAGGTGGTGCTGGTGCAGGTTCTTTTATGGGTAAACTTAAAGGAAATAATTTTCTAAAAAGTATGCTTTTAAAAGGTGGTGAAGGAGCATGGACCATGAAAAACTTAAGCCCTTGGAAAGCTATTGGAGGAATTAGTGCCTTATCAGGTTTAATGGCTGCTAAAGATTATAAAAAATATGATGACTGGGGAGACGCTGATGATGGTACTGGTCTTGGAGATTTAGATCAATATAGAAATTACTACAATCAACAAAGAGCTTTTAGAGCTGAAGGAGGGGACGCTGAATCAGGGCTCATGGACATGGGTGGTATGGAAAAAGACTATCGAGAAGAAGGTGGCTTTGTACCTATCGGTGGTAAAGAAAAAGCAGATGATGTCCCTGCAAGATTAAGTAAAAATGAATTTGTATTTACAGCTGATGCTGTAAGAGGCGCTGGAGATGGAGATATAGACAAAGGCGCAGAAGTTATGTATAATATGATGAAAAACCTTGAAGCCGGAGGTGAAGTATCAGAAGAATCGCAAGGCTTAGATGGCGCTAGAGAAATGTTTCAAACATCACAAAGATTAGAGGAAGTATTATAATGGCTTTACAAGAAACTAGAACCCGTCCCGCACAATTTATAGAAGATATAGGTGTTGACCTAAGTAAATCGCTAATAGCATCTACTGGCCAACCAACTATGGCGAGTGGTATTGCAGCTTTAGGTGCAAGACCAACACAAAAAGAATCATGGGAAACAGCAGCACAGTTTGCCCAAAGACAAAAAGATTTTGATGCTAGAAGATTAGCAGCACAGGGTTTTGAAAGAAGACAAGAAGATTTAAAAGGTATAGCACCTGAAATAGCAGCACAAGATCAAGCTCAAAAAGATGCTTATACAATGGCAACTACAGGTGTAGGTGCTTATAAACCATATGTTGCAGGAGCAGAACAACTTATGGGTGCTGGGGCTGGAACAGGTGTAGGATCTATTCAAGAATATATGTCACCATATCAACAACAGGTAATAGATGTTTCATTACAAGAATTCGATAGAAATGCAGCGATGAATAGACAAAAAATGAGAGACCAAGCTGTAAGAGCTGGAGCTTTTGGTGGTGGAAGAGATCAAGTAATGCAATCAGAATATCAATTAGGTACTGATAGAGAAAGAGCTTTACTTCAAGCAGGATTATTACAACAAGGTTTTCAACAAGCACAACAAGCTAGAGGACAAGATTTTGAGAGACAAAAAGGTTTAGCTAGTATGGTACCAGGATTACAACAAGCAGATGTTTCAGCTTTGGGTCAAGTGGGCGCAATCCAACAGGCACAAACACAAGCTGGTTTAGATGCGCAAAGAGAAGCAGCAAGGCAGGCGGCTTTCTTACCGCAAGAAAACTTACAAAGATATGCTGGTCAAGTTACAGGATTAATGGGTGGATATCCTGCACAAACACAATCAACTAACGTACCGAACCCATCACCTATGCAAACTGCATTAGGAGTTGGTTCAACACTCGCTGGAATTTATGGTTCCCTTGGTAAAGGGTATGCTAATTTCATGGGTAAGAAATCGTAGTAATCATGAGAAGTTCTAGAACTTTAAGACGACCGATGTTTAGAATGGGTGGTTCAGCAGAAGGAATTACTTCTGGTTTAGATACACCTAAGAGAGGTTTAGTAGATGGACCAGGTGGCTACGCAGGAAAAACTCTTGAAGAAATGGGTGTCCCTAAAAATTTTATAATTGCTCACTCGCATTTACCAGACAGAGAAATTCAAAGAGCATGGCAAAAAAAACAAAGACAGTGGGATGAATTGGAAAACAAAGAAACTATTGACATAGCCACTAAAGGTGGGGACACTGATATTACAATGAGCGATCAATTAAAATTTCTTCCAACCAAAGCGGAGATGGAAGCAGCAAGAAAATATTATCCACAATATACAAGACCAGAAGGAGAAGGTCTTTCAAGATTTTTAACTTCATTTGGTTTAGACCTTATGTCAAGACCACCACAAGGTGGCTTTTTAGCAACTGCAGCTGCATCAGCTAAAAAACCATTAGACCAATTATATAAAGACACTGATACTGAAAGAGCAATGCAGTATCAAACAGACGCTGACTTATTTAAAACTTTAGTTGAAGGTAAGGCTGAAGCTTTAAGTGGTACTGACACTGCACAAATGTTTAAAGATGAAAAGATAGCTGCTCTTACCGAAGAAGCATTTCAGTCTATGTATGATTTAAATGATAAGTGGGATCCTAAATGGAATGACATGAATGAAAATGATAGACTTAAAGATCCTGATTATGTTCAATGGCGTAAGGACCAACAAAGAATTGATCAACAGTTAGATAGATTTGAAGCGGATCTTGGTATTAATATTAAAGATGTAATAGGTGGTAGTGAAGGAATGATGGAACTACAATCAGGTTTTGACGAACAACTTGTAAATAGTGAAGAACCAATGATAGGGCCTGATGGTAAACCTATGACAGATGAAGACGGAGACGTAATAACTGAAGGAGAATATTACGCCGAGAACGTAGGTGCAAAAAGAAAAAGAATAATCGAAATGACGTTTGAATACATTGTTCAACAGAAAAGAAAAAGAAGAGGTTGGAAAGCTGCTACTGGTGGAAGAGCAGGTTATGCTGATGGTAAATTAGTGGAGCAAGCTGATGTAGATATTATGACTCCTCAAGGAGACATGGCTATGCAAGAGACAGTTGAAGAAGGTGTGATGCCTGATCAACTTTCTTATGAAGAATTAAGAGCACGATTACCTCAAGAAATTTCAAATGAAATAGTACAACTATTAGTTAGCAGTGCAGAAGCTTTAGCAGACTTTGCAGAAATTCAAACACAACAAGATGTAGATAATTTCAATGCTAAATATGGAGTAAACTTATTGCTGCCATCGGAGGCTTAAAATGGCCGAAGAGATTAAACTTTGGGACAAGATTAAAGATACTTGGAGCGGTAACGTAGACCCTGAACAAGAAAAATATTCTATTAAAGAGGATTTAAAATCACAAGAGTATCCTTTTTTTACTAAGCCTAAAAAGAAAAAGAAAAAAGACATAGAAAACTATGATGAGTTTACTAAATTAATTATAGAAACCTCTGAAAGAATAGCTGCACCTAAAAAGAAACCAGTTAAATATACTAAAGAAGGTTTAACTGATGTTGCTTTAATGCTTACAGGTAATACTGGTGCTATGTCTTACACTCTAGATAAGTGGAAAAAACAGAGGGAGTCAAAAAAATTTCAAAAGAAAAGAGATTATGTAGAAGGTTATACAGACATAGCTCAACAATTAATAAAAGGAACTGGAAACTTTGTTCAGTCAGCTAGTGAGTGGGTGTTAACACCTATTGATTGGGCATTTAGTACAGAGTTTCAACAAAAATTTAACAAAGCAATAGATGAAGACATGTCTTTTGCTGCAGATAAACCTGAAACTATTCCAGGGTCAATAGCTAAATTGATTGCAGAATATGCAATACCAGTATCGGTTGCTACTAAAATTAAATCAGGTCTTCTTGGATGGAGTAAATTAAAATGGTTACAAGAACGTAATAAAGTTAGTAAAGCTTCTAAGATTGCAACTAGAATGGCAGAAGGTGCTTTTATTTTAGGTTTTGCTGATGCATTTTATGGCAGTGGCGGACGTCCTGATATGGAAAGAGGTTTGCCTTGGGGAATGTTAGTAGGTGATCCAAGTAAAGGAAGAATTAATAAACCAATTGATACTAAAGGTTTAACTGGAAGCGACTTAGCTAAAGCAACTTTAATTA
>VTLG01004959.1_pt1 | contig 11553 bp, 18 predicted proteins | sample 4694571 | NCBI WGS metagenome assembly VTLG01 (sample SAMN12604809, study PRJNA352737) | marine metagenome | biome: ENVO:00000447; feature: ENVO:00000209|ENVO:00000569|ENVO:01000036; material: ENVO:00002151; isolation source: viral sequences binned using virsorter ... | reverse complement strand
TAATAAACTAATACTTAATTTAATAATCTATCTTTCTATGGTTATAGCAATGAATTTCATTAATTATTATTAATTATTATTGATTAAATAAGCTATATATACCAACAGTTTTAAGCGATTAAAGGGGTTAAATAAGCCACATATATCAACAGTTATTTAGGGACGATATGTTCCCTATTTATTAAAAAAGCCATAGAAATCAAGGGTTATTTGCGTAAGAAGAAAAAGCATTGGGGACATAATAGAAATACTAGAATATTTAAAATTGGTTATTGTAAAACTTGTCTAAAATTGCTATGGAATGATTCGAGATTTATTATTTACGCTACAAAACAAAAACAATGTTATGAGTGTTATAAAAAAGAAAATTCAGGAAGCATTGATTCAAAAGGTAAAATCTAAAATTCTGGAAGCTGAAAGTACTATTGAGAATATAGAAAGTAATTTAGTAAGTGTTGGTGGACATAATAGCGAAGTAATCCATACAGAATACTACGAAGCCTATAAAAAGAAATCAGAGAACATAGAAATCCTTAATACTATTACTAAGGATAACACCCAATTAAATTAGTTTTTTATAGTTATTTTCATTACTTTAGCTTGTTTTTTACTACTTTATAGTTAAATAAATGGCTTATACCTTTACAAATAAGTTATTTTCTCTTATAAAAAAGGAGTAATATATGGATAATTTAATCAAAACATAACCTGACTGTCTAGATATTATTCTAAAATATAAAAAAAGATAAGTGGGTAGGGAAGTTAGCACAATGAATTTAGGGGGAAGACCAGTCTTTAGTCCGAGTAAGGACAACTATCAATTAGTAGAAGCGTTAGTAATAGCTGGAGTACAACACAAATTAATATCCAACATATTAAAAATATCAGAACCGACTTTAAGAAAACACTTTAAAAAACAATTGCAAACTGCTAAGAGTAGAGCTAATGCTTTAGTCGCCCAATCTTTATTTCAGAAAGCGAGAGATGGAAATGTAGTAGCACAAATCTTTTGGTTAAAGACTCAGGCGGGATGGAAAGAATCAAATGCAATCGAACTTACAGGAGCCGACGGAAAAGAATTATTCTCTCAAGAGAAACAACTATCTAAAATCAAAGAAATTTTTGAGAGCATTAACCTCGGACAACAGAAATATAATCCAAAGCCACCTCAACTGGTTGAAGCTAGCGAGGACAAAACAAATAACTCCACAGGGTAATTGGAATACTTGGTTGATACTAGCTGGGAGAGGTTGGGGAAAAACTAAGACAGGCGCACAAGATATTTCTTATTTTGGTTTAACTAATCCACAAAGCAGAATAGCTATCGTAGCTCCAACGTTTGCAGATGGTAGAGATACTTGTATCGAGGGCGTTAGTGGATTACTACAATGTATCCCAAATGAATTTATAGATAATTGGAATAGAAGTATTGGAGAATTAAAACTAACTAACGGAACTATCTATAAAACCTTTACATCAGAACAACCTGATAGATTAAGAGGACCACAATTCCATAGAGCTTGGTGCGATGAGTTAGGGAGTTGGAAGTATCCAGAAACATTCGACCAATTGTTATTTGGTTTAAGATTAGGTAAACAACCACAATGTATTATTACCACTACTCCTAAACCTAATAAGCTGATAAGAGATTTATTGTTAGCAAAGGATATTGTTATCACTCGTGGAAACACTTACGAGAACGAAGCGAACTTAGCTGTAAGCGCAGTAGCGAAATTAAAAGAAAAATACGAAGGTACTAGATTAGGTAGACAAGAATTATTCGCAGAAGTATTAGATGATGCCGAAGGTGCTTTATGGAATCGAAGATTAATAGACCAAGCCATTCTTAAAAGCGACGTAGAGCTTCCGAGTATGGAAAGAATCGTTGTCGCTATCGATCCAGCAGTAACTTCAAATAAAAGTAGTAATGAAACTGGAATTGTGATATGTGGAAAATACAAGAAACAGTTTTATGTATTAGAGGATGTAAGCGGAAAGTACTCACCCGATAGCTGGGCAAGGAAAGCCATAGAAGCGTTTTATAGCTACTCAGCAGATCGAATCATCGCTGAAGTAAATAATGGCGGAGATTTAGTGGAGAAAGTTATTAGAACACAAGACCCTAACATTAGTTACGGAAAAGTAAGAGCTAGTAAAGGAAAATATTTGAGAGCCGAACCAATAGCGGCTTTGTACGAGCAAGAACGAGTAAAACATAGGAAACGATTTTTAATGTTAGAAGACCAAATGGCGAATTATAACCCACAAACATATTCAGGATCGCCTGATAGATTAGATGCTTTAGTTTGGGGAATAACAGAGCTTATGCAACGAAGTGGGAAAGTTTACTGGAGAGTTAATTAATGGGAATTTTAAATAATATAAAAAATATTTTTACAACGAGTCCAAAAGAGAGAAAAGAGGGACCAGTCGTTTATTATAGTGCTTTAGGATATAACGTTCCGCCCAAAGCAAGATACGACCAACTAGCTACAGAGGGTTATCAGGAAAATGTCATTGTTTACCGATGTGTTAATGAAATAGCTAATAGTGCTAGTAGAGTTAAAATTAATCTATTTAGGGGCGATCAAGAGGTTCAAGAACACCCTTTATTAGATTTACTTTATAGTCCGAGTCCTACTTTATCACAGGCGGAGTTTTTCCAAGCCGCTTATGCTTATTTATTGATTTCAGGCAATTCTTATATTTTAAGCGTGGGTGCTGAAAACCAACCCCCTACCGAATTATACAATTTAAGACCAGACCGTATTCGCATACGACCGAGTAAAAGGGCGATGCCTTTAATGTACGATTATATTATCGGCGGTCAAATGGTAGATAGCTATGAGGTGGATCAAGCCACAGGCAATTCTAGAATTAAACATATTAAACTTTTTAACCCCCAAGATGATTATTACGGTTTGTCGCCCATTTCGGCGGCGAGTGTAGACATAGACCAACATAATCTCGCTAGTAAGCACAACGTTAATTTGCTACAAAACGGCGCAAGACCCAGTGGGGCAGTAATCTTTAAACCAAAAGATGAAACAGGCGCACAAGTACAATTATCAGATGTTCAACGCAACCAGCTTGTCAATGATATTAATCAGCGATTTGCTGGAACAGGCAACGTAGGGAAACCGATGTTGTTAGAGGGTGATTTTGATTGGAAAGAAATGGGATTAAGTCCTAAGGACATGGATTTTTTACAATTAAAACATATGTCAGCAAAAGATATAGCTTTGGTTTATGGAGTACCTAGTCAATTGATTGGGATTCCAGATTCTCAAACCTATTCCAATTTTGCAGAGGCGAAGTTAGCTCTATACAATGAAACCATAATCCCGTTATTGGATAGAGTCTCCGCTGATTTCAATGAGTGGTTAACTCCACTTTTTGGAGAAGATTTAGAATTAAGATATGATATAGATTCCATACCAGCAATGGCAGAACAAAGACGAAGAGTTTTTGAATCCGTCACAACTGGAGTAAGAGATGGAATATTAACTAGAAATGAAGCAAGAGAACAATTAGGTTATGAGAAAATAGAGGGAGCTGATAGTTTATTAGTTCCAGCTAATCTTATGCCTTTAAATTTAGCAAGTTCAGAGGAACCAATATTAAGAGATGAAACAATCGAAGAAGAAATCCCGAAACCTAATGGCGAGGATACTCAGCCACCCGTTATTCAGACAGAGGAAGAAGCCCAGCAAGAAGCTTTACAAAAGGATGCCAAAGGCGTTTTACCATTCCATGATTTTCCGTTAGCATCAAAAGATAGAGCTTGGGATGGAAGTGGAGCAAGAAAACGATTACAAGCTTATGCAGGGGGAGAAAATTGGAATAAAGCCAAATATTCAAGAGGTTTCTTTGTTAGAGAGGATAAGGGCGATAATTTAGGAGATTATAAATTACCCTTTGCTGATGTCATAAATGGCGAGTTAAAAGCGATTCCACGCGGTTTATTTGCGGTTGCTGGAGCTATTGCAGGGGCAAGGTCAGAAATGAATATAAGCTCGGCTGATAAGAGCAGAGTACAGTCTTATTTAAGAAGATATTACAAAAAGATGTCAAAGGCTTTTGGAGAGGAAATTACTCCACCTTTTGACAAAGCATTTAACAATTCAGAACACAAGGTAGAGATAGCACATGGAACACATAGTCACTAAAATGTATGTAGAAAAAAACAAGTTAAACGGCGAACATGATGTCGTGGTAAAAATTGGCAAGTTTAAAACTAAAGAGGAAGCTTTACAGGCATCAGCTTTTATCTACATTACAAAATGTATTGATCTATCACCACCTAGTGCTCATGATTATACGGAAATTGAATTAGCTCCAAGAGGTATAAAACCAACTTTGCATTAAAATGATATATAATAGCAAACAAAGAGATTTATTTAGGAATTTACCTTATTGGGAGTGGACAAGGCAGAATCGGTTAAGAAACCCTTTGATTAGACAATTTAGAGCTAGATTGAAAAAATACTTTTTTGATTTAGGGGTTCAGCTTTTTGAAGATTACAAATATGCTTCAACACTCTTAATGGATATTACAGTTAATAATTACTGGAAGATGTTGCAAAATATATTTAGAGTGCAATATTATATTATAGCTCACTCTTTCAAAAATTATGCTTTAGATCGAATCCAAAATGTTAAGGACTTTGATTCAGAGTTTGATAGAAAACTAGCCTTGTATATTAATGAAAATGTTGGTACGTGGGTTGGAGAAATAAATGAGACCACCAGGAAAAGAATTACTGCTGTTATTAATGATTCTTACGCTAGTGGTTTGTCTGTTGATGATACAGGCACCGCATTAAGAAATACGATCATTGGTATGGGTGTTTTCCGTGCCAATTTAATTGCGCGAACAGAAACACATAGGACGGCTTCTTGGGCAAACGAAACTGTTGCTGAAAATATGCAAATTCAAGGCACAGTGAAAGAGTGGATAGCTATTCAAGATGCACGAACTAGAGTAACACACTCGATTGCCAGCGGACAGCAAATTCCTTTAGAACACAAATTTGTTGTAGGTGGAGATCGTTTAAAATTTCCAGGAGATCCCATAGGGTCACCGGAAGAAACAATTAATTGTAGGTGTTCAGTTATTTATACAACACCCGATTATTTATAGGAGAAAAAAAATGGAAACATTAAATGAATTATGGAAATGGGCACAAGTCCATAGAAAAGCATCAATAACTATTGCAGTAGTTGTTTTGCTTTTAATTTTTGCCGCATTTTAATTAAAGGAAGTTAAATGCCATTAGTAAAACCAAAAGAAAACGAAGAACGTGATAAGTTTATTGAACGTTGTATGTCGGATACTGAAAGTCAAAGTGAATATCCTGATAATGCTCAAAGACTTGCTGTTTGTAGTTCTCTTTTTAAAAAAAATAAGGAGGAACAATCAATGCAAGAAGATATAAAGAAAAAGAAACCAAAAGATTGGAAGCAAGACGATCATTTTGATAGAGAAGATGCCGCGATTGCAAGAGCAGGAGAAATAGGATGTACAGGAACTCATAGAGTCAATAGAGATGGGGAAACATTTTATATGCCTTGTGGATCACACGATCAATACTTACAAGCAGTAGAAAAAGGTAAATCTGTTACTGAATGTAACGATCAAGGAGAATGTCAAACAGACACAGAAATTAAACAATTAGTTTTTGAATCAGAATTAAAAACAGATGAACAAGGTGTGTTTACTGGGTATGGCTCAATTTTTGGAAATGAAGATCAAGGAAATGATATAGTAACAACAGGTGCTTTTAGAAAAAGTTTACAATTAAGACCACCAAGAAAAGTTAAAATGTTATTTCAACACAAAACAGATGAACCGATAGGTGTCTTTGAAGATATACATGAAGATACAAAAGGTTTATTTGTTAAAGGCAAACTAGCAATGGGGACTCAAAGAGGTAGGGAATCTTATGAACTACTTAAAATGGGTGCCTTAGATGGTATGTCTATTGGATTTAGAGCAGATCCTGATAAGCAAAGTTATAATGATACCAAAAGAGGTACTAGAACTTTGAAAGAAGTAGATTTGCTTGAAATAAGTTTAGTGACGTTCCCGATGAACGAAAGTGCGTTAATACAAACCGTTAAGGGAAATGCTAAAAATATTCGTGAGTGGGAGAAAATCTTACGTGAAGTAGGAGGATTATCACGAACAGAGTCAAAGATTGGTGCGAAAGCATTAGCGGAGGCTTTAAACCATCGAGATGATGAAGATAAATCGTTAGTAGCTTTAATAAAAAAAGTTGCTAGCATACTTAAACAATAATTGGAGGTTCTTAAATGGACAATCAAGAAGTAAAGTCGGCTATTGAATCTCTGGGCAAAACTTTTGAGGCTTTTAAAGAAACAAACGATAAAAGACTAAAAGAAGTTGAAAAGAAAGGTACAGCTGACCCTGTCACAGATGACAAGTTATCGAAAATTGAAAAAGATTTAGATAAATTGGAAGATGTGAATCAAGCGGTCGCTAAAGCTAAACTTTCTCAAGACGCAGTCGCAGAGAAGATGGCAAAAATCGAGACTATTATTTCAAGACCTAATTTTGGTGCTGGTCTTCCTCAAAAGGAAGTATCATATCAAAAAAAGGTATTTGATAAATGGTTACGACACGGCAAAGACAGCTTAGGACCTGATGAAATTAAAGTCCTGACTGCTTCAAACGATAATACTGCAGGTTATCTCGCTCCACCTGAATACGTGCGTGAGTTAATTAAAGGTATTATTGAAATGTCTCCAATCCGATCAATTTCGAGGGTTAGAAGTACCACTCATAGATCAGTTCAAATTCCTAAAAGAACGAGTACGTTTAGTGCTCAATGGGTTGCTGAATCTGGAACTAGAAGTGAAACAACTGGCTATCAGGTCGGGTTAGAGGAAATCCCAGCGCATGAACTATATGCACTAGTAGATATTTCTGAACAAGAATTGGAAGATTCAGTTTTCAATTTAGAAGCAGAAATGAACTCAGAGTTTATTGAGCAATTTGCTAAAGCAGAAGGAAATGCGTTCGTATCAGGTAATTCAGTAGGAAAACCTGAGGGGATTGTAACAAACAGTGATATATCAGTTACAACATCAACAACTACATCGGCAACGTTTGTAGCTAATGATTTAATAACTGTGTACCACGCAGTCAAACCAGACTATGCTAGAAATGGAACTTGGGTATTTAACAGAACTACTCTTGCGGCAATAAGAAAGCTACAAGATACAGCTGGTAATTATGTATTCCAAGCTGGTTTCTCATTACAAGTTGGTGTTCCTAACACAATTTTAGGTTCCCCTTATGTAGAAGCAACTGACGTTGCAGACATTGGTTCTTCAACCAAGCCTGTATATTTCGGTGACTTCCGTAGAGGGTATTTAGTTGTGGATAGAACATCTCTTTCAATTATGAGAGATCCTTTCACTCAAGCAACATCTGGAAACGTGCGATACATTGCAAGAAGACGTGTAGGCGGACAGGTTATTTTACCTGAAGCACTTCACATTCTGCAGTGCAAAGCGTAATAGGAGGATAATATGCAAGATTTAAAAGAAAATGTTAAATATGTAAAAAGTTTATCGCCTATAGTTCAAGCGGCTGATGCAGATACGACTGGAGTAGACCTACAAGGGTTTGATTCAGCGGCTGTATTAGTTGACATTGGAGCGCCAGGCGTAACTTACTCAAGCTCTGTTAAAGTTGATTTAATTTTGGAAGAAAGTACTGACGATGCTACTTATACTGCAGTTACAGCAAATACTTCTGTAACTGGTGGTACTGTAGGTTCAACAGGAATTTTTCAAACTATTGACGCAGACGGAGAGTGCAATGCAGTTTATGGCATAGGTTATGTTGGAGGAAAAAGGTATATCAGGGTTAATCTTGATTTTACTGGAACTCACTCAACAGGAACTGCTATGGGCGTGTCTGTTCTTAAAGGAACACCACTTCATGGACCAGTAACTAGCGATGCAAATGCTTAAATCTAAGTAATTAGATTCAGTTAAGGGGGAGCAATCCCCCTTGACACTCAAAATTAAATAGGAGAAAAAAAATGAAAATTAAAATGAAAGAATCCATAGTAGGACCAAAAGGTAATGGTGGCGAATCTATGAAATATGTGTCGGGTCAAGAATATAATATGACTGCCGATGCAGAAATGAAAAGTGCTACTGCTTGGTTAAGTGATGGTAGAGCAGAAAAGAAATCTGCCGAAGCTAGAGAAACTAAAGAAATAAAAAAAGAAGAAAAACCTAAAAAAAAATGGTTTAAAAAGAAAAAAAAATAAGGATTAGACAATGAGTGGTTTAAAAATAGATACAGCATGGACTGTAAAAGCAGTTTCAACTACAGAGGCAAAAACGCATTTAAGAATTGATAGTAGTTTTAGTGATGATGATACTTATATTGGTAACTTAATTACAACTGCCCAAAATTTAGTTGAGCAGTACACTAATCGTTCTATTACAAATCAAACATTAAGTTTATACTTGGATACCCTACCATTTCACTCGGATATAAAATATCCTGAGGGTATTTATACAGCACCCGATTTAGATTATAACAGTAATTTTATTGTTCTTCCGAATCCACCTGTATCAAGTATTACGGCAGTTTATTATTATGATAGTGATGATACTCAAAGTACTTTTGCCGCAACCAATTATTATGTGGATATTATCAGCGAACAAGCAAGAGTAGTTTTAAAAAATGGCAAGAGTTGGCCGACAGCTACAGCATTAAGAAATGCTAATGCCTTTCAAGTAACTTATGTTGCTGGATATGGTTCTAGTGCAAGTGATGTACCTGAAAATATTAAACAGTCTATAAAATTTCTTGTAGCTCAAATGTATGAAAATAGGGAAATTGTAACAAGTATGAATGTAAAACAAATACCTTATACTGTTGGTGCATTACTACTTCCTTATAAAGTACAAAGATTAAGCAATAGACTAGGAGGTTAAGATGCCTAGCGTTTCACAAATAGGAAAATTAAAAAATCAAATTACTATTCAGAATACTGATTTAACAACTGATACTTATGGTGGATACACTAAAGCTAATAGTTCTTTTGTTACTGCTTGGGCATCTATAAGACCTAAAACAGGAAAAGAAATTTGGGCGGATAAAACAGGACAACAAATAGAAAATCCACACACCTATCAATTTAAAATTAGGTATCGTGCTAATATTACTACTAGCATGAGAATTTTATGGGGAACAAGAACTTTTAAAATTATAACGATTGACAATGAAAATGATTATAATAATTACATTACAATCATTGCAGTTGAGGATGTAGCAACATAATGGAAACTTCTATTAAAGTAACAAATGTTAAAAGAGCTATGCAACAATTAAATAAATTGGGCAAAGAAATGGAATTGCCTTTTATAGAAATTATAAAAGGTGGTGCTCAATTGATTAGAGGAGAAGCTATAAGAAGTATTCATAATGATCCTAAGACAGGTAGGGTATATGAAATGTATAATCCACGCAGAACGCATACTGCCTCTGCCCCTGGCGAATCTCCTGCATCGGACACAGGAAATTTAGTTAGGAATATTAAAGTAAAACAGAAATCAAAAAATGTTATTGCGGTTGAAAGTACTGCTGATTATTCTGCTTTTCTCGAATACGGGACAAGCAAAATGCAAGCAAGACCTTTTTTATTTCCAGCGTTTGAAAAAAGCAAACCTAAAATAACCAAAGTAGTATTTGAGAGAACCGTCCGAAAAATAAAGGAGTTAGTACGATGAGTGAACATAGTCTAGCTTTACAAAAAACAATATTTGATGCCTTAGATACAGATTCAACTCTGCAATCTAAGGTAACAGATGTTTATGATTTTGTACCAGAAAATACTGCCTTTCCTTATGTTAAATTAGGGGAAGATACAGCGATTGACAATGGTACAAAAACTCTTCAAGGTAATGAACATACTCTTGTAGTCCATACTTTTTCACGATATAGAGGGAGTAAGGAAATTAAAGATATTATGGCAAGAATTTATACGGTATTACATGAATCGAGTTTAACAGTTTCGGGAGCAAGTCTTGTAAATTTAAGGTTTGAATTTTCGGACGTATTAAAAGAAAACGATGGATTAACCACTCATGGCTTACAAAGATTTAGAGCCATAGTGTTTGATACATAATTATTAAAACAAGGAGGAAAATAAAATGGCAGCACAAAAAGGAAGCAGTTTTCTATTAAAAGAAAATAGTTCAGGGACACCAGTAGTTATTGGTGGTTTACGAAGCACATCTATGACGGTCAACGGAGAGATGGTGGATGTAACAGCTAAAGACACAGCGGTTTTTATAACTGCAGGAACAGATATTGGTAGAACATTATTAGAAGGTGGCGGAGTAAAAAGTATGAGTATTTCAGCATCAGGAGTTTTTACTGACAGTGCAGGAGAAAATACAATGCGAGGGTTTGCATTTGATGGACAAATCAAAGCATACCAATTAGTATTTGGCGATACATCAACTTTAGATGGAGATTTCGCAATTACATCATTTGAAAAAGCTGGAGAATACAATGGGGAAGAAACCTATTCTGTTACTCTTGAATCAAGTGGCGCAATAACTTGGACGAACGCATAATTTATTATGGACTGGACAGATGGATGGAAAGTGATTGAGATTCATTATAAGGGCGACCAATTAGTTGGCTTTGTGAAAGTTACCAAAAGTGGTAAAATTACGATTGAAGCAAAAGCTGATATTGGTTGCCTGCCAGGAGAAAAAATTCAGTTAGGTCTAGAAACCTACATAGTGCAAAAAGTTTTAATTACAAAATCAAGAGCAGAAGTAACGTGTACTCCTAATTTGGAATTAAAAAAGTCGATTGAAACAAAACGTAAATTAAAAAAAGCACTAGGAGAGGATGATGGAGCCGAACAAATTTAAAGGCGAAACTAAAGGTATTTTAGGAGATAAAGAAAGAATCTTTAGACTTACTTTTGAGAGTATTGTCAGTATTGAAAGTCGAACAGGCAAATCAATTATGTCAATATCTATGGATTTAGGACTCAATAAATACTCAATGAGAGACATAGTGGTTGTTCTTGATGAGGGTTTAAAAGGAGCAGGGGGTAAATTCACTTTTGCATCAGTAGGGGATATGGTTATGAGAACAGGACTATTAGAGAGTTCTAAATTAACAGCAAAGGTTCTCACAACTGTATTTATTGGAGAAAAAAAAGAGGATAGTGACAGCCCTTTAGTACCAGCGGAGAACGTTCAAGAAGATACCCAATCCAAGACTACTTAGAAATCGGATTAGGAGTTCTTCGCTATACACCTGAAGTTTTTTGGGGTATCACACCAAGAGAATATATGTCTGCGGTAAATGGATATTTATTATCCAAAGGGCAGAAGAAAAAATCTACTCCTATGGGTAGGGAAGAAATGAGAGAAATGATGAGGAGATTTCCAGACTAATGGCAACAAATTTAGCAACAATCCGAGTAGAACTGATCGCTAATGCGCAACGGTTTAAAACTAATATTAACAAGTCAGGAA
>VTLG01000384.1_pt1 | contig 11554 bp, 4 predicted proteins | sample 4694571 | NCBI WGS metagenome assembly VTLG01 (sample SAMN12604809, study PRJNA352737) | marine metagenome | biome: ENVO:00000447; feature: ENVO:00000209|ENVO:00000569|ENVO:01000036; material: ENVO:00002151; isolation source: viral sequences binned using virsorter ... | reverse complement strand
GTATTTTCATAATTCCATAATTTTGCTTCTTCATCTCCACTAAGTCCTATACCAAAACCATCTCCAGTAGTAGTTCCTGTTGTACCATTAGTCAAAGAAATATAAGTACTACCTGAACCACTTGAATGTACATGTAATTCTCTAGTAGGTGTTACACCACCAATACCAATTCCTGTATTATCAATGCGAGCTTGAACTGTTGATTCATTAGTAGCACGGAAGTAATGAACATCAGCATTATTATAATAATTACCACTAGTTATTTGAAGGGTTTCAGAATTAGTTCCAGCAGTCCAAATCTTATGTTGTCTACCAGAACCATTAGTTCCTTCAAGTATGAGGGCAGGATTAGTATTCTTTATATGTAAATCAACGTCTGGTGATGTTTCGTTTATGCCAACTTTACCATCTGTTTGAATTTTTACTAAATCAGTAGTCCCATGTTTAATTCTTAAGTGTTGTTCACCAAAAGGCGAACCAATATTCATTTGATTATTTCCACTACTATCTTGGAAAGTAATCATGTGTTCAGTGTTGTTACCACCGTGATTACTATCTTTAAGTTTTAAATCTGGATTACCATTTAATATAGTTAAGTCACCTGTCTGACAAGCATCAGTAGTACTTAAAGCACCAGTAAGAGTAGTAGCAGTTAAGGTTCCTGTTACCGTTGCTCCCGTATTAGTGGTTTCAAATTTCGGTGAATTATTATAATACAAAGTAACTTCTTGATCCGAATCACATACAATATAATTTTTCTGTGAGGTTGATCTTAAAGCAATATCATTACCATGTATGAATAAGTATCCAGAACCACTATGCTGGATATATCCAGCGTTTCCATTGTTTGATATTTTTAATTCAGCACTACTTCCAAATTTTAGTTCTTTAGTATCAGGTATAACTACCCCTTCTCTTGCAGTTACTATACCTACTGAATCTATACTGGTAACATCATCATATGTCAATACACCAGTAACTTCTAAGTTTCCAGTTACCTTTGCTCCTGTGTTAGTTGTAATGAATTTTTCATTTCCATTATATCTAAGAGTAACAGCTCCACCTGCTACAAAATCTGCAAGATGAGCTGATTCTGATGTTGTAATACTATATTGATCACCACTTCCAATATCTGTATATAAATTTCCCGTTCCTTGATGTTTTATATAACTGTGGCTTCCTGAATGATATAATCTTAGATCTCCACCATTATGATCTCCAAATGTAAGATATGTACTATCAGAAAAATCTAATATATTAGCAGACTTATCCCAAGTAATATATCTTGCAGCAGTAGCTCCTTCAAACTTTACATCATCATCAAACTTACTAGTACCTGCAACATGTAGTTTATGAGTAGGAACTACCGAACCTATACCAATTCGGTCATTGGATATATCCGCAAATAAATTTCCTTGTGACGCTAAATCAGCCGAATTTCTGGCTCTAGTCATTTCTTTCCTACTGAGTCCTTATATTTTATTTAGTTATGATGGTTTAGTAGGCCAATTAACTGATGTTGAATCTAAATGATAACCAGCATTTAATTTTGGATCAGCCGTGGCTGGTAAATCTCTCAATGCCTGTCTATATGCTTGCCATTTTGTTTTAACATCATTTGATACATCAGGATTCTGTGTCCAATCTGTTTCTGCTAATCTTGCATCTCTTTCTTCTCTTAAAAGTCTCATCGGTTCAGCAGCATCTAACTCTGCAATCTTATTATTGATTTCTGTTTCTGATGGCATTGTAAGATTATCCACATCCACAAAAGATTTATGTGGAACATTCATTATAGATATATTTTCATATCCATAGGGTTCTTCTACTTGATAACTTACGCCTGGTCTTAGTGCATCAAAAGCAGATAGTACAGTGTGTTTCATCCTGATACCTCAAATAAAGTAATTGAACTTTTACCATTTTGGTCGGAACCTGATGGATCTCGATTAAAGTAAGCATCATCTCCACAACCAGTAACTATAGTAGTCATTTGATACGTGTATGACGTTCCTGCTGTAGCACTAAAATCATCAAGATAAATTCCAGAATAAGTTTCTGCATCATGGTAGCCACCACTTCCTTGATTATCTCTATCAGTTCCTAAAAAACGATCTACCACTTGAGTGCTGTTTCGTCTAAATCCTAAAGAACCATCACAAATTAATTTACCCGAAAACTGACAATGAACTAATATTTTACTCCCCGAAAATTTTGGAGTAATTGCTTTTGCAAAACCACTTATATCTTGTCGGTTCTGACAATCACCCATAAACGTAGATGTTGTCCACCACAAATGTTGGATTTGTACGATATTCATTGAGCCGTCTATAGCCATTATGAAACCTCCCTTAACATCATAGCATACTTTTTACCTGTACGATTATTTATCATGTAAATATCCTCCTCACCTTCTTGTAATGTCCAGTCACCCCAAGTTCCATCAACATCATTACCACCTTCTATTGCTTCATTAGATAAACTAAGGTCAGAAGTATAAATGTTTCTCCAACGATTTGATGCATTACCTATATCAGATGTACTATTTCCAGGAAGAAAATCAGTATAACATTTTACATGATTTCCACCTCCCATAATTGAGAATTTAAGATCATCTAAATCCTCATTACTGAAGAAACGAATACCACCATAACCTGATTGGGCACCCATGCGGATACCAGTATGCCAGCGTAGATCTAACTTGGTGTAGTTACCACCATAATTCTCCGTATTTGTTCCAATAAAGTAATTATCTTGATCGTTCCCTCCACCGAACAATAATCTTGTACTGGTTACACTGTTGAAAGAGTTATTATTGAACTTTCCTCCAATAAGTAATTTATTTGCAATAAAAACATTATTTTGTCCATCGCCACCACCTGTTATACCATCATTAATACCCATTAAAACGTCAGTAGTATTGTAATCAGCAGTAAATCTTAAACCAGCGTAAGTATGATGACCACAACCAATCTTTATCCCTGTATGATAGTTAATAAGTAAATCGGGATATTGACCACCCCATCCACCACCCTCTTGGAAAATCCCATACGCATAACTGGTACGAGTATGACCTGTATTAGTACCATTACCGAATCGCAATATGTAATTGGTATTGTTATTGTGTCGAACAATACTATCCAACTGAACCCCATCTAAGGTATCAGCATCTAAGCCTGACCCAGCACCGTCATTACCAGCGTGCCACATTGTATTGCCATTACTGGTAACTAACGCATCAGCACCTCTTACTTTGAACCTATTTCCATTCACTGCATATACATCTAATAAATAAGTTGATGTTGTTGATGAATCATTTCTAATGTGCATCCCATGTTGATGCTGAGACATATAGACATTGGCGTTAGTACCGTTTGAATTACTAATACGAACAGCCCAGTCGTTAAGATTGTTCCAAAGAACCCATGTATCTGAATCAGTGAGAGTGAAATTAACATCTCCTCTTACAAACGAACTAGCTTGAATCCCATCAACGGTATCAGCATCTAGCCCAGAGCCAGAGCCGTCATTTCCAGCGTGCCACATTGTATTACCTTCAAACGTGGCATTAGTTCCAAATAAAGCTGCTGTGGTGTTGTTATGTCTAAAAGCCCAACTTCCATCTTGGCTTAATAAACCAAAGCCGTTTGTATCCCAATAAAGGTATCCTTTTCTACCACTTGAGTCCCCCTGACTACTGTTGTGTCTGTCATAAAGAATTAAAGCACCATGAGTTATATTTTCACTATTACCGTTGAGATGCCAATAGTTATTACCTGCTGAATAGAAATGAGAATCGTTCGCCTGGTTATATAATCCTTCATTACTATCATTATTTCTAAACCATCCATTGCAATAAACATTTGCAAAAGTCGGGCCACTACCTGTTCCTAGATGTTGCCCGTCACAAGTATCAGCATCAAGCCCTGACCCTGCTCCGTCATTTCCAGCGTGCCAAATATTGTAAAAATTACCATCGCCATAAAATTGCAACCCACTAAGACCGCTTCCTATATCTAATCTTTCTCCACTTTCTCCATTACATATAAGAATCTTACCACTTGAGTGCCACTGAATATAAGCTTTATCAGTTGTGCCTTCTCTAAATCTGATGTAAGGATCATTTGAACCTTGTAGAACTAGTTTTGCATCAGTACTTGCATTAATATCTAAAGGATAAGAAGAACTACCTGTAAGACCTAATGTTTTAGAATTTATTCCACCAGCTCCAGTAAATGTTATTTGATGATTAGTCCCATCATAAACAGAAAGAGCTTTAGCAGAACCACTAGGTGCCCTTACGATTAAACCATAATCAGTAGAACTGGAAGTAGTACAATCAAATGAAGCACACCAATCTGAGTTAGATGTTTTGCTGACAGAAAAAACAGCATCATTAGTATGGTTGCCACTACCACCTGCAATATATAAACCACCATCATAAGTATTAGTATTACCACTACCAGAATCACTTCTTAAAAAAGATCCAGAACTAATTCCATCTAAAGTATCAGCATCAAGCCCAGAACCAGAGCCGTCATTACCAGCGTGCCAAACAGTATGCCAAGTTGAATCGTCTGTAGAGAAATCAATTGTATCTTTAATTCTTAAACTTGAAGCGTCTTCTTCATTCTTGAACTTTAGATAACCATCAGAGTGCCATTGTATATATCCTTTAGTTGTTGAACCTTCTTTAAGAGTTATATAAGGATTAGAAGAATTACTAAGAATTAGTTTTTCGTCAGCACTACGATTGAAGGTTAATCGACCACTTGTTGAATCATCAGCATCCGATCTTACGAAGCTTCCGCTATCAATAGAATCTAAAGTTGTTGCGTTGACGTTGGTGACATTTGCACCATCTCCATAAAGAGTATCAGCATAGAAATTTCTAAATCTTGTACCAGTTAATCCTAAATCATAAGTACTGTCTGCACCTGGCACTACATGTCCACTTGAGTCGATGCGAAGTCTTTCAGTACCAGCAGTTCCAAATGCAATAGTATCATTCAATGGGAATCTTAACCAAGTATTTGTATCTCCAGTATGAACTATCTTATCAGCAATGTATATGTGATCAGTATAATGTCCTTGTGCAGCAGAAATATTACCAGTTATTGTTACTCCCGAACTAGTGGTTTCAAATTTTTTGTTTGCATTATGGTACAGCTCAACGGCTCCATCTCCAATACAATTTATAGCATTTTCATTACCTTGAGTTAGAATACGAACATCATCACCAGCCTGTAAAACAAGATCATCTGTACTACCATCAATATATAAATTTCCTGTACCACTATGTTGAATATAAGAATGGGTTCCTGAATGAAAGATTGTCATATCTTCACCGTCTCCAAATCTCGCTCTATTTCTAAAAGCAATTAAAGAAGTACTATCACCAAACTTTATGTCATAACCACTTGTAGTTAAATTAGCAGCTAAACCACTTGTTACATTCAGTTGAGTAGTTACTAAAACCCCAGTAAGTGTCGCTCCCGTACTAGAAGTTTCAAATTTCTTTGAATTATTATGGTACAACTCAACGGCTCCGTTTTGAATAGCCTTAAGTGTCGTCTCATTATCAGCTGCATTTTTTAATTCAACAGTTGAAGCATTTATATGCAGATAACCTGTATTATTTTTTATCCATGAATGCGATCCATTATGATATAAGGTTAAATCTTCTGCATTACCCAGACCTATCTTTGCACTATCAGGCAAACTCAGTTTATTGCCAGGTATGGTAGATCCTATACCAACTCTATCATTGGTTATATCGGCAAACAATATACCATGAGCTGCTAAATCACCAGTTATTCTTGATCTATTCATACCCTTAGATAGTTATCCCTATATGTTATTTAGTTATGAAGGTTTGGTCGGCCAAGTAGGATCTCTTGGATCAGTAGTATTAGCAGGTATATCTCTTAGTGCTTGTCTATATGTTTGCCACTCCGTTTTCTTACTAGAAGATACTGGAGAATCTACACCCACAGACCAATCAGACCTTCCCAACAATACATCTCTATAACTTCTAAGTTTATCCCAATCTTGTGATTTAATAGAAGTATCGGGAGGTGTAAAATTTCCTTCAGAAAATGTCCATTCATCTGTTACATCATCAGGAGCATCAAACCAACAAAAATCCTCATGGACTTCAAATGTTGTGTCCTCCACCTGAACAATTTTACCTTGAAAAACTAATGCTTTTTTCATTTGTTATATTACCTCATTTGTATTTAGTAGAAGTGTTCAATGACGACGATACCACCATTTCCATCGGCACCATCATTGTCAGTGCCAGCATGTGATCCAGCACCACCAGTACCATAGGTTCCACCTGAATGTCGTTGCCCCCAAGCAGTACCACCAGATTGACCACCACCCCAGTATGATCCACCACCAGTACCACCAGCTTCTTCATTACCCTGACCATCAATATTACCTGATCCACCACCTCCACCTTGGAGGTTTAGGTCTCCACCACTGGCACCGCCACCGCCGCCACCTCTTCCCCATGCAGTCGGATGACCTCCTCCTGATGCAGAACAATGAGAACCAAAGGAAGATGCACCACCACCATTACCACTAGATTGTTGGTTTCCTGCACCACCGCCACCACCAGATCCAACGGTAACAGAAACAGAACTAATACTCGTTACATCAATCCATTTAATAGAAGTTCCACCAGCACCGCCACCACCATGTGCGTCATCGGCGTTGTGTGATCCACCACCACCACCACCTGCAGTAACAGTAACTTTTATCATTGTGCATCCACTAGGTTTATTCCATGTTCCTGAACTTGTCATCTTACTCATAGCATTGGCGTGGACACCTCCAGAAAGTGAAGAAGAGTTTCCTGTATGATATACAGTGTACAGGGTGCCACCAACATCTACTGCCAGTTCACCACCGACAGTTTTTTGAATATCCCAGTTCGCCCATTTTCCATCTAAGAAACCATAAGCACCACCGTTTCCATAAATTTGGTATTGGAACGTTCCATTACTACTTTCACCACAAATTCCAGAAGAACCAGCATTAGTGGCGTTTCTAATTATTAGATTATGATCATTATGTCTAATTATGTCATGACCCTCGATATCTATTGAATCTGCATAAAGAGTTCTCCATGGCTTAGAAGAAGTTCCTAAATCAATATTAATACTACTAGTTCTTGGATGCCATCCAGTTGAAGTTAACTCTATTGTTTCAGTACCACTAACAACGTGATTGTGGTGAGCAGCATCGTAAAATATGGTGTTACCACCATGAGTTAATATTTGTGTATTTGCATTACCTGCAGAGTTATAGAAGTTTATAAACGAATATACAGCACTACCAGTACAACGTATATTTAATTGTCCATTTGAGTTTCCACCATCTGAACCATAAGCATTTATATTTCCATATGAATAAAATCCATCAGAAGTTGTTTGAATCTTCTTACTTCCCTGATACATCAATTCAATTGATCTAGAATCAGTAGCTCTTAAAACTTTTTGCCAAGAACCCCCTGCATAAGATTGTAGTGAAAACTCATTACCTACATGAGCAGCAACCATTCTCCAATAATCAGCATTATCATCTCCATCATCAGATAGGAGTCTTATTGTCCCATCATTTCCTTCGCATCCGATAACATCAAATTCTGTTGCACCACCTGACTGTCTCTTACATACTGAACCAGCATTTGAGGTGTAAAGGCGAAGTGAACCATTATGGTAGAGCTCAACAGCTCCATCATTTATACAATTAATACTGTTCTCACCTAATAATGCCTGAATGTATATGTTTCCTCCAACGTCTCCAGCAGAGTTACCTCTTATATACAGATGTCCTGTTTTATTATCAAAACCACTTGATGTACCATTATGCCAGATATTAATATCCTGACTAGTACCAATTTTTATATCAGAATTATCATCTAAATATATTTCACCTGTAATTTTAACGCCATCAGATCTGGTAGCAAATTTTGTATTACCATCATAACTTAGTGTTGCTGCACCATTTGCAGTAAAGGTAGCAAAAGTTTCAAATCCATTTCCTGATGGATTATGATGTCTAAAGGTTACAGTATTACTATTAGCTAAAGTAAAGAAATCAAGGTACTTCTCTCCATTTCCAGTCATATTAAATTCACCAGATGCATTTACATTACCACAAGTAACTTCTCCGTTTGTTTCAACTCCTGAACTAGTGGTTTTAAGTCTCCACGTACCCGAATGATATAAATCTACCGAAGAATTACCATTACAAACAATAGCATTCTCTGAACCTGTACTACCATTCCCCGATTCAATCATTACTGAACCGCTATCAAAAGATCTAATATACAAATTACCTGTAGCACCCGATATTTTATCCAAGAATGAGTGGGATCCATTATGCCAAATTGTTAAATCCGCACCAGTACCTAGTTCAACCTTGTCGTTATCTCCACAAATCAAACCATCTGAATAAACACCACCTGTGACTGTTATTCCGTTTGCTTGGGTCTCAAATTTCTTTGAATTATCATGGTACAACTCAACGGCTCCATTAGATATAAATTTAGCTGCATGTTCCGTTGTATTAACAAGAATATCTACATTACCACCAGTAGTCTGAAGATTTAAATTACCTGTTCCCTCTTCACGAATCACTGAGTTTGATCCATTATGATATATGTGTAAATCTTTGTGAGTGCCAAATTTTATTCTCGCACTATCATTAACTCTTAAAGCATTATCTGATTTATCCCATACCATGTTATATGATGCACCATAAAAAATGACATCACCATCATGAGTAGCACCGTCATCAACTGTTACACCAGTTATATTTACTCCCGTACCAGTGGTTTCTAGCTTCTTTGAATTATTTTCGTATAATTCTACGGATGCATCAGCATCAGACACGAAAGATTTTTTCGTACCATCTAAGCTATACATTTCAACTTGTGGGCCAAAAAACTTAGTTGTATGGCCTTGTGGTGCTGCTATAACATTACCTAAAGCATTAGAATGGTAAATCTTAAAATCTGAACTAGTTCCTAATAATAATTGCTTATCATCTCCTAAATGAATATGTTCAGAAGATGTCCATGCATCTGTTGCATCTACCCAGTTCCATGTCTTATTACCATTGCCAGACTCTAGAGTAATACCACCACCGTCTGCAGCAGCATCATTAGCAGCACCAGAACCTAAGACAATGTTCTTATCATCCACCGTCATGGTGGTAGAATTAACTACTGTATTTGTACCATCTACTTGGAGATTACCTGTAACTGTTAGATTATTAGCAACTGTAGTAGTTGCATCAGTAACTGTAACTCTTGCAGTACCACTTGTTGCAAAAGAGAGAGTATTAACACCACTTCTAAACATTCCACTATCGGAATCTCCATCAAAGCTATATGCAGGAGCTGACGCTGAACCACTTGCTCCTCTCATCTGAGCTGTAAATCCTATATCACCTGTTACATCTAATGCATAATCTGGTGATGCTTGGGCAACACCAACTTTACCAGCTGATGTGATCACCATATGTGGAGAATTTCCAGCAATATTGGAAGATGCACTAAAGAATAATGATGTTGCATTTGTTGCCTCATCACTATCTCCAACACCTATAACACCTCTTCTTGTTCCACCACTCTTAAATATAAGTGCCTTTCTTCTATTATCATCTGCTTGTATTTCAATATAAGCATTAGTATTACCAGCATCTGCATTAAGTCTTAAATATTCTCTTGCACCAGTAAGTTCAATATGAAGTCCAGCATCTGAAGCAACAGTAGGATTATTACCCAATGATACTTGACCACTTGAGTTGATGCGAAGTCTTTCAGTACTATTAGTTTCAAATAAAGTATCTCCTGTTGATTGAAATACTGCTGCACCACCAACATTATTAATATCAACTACTCCAGAATTATCAGTATCATTTAATTTTACAGATGGAGATGCATTAGAAATCAGAAGTTCTGTTCCACCATAAGTTAAAGTTGATTCGCCGTTTAAGGTATTTGCAGTTCCCGATCCAGTTATAATTCTATTATCTGCATTACTGTTTATTGTTGTTTGTGTAACACCAGTTAGTTGTGAACCATCACCTTTAAATGTTGTTGCAGTAAGAATACCAAGAATCTCTGCATTACCAACAATGTTTAGCTTATCAGTTGGATTTGTTGTACCAATACCAACTCCGCCATTAAATCTGAAAATATCATCATTATCTTCACCAAAACCACTTTCCCATTGAGCTCCTGGCCCCATATCAACGATCTCTAAAATGTCTCCAACTGAAGCACCTACTGCAAGTGTTATTGAAGTACCATTAGTTGCAGTATAGTCACTCTGTGCAAGTCTTATACCATTTAAATATACGTCTAAATTTTCACCACGTTCATAACCCAATCCAGTAAATGCGGTCTGACCAGCAGTAGCAGTAAAACTATGAACCGTTCTAGTAATATCAACACCACTATCAAGAACTAAAATTTCAACTTCATCATCTACTGATGCACCTGTACCAAGAACTACAGTATTTCCACTTGTGGCTGTATATGTAGCCGCAGATAATTTTGCACCGTTTAGATATACACTAACTTGAGATGCACCATCAGTATAACTTAAACCTGTAAATGTTGTTTGGTTATTAGTTGCTGTATATGAATGTATCTTTCTACCATACTTACGTGAGACAGCATTACCAATATCAACAACTACAGTACTACCATAACCAGTAACACTAAGACCAGCACCAACAAAGTTAATAGTAGTATAACCAACACCAACAATATGACCTACTACACCAGAGCCTGGATTGACTGAAGTAGATCCAATACCTATACCAGCACCACCAAGTTCACCCCAACCATTAGTATATCCTTCAAAGCTACCAGTAGTACTATTATATCTCATATCACCAGCTGTTGGTGATCCACTTCTCTGAGCAGTAGTACCTACAGGAAGTTTAAGTGATCCTGTTCCACTTATATCGGCACCGTCAACAGTTGTGGTTACTCTAATAGCATTATTATGGTATAAATCAACTTGATTATTATTAATAGCTTTAAAATATGTTTCAGTACCTGATGTATTCTGTAAATACAGAGAATTAGATAAAAGAATCAAATGGCCTTGTCCAGCATCTTGTATAAAGGAGTGGTTACCAGTATGATTGATTATTAAATCATTTCCATCACCAAAAGCTAAATCAGCATTATCTGCAATATGTAATCTATTAATAGAAGCATCCCAAGTTAAATCTCTACCTGCAGTAGCTCCATGAAAAACTACATCTCCATTACCACCACCATTATCACCATCTACAACAAGACTACTAAGTTTAGATCCTATCTCTACAACTGACGCTGAACCTGTATTAATTTCTGTATATAATTTACCATCATAGGTGTTTAAGGCTAATTCCCCAAGTTCCAGTTGTGCAGTAGTTGGTACTCGGTTTTGTACAGCCGATCTCTTAAACTTAATATTTGATGCCATTTGGCTCCTCTGATGGTATATACCGTGATCACCGATATCTATCGGTTCATATT
>VTLG01015431.1_pt1 | contig 11555 bp, 17 predicted proteins | sample 4694571 | NCBI WGS metagenome assembly VTLG01 (sample SAMN12604809, study PRJNA352737) | marine metagenome | biome: ENVO:00000447; feature: ENVO:00000209|ENVO:00000569|ENVO:01000036; material: ENVO:00002151; isolation source: viral sequences binned using virsorter ... | reverse complement strand
CACTTGCAGTATCTAAATTATTAATTTTTAATGTTGATGCCATATCCTATTCCTTATCCTAAAACTTCTTGCAATAAAATATTACCACCATATGCAGATTGTTCAGCATCAATATACTGCATATTACTATCACTATGTCTGTAACTTTGCATAGTATATGTAACAGCACTAGTTGTACTTGGTGAATCTAAGAATGTCATATTCATAATACCATCATGTTCGTTTGTTGCATTTCTTACTTGAAATTGTTCAAAATTACTAGATGTATTCCAGATAAGAGTTGTTGAACCACCAGAAATCGCTCTATTTAATCTAAACGCACCTCTCATATATGTTGAAGTACCATTTAATCTAAAAGGTATGTGAAAGTGAACTAAAACTTTACTACTTGTCGCAGTTGGTGTAATTGCAAGAGTATAGTTTGTATCAGCCCATGTTGCACTTGCACTATTTGAATGACCAGCAATAGTACCAGACTGAACCATTTGTCCAATCATATGAGGAACTTGTACACCACCAGCATCAGTTACTACAAGTTTCTTACCAGTAGGAACTGTAATTGTTGAACCACTTGCAGTGTTTAGATTGTTTACGAATAGAGTACTCATTGTGATATCTCCATCAGAGTCATTGTTGTTCCTTGTCTGGTATCTTCACTTGGTCTATCTCCAATATACAAAATACCAGAGGAGTTAGTTCTCATTTGAAGTTTATAAGTCGTTGCTGAAGTTGTTGCTGGACTATCAAGAAACTCAATGTGTAGTTGATGCAGTTGGTCTGTGCCGTTATGATACATTGCCCTTGTTGCTGAATTAGTTTTTGCACTCGTTGGTAATCCTATAGCTGTTGAACCTCGTACTAAATTAAACAGCGAAAGTCTTGATGATGTATTGTGACTAAAAGCTCCACTTACAGTAATAAGAATTTTACTAGTGTTATATTTTGGTGTAATTGTCAGTGTTACTCCAGTTACATCTACGAAACTGGTTGTTGCAGATTGAAAATGGTCATCTATTTTAGTTGTACTGAGAGTTTGTAATATAGAACCAGCAGGCAACTTAACATTTGCAGCTGTGGTTGCACCTACGATATTATCTACTGTTAATGTTGAACCCATTCTTTATCCCCTATACAATTGTAAGATTTCCGTTGACTGTAAGGTTTACAGTTCCAGATGTGGATACAGTCAAAGGCCCAGCTGCAAGTGCATTATCACCAGATGCGATAGTCACACTAGTATTGAGTGTTGTTTCATGAACTCTGAAAATATCTTTTTTACCATTTGTAGTATCTCCATTAAGAGCACCACTATTATTGTCTCCTTGAAAAGCACCAGCACCACCAGAACCAGCAGCAATTTTTGCATCAGTAACAGCTGAGTTTGCAAGGTCAGCAGTTGCAATTGTACTATCTTCAATAGAACGAGAAATTACTTTTCTAATTGCCATGTCTTAATCCTTTTCTATTATTTATGCATCATCTGTATCTGTACCAGACACTTCATCAAAATTCTTTGCATCCTCAAAGAAAGATGTTGTTTCATTAAATCCAAAGTTATCATCTGCATCAGCGGTCACTGGACTTGGTGCAACTGTATATCTTTGTTCTCTCTTTGGTGCGTTGACAGGCATATCTGTATACTGGTCAACTTGAACTTGTTTAATAACTTTCTGGTCTGTAACTGGGCCATACAGATAAAATTTTGCAGTAAATGACATTGTATATGTCAGCACTCTTCTATCTTCAAAAGAGCCTTCATACTCATCTGAATATGTTACTCCAGTAAGAATAATTGGAACATCTCTTGTTGTTCCCATTGAAGTATTATCATTTAATGTAATTGTATAATCTGGCTGAAAGAAAGGTAAAATTTGTTCTACAATCTGAAGTGCGTCATCTGACTGTTTTGCCATAACCACTAATTCAAAATCCATGTTATATGGAACAGGCATAAACTGTGATGACATAGTTTTACCACTGTCAGAATTATTTGTTTTCTTAAATTTTTGAATAGAGTTTAATTTACGAGAAGGGTCATATGCAATACCAGAAATCTCAAAACCAATTCTGGGTAAAGTCAGTGCAACCTTTTTATTAAGGTTAGGGTCTTCTCTAAGTCTTGTTAAGAACTTTTGTTTTGGGCCATACGCAAGTGGTACTTTCATACTTTGTGTTACTGCACCAGAACTATTAGTTCTGACAATGTTAATATTATTAAAAATAGTACCAAAGGCCACTACAACCTTTCGCATAGTTTCATGGTAAAATTGTTGTCCTAACATATTATCTTCCTATATCACCAAATGGATTTGACTCTGTGAAATCAATGATATTATCATCTTGAGTTTCAAAGAAATCATTCATTGCGTTTTCATCTATTGTATCAACTACATAACCTTCTTGTATTATATAGTCACCAGTTTCAAGAACAATCTGGTCACCACCAGTTTCATTCTCACCAATAAGATTATCAGTGCTTCCTTCTTGTTCTAAGTTACCAGTTCCATCTTCCAGTTCAAGACCCTCATTATATGTAGTAGTGCTTGACTGTTCCATAGTAATCTGATATACTAACTGGTCAAGAGAATTAGCTGTTTCAATTGCATCAATCTCTGTGATACCAGTATCAAGGTCTTCACTAGAGTATTCAAAAGTTTTACACTTTAATTTAAAAGCTGGAACATTGTGTACTTGATAGAATGGGTCATCATGGTCTACAAAAGTAATCTCAAATATTTTCTTTACTTTTGGAAAGTAAACTAAATCACCTTCATTCGGTCTTGTCTTTACAATCAAATTAGAATCATGAGATACTAATTGTTCAAATCTTCTTCTTGAAACTACGAAGGTTACATCCTCGTTCATTTGTAAACCGAACTTAGACATAATTTCTTTTTCACCTTCATATCCCTCTACATTTTCAAAGTACATTTCGATAAGGTAAGCATCACCAAACTTAGAAAGAGTATCCTCTCCAAAAAGATTATCCTCTTTGACTAAAGTTCTGGGAATATAAAATACATCTTGACCATAAATCTTCAACTGCTCTATCATTAAATCTTCATAGAGAGTTTGCTCTGGTCTTGTTCCAGTATCAAAATATACGTTTGTCGGCATCAAATTATCCTATCATGTAGTTGGGTGGTAGTTCATACGCAAGTTGAATTTGTTCTTCTAACTTTTCTATGTCTGCCTGAGCCTCCTCAAATAGTTTTGCACCATTTAGAGTTACACCACCTAACATTTGTACACCTTCAAATTTAGAAAGATTTGCACCCCATTGTCTTTTAATTAATGCAGTGGTATATCTTTTTAAGTAAATATCATTGTAAATGTCTGTGTATGTATCTGGGTCTAACTTACGATAACATTCAATAATGATGAAGTCATCAACATTTACATCTTCTGACCAATCCATGTCTATATATAATCTATTTTGATGTTGATTAAAACGAATAGGTTTTTCACCAACAAGAATATGGTCTAAAAAATCTAAATGTTTCATAGTCATTTCATAGTGAATAATAGATTCACTACTAAAGTCATATAAATCATTTAGACGTAATTGGTATCTTACATCAAACATATTTACAGTATTCTTATCTGTAAAGTCAAAAACTTTTACAACTGATAATACGCTTTCTGGAATAGGAATAAATCCATTTCCCTCTAACCAAGATGCAGTAATACTATTATCTGCTTTATCAGTTGCAGTTGCAGAAGTGTTTGTTGCAGCTCTATCTATTTCTGACTGCGTTATTTTGTGTTTTAAATACATTCTTTCGACACCATCATAATGGTATTGTGCGAAGTATTGTAATGCATCATCAATTCTATCATCTACTTGGTCATCATCAACATTAATGTCAATTACAGGCTTACCAAGACTTCTAAGACAATGTTCTTTGAGAGCAGCTTTTGTATTTGGACTTGCCATATTATCTTTCCTTTACTCTATTTATATTATCCAAGTGCAGTAGCCATTGCAATTGAAAACCCAGTTGTTGCACCAGCAGAAGTTTGTGTTGTTCCATCTCCGAACTCAATACCATTTGTTCCCACAACAACTTTACCAGAACCATTCGGTGCAAGTGTAATATCTCTATTAGAGGTAGATACAATACTATGAGTAACTACATCTAGATTGCCTCCAAGTTGTGGAGAACTATCATCTGATATATTTTGAATACCAGCACCAGCGAGTGAGCCTACAGATGCAAACGCAAGATTACCAGAGCCATCTGTTTTCAGAACTTGTCCAGCGTTACCATCTGCCTGTGGATGTGACAATCCATCAATAATAACTTTACCAGAACCATTTGGTGTGATTGCAATATTACCATTTGATGCAGATACAATTGAGTTTCCGTTTACATCTAAGTTGCCTCCAAGTTGTGGAGTTGAATCTTCTGAAACATTTGATATACCAGACGCAGAAACAACAAGGTCTATTGTTCCATCACTATCTTGATATGTTGCAGTGATATTTGTCTCTGTATTACTAGAAAACATTGCACCGACTGTATCTTGAATTACTTCAGTTAAGTCAATATTACCAGTACCATCAAAACTCACGCCATGAATATTTCTTGCAGTTTCTAATGCAGTAGCAGTGGCTGCATTTCCAGATGTATCTTGGTTACCAGTTGCATTAACGCCAGGCAGATTTATATTTGCAGTACCATCAAATGATACCCCACCAATAGTTCTTGCATTTGCAAGTGCAGTAGCAGTATCAGCAACTATTGTGAGGTTATTAATAAATGATGCATTTACACGACTATCAATTGCAGAGTTTACTCTTGCAGTTGTGTGGTAAAGATTGGAAGAACCTTCTGATAAATCGTCTGTGTCAAATCCAGTAAGATTTCTTGTACTAGTTGTTGCAGCCCAACCCATATATCCGTGTGCAGAACATTGATAATGTAAAACTGGTGGGGTAGAATCTGAAACAATAATCTGGGTATATGCACCAGAAGAACCAGGCGTTCCATTAGTTGTAACGCCAGTTGTATATGCAGTTGCTTTAGCTGCATCAAGATAAAAACGAAGTGGATGTCCAGAATTAGTAGAATCACTCTGGTCAAAACGATATGTATTTTTTGGAATAAGTTTTAGATATGGTGAAAAAATACCATTTATTTTATAACCTAAACTAGACCCAGTTCCGTTATATGGATGAGATGAATCTTTTGTTGCGACAACAACTTTAAATGCAACTACATTAACATCAAAGTCAGTTGCATAGTGATTTGCAAGTGTAATAATAGTGCTACTATCATTACGAACATACAGTTTTTTATCAACTGTATTAAGTGCAACTTCACCCTCAATCAAATCAGAAGTATCTGGTATGACTGATATTGTGTTACTACGTTTAAGTTTTATTGGTGTTGTAGCCATTAGGCAATCTCCCTAGACTACTAACTAAATGTTCCACCGTCCACCGCTGTTGCAAACGCAATAGTATCAGAACTTGCAGTATATGTCAAGATACCATCATTAGAACCACCACCGTCTAATGCAGATAATGTATTAGCGGAGTTTGCAACTAGGACTGAACCTTTTGCGATTGAAGATAAACCAGTACCACCGTTTCCTACTGGTAACGCACCAGTTACTTTTGCAGTAAGGTCAATTGACCCTGCTAACATTGCATTTGTAATACCAGATGCTTTTACTCTTAATGCATCTGAGTTAACTTCTATAGAAGAATCATCAACTCCAACATTCAATGTATTACCAGATTTAGTAAGAGCTGCACCAGCAATAACTTGACCAGCACCAGAAAATTGTGTAAATACAAGTGCAGTAGTTCCAACTGTTACTGACCCATCATTGGTCATAACAAAACCGTTGTCTGCGTTAACAGTACCTTCCTCTACAAAGAAGAATGTTCCACCAGTTACTTCTGAATCTGCATCAAAGTCAGTTGCACGAGTCGGAGCACCACTTGCATTAACTGTATAGATACCATTCTCTGAACCAGTTGATTGGTCTTTGATAAGTATTCTATCATTAGTTGCAAGAGTAATACCATCAACTGTTTGACCGTTTGCAAAAGCAGAGGATAAAGTTCCGTTTGCAGTTGTAGCAACTCTTACTGAGTTCTTAACATCAAGGCCTTGTAATTGTGCATCAACATAGTTTTTGTTAGCCGCATCTGTTCCACCAGTTGGTGTTGCAACACTTGTTATTCTTGCACTTGAAACATCAACTGTTCCAGTTCCATTTGGGTCTAAATTTAAATTACCGTTTGTGTTTGTTGTGGAAATAGTATTACCATCAATTGTAATATTATCAACGTCAAGAGATGTAATACCATTTAAATCTGTTTGTGTTGCACCAAGAGCAACTGCATCTGAACCAATCGTAATAGAACTATTAGTAAGTTTTGCATTTGCAATTGAACCAGCCAACATTGCATTTTCTACTGAACCATTTGCAATAGTTAATGCACCATTATTTGCTACAGTCACATCGCCAGATATCGCAGAGTAAATATATTTTTTAACTCTTGTTAATGTAGTTTTTCTATTTGTTCCACCAGCACCATTATCTACGATAAGTAAATCTGCATCTACAAGGTCTTCACCAATATCAGTTCCACCGTCTATTTCTAGAGCTGATAATGCAAGAGTTCCAGTTAAATCTCCTAATGCAAGAGTACCAAAAGATAATGTTCCAGAACCATTTGTTTTGAGAACTTCTCCATTGTTACCATCAGACCCAGGCAATGTTAATGCGAGATTACCACCTAAAGAGTTTGGTGCTTTTAATTGTACATGATGAGTGCCATTATTAGTGCATTCTATTGAACCACCAGTTGTTGCGTTATTACCTACGATTAAATCATCAACTGCTTTATTTCCATCAACTGTAATTGCACTACCAGCAGTTAGAGTACCTTGAACATGGTCTAACATATCGGAGAAAAACTTACCACCGATTACATCTACAGTTGAACCATCACCAATAAAGAGTCTATCACCTAAGTTTGACTGTGTACCAGTTCCAAAAGTTACTGCGAGTTCACCAGCAGATAATGATGAAGGAGCTGTAGTACCAGTAGACCTTTTAATCTGAATTGTTGTTGCCATTTATCTATTCCTTAAAAACTACCACCATTAAAAACAAGTGTTCCAGTGGATGTATCTAGTTGGTTTCTTGCAACGAATTTTTGGTCACTTGCTCTAAATTGAAGTAAAGCACCATCTGCAACACCAGTTGCATCTACGTCTGCAGCTACTAATATTCTATTCTCTGAAGAACCAGATGCACCTTGTGGGCCTTGAGGGCCGGGCACTGCAACTCTTGTTACAACTAATTCATTACCTTGAGATATAGAACCTTGTATTTGAGATACACTAGATACTTTTCCAGATATTGCTGTCATATTATTACCTCGTTACACTTGGATTGACTGTGACTTGACCTTCAACAACTCTGGTCTTTGTTCCACCAGATGCTGTTATGAGAACATCATAAACAAACCGTCCTGCTTCTAGAGCAGTCGTTTGAGTTGGTGTTAAAGATATTGTGATTTCACCAGATGATGCGTTTGAGATTGTTGCTGTAAAAGCGGTTGCAGTAGATGATAAAAATGTTTTTCTTATTTGTGCAGCTACTGAATAACCAGATAAATTTACTGCATCACCATTTGCATCCGTTACTGTTACTGTGGTTGTAAAAGTCGCACCTTGGTCTATGAATATATTTGAAATACTTGCCATTCACACAGTCTCCTTTTTAGTATTTATAAGGAAAATGTGTTAGAGTTTAGGATACCATGTGCCCCATGAAACGAGTACCTTGTCTAACTTGCGTAGTAGTATCTCCAGTAACATAAATACCAGTTTCCATAGTTTGGTTTGCATTGAGTTGAATTGTTGCAGAGCATGACAATGTAATATAATCTTCATTTTGACCATCTTGAATACTTCTATAATATGCGTTATGGGGGCCACTAAATGTTGAATCAGTAATAAGATAACCACTGAGATGTGGTGATGCTGTCATTGCGCCAAGTTGAATCTGATAACTAAAATGATAAATTCCATTTACTGGAGCAGTAAATTTTGCATTTCCAGCATTGAGGACAAGATGATTACCAATATTAAACTCAATAAGGGTAAATTCATTCAGTGCTTGTGGCCCACTAGTATAGTCTTTACCAGTTGTTGTGGCTCCAACTCTAACACTAAATGCTGGTTTGGCTGGTTGAGAAACACGACCAGCACTATCAATCGTCATTGCAGTAATTGAATTTGCGTGGTCTTGAATTGTTCCGACTTTTAATGTACTCATTTATATTAACCTATCCTATTAGAAATCCGTAGAAATAATTCCTTGGTGTTGTTGCCTTTCTCGTAAATGTGCCAGCCCCAACATAATATGTGGCATTTACAAAATCATTTACAGCCAAATCGTATATAAAATGACATTGTATTTGATCCCATTCTTGAGATGCAGATGCGTTACTACCAACATATGAACCACTAGCAATGTCATTTTTAGCAATATATATAAGTTGGTTACCCCCACTGTATGCTTCGCCACGAGAAATAGATAAACCAAACATATATATCCCAGCTACTGGAGCAGTAAATCTACCAGTGGTATTATTGTAATGTCCACCATTGTTAAAACTTTGCCCAGCGTTATTAAAACTATGAAAGTAACCATGAGTACCGCTGGAAATTGTCATAGTTGGAGTACCATAAGTTAAAAATGATGGATTATTTGGTGTTGTTACACGACCACCACTATCAATTGTCATTGCAGTTGTAGAACTATCATACTTAATATTCTGAACACCTTGAATATTCATATTAGTACCAGTAAGTGATGTAACACCTTGAATTACATTTGTAATTAAAGTACTCATTGTACAATCTCCATACATTGAATTTTCATAGTAACACTATGTCTTGCAATTGCCCAACTTCCTTGTGTTGTTGCGAGTAATGAAAGGTAATGTGTGTTTGTGTTTGGAGCAGTATAACTACCAAAGTCACTGCCATTTATTGTCATGGTGTCAGACGCACCAGTGCCTTGGCCGTGTGTTCTACAAACTATAACTTGTGTATTATTTACTGGTGTGCTGTCTGTTCCAAGATACGCCATTGCTTGAAAAAAATTAGAAGCATCACCAGTTAAATTAGGAATCATAAATGATACATAAAACTTACTACCAGCAAACTTTGGTGTAAATGTTTGATTAATAAGAGTTATGTTAGAAGCGTTTTGATTAGATAATTCGCCAGCAGTTCCTTGAACAACTTGCACGACAGAACCAGCAGGAAACTTTACATTTGCAGCTGTGGTTTGTCCAGTGATTGTATCTACTGATAAAGTACTCATATGATTGCTAACCTTCCAGTGGATGTAATAGTAAGAGTTGTACCGTTACCAATTGTCAACGGGCCTGTAACAGATGCGTTATTGTTAGCAGCGATTGTTACATTACCAGTAGTTGCGTTTGTATTGACACGAAATAGATTATCTCTACCAGATGTGTTTCCAGCAACAGTACCATCTTTACCAATATAATATCCAGCACCCAACTCAACTGCATCAGCAATCTTTGCAGCTGTCACTGCGTCATCAGCAATTTGTGCAGTCGTGATAGCGTTATTTGCAACGTCATCTGCAACAATTACATCAGCACCAATCTTTGCAGAATTCACTGCATTATCAGCAAGGTCTGCTGTTGCAATCGTTCCGTCTAGGATACCTTTTGTTGTAATCTTTGAAAGTGCCATCTATATTTCTCCGAAACTATTTAGTCTGCATCTTTGATTGTTAAAGTTCCCTCTTTAACTTGTTTTAGAATTTCTGCGTAGTGTCTATTAGCAGGGTCTAGTGGTACAGACCACTTGCTACCATCTATTGTACAATTTATAGAAACATTTTTATTAGTAAATTCACTTTTATAATATTTTGCATCTTTAATTTCCATAATAACTCCTATAACTCTGCATCAAATTGAATATATGCACCATTAGAATTAAGTAATAATGCACACGCATACCCAGTATTATATCCACTAGATGACATATTTCCGTTAAATTTAATAACATGACCTTTTGTATATCCAGACCCACTATAATCATCAATAGATGTACTACTTACATTTACTGGTGACTGCATACTTAAATTCGTAATTGTTCCACTAGTTGATATTGCTGGATGAGCTCTCATTCTGGTTGGAAACGTATAATCATATTGACATAATGTTGAACTCCATACATGACCAACTGTAAAATAAACTTGACCACCACTTGATGTTTTTTGAAAGTATCTTTGACAAAGTTGAAGTTCTTCTGCAAAGGAGCGGTGTTCAAAATCTGAAGCACTATCGCCAACTTCTAACTGAACACCAGTAATAAAAAAATTGTTACTTGTACTATCACCCAGATTTACATTACTTGAAGATACTCTTTTTGGATTGGATTGAGCTCCCCAAGTTCCATTATAAAATGTTCCACTTGTCTGGTCTGTTCCAGATTGAAACCACCAGTATAATCTATAACTACTAAGATTATCATTATCTAATGTTCCACTACTGTGAGCAGGAAAAGTAAGCACATATCTTTCCCATGTATCAGCTGTGCTAATTGTAAATGTTTTTGAGTTTTGTAGAGAGTTATCTTCATCTCGTAAGTTAACAGTGTATACACCAGTTTTACTTGCTTTCGCATAAAAACTTATAGTATGTTCAACAATACCATTTGTGCTATTCATTGATTGTAATGCATTACCTTCTAATTTATGCATGATATAACCATATGCGCTTGCATCTAAAGAAGTGTCTGCTGTTGTGCATTGAATTTTTATACTTTTTCCAAATCCAGCTGGTGTATCATCAGAATGAGTGAATTGGTATGTTCCACCACCAGAAACACCTTGATACCACCTATCACATCTATAACCAGAAGAAGCATTAAATTGCATGGTTGATGCTCTTTGGTCAACCAACATACCGCCGTTAATCAAAAGATTCTTACGACTACTTACGTTATCTGTTCCTCTTGTTTTTACTTTAATTAAAGTCATTCTGGTTTCTCCGGCCACTTAACATCTTCAAGTGACTTATAGTCTTTTGTAATATCACGAAGTGCTTGTCTGTATGTTTTCCAATCTGCATCATTTGACAGAGTTACATCTCTATTCTGTGTCCAATCTGACATTCTTAAAAATTTATTTCTTTCAGTTCTTAGTGCATTTAATTTTTGTTCAGCTGTAAGTTCTATAACATTTGTCTTAAATGTTTTTCCGTCATAAGTCCAACCTACTGCAACTTTATCATCACAGTCTACCCAAGACATAGATGAGTGTACTTCAAATCCAGTTTCGTGTAAGTCTGCAACTTTACCATCTAGAATAAGTGCTTTCATTATGCATACTCCTCAACATAAACTACACCATCTTTTCCAGCACCACCATTACCAAATGTTCCATTACTGTGGTGTCTACCAGCACCGCCACCAGAACCATATGCTCTACCAGTTTGTCCTTGTAGACCAGCTTGGTCATCACGATTACCAGCGCCG
>VTLG01010780.1_pt1 | contig 11555 bp, 8 predicted proteins | sample 4694571 | NCBI WGS metagenome assembly VTLG01 (sample SAMN12604809, study PRJNA352737) | marine metagenome | biome: ENVO:00000447; feature: ENVO:00000209|ENVO:00000569|ENVO:01000036; material: ENVO:00002151; isolation source: viral sequences binned using virsorter ... | reverse complement strand
AAAGCACAGAAGAAAGCATCAAAGGCAAAACAAAAAAAAGAGAGCATCAAGAAAGTTGAACAAGCCCTGTTTAACAAGAATGGTGCTAAGGTTATTGAAGACACTACACTACAAAATGTACCAAAACCAGTAAGACAATTAGTCGAAGATGAAGCAGAAGTTATCTTCAAACCAAATGATGGACCCCAAACTGACTTTTTGGCGAGTCCTGAGAGGGACGTTTTTTACGGTGGCGCTGCTGGCGGGGGCAAGTCTTATGCTCTTCTTGCTGATCTCCTTCGTTATTGTAACAGTCCTAACCACCGCGCCCTTATCATTAGGCGCACTCTAGACGAACTTACAGAACTGGTTGATAAAAGCAAACAACTCTATCCAAAAGCTTTTCCCGGTGCAATATTTAGAGAGTCAAAGGCCATGTGGCAGTTTCCGTCAGGGGCTACAGCATGGTTCTCTTATCTAGACAAAGACAAGGACGTAACACGCTACCAAGGTCAGGCTTTTACTTGGATTGGTATTGACGAGATAACACACTACCCGACTCCTTACGTATGGGAGTATCTGCGTTCCAGACTTCGTACAACGGACCCGCAGATTAAAGCATATATGCGCTGCACAGGAAACCCCGGAGGGGTAGGTGGCTGGTGGGTCAAGAAGATGTACATCGACCCTGCACCACCCAACACACCTTTTGCAGCTACCGATGTTGACACAGGTAACGCTCTTTTGTGGCCTGATACAGCAACAAACGGTAAAGCAGGTCAGCCGCTGTTTCTTCGTAAATTCATTCCGGCGCGTTTGACCGATAACCCCTACCTCGCTGAAACTGGTGAGTACGAAGCCATGTTGAGGTCGCTCCCAGAAGTCGAGCGAAGGCGTCTTCTAGAAGGGGATTGGGATGTCGCAGAGGGAGCGGCGTTCCCAGAGTTTTCCCGCAACACTCACGTTGTGGAAGCCTCACAGGCACAGATACCCCACGGCTGGTTACGCCTTCGTGCAGCAGACTACGGGTATGCCGCCCCCTCCTGTGTTCTGTGGGGCGCAGTTGATTGGGATGATACGCTTTGGATTTACAGAGAGTTTTACGGCAAGGGGCAGACTGCAGAAACTCTAGCTAACATAATTGTAAATCTGGAGGGGGGTGATCCCGGTATGTACTATTCAGTGCTTGACTCTTCTTGTTGGAACAGAACAGGCACTGGGCCTTCAATCGCTGAAACTCTTATTCGTTGTGGAGCTAGATTTACTCCATCAGATAGAAACAGGATTGCAGGTAAGTTAGAACTACATAGGCGTTTGCAGGTAGATGAGTTTACAAAAGAACCAAAAATAAAAATACTCTCAACCTGTACACATCTGATACGTACTCTTTCAGGGCTACCACTATCAAAAACAAACCCTGAAGATGTAGATACAAAAGCAGATGACCACGCCTACGATGCTTTGCGATACATGTGTATGACTCGTGCAAGAGGACATCTAACCATCAACTCTATGATGAACAAGATGAAAGAAGCAAAGCCAAAACCTTTTGACTCTACGTTTGGTTACTAAGTATGACAGAAATTTCAAAAAAACCAACCGATTTGACAGAAGCTGAGTTAAAAAAATTAGGCGTCAGAAAACCTATCACTATAACCGATAGAGGTGTCGGTCTTATATTAAAGATGATGCAAGAAGAAAATGTAAATGTACAAGGGGCGATATATCAACTAAATAAAAGGTTTGACGCTTTTAAAAAGGCAAATAGAGATAGAGTGGAGGATGTAAGTAGATATATTAGACAAGCTTTCCCTGATGGTATTGAAGGCACAGATAGAAGACTTTTTGAGTATAAAGCTTATGAACAGTTTTTGTATGACAACGGGTTTCTTCAAGATGTTGACCCAGACTTAAAGCTATTAGATAAAGAACTTAATCAAATTCCTAAAGCGGGGAGAAACAGACGATCTAGGGAAGGCAAGAGAATACTAGACATAAAAGACAGAGGCGGTGTCCCTGTTGTAGTTGGTAGAGACAAAGATGGAAAACCTGTTGAAGACCCAAGTAGATCGCGCCCTTACAATCTTGATATCTCTGATAAAGGTATAGAGGAAGCTAAAAAGGTATCACTTCCTGTATACGCTCAAACAAAAATGACTCCTCAGATTGAGATGCAGGACAGGCAGAGAAAAGCTGCTGCAAGGGCAGAAGCTAACAGAGTCAAAGCAGAAGAAATGAGAGTTGCTGCTTCTGAACCCCCTGCTGAACCTCTATCAGAAAAAACAAGGAGGCTTCTTACACCTCCCGAAGAAGACAAGCCACAATTTATACAACTTTCGTCTGATGAGCCAGAGGTTAAAAAGCCAATATCTGAAAAAACTAAAAGCATATTGGGCATTATTAAAAAGGGTGGCAGAGGGGCAGCTAAAGCTATGATTCCCGGCGTTGGTCTTGGATTAACAATCGTTGATGAAGTGGCTGCAGCAAAGCCTCTTAATCCTTATAGAACTCCTGAAGAACAAGAATATGACAGGATGATGGAAAGAGCAAAGAGAGAAGAACTAATCCCTGAAGAGAGTGAGTTGAGGGGTAGAACTATGGAAGAGGTAAAAAGCAGAACCTCTTTCATGAACCAATAACATAGAAAGGAAAACCTATGAAAGCGTATGGAGCAGATTACATTATGGGTATGATGAGCAAGCAGGGTGAACTCAGCGAAGCGGCTGAAGGTTCTCTCTACCGTGAAGGTCTTGATCAAATGCTTATCGGCCCGATTGATCGTGACGCGCTACAGGTAGACATGCCTCGTCAAGCGACCAACACGGTTGATCCGGCAGTCTTCCGCATGGCTGACGAAAAAGACTACTAAGCAAAGAGGAAAGTCCTATGGAGGATTCACCTTTAGGCGATATCACAGCAGCAGCTTTTGTTGATGAAGCTTCTACAAACGTAGTTGGCACTGTTAAGTCAAAGTTTGAAGAGGCAGAGCATGGTCGTTATCAACACGAACAACGCTGGCTAAAAGCCTACAAAAACTTCAGAGGTATCTACGACTCTACGACTCAGTTTCGTGAATCTGAGAATAGTAGAGTGTTTGTTAAGATTACCAAAACAAAAGTTCTCGCTGCTTATGGACAGATAATTGATGTTCTTTTTGCTAACAAAAAGTTCCCGATTGTCGTTGAACCTAGCCCAGTGCCTGAAGGTGTAGCGGAGTTTGCACATCTAAGCAAAGCCCCTATGCCTCCACAACAGCAAGAAGAGCCTATGATGGACCCCTACGGTTTTCCCGGCGATGGCCGTGAGATGCCACCGGGGGCTACTCAGGCTTCTCCGCTGGGTGGACTAGCTGAAAAGTATGAGGGTATTGATCTACAGGAAGGCCCAAGCCGTTTGGGTGAGCCTCAGATATCTCCTTCACGCGAAACAGCACGGCTCATGGAAAAGCTCATTCACGATCAGTTACATGAGAACAACGCCACAAACATATTGCGTCACTCACTGTTTGAGTGCGCTCTTCTTGGCACGGGTATTGTAAAAGGACCACTAAATGAAAGTAAAACTTTACACAGGTGGGATAACGATAAGAATTACTCTCCCTACAAAAAACTTGTACCACGCCTTGAGTCGGTTTCATGTTGGAACTTTTACCCAGACCCCACCGCTACTAGTGTGGATGATTGTTCCTATGTAATACAACGCCACCGTCTCAACAGGTCGCAGATGCGGGACTTAATGGACAAGCCATTTTTTAATCCTGAAGCTGTTGCAACTTGTTTAAATGCTGGTCCTAACTACACGGATAAATACTTTGAAGATACTATTCGTGCAGAGAGCTTGGAAGACCTTGCCGCTGTTGACAGGTACGAGGTGCTTGAGTTCTGGGGCAACATGGATAGTAAGCTTGTAGAAGAGATGGGCATACCCATGGAAGTCAGTGATCTTGCAGAGGTTCCTGTCAACGTATGGGTTTGCGGAAATGAGGTTCTACGATTAGTCCTCAATCCGTTTGTACCATACCGTATACCATTCTTTGCAACGCCATATGAGATTAATCCATATCAGTTGTTTGGTATTGGTATACCAGAGAATATGGAAGATGCTCAACTACTAATGAATGGTCATGTAAGAATGGCTATTGACAATCTAGCATTAGCTGGTAATGTAGTATTTGATGTAGATGAAGCATCTCTTGTACCGGGACAGAACTACGACATCTATCCGGGTAAAGTATTTAGGCGACAGTCTGGTGTTACTGGTACAGCTATCAACGCTGTAAAGTTTCCAAACACCGCTGGTGAAAACATACAGATGTATCAGGCTGCACGACAATTAGCCGATGAAGAAACTGGACTACCCAGCATCATGCATGGACAGACAGGTGTGTCTGGTACAGGACGCACCGCTGCAGGACTAAGTATGCTGCTAGGTGGTGCTAACCTAAGTGTTAAAACTGTAATAAAGAATATTGACGATTTTCTTCTCAAGCCGCTCGGTGAGTGCTTCTTCTTTTGGAATATGCAGTTCACAGATGACCGTCCTGAGATACAGGGAGATTTGGAGATCAAGCCACAGGGAACCGCTGCAGTCATGCAGAAAGAGGTTCGCAGTCAGCGTCTAACCGCGCTGCTACAAACAGTGGCAAACCCAATGCTTGCTCCGTTTATCAAGATTCCAAATCTTGTACGAGAGCTAGCCATTGCACAGGACATTGATCCTGATCTGTTGGTAAACGACATCAACGATGCACAAATCTTTGCAGAGGTATTGAGAGGATTAAATGCTCAACAAGGAAACATGCCAGACCCTGCTGCCGCTGGTCAACAACCCGGTGGCATGGGACAGTCTAGAGACTTACCTCAAGGACCTGAAGGAGCGCAGTCAGGCCCTGCTGGTGGTGGAGAAATCGGACTCAGAGATGCGCTTGCTGCAGGGCAAGGTGCAGGTGGTGGATCACCTCCTATCCCTGAAGACGCAGGTTAACACACAACAGAAAGAATATAATAAACGTGGCGACTGATATAGCAGAGGCACTACAAAGCGCAGGGGCAGCATCTGCTAAACCTGTGACCTTGGAAGCTATTCCTGAAGCCACTATTGATGTAGGTGGTGGCTCTCAGTCTCTCGACATTGAGGGGCTAGGTGTTAAACGTAGAAGAGATGACCTGTCTGTAGCGACAGCTTCTACATCTGGATTAGCTATTGAAGATTTGTTTGGCGATCTTCTTGATGAGGTAAACTTTGCTGATCCTGTTAGCATAGATTCTTTTAGAGCTAACGCGGCCACTCGTATAGATGAGCTTGACTCGAATACACTTAGCCGTGTTACTACTGGAGCATCTACATTCGCTAGCGATTTAGCCAACCTTGCAGGACCACTTAGAGTTACACCCGCAGCACAACCAGCACAACAACAATTTGAACAGGTCTTTGGACCTTCCAGAGTTACGACAGGAGACGACGCTGATCCACAAACTTCAGATATTGGCCTTGATACGACAACGAGTACGGAACTTCAAGACATATCTAACCTCACTAATCCGGGGTTGGCTGCTAGTCTGTTTGGGGGCGCTCTTGGAAGCTTTGGGCGAGGGGCTAATCTCACGGATTTTGCTTCTGGTTTAGCCACGCAAGGTTTAGGAGATTTTAATTTTGTGGGCGCTCAAAATGCTGCAAGAGCTTTAACAAACGCAGATATAACAGACCCTATTAGTGCGGCTAATGCGCTTAATGCTGCTGTAGCAGTAGGACAAAAGGCTGCACAAGCAAGAGACCTTATCAATCAGGGTGTTACTATAAGTTCTTTATTAGATAGAGCGGCTAAGAATGTTGGTGAATACATTGAGGGGATTTACACTGCAATAACAAACCCTGATCAGGCCATGGAAGCGTTTGGTAGGCAGATGGAGTTCGGTACTTTAACTCCTGCTAACGTAACCTACGATTTACCAAGCGGTAAAGTAGCTTTTAACTTTGATGAAAAAACTGGGAAACTTGTAACTCCGGGGTTTGTGTCACGAATGTTAGGACCTGTTGGTTCTATTTTTACTGCAGCACAGTATGGTTTAAAAGCGGTGGGTTACACCGACATGATAGATCAACGTGCAAGAGGCATGGCGGCTGCTTTTAATAATCCGGGTGTTAACCTTGGTGACGGAGTATTTGGTTATTCAGGGTCTACTCCAGAGGGCGATATGTTAGCAGTAGATTTTGATTTTTCAAATGTCCCCGGCGCTACTTACACAAGCCTTCAGGTCGATTTCAATGCTCTTGATCCAGATCAAGCTATATCGCAGATAGGATATCAAGACCTTAATCAAGCATCTGTTGTTCAAGGATTCCCCACGTATGACCCAGACCTTCCAGATCAAGAAGCTGAATTAGAGGCTGACGTTAAAGGGAAAGTGGCTAACATGGCTCAAAGGTTAGGCGTCCCCCTTGATAGACCTACTAAAGAACTACAAGTAGCAGCAGGTCGAGCACCAAAAGAGGCTGCAGAAGCATTTAAGGGAGAGTTAGAACAGGCAATAGTTCAAGAATATGGTGTTTCTTTAAAAGATTTTAATGAACAGTATATTAATCAATTAGAGCAGTTTGGGGTAGTAGAAACTGAATTAAAAGACTTACAAAGAACAGAGCGTTCTTTAAGTGTTGCAAAATCAAGAGCAGAGCGGCAAGCTTTAAAAAGTTTTAGAGCAGCAGCCCCCTTTTCAACGGAGCAACTTGGCGACATGGGACAGTCTTATGCGGAAAATTATAATTCTCCAAATCCTGATCCTAATATTATAAGTGCTATGGATGAATTGGGATTAACTAGTATTAGTTCAAATACAAAAGAGGATTTAGCAGAAAAACAAGAATTAGCTGGAGTTGTTACTGGACAAGCGGCAAGGCAAGCGGAACAGGAACAAAGAGAGTTAGAGGGTATGTACTCTCCAGAGCTAGTAGAAGCACCAACATTAAGCGCCGCACCGGATCTCATGGAATTATCTCCTGAATTTTATGATGCGATAGACGATATTGATGCGCCGGCAAGTATAGACCCAGAACAAGACCCTGAAGAGTCTGGAGAAGGTGCTGATACTGGGGGTGGTGAATGTGTAATAGCGACACATGCAGTTGCAGCTAAAAGCTTTTCAGCGCGAGATAAAGCAAAAGCAGAAGTTTGGTGCGCTCGTAAATATCACAATAAATGGTATGGTGAGTTGTTTAGGAGAGGCTACAGACACGCTGGTAAAAAAGCAATTAAACAAGGTGAAGCAGAAAACCACTATCAAGAGTTTAAAGACTTTGTGTCCTATGGGCGTGGTTTAAAAAAAGGTTGGCGATATGCTGTCAACTATTATAGAAGGACGGCTCAGTTTTTCTTGACAGGATTGATGCTAGCCACTTGTGAAAAATTTAAGGCTAAATAATTATGGAAATAACACAAGATCAATTTACAGCTAATCTACAACAAATGCCTCAAGAGTCGCAGGTACAAGTTGTACAGCTTATTGAAAACAACGAGCCTCCTGTACTGCAAGCGTTTGCCATGAGCTTAGGTGTTACGCTCTCAATGGGTGAGGAACCAGCGCCACAGGAGCCAGCGCCAGAGCCGATGCTACAAGAACCTGCACCGGAGCCTATGCAAGATCAGATGCAACAGTTAGCAATGGGTGATCAAGTAGCAGGTATGATTGATCAGCCGGGGGCAGAAGATGAAACAGGTGTGGCTGATGACGTACCTATGAATGTAAGAGAAGGCGCGTTTATCATAAATGCAGCCGCTCTTGCAAAGGTAGGTAGAAAAGACTTTGAGGAGCGTATCATAGAACCTGCTATCGAATACCTGAAAGAAAAAGACGGTGTAGAGATAGACAAGGCTGATATCACCAAACCGTCACAACAGGTGAACGGAGATCAGAAGATACTTGCTTCAAACAAAGAGTATCACATACCGCCAGAGTTAGCTGAAGTTATAGGCACAGACCTGCTTGAGAAGATAAATGATAGTGGCAAACCGGAGACAGAGAAGAAGTTAGAAGAGCAAGAGCAACAACCTCAACAGAAGCAGGAAGTTCCTGTAAGGGCTGCAAATGGATTGCAGGTGGGGGATGTCCCACGACCTAAGATAAAACCTGCACCCCCAACTGTCCCACGCCCTAAAATGAAACCTAAAAAAAAAGTTAGGCCCTCTTCAGATCAGATATTAGAAAATCAAAGACAAGTTTATAATAAATTAAAAGAGGAAGGGCTAAGAGAAGAAGCTATTGCTGGACTAATGGGCAACATACACGCAGAGAATGACACATTTGAGTATCAACGTATAGAAGATACGGAGAAAAAAGAAAAGGGCTACGGCATTTTTCAATTTACTGGTGGAAGACGAAAGGCGTATGAAAACTATCTTAACACAATGGGCAAGACAGACTCTTTAGATGCTCAGATAGAGTACACGTTAGATACAATTAACATAATTCCTGCTAAGGAAGATTCTAAGTTTCCAAAGTGGGAAACAAATGATTTAGGCTATGACAACAGAAAAAAATTACGTGAAGTTTTTAAGGTGGGAACTGCAGAGCAAGTTGCTAACGCATTCTTAGATCGTTTTGAACGCCCAAAAGACCCAGAGGCCACTCGTAAAAAACGAGTAGATTTTGCAAATAATATTTTTAACTCTGCACAAACTTTATTTTCTACTCCTAACAGCCCACCCAAAGGAAGAACACCTCTCGCATTAGAGGAAAAAGAACAAACTAGTTTTATGGAGCAAAGACCTCCAATTATTTCAGACGCAGAATTAACTGCGTTAGAACAAGGTTCGGACATAAATACTTACAGTATTTCCGAGCCAGAGAAAGACGTTAAACCTTTTGACCCTGTTCAAAGTAGAAGACAGAGAAGAAGGCAACGTCGATTAAAAGCAGCCACCCGCTAACTAGCGGCCCTGCGAGACTAACCCAACTGCGGCTACCCCATTGAGGCCCCGCAAGGAGGAAAAATGACTACCCAAGAACAGGAACATCTAGGCCCTTATCGTGGCAGCTATCGTGCAGACGTTTACAAGGACGATACCCCAAGCGAAGAGGCTACCCTAGAAGAAAGTGAAACTGAAGACGAGGCTATTAATGATGAAACCATTTCCGTTTCTACAGAAGTAAAGACGGAAGAGCATGACTACAAAAAACGCTATGATGATCTCAAGAAGCATTACGATACCAAACTCCATGAATGGAAGATGGAACGTGAAACACTTCTTGCTCAACCTCAACAAGAGGAAGAGTATGAGGAGGATGCAGATATTGCATCTTTCAAAGAGAACTATCCTGACGTTTACAATGTAGTAGAAAGTTTAGCTTCTAAGAATGCTACAAAAGAGGTTCAAGAACTTAAACAAGAGATTGAGCGTCTTTCTAAAAAAGAAGAGCAACTACAAGCTAAAAGTGCTTACCAAGAACTACTAGCCCTGCACCCAGACTTCTCTGATATCAAGAAGTCAGACCAGTTTAAAGATTGGTTAGGTAAGCAGCCACCTAGTATCGCGGATGGTATTGTTAATAATAACAGCGATGTTCAGTACGCTTCTCGCGTTCTAGATTTGTACAAAGCAGACACTGCTAGTACAAAGAAACCCAGAGGGCGTCCCTCTAAAAAACAGTTAGCTGCTGCTGCAGAGGCTGTTACTAGGACTACCCCTGTTAACGTCTCTACTAATAGCGATGCTAATAAAAAAGTATGGACGACCTCAGAGATACGTAAGCTCAAACCGCATGAGTTTGACAAGCTTGAAGCAGAGCTTGATCAGGCAAACGCGGAGGGACGTATCGTAAATGGCTAGACTTATAGAGAAAGGTTAAGGAAATGGCTATTGGTGTATCCGCCGGATACGGTAACCTACCGTCCGGTAATTTCCAAGCCGAAATCTATAGCCAGAAGGTTCTTAAATTTTTCCGCCGTGCGTCAGTTGTTGAAGACATCACGAACACTGACTACGCCGGGGAGATTGAGAATTATGGTGACACGGTTCGTATTATTAAAGAACCTACTGTCTCCATCTCAGCGTACACCCGTGGTGCTGTGGTTACTCCGCAGGATCTGGCTGACGATGAGATTACTCTGGAAGTAGATCAGGCTCAAGCGTTTGCGTTCAAAGTCGATGATATCGAAGAGCGTCAATCGCATGTTAACTTTGAGGCGATGGCTACCTCTTCAGGTGCTTTCTCCTTGAAGCGTAACTACGACAAAAACGTGCTTCAGGCTATGCTTGATGGCGCGGGTATCAAAGGTGCTTCCGGTTCTGTTGAAACGGACTCTAACCTTGGTACTGCTGGTACTCCTGTTACAGTTGCAGGTTCTGATGCTGGTGATGATGTTGTAAACCTAATGGCTCTTATGGCTCGTAAGCTCGATGAGCAAGACGTTCCTGAAGAGAACCGTTGGTTTGTAGCACCTCCCCGTGTCTATGAGAACCTGTACAAAGCAGGTGCAAAGATCGTTGAAGTTCAGATTACTGGCGATGATACGTCACCGCTACGTAATGGTCTGGTAACGAACCAGAAGATTATGGGCTTCACGCTTTACAAATCCAATGCTCTGCGGCAGTCGGCTGATGCTACGACTACCACGGACATGGTTTCGGTTTCTGGCGTTGGTTCTGGAGAGAACGTAGTTCTCGCTGGTCACATCTCCGCTTGTGCAACCGCTAACTCAATTGCTAAGACTGAAGTGATTCGTGACCCCGATGCGTTTGCAGACGTTGTTCGTGGTCTTCATGTGTATGGACGTAAAGTCCTGCGCCCTGAGTCACTTGTTCTCGGCATTGTAGACTACAGCTAAGGGAGGGATGAATCATGGCTACTATTGATCGTACCATCAATGGCGGTGGAACCGTTGGTCATCCTTCACGGATGCCTACCCCTTATGTGATCACTTCGCAGGTCCACGATACTGCCGATGGCGGTACAGGTGGAGATGTCATCCAACTGGTTGATGTCCCTGCAGATACCATGATTGTTGCTGGTGCGCTTGAAGTTCTTGAAGCGCGTGGTAATAGTCAGATCACGCTGGACGTTGGTGTAACTGGTGGTGACGTAGACTGTTTTGTTGACGGTTCTGCGTTAGCCGCTGGGTTTACGCCGTTCCTAGAAGCCGCTGTTGGCGCTTCTGGTTCCAACGCACGTATCTTTACAAGTGCTGACACGATTGATGCCCTCATCCTTGATGGTGGCTCAACTGGTGAAAGTGCTGCACGTTTCCGCGTTCACGTTTGCATGGTTGACATTTCGCGCAACCCGCTGACGGAAGCGGCTACGGTGTCGTCGGGTACGTAATCGTACTAAAGGTTTCTGTGGGGTTCCTTTTAAAAACCCCACCCTTCTTGCTTTGATGTGAACTGACGGAGGTATTTATGTTTATCAAGCTATTGACTGAAGAAGAAGTAAATTTTTGTCTGGACAAGATTGACCAGAACACGTTTAAGAATGGGGAAGATACTGCCCCTAATCTAGAGGACATAAAAAGTAACAAAGAATCTAAAGGTGTCCCAGACGAGGTAAGGAAGCTAATTACGGATAAGCTATATGATACGCACTACA
>VTLG01010196.1_pt1 | contig 11555 bp, 16 predicted proteins | sample 4694571 | NCBI WGS metagenome assembly VTLG01 (sample SAMN12604809, study PRJNA352737) | marine metagenome | biome: ENVO:00000447; feature: ENVO:00000209|ENVO:00000569|ENVO:01000036; material: ENVO:00002151; isolation source: viral sequences binned using virsorter ... | reverse complement strand
CTCCAACTAACATTGTGAATTGATCACACGTAGGACATTTACCATTTACAATCTCTGCTTCTAATTTAAATTTTTGTTTTGTCATTATTTTATTATTCTTATAATTCTTTTTCTATCTTGGTAGACCTCTGTTTCTGCTTCTACCTTTTTACATTTGAAGACTACTCGCTCTGGATTTACTTCTTGTTTAGCTATGCGCTTTGAATAAAGGCACGCTTTTAAAGAATCTTTATAAACGTGTTCTATCATCGTTCCATTTAATTCTAATATTAATGCAAATACAATCTCTATCATTGGTGACCGTTCCCGTTTCTAATTAATTTTTCTACATCCTCTGTAAGTTTTTTTGTTCTCTCTTGTAAGAATTCTATATTAACTGCGTTGTTTCTCATACTCTTAATTTCTGTTTCCATATCTTCTAATAATCCTGCCATATGCTCCACCAACATAAAAAGTTCCGCCTCCCCGGAAGACTGACCTAATTCTCCACGCGGGTATTTGATTCTAAACTCTGTGTTGTGTTGCAAATCTTTTTCAAACAATTCTAATTTTGTGCTGTGCTGGTTGAGCTTCTCATTAATACCAAAATATGCCCAGGTTCCGATAGCCACCATACAAATTAAAGAGGCAACCGTCTTCATCGGCATTTGCACTTTAGCCTCTTCAGATATTGTTAATGGTTTTTTATTCATTTGGTCCTATAAACTTGTCGCCCATTAGTTTTATATCAGGATTTTCTTTTTTGTAATTATCTTTAATTACATCCCAATGACTTTTGTCGGGCTTCTTGTTTTCAGGAATGATTATACCAGAACATTTTTGTACTAGCAATGCGAAGTTAGGATTACGTTGAATAGTAGGGTTATTGTTGACTTTTCCACACATTTTCATCAGTTCTAGCTGTTGTTTTAGTTGTGCATTTTCTGTCTGCACTTCTCTAAATTCTTTAGTACAAGCTGAACCTAAATATTTTCTCCAGGTAAGTCTTATCGATTGATCATCACTAGGGCTATTATAATTGTTAGTAGGATCATAGTGTCTATACCTACTTTCATAGTCCCTTTGTTCGACTGATATGTCAAAAGAACCAGTACTACAAGTATTAGTACCGTCATTGAGATACTCATTTCTAGGATACGCTGGCGTCGCACAAAAAGCCAGAGCTGTTAGCATCAGTATTAGAAGTCCTGTAAAGTAATAATTCATCCTGGCTATCTCCATAATTCATTACCTACTTAAATCCTTAATATCATAACTGTTTTCTCTAACTTGATCTGCTAATTGTCTGTATAAATTTTCTGCCATCTGCCATGTTGCTTCAGCAGAGGACAATCTCGTATTTATTTCTGCAATATTTTTTTGAGCTTGTTTAAGATCTCTTTGTAGATTTATTATCTCTTGCTCTGATTGATTGATACTATCTGTTAAATTAACAACATACCTGACACCTGTGAATGTCCCCACTACAAGTGAAGCCACCACAGGCACCATTACTATATTTTTCTTTAACAAATCTACTATCATTTATCATTTCCAGATTTTTCGTTTTAAGTTTCTGATAGGTCTTACAATCCATTTTCTAAAAAGTGCTCTAATCATTAGAATACAATCGCTCCAATAACAAAAGCAGCTACAACAGCTAAAACACATACCTTATGGTCGTGCCATACTTCCATAGCTTTATCTTTAATTTCACTTATCATCGTTTTCCTCCAAGTTTCTCAGCTGATAGTCATAACTTCCTTCTTCGTGTTCGTCCGTTATCCATTTAGCTGAATTTTCTACGGAATATATCTTACTTGTTACAAGTCTGTTAATCAAGTTTTTGTTTGGGTCAACACCCATAGATGCATCAAACATTTTTAGTCTATTATTTGGCTGTATTGCAAAGTTACCATCCTCTAATTCAAGTACATGGCCACATTTATGTTGATCTGGTTTCTCTGCATAACCAAAATTTAATTCGTTGAAATCACCTGCGCACCAGTCAATTGTAAATAAATACTTACCTTTACGTTTTACTTTACGCCTGGATATGTATTGCATGGTTGCCCCAGCTAGTTCATAAAAAGTTGTGACACTTACATTGTAGCTGAAGCTGTCCCACATGACTACTTCATCAAGTGGCAACTCTTTGACTCCAGGTTTTGTACAGAACGCAGTAATAGGAGCTCTCCACCATAGCCCACCATCTTCCATTAGAAAATGAAACAGTGGCACTCTGTTTGGTATAGAGCTAAAACCAAATACTCCTACTTCAAAATATTTATCGTGAGAATCTTTTTGATCTCTGAGGTAATTACCTCTAACGTAACATTCTATTACGGGTATGTTTGCATTCAAATAAGCCATAATAATTATCCATTTATTTCACCCCAGTTGTTTCCGAACTCATAGTCAACTTTATTTGGGACTTCTAGACTAACAGCCTGCTCCATAATTTCAATAACCTTTTTAGCCTGTGCGTCATCTTCAATTGATAGGTCTAATTCATCGTGTATTTGTATGTGCGGTATAATTCCTTCTTTGTATAATTCTAACATTGCTTTCTTTGTCATGTCAGCTGCGGATCCTTGTATTAATTTGTTCAACGCTTTGTAAGTGTACGCTCTTCTAATCCCCGGTCCATGTTCCCTGAGTGCATCTTCGTGAGTCATAGCTTTATGCATACCAAAACTATTAGGTTCCCATAGATGAAACCTACACAATCTACCCAGCAGTGTTCGTATCTGACCTCTGTCTTGTGCTCTGTTAGATGCTTTCTCCATTAATTGTTTTACAAATGGTACACGTGAGTGATACGTATTAAATAAATCTGCAGCTTTTTCTTTTGTTACACCTAGCTCTGCTTGTAGTTTTGCTTTACCCATTCCATAAAACAAACCAAGGTTAATTGTTTTAGCTTGTGACCTTGGTATCTGTGCCATGTCCGCTACAGTCTGGTGAAAGTCTGCACTAGAATCATTGTTGTAAGATTCTATAACATCATACACTGATGGTAGTTTATACAAAGATGCATAGTGCACTACGAGTCTAGGTTCTTGTTGAGAATAGTCAAAAACGCCCCATTTATGGCCCTTTTCTGGTATAAATAAACTTCTAATTTTAGGACCAAGATCTTTATTTCTTGCAGGAATTTGTTGTAAGTTCGGATTCTGGTAGGAGAACCTACCAGTAACCGTGCCCCCGGTTTGTGATCTCAGCTGATTTATTTCAGCATGTATTCTACCTTTGTGTTCGTGACGTAGAATAGAGTCTATGAAAGTTGTGTGTGCTTTATTTATTTCTCTTGCCTGTGCAATCATGTTTACAACAGGATGTTTGTGTTCTTGTAAAAAATTTTTTGTAAAACTTGGTGCCTGTGTTTTTTCTGTACGTGGATACTCTAATCGTAACATATCAAATACATTTGCAATTGATCTTGCTGCCCAGATCTGTGTATCAATATTTGTTTCACCTTTTATTTTGTGTAGTAATTCTTGTTCGGCTGTCTTCATTTCTTTTTTCATTTGATGTGCACGTTCTATATCTACACGTACACCTTTGAATCTCATGTCGACCAGGCAATGAAACAAGTCAGACTCTAAATCAAATATGTCTTCAAGGTCCTGACTTATAATTTCTTTTTTCATTTCTTGCCAAAGACCAAATGTAACTTCAGCGTCACGTTCTGCATATGCACCAGCATGCATCGCAGGTAATTTATACATTTCTGATTTAGGATCTATTCCCCATTCAGATGCAGCTTCTGCTAGTGCAGCTTCATTCTTACCATAACCTAGGTAATGCCACGATAAACTATTGAGATCATAACGAAATCTGTTCTCATCAGTCACAGCTGCAGCAATCATTGTGCACGCTATGTCACCATTTATTTTGAAACCCATAGCACGTAGCCAACAAACATCATACATTGCATTGTGAAAAATTTTTGTTGACGGTGCGTCTAGTATATCTTTTAGCCATGCCAAGACTCGTGCCTTGTCCATGTTGCCACCACCTTCGTGAGCTATTGGAAAGTATCCTTTAAAATGTTTTGTAGCTACAGCAATACCAATGACTTCACCATTGCCTATAACAGAACCAGATCCTTTTTTAATTAGATCAGGATCTTTTGTCTCTAAGTCAATTGCAATCTCATCAACTTGTCGTAAGTCTGGAAACTCAGTTGGTTTTACCCACTCTGTCTGTGCTTCAAACTTAGGAATTTTCACTATAATCCCTTTCGATTATCATTTCTAAAAAATGTATTGCCTTCAATATATCTTCCTTCTTTCCCTTCAGCCTGTGCCTAAGAATATACTTTATAGCACAACCTTCAGGATATAACAACTCATTCTCTACTACAAACTTACTGGGCTGAATCTTGAAATTTTGATAGTGACTCCCGCCGTGCTGTTTATCCCAAACTTTCGATGTCATAACCTTTGTCCTCCTGTTTTGCAGTCATGATGTATAGGTTCTGTTTTGTTCTCGTCACACCTACATACCAAACTCTTTGTTCTTCATCGTACTTGTCTTGACTTTTTTCTAATGCTTCTCGTATTGTTTTTGTATTATCTAAGATTAATAAAACATTATCTGCTTCTCCACCTTTTGCAGAATGTATTGTAGATAGTTTTACTCTTGGTTCTTGAGATAATTTTTCTTGAAGTCTTAACATTTCTCTAATGTATAAACATTCTTCTATGTCTACTGTAAACACATCAAACCATTCTTCAGTTTTATAGAAATTAAATTCAAATAAGTTATACATTTTTTCTTCTGTTGGTTCTTCTGAACGTCCAGAAGATTCTAGAATACCCTTTACTTCTGATAAAGACAATAGTTCACCTTTTTGCCAACGTATGTAATTAAGAATGTTTCTAAACAACGTAGCCCTGTAACTCTTTCTATTTTTATATTTAAAATATATACCCATATCTTTTAAGATTGGTTTTAATTTTGACAGTTTATCATTGTATCTAGCTAAAACTAACCAATTACCTGTGTGTAAAGGGACGTCTTCAATGTCTGTTACATAATTAATGTAGCCATCTTCTTCTCTAGCTTTCCAAGATTTTTTTATTCTTCTGTCGTCAGGTATGCGATCTAAAATTTTGTCGGCCACATTTTGAACAACTTTGGGAACCCTGTAAGATTGTGGCAAAATTATGTCCTTCTTTGAAACTTCCTGCTGAAATTTTTTTACATCTGCGCCCGCCCATCCGTAAATGGCTTGATCGTCATCGCCCGCTAGTATAACATATCTGCTGTTTTTCTTGATAATTTCAACCATTTTCCATTGTATTGGTGATAAATCTTGAGCTTCATCTATAAATGCTACATCAAATTTAGGACACAATTCAGACACATTAAATCTTTCAATCATGTCAGTAAAGTCCACTAATTTAAAAGCATCTTTGTAATTATTTAATTCATCAGAAAGTATTTGTAATAATCTGCTATCTAAATCTTGTGAGTACATGTCTGTATTGTATTCATCTTCAATTGATATTTCTTTTATACGTGCAGCATTTATTAAATTAAAATACTCACTGTCAGAGTCTACAAATCCCGTGTTCTCCTGGCCATCAGAGTATACCGTAACCTCTATACCTATCTTCCTACCAATGTCTTCGTAATGTTCGTCCTGCATAACTTCAGATTTTTTAAGACCGAGTCTTGTAAAAGCGAGTGAGTGTAGAGTCCTGAAATATTTTAGATCTTTTCTTTGAAAAGCCGTGTGATAGTCTAGCATTCTATCAATAGCCTCGTTTGCTGCCTTGGTTGTAAATGCAAAGTAACCTATCTTATCTATAGGTGTGCCTAATTTTAAAAATGTTTTTACATAACTCAATAGCTTTGTAGTCTTCCCCGTTCCCGGAGGCCCGTATAGTTTACGACTAATCACATTATCTCCGTTTTATGTTTTATTTGAGAATGATGTATTGGCACTTCTTCAAACTCTTTTACATTTATTTGTATAATATTTTTTGTTGATGAATTGTATTTACCTGACTCTTTTGATGGGAATCTTTTTTGCTCCAGGAATTCTATCTCGCAGTCTTTATATATTACCTGCATCATACGTCCTGTCTTGTCTTCACTGTGTCTCCAGTTCTTTGATTTAAGTTTATCAAAAAATTTATCGAACTTAAAGAATGCATAGTCACCTTCGATCAAAACAGATCCAGTTTTAAATGCTGCATCATTGGTTGCCTTTGGTCCATTTATTTTTGCATGTAATACATCGTGTAATTTTTCTTTTGGTGATGTACCGATAGGTGGATGTACAACTTTCTGTGTTGAATACAAAGCGTCCATGACAGCCTGCTCTTCATCACCCTTGATCAATGGTGGAAAGAATCCTGCAGCTTTTGAAATTGCATTTCTTCTTTTACGTTGATCGTTTAAATGTTCGACAGACCTACAGTGCACCGTTGCAGTCTTGATACCGTCTGGTTTTGTTACATCAAATTCATACTCTGGTTCTGGATCTAAATCTATTTTCTTTAAATTATTTAGTGAAGGGTACGACCCTTTTGATCCAGCTAACACACCAAATCTTTTCTTGACACAGATACCTTTTTTACAATGCTCACTCAAAGGACTCTGTGTGCATGTGTAACCTTTGCTACTTCTATTCCATGATTTTACTTTTTGATTTAAAAATTTTTGATCCCATGCATTTGCATGTACACCTGCAAAATATTTGACCGGTGCATTCATGACTCTTTGTTGCCAGTTGTCTTGATACTTCATCTTAACCATGACGTGATAGTTATACATAAATCTATCTTTGCCATCGAAGTCTGGATTCTTTGCAAGTTTAGATATTGCAGCTAGACAAGGTGGACCATCAATAAACTCTTCATCAACACCCTCCATACTTTTTTCTTCTATGCCCTCTGTAATTTCTTTCAGTCTTTCTTTTGTAACCAGGTTTGCACTGATCACTTTCATAAACTGATCGAGCGTAAACGTCGTACCATCAACGTTCAAAGCTTTACGTTCTTCTCCAAAGTATGGTAGATTTATAAACTGTCCTGGTCTTAGTTGACCTGTCTCACTATCTTTTGTTAGCTGTGTTTGTTTTGGAAATATTTCACAGTCTGGTTTTAAATTAAATAAAGATAGTAGATTAGATAAAAATGATTTGATGACAGATGCATCAACCATCTTATCTAGAAATAAAAATAGATGTAGACCACCGCTCTTAGATTCTACAGGTAGTAACGGTAGTTTGTATTGTTGTATAATATCGATGTAATCTTTTTTGCTAAAATTTTCATAATCTTTTGGATCTATGTCTATGACTCCAAATCTAACTAAACCATTTTCATTACATGGTTGAATACCAATTGAAAGTTTACCTTCTAAATGCTGTTGATATATTTCGTTTGTAAGTTCTTCAAAGTTCCATCTGTACACAGGTTTCTTTTTACCTGTCTCAGAGTCTATGTAGGAATCCTGGTGATTAAAATCTGCCACACCATAGGCATGCCTGTATCCTGTAAAAAATTCTATATATCTATCCATAACCGTGGGTGCGGGCCACTCAGTCTCCCTCCTGGCCCACACTGTGCACTCATTCTCTTAGAGAATTATATAATGCCCTGATCCTTTGGTTTATCTTCGCCGTGTTTAGCTTTAACACTTCCTTTAGAAATGTTTTCGCTGAACGACTTAGCTTGATCGTACAAAGATCCGTCAGTTATTGGACCAACCTTACTTACTTCCCAACCAAACCACGTACCTTTGTCATTAGACATTTGCGTAGTTTTTAGTTTGTAAATGTGGCTGAAAGATGCTGGCGTGAACATCCCGTTCTTGCCATTCATTTTTATCCCCGACATCATTGAGTTCCATTTTCTACTAATTTTTAATTGAGTAGATTTCATAGAGATCAACGCTGTTGATGGACTATCTCCCTGTATAATAACAAAGTGAGATGCAGTCTTCTCGATGTAATTACCATTTGGTAATCTATCTTTGTAGTTTGCATCTGGTTTTGTTTTGGACATGATATCAGAAGAAGAATCATAGATTGCAACTGGTGCACCTACACCTTCCCCTCTATCTTTCCATTCGATGTACTCGAGTTTGTAAAAACATGGAATCACATCTATGCCTTTTACTCCGTCGTATAAATCTCCAGAGACAGAATTGTAAATCATTCCTGGCTCTGCACCTTCGACATACTTACCATCACGTTTGTTAACTTCTGGTGAAAGTTGTCCTAGGATTTTTAAAAAAGGAAGGGCTAGATCTTCTTGACCTATTTTACCCAAACCTTTTGCTGCATCATCTTCAAACATATTTGCTGGAAGTGGTGCAGTCTTTTTCTCTGCTACTTGGTTCATGGTTATTTACTCCTCGTTACTTTGGTTCTGTTTCCTGAGAACACATTAAAAAGGTCAGAGGGAATCTCTTGTCCAGATTCTAGACGCTCTCTGACCAGTGCTTTAAGTGTCATGGGTTCAACCTTTAATTTCTGGACAGGTTCATACCCTTGACCTTGCGCAAGGATCGCATATTGCGATGCCTTGTTATCTTCGTTACGACCAAAGGAAACAGTAATCTCATTTTTAATAAGATCACCTAGGCCGTTTTCTCGAAGCCATGTGTAGGCGCCTTCTTTATTCGCTGCCGAAATAGAAGCACCATAAACTGGTTTTACTTCAACTGAAGATCCATCTGCTAATCTCAATGTAGAGATGTTCATCTCCTGCATCATGGTAGGTATAACCTCCCCTGATACTAAATCAATATGCCTCTTCAGTTCTTTTAATTCTTTTTCTTTTTGTTCTAAGTCGTCCTCTAATTGTTTTAGTTTAACTACTTGATCAGACAAAGACTTAGCATCATTTACAGAATTTAAATCTTGTCTTTGGTCTTCTTCAAAATTAATCATTAACTTCTCCTTTCTCGTATAGATTAATTGCAATAGGATAATATTTTCTTTCTTGTTTATCCCATTTTAGCAAATTATATTTACCGTTTGTAATATCAGAAACAATAGAGCATGCAACACCTATGATAGCAGGATCACCTGTTAACAACAAATAATCATCAGGTTGAAAATCTTTTAAAAGTTTTCTCAACTTAAAAATTAATGGACCTGGTGAAAAAATTATTTGAGATAATTCTGGTAACAACGATTTTACTGTACCGTAATCTGTAGCACCTACAATATTTATTTTAGGTGTTCCAGCTTTTGTACCAGGTACGTCTTGTATTAAATAAACTATTCTTTCTTTCATTGACAAACAATATAAAGATGTTTATATGGATGTCAATACAGAAAGAAGAAAAATTATGAATTATAAATTTAAGACTAAGCCATACGCGCATCAAATTAAAGCGTTAGAAATGTCATGGGATAAACCCTACTTTGCATATTTTATGGAGATGGGTACAGGTAAATCAAAAGTATTAATAGATAATATATCTATGCTTTATGATAATGGTAAAATCAATGGTGTCCTAATTGTGGCGCCCAAAGGTGTAGTAAAAAATTGGTATGAAAACGAAATACCTACACACATGGTTGACCACATAGACCATAAAACTGTTTTGTGGAAATCTTTAATTACAAAAAAACAAACTTCTGAATTAGATAGTTTGTTTGAAACAGGTGAAGATCTTCATATATTGATCATGAACGTAGAAGCTTTGTCTACTAAAAAAGGTCACGACTTTGCACAAAAGTTTTTGTTTTCTCATAGAGCTTTAATGGCTATTGATGAGTCTACAACAATAAAAAATCCAGAGGCTAAACGTACTAAAAATATTTGTCAACTGGGATTGGCTACAAAGTACAACAGGATTCTTACAGGATCACCAGTAACTAAATCACCTTTAGATTTATATAAACAGTGTGATTTTTTAATGCCTGAATTATTGGGACACTCTTCTTATTATTCTTTTAGAACAAGGTATGCTGTAATGAAAACAGCTAACTTTGGTGGTAGATCAGTACAAATAGTGGTGGGGTATAAAAATTTGGAAGAGTTGTCAGAGAAATTAAAAGAATTTTCTTTTAGAGTTTTAAAAGATGAATGTTTAGATCTACCTGAAAAAACGTTTATGAAACGTGTGGTTAGCCTAACTCCAGATCAATCGAAAGCTTATAAACAAATGAAAGAAATTGCTCATGCGAGTTTTAATGGCAAGACAATGACTACAGCCACAGTGTTGACTCAACTAATGAGACTCCAACAAATAACTTGTGGTAATTTTACTGCGGATGATGGGACTATGGTTGACTTAGATACAAATAGATTGCCAGAACTTATGAATGTATTGAATGAAATAGAGGGTAAAGTAGTTATATGGGCCCACTTTCAAAGAGATGTTCATAGAATAATTGAAGCTATTAGTAAAGAGTTTGGAGAAAATACTTTTGTTGATTATTACGGTCTGACACCACAAGAAGATAGACAAAAGAATATTAAAAAGTTTCAAGATCCAAAATCTTCTTACAGATTTTTTGTAGGAACGACTCAAACAGGTGGATATGGAATTACATTAACAGCTGCATCAACTATGATTTACTATTCTAATGGTTATGATTTAGAAAAAAGACAACAGTCAGAGGCTAGAATAGATCGTATAGGTCAAGAGAAGCCAATGACATATGTAGATATTATATGTGAGGATACGGTTGACGATAAAATTGTAAAAGCTTTACGAAGAAAAGTAAATATTGCAACTCAGATAATGGGAGAGGAGTTGAAAGCATGGATTTAAGACCTGGTGTAGTTATAAGAATGGGACTATGGATTAGTCTTACTATGTGTATGCTTTGGATGTTAAACTAAATCTCTTGCTTTTCCAATTACAGGTTTGTATTTAGTTTTACCTTCTGATTTGTAGGCCCACAGAAATTGTTTTCTAGGTTGATCAGATGTATAGCTGCAATGTATCCAGCCACTGTTTGGCTCGCCAGGAGTGTAGAACTCAAGTATCAATTGATCGAATTCTAGGTTTTCATAAATCCAGTCAGCTAACTCAGCATTATCTGTGCCCATACATTCGAAGTCTGCGGCTTCAGCCTTGGCGTGCTGCGAATTTATTGAGCTACCAATTTTTAAACAAAGTTGCTCACTGCGGAATCCGCTGGTCACCTTAACTCTGCCAAAATGGTCACGTACCGGCTGAAGAATATTTTCACACAGTGCTTTTAATTTTTCTATCTGCCCTGAATTAGGATTGTTGTTAATATCTAAACGGATAGCAGTGTCTGATTTAATAAGCTCTTGCAAGCTGAAGTTACGGGAAAGTTCCATAGTTTTTATTTTGTAATTAATGTAAATATAACGTAAGCCATGCCTGTTATCAAGGCACCAGTAGATACTAATAATATGCTTTCTACCCTGTTTATTTGGTGTTCAAGCTTATGTATCTTATCATGAGTCTGCTTCTGCATTATTCTGCAAAGCTTTTCATGTTCTTCAATTTTTTGTAATGCGTTTTTAGCCATTTGGAAATAGTGTAGCAAACCGTTGTGCGTTTGTCGAGTCTGTTTGTTGTACTTGTGAAGATAAAAGATTAGCATCTATGGGTGCTGT
>VTLG01006690.1_pt1 | contig 11556 bp, 19 predicted proteins | sample 4694571 | NCBI WGS metagenome assembly VTLG01 (sample SAMN12604809, study PRJNA352737) | marine metagenome | biome: ENVO:00000447; feature: ENVO:00000209|ENVO:00000569|ENVO:01000036; material: ENVO:00002151; isolation source: viral sequences binned using virsorter ... | reverse complement strand
AGTGGATTGTTATTATCTGATATTGAATCAGATTTGATTTTAAAATAGTTCAAAAATTCTTGAACATAATCTCTATGTACTGTCCATAAAGATTGGTAATTATTACCTCTAGTCCAATAACCATATTCACTAAAGGCATTTACTATTTCACAATGGATAGTATCTGGTTCGTCAACATCAAACCATATTTGAATATCCATACCTTGATTTACACCAGTTTGGCTATCAGTAATATCAAAAGCAAAAATTTCTTGCTCACAATCACATAATGTTTTTGTACTATGTAACTCATTAAGACAATTCAAACTTTCTTTTATAACTGGATCAAAGTTATGAACAGTTAAATAACCTTTTGGATAGTAAGGTTGGACAGTCCATTTAGTTTTTGGCATTGGAATCCTCCCCTGGAATGTAAGGGTCAATAAAGTGTTCTAATTTAGTGATGTGACTTTGTAATAATTCAAGAGTAGACATTTCAATTACTCCTTCATAATGATCATCTATCAAGCCAGCAATTTCTACTGAAGCCTGATAGACAGTTTCTTTAATCTCTGGAGTAACTAATACAACATACTTATCAGGTTTAATCTTCATAATCATCCTCCTCTACTACGAATCGAACTTCAAAGATTCCATTATCATCAGTACCATATACAGCATAAATTTCATGCTCTTCGACAAAGTCAAGTACTAATTTTTCTACCTTAGATCGTGGGTAGATTTTGTATTTAGTTTTCATAGTTTTCTAAATCGGGTGGATAATTTTGACCATATTTGGATTGTTGAGAGGTATCTTTCGTTGTCCTCTTCAACTAATTTGTAGTTTTGTGCTATATCCCACACTTGATCGAGAACTTTTTTGTTCTTGTCTATTCGTGTTGGATCGCCTGACTTTTCTTGTTCCCATTCATATTCCCTAAGAGAATCAGCAAAATACCTGTAAGCAGTACTTTCAGGTATCTTGTGATCTACTACAAGAATGTCAACAATATCTTTTCTTTGTAGTTGTTCTTCAGGTTTTTTATCTTCATTAGAAACAAGTAACTTTTGAATAAAGTCAGTTGCCTTCTTTTTATCCATTTAATAATCTCCTTTTATGTTCTCTAGCTTCATTAAGAGAGTCATAAAACTCAATTACCGAGTACAGGATACTATCAAAAGTAAATCCATCATCATACTCTTTCCATATTTCGTACAAGTTGGTACGATTCCTGTTCTCAGGGTGTTTCATATTCCACTTGAGTAGAATATAGTATGGTTTAACTCTCATTACCAACTCGAAGAATAATAAAAGCCATCAAAAGTAGAATTTTTGCTAGGCAGTAAAACTACATTTGTTTTTAGACTTTTTTGTACTAATCTTCTATCTTCTTCAGCAAGTGCAACTGATTGATATGAAAGTATGGAATCGAGTCTTTTCTTGGTGTACCGTAGATTATCGAAATACCAGTCATCATATTCAAGTCCTCCAAAAAAGCAACCGCTTATAGTAGGAAGATAGACACTAGCTTTATCTGGATTGTTAAGCGTGTTGTTTACTAGATCACTTAACTGAACTAATTGTTCGGCAGAGACATAGTATCTATCACAATCATCTACACCATTTTGTACGTTTTGCACAAACCAGTTGTGGATTGCATTTGTTTTACACCAGTAAGCTAGTGGGTAGTCCACTGTGTAAGAACTCCAAAGAGTATCATCTATTGGAGCGTTCTCAAAGTTAGTCTCAATTAATAAAGACTGAAACTCAGTAGTTCGTGTAACTGGTTCGTTACCAATTTGTCTGTCGTAAGCAGAAAATGTTTTAGTACCATACAGGTACATATCTAAGCCCATAATTTTAGGTGGATTAGTGAACACTTTTATTGTAATACATTACACGATATTTTGCAAAAATTTTTCTCACTTTTTATTTTTAGTAATAATTCTGAGAATTTTAAAAATTGCCCATTCATAGGGGTATTTTTGTTGATTTTTGTATTTTTTATTTTTTGAAGATTTTGGCCAAAAATCGAGTTATTTCAAGGAATCCGTACAAAATCGTGTGAATTTTTACGATCCAAAATTTAGGATCTTACCCCACGTAGTGGACACTACGAAAAAATCAAATTAAGCGTATTGGATTGTATGAGTAAAAATACCTAGTCAAAAATGCTAGTAATTCAAGATAATTGATAGGTCAGAATAGTCAATATCTATGTACAAATACTTATTATTGTAGTAATATATAAGAGATACTATATAGTATCAATTTTCAATTACACCCAAAAATTAAAATGAACAATCAAATTGAACTTTTCAAAAATCAATTAGAAAATACATTAAGTATTTCTAATGAGCAATTTTCAAACAACATTAACAATCAAATCACAGCCGAAAAACTAGGCTATCAAAATTCTAGTAACGAAACTATTTTTAAGGGGTCAAAATTTATTGATGATACTTTTAAAAATGATTTAGACATTATATGGAAAAATAATGGGCTAGATTTTGAAGCCGTAAGAACTCCTTTATTTTATAAGGGTATAAATGGTGAATTATTAGAGGTTAAAGATCATCAAGCGATTATTAATAATCAAAATAATAATCTTTTGAATATTCCAAAATTACAGTACACCACGTTACAATTATCCACTATTAAAAAATTAATTAGTGAGATAAGAGGTAACACAACTATCGAATCAATAATGAATGTTGACGATAAAAGATTTGTTTTTAATCTTGCTGTTGATAATGCAATACAAGATGTAAAACAAGATGACCCGCACAAATTGAGATTAGTAATTGTTTCTAGTCACGATTCTAGTGTTAGTTGTCACATATCATTTATACATTTTAGAATGTTTTGTTTTAATCAAATGAATAAACTAAAACAATCAAATCCTTTAGTTTTTAAACATACAAAATCTATTAACGATAATGTTGCTAGAATTAATCAAATTATTGATTTTAATAAAGGTGAGTTTACTAAGTCAATAGAAGATTATAAGTTAATGGTTCGTAAGGAAATTACAGACAACCAAATTAAAGAAGTTTTAGAAAGATTATATTTTGATAAATGGAATAATAAAAAAGTGTGTATAGATAGAACACTAAAACAAGAAAGAGATAAAACATATTTAGATTTAGTAGAGGTTAAACAGATTAAAGAAAATTTAGAAAAAGAATTTGATCTTAACGGAAAAAATGCCTACAGCCTACACAATGGAATAAATTACTATTACTCACACCAGATGGGTGCTAGTAATATAAAAGACGAATCCGAAAAGGCAAGAATAAGAATGGAACAAAACTACTACGGAAAAAATAGTTCGATAATAGATAGATCTAAAGAATTATGTATGAGTTTATAAACTAAATTACATAAATCTTTTTTACCCTGGGCTAATAACTCAGGGTTTTTTATTGTCTTTTTATAATTTTACCCTGGGCAATTACTGGACAGTCTCATATTAGACCAACTAAGAATCCTATAATTTTAAACTTGTTAAGGTGTATTTGTACTGTTACACAATTTAAAATGTATGATTATTAACTTTAGACTAAAGAAGTGTTGCTATCACTAGGTTTTTAGGTTGCTAGTCTTACTATTCTCATGTGTTTTGAGTGTGTTTTATTGCTTATATTGTATTAGCTTATGGTAAAAATTACGATATAATAAGGTCAGGCAATAGCCTAATTCAAATTTCACCCAAAAATTAATTATGTCTACTAGATCAGTTATTGGAATTTTAAACGAAGATAAAACAGTATCTTCAATTTATTGTCATTTTGACGGCTACCCCGAACACACGGGCTATTTTTTAAAAAAGTTTTTCGACACTACCGAAAAGGTGCAAAATCTTATTTCTAATGGTGATATATCATCTTTAGTAAGTAGCCAAAATTGGCAAAGGGAAAATTACCCTATGATTAATAACAAACAAGTTTTAAAAACTTTATATTATGTGGATAGACCCGAAGCGTGGGAACATATCAAACCACAAAAACACAAAGGTGTTTTAGAATTTTTTGAACGTGATTGTTGCGATGAATTTAAGTACTTGTTTCTACCTAGTGGAAATTGGAACTATAACAACAAGGGTGTTTGGAAGTGTTACGAAACTAGCGACCCCACCAAACCCGCACCAGCTGTAACGATTCCCGAAACATCAAGATTTTTTGATTCTAAAAATGAAATGTTTGTTTATGGATTTTCTAAAGTATCAAAAGTTAAGGAGTTTGCACAATGACTGACTTACTAAAGTACATTAATTCAGGTAATGCCGAAAATGACAACGCAATTAAAGAGTGGATAAACAATAGGCCAAAAGGTTTTACAGTTGATTTCGCTAAGGATTGTAGTAGACACGGCAACCCCGACCAATACAAAGTAGTTCTAACAAGATACTACAAAGTAAACAAAGTTAAGAGTTTTTAATTATGACTAACAAAAAACAAAAAGAAAGTATTAACGATTGGTCACGCCGTGTTTTTGGGTACACCAAAAATGGATACCTATATGTTAATAACAAAAGAGTTAAAAAACTAAAAAGAGATATAGACGGTGATCATATAGATGATGATGATTATTAACTGTTTTTATTCTCTTTGCTCATACTACCCCCACAAACACATGACACACCCACACCCCAAAGTACGAACCGCACAAAGTCGTACGATTCAAAACAAAAAAGGCTTTTTCGCTATGATATTATTCATCATTTTGTTTTTTGGTGCTAGTTACTACGCACCCGAACATATAGACGGCTACACCACCCCACCGACCCAAGCGAAATAAGCAACGCCCGCACACAATACACCACGCCCGCCAAGTGCGGGTTTTTTATTGTTTGTTGATCACACTATCCACCGCACCCCACCAACACCCCACGCACCAGCTACCCCACGCACAGGCCACCGCACCCGCAGGCTACCGCAGGGGCAGGCTAGCAAAAAATTTTATTTATTATATGAGAGCCCCGAACCTACTGATAAATCTACAAATTAAGACTACTTTTTCTTTTCTACGCTTATAGAAAGCTGTGGAGTGTTAAGATTAATTGTCTCTTCACTCTCCCCAAGCACTTTACCTAACGAATCCAATATCTGAGCAGCAGTCTGAAGCTGACCCCTCTTCATCGCTTTGTTGAAAAGCCTCATTCTCATTCCCTGGAGTCGTGCCACCATCTTCTCTCTATCTTTTTCCCAATCTTCATCGTTCCATTCTTTGACCTTACCCCAATCTCTCCATGCTGTCTCAACTCCAATATTCTCTTTGGAAGCGTGATCTAAAACCAACTGTCTTGTAGTCAAGCCTTCAAGCTGACGACTGTACAATCTTTGCCTCCTAGCTTCAATAACTGAATCTGGATTTCTTCTTCCACAGACCTTACCACCCAACGGAGCGTTTGGACTGTCTACATCTGGTCGATAGTATGCTTGAGCCACGGACTAAATAAATACTAATACTTGAATAATAACCCTAAAAACACTATTTAGTCGACTAAAACAAGGAAATTTGTTCATATTTGGGCTATTCTTTACTACATGAGCACAAAAACAGACGAGAAATTATCACTTAGATGGGCACAGGGGGAGGTGTTCAACGCAAAAAACCGATTTAGAGTCCTCGTGGCTGGTAGAAGATTCGGAAAATCCTATTTATCCTGTATCGAACTACTAAAAGCAGCAATAGACCGCCCTGGCGAAACCTATTTCTACTGTGCACCCACCTATCGCATGGCAAAAGACATCGCCTGGAAAGAAATAAAGAAACTTATCCCACGAGAATGGATACAATCCAAAAACGAAACCGATCTAAAAATCGAACTAATCAATGGATCGCTAATCGAACTCAAAGGAACCGAAAACGCCACAACCCTGCGTGGCCGAAGCCTAGCTGGAGTAGTACTTGACGAAGCAGCCTTCATGGATTCCGAAGTCTGGTTCCAAGTAATCAGACCAGCCCTCGCAGATAAACAAGGTTGGGCACTTTTTATATCCACACCAGACGGCACAGCCTCATGGTTCTACGATTTATGGTGCTACGTTCCAGAAGATGATACAGGTGACTGGAAACGCTGGAGCTTCACAACAATAGACGGGGGTAATGTTCCAGAAGAAGAAGTCGAAGCAGCCAAGGCCCAACTAGATAGCAGAACATTTAAGCAGGAGTTCGAGGCAAGTTTCGAGAATCTCACGGGTCTCGTTGCAGTCTCCTTTTCAGACTCCAACATTTCTACCGAAGCGGAGGACATATCTATCGCTCCACTTTTATTAGGAGTCGATTTTAACGTAGATCCACTTTGCGGAATCTGTGCAGTCCGCTACCGAGACATCCTCTACGTCTTTGACGAAATAATTATGACGGGTGGTGCAACAACCTGGGATTTTGCCGAAGAAGTAACCCACCGATATGGAGTCGAAAGAAGAATAATAGCTTGCCCTGACCCAACGGGTGCTGCTAGAAAAACATCAGGAGTTGGCTCAACGGACCACACTATCCTGCGTAGAAGTGGTTTTACTGTATCTTCTCCTAAAGCACCCTGGAAAATAAGAGACAAAATTACGTCAGTAAACACTGCACTATATGATGCAGCAGGAGAAAGACGAACTCTAATCCACCCACGCTGTAAAGAATTAATAAAATCTCTCCGCACCCTGACTTACGCCCCAAACACAGGTATGCCAAATAAAAATCTTGGAGTTGACCACGCATTTGACGCTTTCGGGTATCTTTGCCTCCAACAATTTAACCTTGCAAAACCAGAGACATTAGGGCAAACTTCGTTTAGAATATATTAAGAGTTTCCTTTTTTAACTATGTATCACTCAACTACAAAGAAAAAGAAGAAGAAAAAGAAGGGAGGCAAGAAACGTAGTGAATGTTCCTGTAAATAAAGCGTTATACTCCAGAGTAAAAGCAGAAGCAAAGCGTAAATTCAAAGTTTACCCATCTGCTTACGCTAACGCATGGCTTGTACGAGAGTACAAAAAACGTGGCGGTACTTACCGAGTGGAGAAAAAACGTGGCAAGAAGTAGTGGCGGTCTAACCCGTTGGTTCAAAGAAAACTGGGTAGATGTCAAAACTGGCAAACCTTGTGGTCGTTCAAAAGGCGAAAAACGAGGTTATCCAGCTTGTAGACCCAAGAACCGTGTCTCAAGTAAGACACCTAAGACAGTTGGAGAGATGACAGCAGCCGAAAAAGCACGATTTAAACGTGAAAAAACAAGTAGTAAGAAAATAACTTATCAACATAGACGTAAAAAGAAGAAAAAATAGCTGTGAAAGTTGCAGTTTCACGGTAATATAGTGCTATATAGTATATTTCACAAAAATCATGGCATTTTTTCGTGGTGAAGAAGGCTCTGTATCATTTGATAACGGAACTGGAACAGTTGGAGCTATAGCTTCTACAACAGCTTGGACTTTAGATACAACAAAAGACACATTAGAAACTACTTCTCATGGTGCAACCTCAAGAAGTTTTGTCGGTAGTTTAATTTCTGGTTCTGGTACTGTTGATCTTCTTTACACAGCAACATCTGGAGATGATACTGCTGAAATTATTACAGATGTATTAACAACAGAAGATGCTGGTGATGCCACATTCAACCTGTTTTTAGATACATCAGGAAGTAAAAAGTTAAGTTTTAACGCAATTATTACAGGAACTTCATTTAGTTCTACTGTTGGCGATATTTCTACAGTATCAGTTAGTTTTATAACTAATGGTGCTATCACTTCTGCTGTCTAATGCCTAAAAAATCTTATTCAAGCAAACAACGTAAACTTGCTGCTGTTGCTCCACCACGGGATAAGATTACTGCTGCCGATCTTAAAAAGTTACGTTCCAAGAAAAAGAGGAAGAAAAAATGAAAACTTTAACTCAAAGACAGGAAGACGCTTTAGCTAGGCATAAAAAGAAAGGTACTCATACCAGAAAGCACATGGAAGAGATGAAAAAGTTAATGTTAAGAGGTAAAACTTTTACCGAAGCCCATAAAATGACAATGAAGAAGGTGGGAAAATAATGCCACGCAAAAAAGGAGTCAGTTTATCTATTGGAAGAGGCGAAAAGTCTAAGAAGGGAGGACTGACTGCTAAAGGTAGAGCTAAATATAATCGTGCTACTGGTAGTAATTTAAAAGCACCTGTTACTAAAAAATCAGGTCTTACCGAATCAGAAAAGAAAAGAAGAAAAAGTTTTTGTGCTCGTATGGAAGGTATGCCAGGCCCATTAAAAGATAAAAAAGGCCGACCAACCCGAAAGGCGTTAGCATTAAAAAGATGGAGGTGTTAAATGACTTACTCTGTACCTGGACCAATTAGAACCAACATAATCTCATCTACTTCTGTAGGTGGGATAGACAGTCCTTTTACTCGCACGAGGGCTGTCCTCGACATGATGAAAGGTTGGGAAATAATGAAAGCCGTAACCGAAGGAACAGACTACCTCCGAACAAACAGCGAAACATTCCTACCATTAGAGCCAAGAGAAGATTATGATGCCTACCTAGCTAGAGTAAATCGTGCTGTATTTTCCCCATTTACCCAGAGACTAATAAGAGCAGCCACAGGTCTTGTATTAAGAAAACCAATAGCACTTACTGGAGATCCTTACTGGACCGAAATGTTTAAGGCAGATGTAGATGGCAGAAAGTCAGATTTAGATGAATACGCAAGAAGATTATTAATGTGTTCTCTCACATACGGCCAAAGCCACATTCTTGTAGATTATCCTGCACCATCAGGAGCAGTAAGTCTCGCAGAAGAACGTCAGCAAAACCGTAGACCTTACTGGATCGAGGTCGACCCAAATAATCTTTATGGGTGGAGACTAGATAGGGAATCAAACTATGGAAACTTGATACAAGTGAGACTCGGTGAGAAAGCTGTGCTCCCAGATGGACAGTTCGGAGAAAAAGTATTTGACCAAGTAAGAGTAATCGAATCAGGTAGTTACAGAGTATTCCGCAAAAAAGAACAGATAGAAGAAATGTATGATGTTTCAGATGGAAGTTCTGCTGGCAGTTTTGAGGCTGGATCATCTGATAAAGATTATAAACAGGTTGAATCTGGTAGTTTTTCTTTAGGTGAGATACCTTTAGTAACAATTTATTCTGGTAAAACAGATAATTTAGTAAGCAAACCACCTCTTCTTGATATTGCATATTTAAACCTTGCACATTTTCAAAGACAAGCTGATTTAATTCATAGTTTGCACGTTGCATCTCAACCAATGCTTGTAATGGAAGGATATGATGATCAGACCAAAGACCTTGCTATCAGCGTAAACTACGCAATGGCAACTCAGCCAGGTAACAAAATATACTATGTAGAACCAGCTAGTAGTGCTTTTGATGCCCAATCAGCAGAAATAAAGGAACTTCAAATGCAAATGGCTACTTTAGGAATCAGTACACTATCACAACAGAAGTTTGTTGCAGAATCAGCAGATGCTCGCAGACTAGATCGTGTAGACACCAACTCCATGCTTGCAATGGTTTCTATGGAACTCGAACAAAAACTGCAAAAAGCCTTCAATCTCTCAGCCGAGTATGTTGGAATCGAACCACCAGAAGTAAAAATCAGCAGAGATTTTGACATCGAAAGACTAATCGGACAAGATATTACAGCCTTAACATCTTTATTTGACCAACAAGTAATTGATAGAGAGGAATTTAGAGATATTTTAGTACAGGGAGAAGTATTACCTTCAGCAAATGAGGTCAAATCTGAATAGTCTGCTACAATAGTATATAAGTACACCTTTATTATGGCTAAATCTTTAGATCGGGTACTCCAGCCCGATGGTTCTTATAAATGGCAGGAAACAGAACTTATACATTCAGGTAAAGTAGTTGAACCTGTAGTTGAATTAGAACCCGAAGAAGTAGTTATTACTGAAGAATCAGTAATTGAACAAACTAATGATTTTGAAAGTATGACAAAAAAACAACTTGAAGATTTTGGTCGTACTATTGGTATTGAACTAGATAGACGGCATAGTAAAAAAGTTCTTATAAAAGAACTTGAAGAAAAACTTAATCCAACTACTTAATTTCAAATGGCAATCGAAGAAAAAGTAATTCAGCCTGATTCTGTGACTCCTGCTGAACAGCCCGTGGCTGACACTCCTTCACAAACACAACCACAAGCACCAGATCTCAGTGCTGTAAAAGCAGAATACGAAGCAAAATTAGCTGCTGCCCGTAAAGAAGCTGCTGAAGCAGAGGAAAAATTCAAAGGCATTAAAGGAAAACTAGATGATGTCTACAAACAGAAAGAGGAAAAACGAACCAAAGACTTAGAAGAACAGGGTCAATGGAAAACTCTTTGGGAGGAAGCTAACAAAACAGCCCAAGAAAAAGAACAGCAGATAATGAATTTATCTCAACAGCTTGAAGAGATGAAAAATTCTCACGAAGTAGCTTCTACAAAAACAGCAGCCCTCGCAGCTATCAGTAATCTTGGAGCGATAAATGCAGAACAGACTTTATCATTGTTACAAAATAAGTTACAAAAGAACGCTGAAGGTAAAGTAGTTATTCTTAATGGTGGAGTTGAACAAGATTTGAATACTTATATAAGCAGTCTCAAGAATCCTGGAAGTGGTTGGGAACATCATTTTAAACCAAGTTCAGCAGCAGGAATGGGTGCTAGACCTAGCCCCGTGGCAAATGCTGGTGGAGGACCTGTAAACCCTTGGAAAACGGGCAATCTCACACAACAAATGCTACTATTAGAACAAGATCCGCAGCTTGCAGCAGTGCTCAAGCAAGAGGCTCAAAAATAGTTAGTTTCTGTGAAACTAATCCCCTTGTCCGTGACTAGGGTATCGCAAAAGTAACAAGGTAATCTGAATGGCTGCTCCGTTTCAGAATTATTCTGGCGGTGTCCTATTAGCGGACATCGTTAAGAGAAATAATCTCAGCACATACGTTTCCGAAGCAATCAAAGAGCGTAGTGCATTTTTAAAATCTGGTGCTGTTGTGCGTAATGCACTTCTTGATGCAACAGAAGGTGGAACAAGAATACAAGTTCCAGAATTTAACCCAATCACACCAACTGAGGAGATCTTAGATGGTACAGCAACATGGGGTACAAGTAATCAAGGTCACTTGACACCACAGAAGATTGGTACAGATACACAGATCGCAACTATCTGTCATAGAGGTTTTGCGTATGCTGTTGATGATATTGCTGTATTGGCTGCTGGTGAAGATCCAATGGGTCACATCAGAAACCAAATTGCAGATGCTATCAACAAACTAAACTCTGCAAGACTATTCAGCTTGTTAGATGGTCTGTTCGGATCTACTTTCGGTCCATTGGGTGCAAACTCACTTGATTTAAGTAAAGGTGCTGCTTCTGGTGCTGATACTGATAACTTCTTAACAGCTTCTACTGTTGCAAGAGGAAGATCACTTCTTGGAACAAGAGGAGATGAACTAGATACTTTAGTTGTTCACCCATCTGTTGCTTACTACTTATATCAAGTTGGTATGCTTACATTCTCAACATCTGCTCTCACAACTGGTGGTGCAGTAACTTGGGGTGGTGGCGGTGT
>VTLG01004958.1_pt1 | contig 11556 bp, 18 predicted proteins | sample 4694571 | NCBI WGS metagenome assembly VTLG01 (sample SAMN12604809, study PRJNA352737) | marine metagenome | biome: ENVO:00000447; feature: ENVO:00000209|ENVO:00000569|ENVO:01000036; material: ENVO:00002151; isolation source: viral sequences binned using virsorter ... | reverse complement strand
GATGTGTTTCGGTTGACAAATGATCCAAGGGTGACTGAAGAGGAATATAAAAGTTGTGTTGAAAGATTACTCCCAATGCACAGCGTTTCGGTTGGTGATGTTGTTGAGAATGAAAGCGGTGAAAAGTTTTTATGTGATAGCTGGGGTTGGACTAGGGTTTAAAACAACGGGGGAGAAAATTCTCCCCCTCTATTTTTTAGAAAGGAAATGAAAATGAATGCAAAAAAATTTAGCAACTGGGTAGATGGTCTTCATTACACACCATGGCGAGGAAAGGGTAACAGTGCTAATGTTACTTTTTGGTTCCCAAGATGGACTAACTCTGATGAAAAAAAATTGGCTAAGTCCACAAATGTTTTAAAAACAGTTAACAGGAAAGATCTCGGTTGGGACTCTGAAACAGTGCTTGTTGTTGTTGATTGGGATTTTGCAAAATCGCTGGATCTAGATCCCTTGTTAAACAGTGGAAATCATCCTTTAACTTCTAAAGACTTGGGTTGTTTATTTGATGATTTTGTTGGACCTATGAATTAATTGAGAAAGGAAAAATTATGACACCAGAGCAAAAAAATTAGCGGTAGAGAGGCTGCGGATTGCAAGAGAAAAACGGTTGAGGGACAATCCACCCAAGTACGATTGGGTTCACAAGTCTGTCAAAAAACTTCCAGCCGACAACTTACTTAGTTTTAAAAATATCCGACAGTGGATTAAAACTCAAAAAGAATGTCTTGCAAGAGCAAAAGTTGATGTGATCAAAAAACAAGATGGTGCCATTGCGGAGGTGGCAGACATCAGCGGTTACATTCGCAATATGGAATACTATTTGAGATATGGAATTTGGATTGACATGCAGTTTGGAGAAAACCGGGAATATTGGATCAAAGATAAAACGATTGCAAGAGCAGGAAAATAACTTGATTGGTCAATACTTAATTTAGGGAGCCTCGGCTCCCTTTCTTTTTCCCAAAATTTTATGTACACTTATTTAAAATAATTTGCAAGAAAAACATTATGCCTAAGAAAAAAGTTCAAGTGCAGAGACCCATAAAAGATGGACCACCTGTAAAACCACGCAGTTGGAACGGCAGGTTCCAATCGGTTGAGCCTCTGAATCGCCAGAAAAAAGCAAGGAGCGAGCCATACAAATGGAACCATCACACCACGATCAATTGGATCATGGGTCAGGCAGATCCGCTGGGTTTTCTGTCTCAGGTGATGCAGGGTAAGGAAATCTTCCCGGTGTACAGCCAGTCTTCGACAGGGGAAGTTCAGAACATTGGCAAGATCGGTGCCGATCCCGAACTAAGGGTCATGGCAGCAAAAACTTTGCTGGGTAAATGCATTCCAGACTTGAGAGCAGTTGAGATCAAGGCTGAGGTGCAAGAACATAAAATTTTAGACATCACAAGGCTATCAGATAATGACCTCTCAGCAGTTGAACGAGTTCTTGAACACGCTGTCATTGACGGAGATCCGGGCGGAGAAGATGCGGAGGTCGCTGAGGGAGTTCATCAGGACTTCTTGGCAGACGATAGAGCCCGGTAGAGATTTTCACGACAACTGGCACATAGATGCAATCAGCGATCACCTACAGGCTGTGGTCGAGGGGAAGATCCGCAGACTGATCATAAACATTCCACCGAGGCACATGAAATCAATTTCAGTGGCGGTGGCACTTCCTGCATGGACCTGGGCTATTCAGCCAGAGAAACGCTTTTTGTTTGCCAGCTACGCCTCCAGCCTGTCGATTAGAGACTCGGTTAAATGCCGAAGGCTCATAGATTCTCCTTGGTATAAAACACATTTTGGGGATATGTTTGAGCTGACCACTGATCAGAATCAGAAGCAGAGGTTTGAGAACAGCAAGACTGGTTACCGGATAGCAACGTCAGTTGATGGAGCGTTAACTGGTGAGGGTGGAGACATCATTGTCATTGACGATCCGCACAACGTCCGGGAGGCAGAGTCAAGTACTGTCCGAGAAGGTGTTCTTGAGTGGTGGGATCAAGCCATGCAAACTCGACTCAATGATCCAAAGACCGGAGCATTTATATTAATAATGCAACGAGTGCACGAACAAGATCTTACTGGGCACATTCTTGCTAATGATTTGGAGGGAGAGTGGGACCACCTCTGCCTTCCAGCCAGATATGAGATCGGTCATCCGACTCCTCCCCGATCAAAATTATTCTTTACAGATCCTCGCACTGAAGAAGGCGAGTTGCTTTGGTCAGATCGAGTTGATGAAAAAACTTTACAGACTCTGGAGAAAAGCCTTGGTAGTTATGCCTCGGCTGGTCAACTGCAGCAACGCCCAATGCCCAAGGGCGGTGGCATATTGAAAAAAGAGTGGTGGGTGCCGTGGGAAAATGAACACCTGCCTGAGATCGAATATATTCTTCAGAGCTGGGATACAGCGTTTGGCACCAAGGAAAAAACTTCTTATTCTGCTCGAACCACTTGGGGAGTGTTTAGGCACAAGGGTCAGATGAATGCCATTGTGTTAGAGATGTGGTATGACCGAGTTACCTACCCAGAGCTGAGAAAGCTCGCCCAAGACAGTTATGAAGAGTATCAACCAGACGCAGTGTTGATTGAGAAAAAAGCCTCTGGGCAAAGTTTATTGCAAGATCTACGCATTGCCGGAGTTCCGGTGTTAGAATATTTACCGGACAGAGATAAACAGGCTCGTGCTCATGCCAGCTCTGCATTGCTGGAAGATGGTAGGATTTTTTACCCTTCTAGTCGTAAATGGGCTAAGGACTTGATAGATATTTGTTCAGCATTTCCTGCAACGGACAATGACGATATAGTTGATACCTGCACACAAGCATGGTTAAGGTTGAGAAAAGGCTTTTTCATGACACACAGTTTAGATTATGATGATGAAATAGATTTACCTAAAAGGAGGATGACAGTTTATGGCTGAAAATGACACTATACCATTTGCCGAGGGAATGCCACTGGATGACCTTCAGATCGAACCGTTTGGAGAAAATGAAGTTTTAATTGGAGATCCTGATTCTGATTTGCCATTAGAAAAAGATTCTGCGTTTGATGATAATCTTGCAGAGACTTTGGATCAGAGGCTTTTAGACAGGACTGGTAGTGATTTAGTTGGCTATTACACAAATGACCGGGAGGCAAGATCCGAGTGGGAGAATCGCTACAAGGCTGGGTTAAAAACACTAGATGTTGAAGGTGGTCTGGAGGAAGGCGAGGAAGAACGAGCCAGTCGTGGACTTAGCACAGTTATTCACCCGATGATTGCCGAGGCTGCAACTCAATTTAATGCTCGTGCCATTACCGAGCTTTATCCATCTGGTGGTCCGGTTAAAACCGTTATCATTGGTGAGCCAAACGAAGAATTAGAGGATCAAGCTCGTAGAGTTCGTGAATTTATGAACTATCAAATTACGCAGGAGATGCCGGAATATTTTAATGATCTGGATCAAATGCTTTTTCAATTGCCTTTGATTGGGCATACGTTCAAAAAAATATGGTGGGATTCCACTCTTGAGCGTCAGAGATCCATGTTTGTGAGGGCAGAAGATTTTGTAGTTTCCCCAGATAGCAATGATTTAAAAACTTCTGCACGTTATACACATGTTATAAGGATGCCGAAAAATGAGTACAACAGATATGTTCAAAGCGGTTATTACCTGCCTGTCAAGACAGATTCAGAAGCTGCAGACTATGATAATGACACTGTGGGTCAGATTGAGGGTGTGGATCGACTCAGTGAAGGAGCGAGTAATAAAATAGTTACCCTTCTGGAGATGCATGTCTATCAGCCGTTTGAAGATCAAGACCAGGGTGACGATGACGTAGCATTGCCTTACGTTGTGACGATTGACGCTGACACGGAAAAGATTGTTAGTGTCAGGAGAAACTGGAACGAAGATGATGAGCAAAAGGAAAGACGTAATTGGTTTGTCAGCTATAAGTTTTTACCCGGCATAGGGTTTTATGGCTTTGGTTTGTATCACCTGATTGGTGGTTTGGGTAAGGCTGCAACTGGTGCACTGAGGGCTTTACTTGACTCGGCTAGTTTTGCCAATATGCAAGGTGGCTTTAAGTTAAAGGGCAGAGTTTCCGGTGGTGATATTGAAGTTAATCCCGGTGAATTTGTGGATCTGGATGCGACAGTGGATGACATCAATAAGAGCATTATGCCATTGCCATTCAAGGAGCCAAGCGGAACCTTATTTCAGCTACTAGGATTTATGGTTGAGGCTGGGCAAAGATTTGCAGCCACTGCAGATTTAAACGTTGGTGATGTTAATCCCAATGCCCCAGTTGGATCTACAGTTGCTTTGATAGAGCAGGGCAGCAAGAGTTTTAGTGCGATTCATAAACGGCTCCATCATTCGCAGGGTGAAGAGTTTAAAATGCTTTCGGCTTTGAATGCTGAGTATTTACCTGAAACCTTTGACTTTGGTGTTCAGGGTGCAAACGCAATTATTTATGCTAAAGATTTTGATAAGAAGATTGACATTATCCCTGTCAGTGATCCAAACATATTTAGCACAGCCCAGCGTATTGCCCAAGCACAGGCAATTCTTGAGATGGCAAATTCTGCCCCTGAGCTTCATGATCGATACAATGCTTACAAGCGAATGTATGAGGCAATCCGGATACCGAACATTGAAGAGGTTTTAAAGGAGCCGGATGAAGCTGTGAGGCTTGACCCGATTGATGAAAACATGTCGGTGATGTACGGCAAAGCGATCCGAGCTTTCCCTGAGCAAGATCACCAGGCACACATCTCGGTTCACATGCAGTTTATGCAAGATCCATCGCTGGCTGGCAATCCTGTTGCCCAGCAGACAATGGGACCAATATTAACGGCTCACATTGCTGAACATATTGCATTGTTGTATCGCCAGAGGATGGAGGCAAGCATTGCAATGCCATTGCCGAACATTCCAAATCTGCGTGATCCGCAATTTAAGTTTGAGGACATTGATCCGCAGGTAGATATGTTAATTAGTCAAAGGGCTGCACAGGTAGTTCAACAGGCACCTCAGATGCAAGCCATCGCAGGTATTGCTGATATTGGAGGTCAACAACAGGAGAATCCATTACAATATGCACAACAACTTGCCGAGTTTGAAGCTCAAGCATTACAACAACGGACTCAATCTGAAATTGCTGCTGACCAAGCCAAAGCACAGTCCGACATTCAGATTAAACAAGCCGAAGCTCGTCAAGACATGGAAATAGACGCAGCTAAGGCACGAGCTGACCTTGAGGCAAAGGTTAGAAAGTTGGAAGCTGATTTACAACTGGAGCGTGAAAAGAACGCTGCAAAAATACAAATGGAAGCAATGAAAAATGTACAACCTCCCACCAGTTAACCCGGCAGCATTTTCTGGAAATCAACCTCCAATGCCAGCACCAGCCCAGCCGATGGATATTGAAATGTCAGACTATCTGTTGAGAAAAGTTGATGAGATAAAACGCAGGATGGGTGCCGAGGGAGGAAACCTTGGTGCTTTTACTAATTTACTAAGAAACACAGGAGAATAAAATGGCAACTTTAGACGTAGAAAACATTGATATGTTGGCAAGTGATTTTGAAAACAAGATGGGTTTTACTCATGATTCCCCCGGACTTGAAATGACTGATGGTCAGCTCGTTAACTTTATGTTGTTGTGCAATCACGAGATGTTGGGATTTGAAGATGATGAAGAGATGATGATGGATGAAGAGCCTCATGGTGAGGTCAAAGTTATCAAGATGGGCAACACAGATGCTCGTGAGATGATGGATAATCTTTTAGGTCATGATCCATTAAGGCTTGTAGATTAATTTCTGGTTATGGTGAAAAAGACTATTCTGGCACCAGCCCTATCTAAATTAGGCTCTTTAGCTAATTTAAAAGAAAAAGAAGATCTTGGTGCGTTGTCAAAAATAAAAGCTTACCACGGTTCACCGCATAAATTTGATATTTTTGATTCGAGTAAACTTGGGACAGGTGTGGGTGCTCAAAACTTTGGTCACGGTTTGTATTTTGCAGGAGAGCCAGCAATAGGGGAAAATTATAAAGCGATGGGAAAATTAAGACCCAGCCCCTTGCCTCCTGAAAAAGACAGTCTAGCTTACGATATGGAAATGGAACATGGTTATGGAGAATATCTTAAAGAGAACATTAAACGACACGAAAAATTAGCTGAACCTGAAGATGGAGATTATGTTGATGAGCTGATAAGAAACGAAATAGATCCTTTTGCTATAGAAACTTTTACTGATCCATCTGGTATAAGAACTTTTTACGAGTTTAAAGACGGCTCTGGTTACGAGTTTGATTCGGAGTTAATGACATTAACTCCGTCAGGGGAGCGTAAAGGTTATTTGTACGAAGTTGAATTGGATGTAAAGCCGGAAGAATTGATTGATTATGATGCCCCTATTAGTGAGCAACCTGATTCTTTAAAAGAAAAAGTAACAAATGTACTCAAAGAATTTTACCCACATGAAGATAAACTTCAGGCTGTATATCAAGCATATGACCTGAAACCCATTGAAAGTCGTTTTAAACGAGACTTAGATGATATTATGAAAGGCAGTGGGTCTAATTTTGTAGGTCGGGTTGTAAGTTATATGAATAATCAAACCCACCATCCCGGTTATAATCATGAAAGAGAAGCATCAAAACTTTTGTCAAAACACGGCATTAAAGGGTTAAAATACAAAGCGTATTTAAACAAACCAGCCAAGCCAAACTATGTTATTTACGATGACAGCCTTGTTAATATTTTAAAAACTTTAGGTGTTTTGGGTGGAATTGGTGTTCCACTTTTAATGGATAATAAAGCCGGACCTTATGCCTCTGGTTATGCTTCCCCGGATGGTCAAGGACAGCAATGAAGAAAAAACTATTAACAAATATTATGTCTAGGTTAGGTGCTTTGGGAAATTTAAAAGAGCCTGAAAGTGTTGGTGCTCTTGTCCCTTTGAAAAAGCAGGAGGTTGTCCCTTCTCGCAGGGAATTTCTAAAGAAGGCAGGAAGTGCAGTAGCTCAAACAGCACTGCCTCGTGGGGTGTTGACAACTTTAATTGAAAAAGGATTAGAGCCTGTTGCTAAGGAAAAAGTTCCAATATCTACTTTGTTGACACGCCCTTACTTTTCAAATTCTATCGATTTTAAAAAAGCAGTTTTAGAAGATGAAATGAGTAAAACCGTTGCTTTAGATAAGATTCTTGACGAAAACTCAAAAATTAATGATATTGATGCGTTAAGTGATGACGAGGTCGATAAACTATTTGAATATGCTTTTGGTAGACCAGTGTCAGGTACTTTTACGAATCAGGATATAACAAAGGAAGATCTAGGAATTGAACCAACATTGTGGTCAATGGATAAACTACTGGGAGATAAAGTTTATGACATATTAGAAGCAGCTGAGTTAAGCGTAGAAGATTTTGTTACAAAAAGATTGCAAGGCAAGGAGATTTTCCCATCTCCAAAGAAACGAGTGGAGCGTTATTATGATGATGAGCCAGAAGAATTTACAGAAAATAACCTATTAAGCTCATTTATAGATAGAATGAACAAATCAAGATATACCGATAAAGAGATAATAGAATTTATAGAACGCTCTTTAGGCAAAGTTCCAAATATACATCCTTCTCTGTGGTATTCTGAGCGGAGAAAAACCATAAAATAATGCCAGTCTATAAAGTCAAAAACGGTTATCGATGGGGCAAATCTGGAAAGATTTATAACACCCGAAAAAAGGCTGAGAAGCAGGGTCGAGCTGTTTACGCTTCTGGCTACAAAGGCAAAAATCGTGGATAAAGGAAAATTAGGTGTTCTTAGATTACTTGTTGAAATGGCAGGGGAACGCCTTCGTGATCAAAGATTTGGAGCTTTGCCTAGAGATGCATCTGAGGCAAGACCGGCAAAAATTTTAGATCCGGCAGGGCTTTCTGAGATAAGAATGCCAGATTATCCCGAAAACATTGATTATGATTTAACCCCTGTTGATCCCTCAAAGGTTGCCCCTAAAAGAATTATTAATATTTCGGATCTTCAAGGTGATGTTTTAATCCCAGCTTTTGGTGATAGAACAAACATTGGTGCACTGTCTCGCATTGGTCCTTACAAATTAAGCTCCCCGGTGGATTTACAGGGTGGAAATCAATTTATGCGTTTTCTTGACACAGGGATCTGGGCATCAGATAGAGATAAAATAAATCCAATAGCTCGTAAAGCCCAAGCAATTTCAGAGGAGGGAAAGACTCCTAAAATTATTTATACAGCAATGGCTGGAGGGGCAAGTGATTTTTCTACAATGATGTCTGATGTTACTCTTGATATTATTTCTCAAAGCAAAATTTTTAAAAAAGATGCAAAAGAGTTTGACAAAATTATTAAAAAAGAAGTTGATAAAGACTGGGTTGGTATTTTAGATCCAAAGGCAAGAGATTATATGGCTGATAAAATGATCGGGACAGATCGTGCAAAAGTTTTTAAGCAGATGGATAAAACCAAGTGGGTGGAAAAAGGATTCCCTCATATTGGAGTAATTAGGACAGCAATTACTGATCCTGATTTGTTAACCACAAGGGCATTGTCATCGGGTCGTTCCATTGGGGATATTGACGTTTCAGGACAGATAAATCCATCAAGACATAGAACATATCCTTATGAAGTTCAAGGGCAATATTTAGGTGGGTTGCGATTTGATGTGCCAAATGAATTAATTTTTAGAAATTTTTATAAATCAAGAGAAGGCAAAGATCGTTCCTCTGATCAAAGAGCATTTTTACTGCAACCATACATTAAACAAGAAGTCGATCAGCAGATGGTTGATGAGGTTAGTCGATTTATTGAATTAATGAGACAAAAGGAGTAATAATGGCAGCTAATAAAAAATCATCGGTCAACAAAGCAGGTAATTATACCAAGCCCACGATGCGTAAACGATTGTTTAATAAGATAAAATCTGAATCGTCTATGGGAACTGGTGCCGGACAGTGGTCGGCAAGGAAGGCTCAAAAATTAGCACGAGAATATAAAAAAGCAGGTGGTGGTTACAAGTCATGACATTAAAGAAATCTCAAAAATCGCTCAAGGATTGGGGAAAACAGAAATGGCGAACTAAGTCTGGCAAGAAAAGTAGCGTAACTGGAGAACGGTATTTGCCTGAGAAGGCGATTAAAAAATTGAGTCCACAGGAATACGCTGCTACCTCCGCTGCAAAACGCAAGGCAAAAGCACAAGGAAAACAATTTTCAAAGCAACCAAAAAAGATTGCTCAAAAAGTAAAACCATATAGGAGAACAAGGCGTGGCTAAAAAAACAGTAGAGGCACCGGATGGGTTTCATTGGATGAAATCTGGCAAAAGTTATAAACTAATGAAAAATCCTGCTGGCGGTTACAAGCCACACAAGGGGGCAAGCATGAGAGCAAGTTTTGAAATTCAAAAGGTGCACAAAGGCTAATGGCAGAATACAAAGGCAAGAAAGTAAAGCTCAACAATCCTCGCAGAATTAGCAAGGGTGAAACCAGCTATGGGAAAAAGAAAAGCGTGGTTTACGTTATGGATGGGGATAGTGTTAAGCGTGTGACGTTTGGGGATCCGAATATGCGTATTAAGAAAAATCAAAAAGGTCGTAGGAGTAATTTCCGGGCAAGACACAACTGCGATAATCCTGGTCCAAAAACAAAGGCACGTTACTGGTCGTGTAAGGCTTGGTGAGTTGTGGCTGGTGCCCTTAAAAAATTAGCAAAGAAAGGTATTGAGAATGCTTCTGACTTTTTAAAAAGTTTTCGCAAAAAGACCTATTACCATGTTTCACCAAACCCAGATATTGAAGAATTTAAAATCAATCAACCATCACCACTTGATTTTTATGCAACCAATACAGAAGGGAGAGGTTCCATATACTTTACATCAGACCCTAAATATACTGAAAACATGATTAGATCAATGAGATTTCAGATGTCGGATCCGGTGAGTGATTATGCTACACCTTATACAACCTACCCTGTTAAAATAAAAAAAGGAAAAATATTTGATTATAAAAATGATAAACAGGCTGAAAAACTTGCTAAACAGTTGTTTAATTTTTTCAGTTCAAAAGGAGATGATCCTGACTATGACTCTTTACTAAAACGCATAAAATTAGGTAATTGGGGCACTTTTGAACAACCGGAAATCCAAAAGATTTTGAAAGAACAAGGATACAGAGGATATAAGACTCTTGAGCCTGAAACAGTTGGATTGTTTTACCCTGAAGATGTAAGGTCTATATTTGGCAAGTTCAACCCTGAAGATGCAAAATCAAGTAATATATTAAAGGCGGTTGTGCCTGTAGGTGCATTAAATTTATTAGGAGCAACGAATGGCGAAAGCGAAAATTAAATATGAATCCAATATTTAGTTTTTTACTTGGGCTTGTAAGAAAAAGCAAACAATATGACGTATATCATGGAACACGAGATGTCATAGACCGTTTTGATTTAGATCATCCGGGTCGTAAAGACATGGGATATTTTGGCAAAGGTGTTTATACAACGGATAATCCTGATATGGCATCTCTTTATGCGGAAGAGATTAAAAAAGGTCCGGCTGGTCCTAATGTAATGCCATTAAAAGCAAATTTAAAGAATCCTTATTTTGCTACAGAAGAAGACCGGGCGATGCTCAGAAACAGTGGAATTAGAAGTAAAGAAGCTGGTCAGGCAGCGGCAAGTCAATTTACACAAGAATTAAAAAAACAAGGACATGATGGGGTTATTTTTACTCACTCTGACCAATCAAGAGAAATTGTTGTTTTTGATCCCAAAAATATTCGTTCTCGTTTTGAAAAACAAAAGTCATCAAATGTCCCGGCTGGTTTGGGAGTTTTAGGAGGTTTGTCTTATGGCAAAGAAAGTGGCGATTAAAAAAGTAGCACAAGCAGAAATACGAGCAGCAAAAAGTTTTTTAGAAAAGCGAGGAATAAAGTCTAACGAGATTAGTCCTAAAAAGTTTGCTCAATTGGCTAAAAAACTCGATAAAGGTTTTCAAGAAGTATTGCAGATCCTTGCTATGACTCTTTCAGGAGGTCAGGTATGATTGACTCTTTAGGTCCAACAGAATATAGGATTCAGGTTATCGTTCCTGAACAGAAGGCAGAAGATCATCAAAAATGTGAGAAAGTTGAGAAAACAGAAAAAACGGAAAATGAACGAAATAAAGGTTGATATTTTAAGACCGTTTGGTCCTCGGATATTAAAGGCTAATGTACCGCATAAAATAATTGATCAGTTAAATACTCACTGTGAAGAAAGAACTGAAGAAGAACATGATGCCTCCACAGAGTTAGTGGGTCATGTAAATCAAGAATTAATTTGTGATCTTAATAAGATCGATGTGTTTGGTGGTTTGTTGTTTAATTTAACCAAAGCCTTGTACGAGCAGTTTATGGCAGAACGTAAAGAAGAAATTAAAACCCCACCCGAAAGGCTTTCCATTCATAATTCTTGGTTTGTCCGGTCTTTTAAAAATGATTACAACCCAACACACATTCACACAGGGAGTAGTTTTTCTTGCGTTTT